>Ga0105049_10000655_pt1 | contig 38778 bp, 33 predicted proteins | sample MAT06_FD_78087 | JGI IMG/M metagenome (GOLD analysis project Ga0105049, IMG submission 78087) | Freshwater microbial communities from Lake Fryxell liftoff mats and glacier meltwater in Antarctica - MAT-06 | ecosystem: Environmental > Aquatic > Freshwater > Ice > Liftoff microbial mat | place...
TGTAATGATCCTTTTGGAAACCAATGGTATGCGTTTTTGAAAACAAATGCAGCTTGGGAAATGTTGTAAGGTGTGACCGAATGATTGATGTCAACCAAGTTAATTTCACTTGAAATACCCAATAAGTTGGCTTTCAAGGCCGCTGTGTAATAGTCCTTTAAGCCAAAATCTGTCGTGAGTGTAATCAGCATGTTTAAAACTTAATCCAATTAAGATGCAAATTTAACCCGATGTTTGGTCTAACAAATTGTAGAAGTCAAAACACTTTTGTATTTTGCATTGAAAATTATTAACTCACTTATAATTAAACATACATATTGAGCGAAATTGTCTTGAACATAGAAGGTGTTGATCCCCGCGAATTGTTCGGAGAACACAACATAAAACTTGATTTATTAAAAAATGCTTTCCCAGATATAACGATCACCTCACGAGGCCACCAAGTAAAAATGGTAGGTGATAAAAAATTTACCCAAGAAGCCAAAGCACGGCTCGAATCGATGGTAAAAATGCTTCGGGCCCACAAGGACCTTTCCATACACATGGTAGAAGACTTGTTGGCGGGCGAAAATTTGTTTGATTCTCGAATTCCTGCTCAAGCATCTGATAATACTACCCTTGTGCATGGTCGTGATGGCAAGGTGATCAAAGCTAAAACCAGGAATCAAAAGAAATTGGTTGACTCTTCAGATGCCAACGATATTGTTTTTGCTATAGGCCCAGCGGGTACTGGTAAAACATACACAGCGGTAGCCTTAGCCGTTAGAGCTTTGCGCAATAAGCTGGTTAAGAAAATTATTCTGACTCGGCCAGCAGTCGAAGCAGGCGAAAGTTTGGGATTTTTGCCCGGTGACATGAAAGAAAAGGTCGATCCATATTTACGTCCATTGTATGATGCATTGGATGATATGATTCCGTTAGAGAAGTTGAATTTTTTTATGACCAACCGAGTTATTGAAATAGCTCCCTTGGCTTTTATGAGGGGAAGAACACTGGATAATGCCTTTATCATTTTAGACGAAGCACAAAATGCCACATCGGTTCAGATGAAGATGTTTCTTACTCGACTGGGACCTTCTGCTAAGTGCATCATAACAGGCGATTTGACACAAGTTGATTTGCCTTATCATCAAAAATCAGGCTTGAAGCTTTCATTGAGTTTACTTGAAAATATTGATGGAGTCGGAATTGTAAATTTGACTACTGAGGATGTAGTTCGTCATAGGTTGGTAAAGGCAATTATCATTGCTTATGAAAAATATACCGAAGATCAAAAAGCCTTGTGGGAGGCTGAAAAAGAAAAAGAAGCATTAGAGAAACAATCACGCTATAAAGACAAGCAATCATGACCGTAGAAATGATTTATGAAGGAGGATTTAGAACCACGGCAACTCATGTACGCTCAGGTACCCAAATAAAGACTGACGCACCCGTTGACAACAAAGGAAAAGGTGAATATTTTTCCCCAACGGATCTGGTAGCGGCAGGACTGGGAGCATGCATCATCACTACCATGGGTATGGCGGCTGATACCAGTGGGATTGATATGGATGGCGCAAAAGTCAATGTCAACAAAATCATGGCTAGTGATCCACGTAGAATTGCACGAATTGAAATTGATATTTATATGCCCAATAAACCATTTACACACAAAGATAAAGTGATACTAGAAAGAGCTTCAAAACATTGTCCTGTAGCCCGATCTTTGTCAGAATCATTGGAAGAAGTAGTGACCGTACATTGGGCATCATAATAGAAAAAGAACAAGTAAGGATCAGCGGCCCTATTGATTTTTTGAGGGGAAAAGTAAATCCAGGTGGTTCCAAAAGTATCAGCAACAGACTGTTGATAATCCAGCAATTTTTTCAAAACAAGCATGTGTTTGAAAATTTATCCGTATCGGATGATACAAAAGTGCTGCAACAAGCATTGGATAATTTGGCAACCACAGGTCACATAGATATAGGGGATGCCGGTACAGCATGCAGATTCTTGATACCATTCTTGGCACATCGACAATGGAAGGGAATTCTGACGGGAAGCCAAAGGATGAAGGAGCGTCCTATTGCAGAATTGATTGAAGCGATGCGCTTATTAGGTGCCGATATCCGGTATGAAGCCAAGGTGGGTTCATTGCCGATTTCATTTCATGGAATGAAAAACAAGGGACTCAATGAAATAGTATTGGATTCTACCATCAGTTCCCAATTTGTATCAGCCTTATTGTTGGTTGCCCCATATTTTGACAAAGGCCTCACTTTAAAATTATCAGGTAACACAGTCTCAGCATCCTATATCCGACTGACTTTGGCTTTGATGGAGGACTGTGGAGTAAGATGTGAATGGAAAAACAACGAGATCCGTGTAGATTCCGGAAACTATAAAAACTTGCCATCCAACATTGAGTCCGATTGGTCTTCGAGTGCCTATTGGGCCGCATGGACAGCCTTGCTACCACAAAGCGAAATTGAAATACCATTTATTGCTACGGAAAGTTTTCAGGCTGACTCAATTGTCATGAAATACCTGGAGGGATTGGGTCTCAATTGGGATAAAAAAGGGACAGGAATAGTGATAACTGGTAAAGAAACGAATCTACCCCAATTGAAGGAGCACGATTTTCTGAATTGTCCTGATCTGTTTCAAACCATATCAGTAGTGTATGCGGCAAAAGGAATTAAAGGAATGTACACAGGTTTGAATACGCTTCGATCCAAAGAAACAGACAGAATGGAGGCCATGAAAACAGAATTGGCAAAGACGGGAGTCCATTTAGTTGAATTGCCAAGTCATCTGAGTGGCAAGAGTGGAAAAACTTGGTGGATGCAGGATGGGAAAGCTGGTAATTATGAAGACTGGGTTTTTGATGTCAAAGGGGATCACAGGATGGCCATGAGTATGTCACTATTAGCATCACAGCGGAATGTCATAATAAATGAACCCCTAGTAGTAAATAAGTCATACCCTGATTATTGGGAAGACTTGGGGAGGCTAATTGAGTAAAATCAAAAGCTTTCGAATTTGTCAAAATAAAAAGTCAGAAAAGAATTAAAAAAAATAAAAATTCTTGTTTAATAAATTTATCTCGAATATCGTTGTTTAATATTTTTTAACATATGAAAACCATAAACCAAAAACCACAAATTTAAAGTTTTCATCACAATTGCTATGATATTTTCTACAGTATTCATTGGTTTTAATAAGGAGAAGCTGGGCCCACATCTACAAACAAATAATCAGCAAAATTTTATTCCAACAGCTCAAGACGCTAATTATAACACACTAATTAAGAGTTATGCAATAGGTCTTATAAATTTAGCTAACAATTCCAATTTTCGTCAAAAAGTAAAAGATGGAGCCGATGAATATTTTGATGATGATCACAATGTGCTCTTTTATAAATTGAATTCTAGTGTAAGTTCTCTGGGTATCAATCTAAAGGATAGTATAAGGGCAAGTATTCTACAAAATGAGTCATCAATCTTAATTCCTACTTCCACTTCTCTGCTTTATCCAAACATATCTGTCTCAAGCGATCCGGTTTTCTTAGCTCAAGGGGTTTCAGGAATGCCATATTACGAAGACACACTTTTTTTACAAATTTTTATCCCAGAAGTCTGCCCACAAAACAATTCGTTAAGACCAACAATCGTTATGGTTTATGAAGATGAAGCTGTAACAGATGGTATCAGGTACAATGGCGTAAATTGGGAATATGTTCAAGTAGACTCAACCTATGCCAAGAATAACTTGTGTTGGGCTATAAGCACAAATGAATCAGGTATTAGGGCCTACAATTTGGTTTCATATTTTAATAATAATAATAATAATTCATTGACGGACTTAGATAATCCTATTGAGACACGTGGCGAGTGCAGTAAACTAATCAGGTTTAATCAAATATATGTAACAGATGTTAAAGAAAATATTTGGGCAGGAAAAGGAGATCTCCAGGTGATTGTTCAAAGAGTTTTAGCTAATTGTTCGAGGCCTGAAGGCGCTCCACAATACTTTACCACCCAAAAAATTAAATGTTGCACATGGTGTAATGTTGATTTTGAACAAGGTAATCTGTTTTTTAAAAACACATCAATTGGCAGGGGCCGTGCATTGGAAAGACCTGAATCTGCCGGCTGGGTTCTATTTGAAAAGGACAACAGAAAAAAATACGATCAATGCAAGATAATTGAACAATGCCAAGACCAAGGTTACACTTTTAGAAGTAGACAATCTGAATTTGGAATTGAGTGGTATTTTGGATGGGATTATTGTTTTCCTAATACTAATTGGACAGATTTTACTTATACCTATGAAGATGGTTGTCAGGCAAGTTTTAGCATTAGACAAAGAAATCAATGACATTGGATATTAAAAAATCATTCTTGACCGTTGCGTTTCTGTGCGCGACGGTTCACTTATCAGGACAATCATTTTGTTTGAAAACTACAATGGCAGCAAATTTGTATTCTAGTATTGTAACCAACGCAACAAATTTTTCTAATTGGCCTGTACTTCAACAAAAGAGAAACAGGGTTGGATTTGCTTATGGATTGGAATTGAATTATGAAATAGGAAAATCGAAATTTAATTGCGTGCTATCCTACAATAGATTTATTCTAGAGAATGTGAGGTCTTTTACAAATATTCAAGGCGGATGGTTTTCCTATAGAGATTACGAAAGGTTTCCTAGACTGCATATTAAAACACAATTCAATGAAATTGGAATCGGATATTCTTATGCTCTAATTAATTTTAAACGTGGAAGTGTTGCCATTGATAATGGTCTTTTAATTGCTTTCAGGGAGTCTTCAAATTTTAAAGGTGATTTAGAAATAGTTCAGGATATCAAATTTCCAAATGGCCAATATCCACCTTTTCTATATTACTCCCACAATGCTCGAGCATTGGAAGTAAAATCAATGGTAACAAGAATGTATGCTGGTGTTTCTTATAATTTGAAATTCAAAAACAATTTTTGTTTGACTTTTTTTGGTAGGTTTATCTATTCTTTTTCTAATCTGAATACCTATTCAACCGATTTTTCATTAACTAGAGGACCTTCAACTCCAATTGTTTCTGATGGCAAATACCAAAGCAATCTGACAGGACACCAAATAACTTCAGGAGTATCGCTAGGATATGTTTTTAAAAATTAATTTGTAAATAATGCTTGGTCATAATTTATTGTTCCTTTTGCTTTTTGGTACCTTAATTGTCAATGCTCAAAAAATGACGTTAGGGATCAAAATCGATGCTTTATTGTATAATCAACAAAGATCGTCTGTATCTCGCAGAGAAGACAATCCAGAGGTTAAGGATTATCGATTTAAACTAACCAATTCAGTCGGACTTTTTGCGGAATACACATTTAAAAAATCTAGATGGAGTTTACAAGCAGGGATGGCCAGGTACTCAGTTTCAAGTGATTTTGATAACCGAGGTATTCCAAATGAACTTTCTATGAGGGATAATGAAACACTCCCCAAATTCAAATTGTATTCAGATATTAGGGAGTATTCCTTAGGCTATACCGTTAGGCAATCCAAAACAAAACCATCATTTCTTTATTTTAGCAATGGAATAGCATACAGCGGGATGAAAATAAGAAATAATTCTGAAGAATTTAGGTTTAATGATTCAGAGCCATTTTTTTTATATGATTTGAATAAAGAAGTAATTTATGCACATGAGACCTTTGTTTTATTGCCTTATCAAAACGGGTTTGAAGCCTATTTTGGACTTGGCTACCAATGGCAATTAAGCAAGAATTTATCTTTGTTATTGGAGTCTAGATTTATATATTCTTTTAGGTTTGTTAATTCTACTGCTTTAGGTTACGTAGTAGAAACAACTGATTTTGAGTTTATTACAGAAGAAATTTATCAAGTGCTTTTGAGTGGTGATATGTTAAGTCTTGGATTGAAAGCAGGCTACAGATTTTGATTGTACAAGTAATTATTTATAAGTGATCCTTATTGGGAAGACTTGGGGAGGCTAATGCCTTGATTCTTTTTCTTCCACAATTCTAAGCGATAGTTTGGCAGTTTTACCATATTGAAACCAGATCGCTCCAATCCATCCATGAATGATTGTTGGCATTGGGTCTTGTCGGTCATGAAATAATTGTTTTGGCCAGTTAAATTCATCTTCGTTCTCAAAATTCTTTGTGCATACGCTTGTATGCTCCATTCGTAATGCATTTCGGGACAAATATCCAACCCAGCTTCATAAGGAATCGAAGTTTTCATGTTGCTGATATCATGGATGACCTCAGCATCACGACCCAATTTTCCAAATTTTGTTAACGAGTAAAAACCAAGTCCTACCAAGGCGAACAAACTCAATATCCGAAAACCTCTCAGATTTCGATCCGAAATAAAAAGTGTAGAAACACACCGAAAAAGATTCAGTTTCCAAAAAGCTAAGGCTATTGCAAAATATGGCAATGCTGGAATCAAGTAAAAATCTCTTTGCTTTATGCTGATCATCAAAGGCAGCGAAGCACTTAAGCCTATAGCTATAATATATTTGACCAAATTGCCATTAAGCGTTTTGTTGCTGGAGGGATTATCAGGATTCTTCCACTTCGCCAGTTTTTGTATTCCCCACAAAAGACAGATTAAAGCCAAAGGAGCAAACAACTGGATACCGATTTGAAACAGGATAAACGCCCTCCCAAATACGGATTGAACGACTTCCCTTTTTCCAGCCAAACTGGCAATCACTTGCTGGTGGATATATGTTTGAATGAAGGCAGACGAATCTGAATTGATCAAAAGAATACTTGCAAAAATTCCTAGTATTAAGCTAATTATGAAATAAGCCTGAATCGTGATTTTGGTTTTTGTCTTATCTAAAATCAGCAAATAAAGGAATGGAATAATGAGTGGGAAAAGCCCAACTGGACCCTTGACCAACAAAGCCAAAGCGGTTAAACCTGTTCCACTTATGAAATAAAACAATTTTTGATATTTCATGCCTTTGTGAAAATCAATTACCGCACCAAGACACAGCAAACCCAATAAATTGTCAAGCATATTATTGGGGTAGGACCACAATACAACCGGCATGATGGACCAAAGCAATAAGCTGAACAGTTGAAGATCTTTCGAAGATTCACTTTTATTAGTCAGTTGTTTGACAGCATGAAGCAACATCAAAAGGGTGCCAAACCAGATCATTCCACTGAACAATTTTTCAACCCAAAAGTGATCTCCCAATACCTTGAAGGCCAACGATTCTATCCAGAAATAGGCTGGTGGATGTTCGAACCAAGGCATTTGAAATACAGGTGTCCACAGCCCGCCTATTCCCAAGGCCATATTCCTGCTTATTGATGCATAAATGATTCCATCAAGGAACATTCCCTGACTCAAGCTTCGATCCAAGAAACTGGTTAGGATGAACAGAACTGTTATGCTGGCAATGATGGTTCGCATGCTTTATCTTTTGAGTGCCGGCTTAAGCGCATAGGCACGTTCAAGCAATTCCGATCCTTTGGCAGGATCGCCACCATCTCGATAGGCTGAACCCATGAAGAAGAGAATATCAGGATCTTCAGGTGCATACTCCAAAGCGGTTTCGAATTCTTTAACCGCTTCCTTGAAATTGCCCAATCGTGCAAGCATACAACCTAGATTTCTTCTTGCATCCACGAATCTTGGGTCTATTTTTACAGCTTTTTGATAAGCCTCAACGGATTCTGGCACCCTATTCATTTCAGACAACAAGGTACCCATGTTGGAAAATGTTTTGGGGTCATTGTCACCCATTTCTATGGATTTCTTATACAATCCCAACGCCTTGTCTTGTTGCTTAAGGTGGTAATACATCAATCCCATGTGTGAGTATGCATCGGTATATTTCGGGTAAATTGCAATTACTTTTTCATCCTGAATGATTGCTAGTTTCCGCCATTCTTCAGAGGTTTTGCCAGAATTGAGTTCCAAAGCCTTTTTGCCAAGTTCGAGCCCATAATGGAAGTTTACCTTAGCGGCATTGGGGCAATATTTTACGTCAGTTTCATAAAGACTCAGACTATTGTACCAAGCAGGATTTCGTGAAATGGTTTTTCCGATACAAGCAAAAAGAAATACCAGACAAATGATCATAGGCCCTTTTCTAAATACTGATTTGCCGGTAGTCTGCTTTGGCATAAAACGGAGTATTAACCCGGCGAGCGCAATAGATAGACCAATGCTGGGCACATAAGCCAGTCGTTCACCATAACTTGTTCCAATGGTAATAAATAGGTTACTCGCCACACTCATTCCAACCAAATAAAACCAAAGTCCATAAGCAATGGGATCCTTTTTGTTCCATTTCATGAAAATATAAACCAACATGCCGATATGCACCAAGGCGGCAAGTAAACTCAAGGGTGAGAATAATCCCACCAAAGGAATTTGATTGAACCCAAGATCATGAACCTGTCGAATGGGAATTAGGAACCCGAATAAATAATATCCGAGCATCAAGACAGCAGAACCCAAGTGTTCGGAAGTGTTGGAAGCACCAACAATAAAATTATCTAAAATCGAGGTTTGATCTAAGGAAATATTGCCACCAATCACCGCCTTTCGAAGCAATAGGAATAGTACAGCAGGAATCACATAGGGAGCGGATTTGATCAAAGCCTTCTTAACTTTTCCATCCAAAAGTAGGCCCGTTGCTGGAAATATTGCCAGCAATGTAATGGCGCTTTCCTTACTAAGCAAGGCAAGGAAATAACAAAATAAGCCCATTAGGATATCTGGAATAGATTTTTCGTTTTGGTAAGAACGGATAAAAAACCAAAGTGCCAGTATCGAAAACAAGCCGTTCAGAATTTCATCACGACTTTTGATATTGGCTATTACTTCAGTGTGAATGGGATGTACCGCAAATATTCCAGCTGCCAGTATTGCAATCCAATATTGATCGTTAGGTATCAGTTTGAGTAAAAATTTGGTCAAGATAAAGATACTCAAACCAAAAAGAGATACATTCAATAAATGAGAAATCATGGGATTGTCAGGAAAAAAATGCCATTCTAAAGCAAACATGACCAAAGAGAGTGGCCTGTAGAGTGTTCCCGGACTTGTCCAATATCCAAACCTATAGTCTGTGGTAAACAAGGTAGAAATCCCCGAAATACCTCTTTTTACAATAAAGTTGTCCTTAATAACCGAAAAATCATCCAGTGCGTATTGGTGACCTAAGGTGTTGAGGTAAGCTATAATTCCCAACAAAGCCGGTAAATAAAGGTAAATAGCATTAAAGGGCAACTTATTTGCCAGCGGGGCAGATGCTTTTTTTTGAGGTACTGATTTTTGCTTTGACATAGTGTATTGATAACTGCGTAAAATTAAGCAAGTTTCACAAAAGCAATTGATTAAACCGGATTTTACATTATGAATCTGTGATAAAATCATCATAAGGTGATGAATCCTGAGGCTAATATAAAGATTGTCAAGCTTAGACCCGGACAATTAAAATCAAGCCATTTTGTTTTAGGGCTAACACAAATTCATGCGTAACGTTTAATATTACTTCCAGAAATTTGCTTGATGAAAAATACACAATCCGAAAAGTACTTGCATGAAGGTCAAACGAAAAAAGCTCCAAACAACTGCTAATTCAGAGTTGTTTGGAGCTTCAGGTTTTTTTGATCAATTAGATCGCGGGCATTAAAGTTCTTTTCGCAATCTTGCTACTGGAATGTTGAGTTGTTCTCTGTATTTGGCTATGGTGCGTCGTGCAATGTTGTAACCTTTTAATCGCAGTATATTTTTTAGCTTTTCATCGCTCAAAGGTTTGCGTTTGTTCTCTTCGCCAATTACTTCTGACAGAATCTTTTTGACTTCGAGGGTTGAAACTTCTGAACCATCATCGGTCTGAAGTGACTCGGAGAAGAATTCTTTCAAGCGTTTTGTGCCGAATTCAGTTTGGACAAACTTGCTGTTGGCAACTCGTGAAATGGTAGAAATATCAAGACCAGTAACATCCGAAATGTCTTTCAATATCATCGGCTTGAGTTTCTTTTCATCTCCAGTTAGGAAGAACTCAGTTTGAAATTGCAAAATGCAATACATGGTTCTGAACATGGTATCCTGACGCTGTTTGATGGCATCAATAAACCACTTAGCCGAATCTATCTTTTGTTTGATAAACATCACTGCATCTTTTGCTTGCCGTGAAGTTTTGTTAGAAAGTTGGGTTACGCGGTAATCTTGTAGCATGTGTGCATAGTGTTCGCTGATTCTCAAATCAGGAGCATTTCGGGAGTTCAATGACAATTCCAGTTCGCCTTCACGGTTGCTAATGATAAAATCTGGAACAATATAATTAACTGTAGTAGAAGTTTCAGATTGATAACCACTTGCTGGCTTCGGATTCAATTTGAGAATTTCATCAACGGCATATTTCAATTCCATCTCAGAGATTCCTAAGGTGCGTTGAAGTCTAGGATAATGCTTCTTGCTGAATTCCTCAAAAAACAGATCGATGATCTTGATGGCAGTGATCAAAACTTTTCGATCCAAAGGCGTAACATTGATGTGCAAGGTTGTAAGCTTGTGCTTCAATTGAATCAACAAACATTCACGTAAGTCTCTTGCTCCGATACCAGGAGGATCAAAGAATTGAATTTTAGCTAAGATTTCTAGAATTCTTTCTTCGGTAGCAATGATATTTTGTGAAAACATCAAGTCATCTACTATTGCCATGGTATCCCTTCTCAAATATCCATCATCATCAATACTTCCAATGATTTGTTTGGCAATTATTTTGTCTTCAGGATCAGCTAGATCCAATAATCCCAATTGTTGTTCGAGGTATTCATGAAATGTATTTTCAACTGCATAAGGGACATTCTTTTCTTCAACCTGCATCCCATCAGCTCTTAACTTATAGCTTGCAGAGTCATCATCTACATAATTGGTCAAATAATCATCAATGGAATATTCTTCATCAGATCTTAGAATTTCATGTTCACCGGACTCATCAAAATCCTCAACATCAACTGATTCTTCATAATTTTCATCTTGTTGCTGATCTTGATCACTGAATTCATTATAATCATCACCTTCTTCAAGTGCAGGATTGGCTTCCAATTCCTCTTGTATACGTTGTTCCAATGTAGCTGTAGGTATCTGCAACAGTTTCATCAACTGAATCTGCTGTGGTGACAGCTTTTGGAGCATTTTTTGACTTAGACTCTGTTTCAACATGGGTTTGCCTTTCCGTTATTTCAAGTGTTCAATTTCGTAATTGCTTAAAACGGCAACAACTACTCTTTGGTTGCAGTTCATATATGATTATTCTTAATTTGACAATAAGAAGGTTTTTTTTATCAACTTTGTATCAGTAAATTTACTTCTTTATTGCCAATTTAAAAAAGAAAAATGAATACGCCAAAAGATAGAATTTTAGCCATCCGAAATGCAATCACGAAACTGAGAATTGATGCGTATATAATTGGTGGTAGTGATCCACATCAAAGTGAATACCTTGCCGACCATTGGAAAGCCCGTGAATGGGTTTCTGGTTTCAGCGGTTCAGCTGGACTTTGTGTCGTTACAAAGGATCATGCAGGCCTTTGGACAGATGGACGTTATTTTCTTCAAGCTGAAACAGAATTAGCAGGTTCGGGAATGGTTTTACACAAGCAGCTTGTGCAGGGAGCCCCTGAGCATCTGGATTGGTTGTGTGCCCAATTTGGCAAGGGAAGTATTGTCGCTATAGATGGTTCTTGCTTTTCACTGGGTCAAGTTGAGCAAATGAAACAATTGTTTCAAGCTAAAGATATTGAACTGGTTACGGACATGGATTTGATAGAATCCAATTGGAATCAACGCCCAGCATTGCCAAAGAATGAAGTTTTTCTTTTGAATAAAAAATTGACTGGTCAGGAAAGATCCGCCAAGTTGGCGGCCATCAGGGCAGAAATGCATGATGCTGAGTTAAGTCATTATTTGTTGACTACCTTGGATGATATTGCATGGGTCTTGAATATGCGTTCCAGTGATGTGGAATACAATCCAGTCAGTATTGCCAATTTGATAATCGGTTTGAACGAAGTCTGGCTATTTATCGACACTGACAAAGTGCCTGCTAAGATTAAGGATGATTTTATAAAGGATGGCTTGAAATTAATGCCATATCTGGACACAAAAAATTTCATGTCAAAACTTCTTGCATCCAATTGTCTTTTGGTTGATACGTCAACTGTTAATTATGCATTGCTGAGTTCAGATTTATTGTGCAAGGTTGTAAAAGGAGTTAATATTTCCAAGAAGCTCAAAGCCATCAAGAACAAAACTGAAATCAAGAACATCCGCTTGACTATGGAATATGATGGGGCCGCTCTTTGGCGTTCCTTGTATTGGCTGCAATCAACGCTGCAGAAACGTACTGTAAGTGAATATGAATTTGCCCATCTGATAGCCAAAAAACGCAGTGAAATGCCTGGCTATGTGGGGGAAAGTTTTGGAGCCATAATCGGGTACAATGCCAATGGAGCAATTATTCATTACCACCCTGATGAGCAAAAATCTGCAATGATTCAAGCTCGAGGTATGCTGCTGTTTGACAGTGGAGGTCAATATTTAACCGGAACCACTGACATCACCCGTACGGTCAGCCTTGGTAGGGCAACTGCGACTCAGAAGAAGCACTATACTTTGGTATTGAAAGGGATGATCGCATTATCAATGGCTCAATTCCCCGTCGGAACTAGAGGAGTTCAGTTGGACATATTGGCAAGGCAGCATTTGTGGCAAGAAGGCTTGAACTACGGGCATGGTACGGGTCATGGAGTTGGTTATTTCTTAAACGTACATGAACCACCACAAGGCTTTATAGCAGGCTTGGGTGAACGTGGCTCAACGGTTATCGAGGCAGGTATGGTCACTTCCAATGAACCAGGTTTTTACCTTGAAGGGCAATATGGAATCCGTATAGAAAATTTGATTTTGACTTCAGCTGCTACTAACGAAGCATTTGGGATGTTTCACCATTTTGAAACTTTGACACTTTTTCCTTTTGATTCCAAACTAATTGAAATGGCATACCTCAATGAAAGCGAATTACAATGGATAGCTGAATACACGGAGATTTCCATCGACAGAATCAGTGAGCATTTGGATAGAAAGGAAACCGCAAGACTCGTGAAATACGCTCAAGAATTCCTTGAATAGTATTTTTTTAGAATCTGATGCCTTAAAGGTTTGTTTCCTTTAAATGAAATACATTACATTTGCAGACCAATTTAAAATAAATTTGAGATGAGTCACGGTAATCAAGAAGTTGCACCCTGGAAAGGAAATTGTTTAGTTTACTTCGTTATAACTATGGTCCTTTTAGTGGCAGTAATTGCTATGCTGTTTATGCGAGGTTCAGCCCAAGACTTTAATTGATTTCATTTGCTTCTTTAGGAACGTGAAATGATCACTCTATGGCAGCATGAAATATGCATTTGCCTAAATTGATTATAATTTCATATTCAGTTTCGTTTTTTACAGGCTCATGAAGTTTCCATGACAGATACAAATTACTTTCTACTGTCACATCATTTTACAAAGGGAAAGCTGTATCGCTATTCGGTTATTGAGGTTTTCGAACTTTTGGTCATCAAGGTCCAACCGTAATAAACTCCTGCCAATAAGATCAGAAAAATCAAAAGCACTTGCCCAAAGCCAAGGAAGGCAATAGCATAGATATGCGTTCGGTCCGCAAACCACATGATGCAAATGGTAATAAAAATAACCATAAACAATCCTGAGAGTTTCTTAAAACCAGGAATTAGGTTTAGTGGCACATAATATTTTATCACTTGAAGGGTAAAAACCATACTCAAAATCGGAAGAACCTGAAGGACAAGGTTAGCATCGAATATACTTTTTCTTTCAAACAGAAATAAATACAAGTTAAAAGCCAGTGAAAGTATCCCCGGAATTGAAGTAAGATAGATCAAGAATGCAAAAATATATTTCCAAGGCGAACTTCCTCCTTTGTCATTGGCGCTCCAAGCCAATAGAAAAGCGGTTAAAGGAATCATTAGAAATAGCACTACTGCCCAAAAAGGCTGTGCTTGAACGGAGTCGAATAAATCCCTTAAAGTCATGGCTGCTTAGAATTTCCCCAAAGTTAATGGAAAAATTTTATGTCAACATCAAAACGCCAATTGAAGATATCTCTGAGAACCTGCAGGATCCAGTTTGCTCATTATTTGAGTAACTTTTGCTCTTTGAGTTTGATCGCCACCTTTGAAGACATTGATGATTTCATTCGCTTTGGTTGAACCCAATAATTGAATTACCATACTATTGGGATAGGACTTGTTGACAGCCTCACACAGTTCCAGTCCCTTAAGCATATTCGCTCTTGCAGTAATAGGATCAGAAGACATCAAGTCCAGACCTTTTCGATGATAATCATACATGCCTTGTCTCACTGCTCTCATACCTGGATTCAGTGCGTTCTCGAGTTGAAAATAACGGGTTCTGTTTCCGTCCACCGAGAGCCAACCTGTAAAATTTGCTGATACACCTCTAGGTACATTGTTCAATATTTCTTGAGCCGCTAAGTAATATGTCTCGCCACTGAGTGAAGTAAAAGTGTCTGCATCTTGTCCCAACATGAAAAAGGCATAAAATGCCAACATGGCACTTAAATTGTCAACAAATACACCACGCGAAAATTGGAGCGGTTGAAACTGCTCATACGAAAAAGCAAAATCTTTATCGACTACTGAAAATACCGGGGTTTCATAATCTGATCCAAAAACTGGTCGTGTCATTTGAACATATAAGTCACCCTTAAATGTATTCGCATTGACCTCCTCACGAATATTGATGGTAAAATTTACTTTAATTCGCTCAAAGTTCTCGTAGGTTTGGTCAGTCCATGTTTGATTATTCATGAACTCTTTGATGGTCTGCTGAAGCGTTTGAAACACTTTTGGGTCAGTTGTTTGTAGTTTTGGCGTATTGATCGTAACAGTAGTCACAAACTCTTGGGCTTGTAAATTACTGACGAAAAAAAGAACAGATGTCAATAGGATAAAATATTTCATGCAAGATTATTTTTTAACAAATCAGCAAGCCATTGAATGATATCAATCGCTACATCTGTTTTGCTCTTTAACTCAAATTCTTTCTTAATATTGTTTTTCCCGTAAAATGTTACCTTATTGGTATCATAAATAAAACCTACACCTGGCTCGGTGGCAATATTCAACACAATTCCATCCAAATTCTTTCGCTCTAGTTTAGAAAGGGCATTTGTTTCACCATTTTCAGTTTCTAAGGCAAAACCAATCAATATTTGGTTTGGCTTTTTAAGTTTGCCCAAGTCTCCGGCAATATCAGGGGTTTTAACCAGCTCAATTTGAAGTGATTCAGATGATTTTTTGATCTTTTGAGTTGCTGCCTCGGCGGGCCTGTAGTCAGCAACAGCAGCTGAGAGGATTGCGGCATCCATTTGATCGAAAATTGAAATGGCAGCGTCATACATTTGTTGTGCCGATTCGACTTTTACAACTTTTAGATCAGTTCTGGTCACTTTGGCTGAAGCAGGACCCAATATCAGAGTCACGTCTGCACCTGAAGCAAGTGCATGTTCTGCTATAGCAATACCCATTTTTCCACTTGACCTGTTTCCAATAAATCTTACAGGATCAATAGCTTCATGAGTTGGTCCCGCTGTAACGAGTATTTTTTTACCCTTCAATGATTGAGTGGATTGGAAGTACCGCTCTAAAAATACCAATGCTGATTCTGGTTCATCCACCCTGCCTTCTCCAACGAGTCCACTTGCAAGTTCACCCGTTGTAGGAGGAATGATCCTACAACCATCACCAATCAGTCTTTTAATATTCCTTTGAGTTGATGGATGTTTCCACATATCAAGGTCCATTGCAGGAGCAATAAAAACGGGACATCTTGATGATAAATAGGCAGCTGTGATCATATTGTCACACATGCCATTGCATAATTTGGCAATGGTGTTGGCTGTAATAGGGTAAATGATATAAGCATCAGCCCACAAACCCAATTCTACATGATTGTTCCATGAATCTTCATTGGTCAATTGAGAATGGACTGGCTTGCGCGTTAAGGATTGAAAGCTGATGGCTCCAACGAAATCTAGAGCATCTTTTGTGGCAATCACTTGTACATCTGCTCCAGATTTTTGAAGCAACCGCACCAATAAAACAGCTTTGTAAGCCGCAATACTACCAGTTACACCCAGCAAAATTTTTTTGCCACTTAACATATTATTCCGTGTAAAACGGTTGAATTAACGATTTTCTTCGTCAGTTTCCTTGTAGTGGTGGTGGATTTGGTGATCCACATATTCATTGATGGCAATAATAACAGGATTTGGAAGTTTCTCGTAAAATTTAGAGATTTCTATCTGCTCCTTGTTTTCTTGAACCTCTTCGATGGTATCAGAAGCTACAGCAAACTCCTCCAACTTGTTGTGCAGTTCTTGCTTGATATTCACAGCAAGTTGATTTGCTCTTTTAGCAATGATTGAAACAGCCTCGTAGATATTACCAGTTCTACCTGCAATATCAGTAATGTTTCTCGCTTGAACATTCGGGTCAAGACCTTGAACTTGTGTTTTTATATCCATTATGTTTCTAATTCTTTTAGTTTGAGTTTGGCACTTTTCGCAAATTCTCTTGCGTTGCGCAGGTATTTACTTTTTGGGTACTTATTGACAAATTCTTCATATTTGGCTAGCATCAATTTGAATCGGTCGGCTTGTTTTGTAGCGAAGCTGTTCTCTGCCCACAAATAATAGGACCTGATAATCATGAAACGCAGTTGTTCGCGATCTGTTATATCTGGGTAGTCATTTAACAAATTATTGTAAGAATTGATAGCAGATTGATACTGTTTGATGTTAAAATACAACTTGGCCTGCTCGTCTTCTTTGTGTGCCATTTTTTTGCGCAGTTCGTCAATCAGGTTATTACATTCTACCACGCGTTCGCTTTCTGGGTAAATGTTGATGAAAGCCTGAAAGCCGTCTATGGCTTTTAAAGTTTCTGTTTGATCCAACTTGTAATCAGGTGACAATTTGTAATTGCTGAATGCAGCCATGAAGTCACACTCCTCTTTATTCGACCCAGTTTGAAAAATATTGGATGCCGATTTGAAGTAATAAGCTGATAACAGGTAATTGTTGAGGTAGAAGTGCGTGTATGCATACTTGTAGTAAAGTTGCTCAGCCTCTTCCTTTCCTCTAAAATTGCTCAACACCAATTCGAACAATGATTGAGCCTTTGAATACTCCCCTTTGTCATAAAGCTGCACACCCTTTTTGTAGATTTTGTCCACATCTCCGCTGGTACGAATCTTCTCAAATTCGTTTTTGCAAGAGAAAAAGCTCATCAAAATCAGAGCGAATAGGAAAGACTTGAGCTGCAGTTTATGCATAGGAGTGCAAAATTAAGTAATTTCTCTGGAATAACTAACGAAAATATCAAGACTAATGCTGTTTTGCTCCAAAATATTAACAGCAAATTATTCAAACAAGGCCCTCGCGCAATAAATCGTGCACATGAATCATTCCGGCATAGATACCATTCTTGGTTACAATGAGTTGCGAAATACTGTTAAGCCGCATTATCTTGAGGGCTTCGGCTGCCATTTCATTAGAATCTAAGGACTTAGGTGAAGCCGACATAAAATCTTTGGCCTTTGGTTCATTTATAAAATTACCGTTTTCAAAATTTCTCCTCAAATCACCATCTGTAATGATTCCGATAACCATTTCACGATCATCAACCACAGCTGTGGCGCCTAAACGCTTCGAAGAAATTTCATAAAGCACTTCCTTCCAAGGCGTTTCCGCAGTGACGCTTGGTTTTTCATTTTTGATCACTAGGTCATGAACCCTCAGGTACAATTGCTTTCCCAAAGACCCACCCGGATGATAAGTTGCAAAATCTGTAGGAGTAAATCCCCTCATTGACAACAAAGCTACTGCCATAGCATCACCCATGACCATTTGTAGGGTGGTTGAAGTAGTTGGCGCGAGGTTATTGGGATCTGCTTCTTGATCGCAAGGGGTATGTACTAAATAATCAGAAATTGAGGCCAGATAGCTATTTTCATTCGCGGTCATGGCAATCAGTTTACTGCCCAGTTGTTTCAACATTGGAGATAATACTTTGATCTCTGGTGTATCTCCGCTTTTGGAAATACACATTACAATATCTTCCTGTCGTATCATGCCCAAGTCGCCATGTATTGCATCAGCTGCATGCATGAAGAGGCTTGGAGTACCAGTCGAATTCATGGTGGCAACTATTTTCTGCCCAACGATCGCACTTTTGCCAATGCCAGTCACGACCAACCTGCCTGAAGTTTTAAAAATGGACAAAACAGCTTCAACAAATGAGTTATTTATCGAATTTATCAGGCCATTTAATGCATTTGCTTCAATTTTGATGGTTTCTGAAGCAATTTTTTTAATGAGGTCTTGATTTTCCATAAAATATTATGTATTTTCGCGTCCCCAAATTTAGGGATAGAAAGATTGGCAAAAGTACTACATCTATTGGTGCTTTTTTTTACATTTTATGAATAGATTAATTGCCTTTAAATCATAAAAGATCCTTATTTTTAGGTTTGGTACTTCAAGACTCTCTCTAAAGCGTCTTTGGAGGAAAAATTTAATTAACGATATAGTTTACTTCATATAATGAAACAAAAAATGTTAGGGGTACATCATTCTTACGATCTTTCACAAGAGCTGCACCAGTATTTTGGGTTTGATCATTTTAAGGGAAATCAAGAAGCCATTCTTTCATCCATTATTAATGGCAACAACACTTTTGTAATCATGCCCACAGGTGGCGGAAAATCAATGTGTTATCAGTTGCCCGCCCTGATTTTAGATGGTATTGCAATAATTATATCTCCTTTAATTGCATTGATGAAAAATCAAGTTGATGCTATCAGAGGTTACAATTCAGAGGACGCCGTAGCTCACTTCCTCAATTCTTCATTATCAAAAGTACAGATAAGACAAGTCAAACAAGACATCACGGACAAAAAAACCAAGATGCTTTACATTGCACCTGAAACACTTACCAAGGAAGATACTTTGGAGTTTTTGCGTGAAATAAACGTCTCTTTTATTGCTGTCGATGAAGCACACTGTATTTCAGAATGGGGCCATGACTTCCGTCCTGAATACCGTAAAATAAGGCAAATGGTTGACGAAATCAATCCTGACTTGACAGTTATTGCTCTCACAGCTACAGCTACTCCTAAGGTTCAATCGGATATCTTGAAGATACTGAACATGGATGCTTCAGCCACCTTCATTAGTTCTTTCAACAGAGAGAATCTATTTTATGAAGTGAGGCCAAAGTTGAAAAAGGAGCAAACACTCAAAACCATGTTGACCTTGATCAATGAATACAAGAATCAGTCTGGTATTGTTTATGTCCAAAGTCGCAGAAATGCGGATGAAATATCCCACCTGCTTTCAGTAAATGGAGTGAAATCATTGCCATATCACGCAGGTTTGGATCCCAAACTCAGAAGTAGAACTCAAGATGCCTTCTTGATGCAGGATATTGATGTTATTGTGGCAACCATTGCATTTGGAATGGGAATCGACAAACCAGATGTCAGGTTTGTGATACATTTTGATATTCCTAAAAGCATTGAAAATTATTATCAAGAGACTGGAAGAGCCGGACGGGATGGATTGGATGGCAAATGCCTTGCATTTTATTCTGATAAAGATATTTTAAGACTTGAAAAATTTCTTCGTGACAAACCTGTTTCTGAACGTGAAATGGGTGCACAATTGCTTCAGGAGGTAATGGCCTATTCTGAAACAAGCGCATGCCGACGACAATTTTTACTGCATTATTTCGGTGAATCCTACGACGCTGAAAATTGTGGCAAGATGTGTGACAACTGCCTACATCCTAAAGAAAAATTTGAAGTGAAGGACGAAATGCAGCTCGCACTCAAAATAGTCAAGCTGATGGGTGAGCAATTTGTTTTCAAAGCTGTGACAGAATTTTTGCTTGGCGAAGAAACCAAGTTGATGAAAGATTACAAGTTTACAAAGCTCAAAGAGTTTGGTGCAGGGAAAGGAAAGGACGAAATATTCTGGTCTTCAATTTTACGTCAAGCATTAATCAGTGATTTTATTTCAAAAGACATTGAGCAATATGGCCTTTTGAAATTAACTGAAAAGGGAACTCAATTCATTGAGCAACCCCATGAATACCAGATATCGATCAATCAAAAATTTGAAGCGGACGAAAGTGATTGGGATGAAAGCACAGGTAAAACTGCAACCTTGGATGAGACACTTTTAAATATGTTAACGAGCTTACGTCAAAAGCTTTCCAAACAAATAGGTTTACCTCCGTATGTCATATTTCAGGATCCTTCATTACAAGATATGGCTACACAGTATCCTGTATCAATAGATGATATGACCATGATTACTGGTGTGAGCAAAGGTAAAGCTGAGAAATATGGGGCAGATTTCATAAAATTAATCGCTCAATATGTTGAAGACAATGAGATTGAGCGCCCTAACGATTTCTTGGTGAAACAAGTAGCCAACAAGTCCAAGACAAAAATCAGTATCATTCAATCAATCGATAGAAAAATAATGCTTCCGGAAATAGCTCGCTCCAATGACCTAAAGATGGATGAGCTATATGATGAACTAGATGCAATTGTGGCCTCGGGTGTTAAGCTGAATTTGGACTATTACATCAAAAGTTCAGTTGACGAATACAATAGAGAGGATATCTACAATTATTTCATGGATTCAAATACCGATAGTATTCTTTCAGCCTATAAGGAGTTGAAAGAAGATGATATTACCATTGATGAAATAAAGCTTGTTCGATTGAAATTTTTATCAGAAGTAGCAAATTAATAGGGATGAAAATCACAATCATCAACGGACCCAATCTTAATTTATTGGGACAAAGAGAAACTGGTATTTACGGTCGGGAATCATTCGAATCCTACTTGGATAAACTACGCAGAACATTTTCGGAGGTGGAAATCGAATATTTTCAATCCAATCATGAAGGCGCATTGATTGATAAAATACATGAAGTGGGTTTTGAGTCTGAAGGTATTGTCCTCAATGCGGGTGCACTTTCACACACATCACTTGCCTTGGCAGATGCAGTTGCATCTGTTCCTGCACGCACCATCGAAGTGCACATCAGCAATGTTTACAGCAGGGAAACATATCGCCATCAATCATTTCTGTCATCAAGATGCAAAGGCTTGATAGTAGGATTAGGATTAAAAGGCTACAAACTCGCTATTCAAAGTTTGATTTGGGCTGAGTAGGATTTTCTTTATAGCGTGTTACAGCTCGCTTTGCCATGAACTACATTCTCTTTTTGTTGCGTTAATTAGCTCTTAGAATGATCGGAGTTTAAAATCGGGCATAATAGATAATGGATAATGGTTGAGGTTTTTCTGCACAATTGGAAGCAGTAAATCATGCTGGTTATTAAATCAAGCCTTCTTCTGTTATACCTAAGAGTCAACTCCTCGAATAAATTTTTTACTGGGACAATCTATTGTTTAGAGCTATTTACTTCATCTTATCCAAACCTCAAGCCACCTGCTGCTGATCCCAAACGAGCTGTGGCAGTTTTTCTTTTGCCATCACGAATAAAGGTGATTTTCACTTCATCACCGGGAGCATGTCTGTTTACTTCGTTGATCAGGTCGTCTTCATTTCTAATTATTTTTTTGTCCAACTTAGTAATGATATCGCCATTTCTGAGTCCTACATGATAGGCAGCACTGCCATCAATTACATTAGTGACCAATGCACCTTTTGATACCTTTTCGATCTGAACGCCCAATTGAACCTTATCATTATCCATATTGCGGAAATTAAAAGGTTTTATGTTTAGTCTTCTTCTATCAGAATTATTAGGTTCAACACGCTCTATTCTTAGATCATCGTTTAATTCTCTTGGGTTTCTGTTGTTAAATTGAAAGCTGCGATCATCTGAATCTACATTATTAGACTTTTGGGAGCCAAGTGTTACTTTTTTATTGTCAACAAGGCTGCCTCTCTTGATGTTCACATCGATGACATCTCCAGGTTTGCGCTCTCCTATCAATTTACGAACATCATTAAATTCTTTTATGGCAACACCATCGAGACTCAAAATGATATCTCCTTTCATTAATCCTGCCGTTTCAGCGGGGCTGTTTTTAACGATTTCTCCTATTTTTAGACCATCTTTATCATTTTCACCAGCTTCGATTCCCATAAAAGCCTTAGGATTCAGCATTCTTGAATAGCCGTCATTCAATCTGGATTCTAATTTTCTTAACTCGACTATCAGGCTGTCTCCTTCAAGAGATTTAAAAATATCCAATGGGGATTTGTCGATCCAGCTTCCACTTTCATCATTTTCAAAAAGCATAACTTTGGTAGAATCGTCCAAGGTTATTTTTTCACCATTGATACTTATTTCTATTTCTTGATCGTCTTCGCCTTTTGCTCTTTTGTCAATAATTATTTTACGAGTTGTATTTTTTGGTTCATCGATGATTCTTTCAGTCTCTTCTACACTTACTTTCACTGTTGCACCGGGATTCTCTTTACTTAAGTCAGCAAGCATTTTATCTATCTCTGCCGTTGTATAATTGCCATCATTTTTGATGATTTTTTTGATTGTAGAATTACCTTTTGCGTCTTTCTTCTCAATCGTAATCTCAACTTTTTGTTCCTTTATCTGAGTGTTTTGGGCATCGGAGGTAAAAGAAAGCAATAAAGAAATGGATAAACCTATTAATCCGAGCAATGATCTTTGTTTGAATTTTTTCATAAAATTATGGGATGATTGATGTATTTGAAGCAAAATTATAATTTGTTGTGAGCTCAAGTAGTTATGAAATAGTTAATACAAGGTTAAAACTTAGTCAATAACGGAACTACTTGGTTTTGAAGTATGTACAATTGTGTCGTAGTTTCGTTCTTTAATCCGAAAATGAATAGACGTACCATCATATTTATCATTGTGTTGATGTCACTTGCCTTGATCGGCATCGTGTGGATTCAGATCAATTGGGTAAGTTCATCACTCAATATCAGTAAAGAACGTTTTCATACCAATGCATTTGCAGCCTTGAATAAAGTGGCTGAACGACTGCAAGTTATCGAAAATGACCAAGCTTTAAATTATGTCAATGGCTATGAAGCCAATTTCCTTGAGCAACAAGCAACCGAGTCTGTTGAAAATAATTCAGAAAATGTAGATGAGTTCGTAGTTGAACATCAATACACCTTGCCTGATGATCAGTTCAGCAAGCAGTTGATTGAAGAAAATGATTGCATGTGCAGGAAATGTCAATTCGGGCGGTGGGTGAAGTACAATCGTATTGTTAACACTAACCGACTCAGAAATTCCTACCCATTGTCAGAGCGCATCAATCTTCCAGACTTAGACAGAATATTGGCCGAAGAATTGCACAATGTTGGGATCTCTATTCCCTATAATTATGGAGTCATAGATCAGGCACAAAAGCAATTTATTATCACCGATAACCATTATGTGGTAGGTGCCCAAGCCTCGGGTATGTTTCAATTAGGAGGCGAGGACCATTTGTCTAAATCCAAATATCAGGTTCAGTTATTTGGCATCGGACAAAATTATCCAGGGCTGCTTACCCTGTTTTTTCCAAATGAAATTACAGCAATCTGGGGAAATATTGGCTTGAACGTAACATTGTTGACTCTCCTTATGATGATTATCATGGCAGGATTTGTCTATACAGTTTGGGTGATATTCCGTCAGAAGAAATTGGGTGAAATGAAAAATGATTTCATCAACAATATGACTCATGAATTCAAAACTCCAATAGCAACCATCTCTCTTGCCGCTGATTCAATCAATAGTCCTCAGATCAGTTCAGATCCTGCGAAGGTTAGGAGATTTGTAGATATCATCAAACAGGAGAATAGAAGAATGCATACCCAAGTAGAAAAAGTTCTCCAAATGGCGATGATTGAAAATAGGGATATGAATCTGAAATTCAATTCGGTTAATCTGCATGAAATCATCGAACAGGCAGTCACCAACATTAATATTCAAGTTGAAAAGAAAGGTGGAGAAATTGTAATGGAGCTGGCTGCAAGTGAATCAACCATTGAAGCTGATCAAACCCACATATCCAATATCATTTATAATCTACTGGATAATGCCAATAAATATTCTCCTGAGCATCCACATATCCTTGTGTCAACTCGTGATGTAGAAGGAGGTGTGGAAGTAACCGTTAAGGATAATGGTGTGGGAATTTCGAAAGAAGCAAGAAGATTGATTTTTGATCGTTTCTATAGGGTGCCTACCGGAAATATTCATGATGTAAAAGGATTTGGCTTGGGACTAAGTTATGTCAAAGCAATGATGATGGCTCATGGTGGAGTGGTTGATGTGTACAGTGAACCAGGCAAGGGATCTTCTTTTATCCTTTTATTTAAACATCGACAATCTAAGTCGGACAATAATTAAATGTAACCTAATTAACACTCTAAACGTCTCACTATTATGGAAAGGAAAATGCGCATATTACTCGTTGAAGATGACGACAATTTTGGTGATGTTCTAAGGTCTTACCTTGAAATGAATGACTATGAAGTGACACTGGCATCTGATGGATTTCAAGGATGGGATAAATTTCGCAAGAACAAGTATGACTTATGTATTCTTGATGTGATGATGCCTAAAAAAGATGGTTTTACGCTCGGTCGTGAAATAAGAGAACGGGATGCTGAAGTGCCATTGGTTTTTCTTACTGCAAGAACCATGAAGGATGACGTACTGCAAGGCTTCAAAATAGGAGCAGATGACTATATAACAAAGCCTTTTGTGAGCGAAGAGTTATTGTTGCGAATTCAGGCCATTTTAAAGCGCCAAATGCCCAAGCCTGATCCAAGTGATAACATCAAAGAATTTGAAGTAGGGGATTATCATTTCAATTATCCTTTGCGTATCCTCACCTATAAAGGCAGCACAGCGATAGATGATGAAGTGGTTTTCAAACTTTCTCCTAAAGAAGCTCACCTGCTCGCATTGTTCTCTAAAAAAATCAATGATGTCTTGACAAGAACCGAAGCTTTGACCAGGATTTGGGGTGAAGACAACTATTTCACAGCAAGAAGTATGGATGTGTTCATAACTAAGCTAAGAAAGTATCTACGTCATGACGCCAATATCGAAATTGTCAACATTCACGGAAATGGTTTCCAGCTGTTGATTAAGGAGAAATAAAGCTTTGACCAAAATCCGCTCGGGAGAGTGCTTTTTTAGAAGTATTTCCACTTGCGTTTGCATCTTAAATTGTAATGATTGAGTTTGGCTTTAGTAAAAACTTCAGATGCTGTTGATTTCTACTTTCTCCAGTTCTCCAATAATCTTATGTGCTGCAAGCCATCCAGTGGTCCATGCCGATTGAAAGTTATAGCCTCCTGTTATGGCATCAATATTCAAAGCCTCACCCACTACAAATAAACCGGGATGCAATTTGCTTTCAAATGACTTGGTGTTTATTTCACGTAAGTCAAGTCCACCAGCAGTAACGAATTCTTCCTTAAAAGTAGATTTTCCCGATACGGTATGCACATCTTTGGAGATCACATTTATCAAATGTTCACATTGACTCTTGGTCATGTCTGCATATCTGAGACCCGTACATCCTGATTTTTCTAGAAGGTATTTCCAAAGTCTGGTTGGTATTTCATGAAATAATTTATTGGTATCCGTATTTTTCGATCCACTTTGCTTCCTGAATTGGGTCAATATATCTGCCACATCTGAGTCTTCTAGAGGATAAACCCAATTGATGAGGATATCAGTTTTATACTGCATTTCATGAAATTCCCTGGCAGCCCAGGCAGATAATTTTAAGACAGCCGGACCGCTTACCCCCTGATGCGTTATCAATATAGGCCCAGAGGTTTGAATATGGTCTTTTTTGTTTTGGGAGAGGATAGATACAGCTACTTCCTGGCATGAAATACCACTCAATGCTTGAAATTTAGGATCCTTGATGTGGAATGAAAACAAGGAAGGAACTGCCGGGACAATATGGTGGCCCAAGGATGAAAGTATAGCCCAAACGCCTGCTGAACTGCCGGAGGCAACAATACAAAATTTGGATTTGAATTGATTTTCGGGAGTTTCAATCAGCCAATCCTGATTGAGTTTTTTGATGGAAGTTACTCTGAGACCATTCATAACTTTGAGCTTACCAGAATGTGCAGCTTTCCAAAGGGCATCGATGATTGTTTGCGATTTATCTGAAGTTGGGAACATTCTGCCATCCTCTTCAATTTTTAAATGCACACCCAATTGCTCCAACCATTCGATGGTGTCACCACAGGCAAAGTGATTGAAAGGCCCCAGTAATTCCCTATTTCCCCTTGGATAAGCTTGAATCAGTTGGGAAGGCTCAAAACAGGCATGAGTGACATTGCAACGACCTCCTCCCGAAATTCGGATTTTTTCCATCACTTGCTGGCCACGTTCCAAAATTATAATGCTGGCATTGGGCATTTTCTTGGCAATTACCCCTGCGGCAAAAAATCCTGAAGCTCCTCCTCCAACAATCACAATATCATTTTCTACCACTTTTACGAAGTTTAAATTAACTGATATGGTGGGTAACAAATTATTATTTCAGTTGATCGTTAAAATAGTACCTTTAATAGAACTAAAACCAAAAAACTATTTTATGAAAAAACAATTTGTGCCTTTAACCGCTGTAATTGCAATTTTGTTCGTTGTATCGTCTTGCGATCCCGTATGTAACGAGTGCAACGATCCAAAGTTAGTCAAAATCCTCAGAACGGATACAAGCAAGCCTATTTTTCAATGGAGCTTTTCCAGCGGCAACACAGGAACTACAACTGCTACAAGTAGTATTGCAATAGTATCCAATCCATCAGCGGGCGTTGATGCCACCATTGCACTTGGACTCAATTATGGAGTCTATGTTGATGCCACAGATAATGAAAGTGGAATTAAAAGCTTGAAATTCATTTACAGAACCTCCTCCCGATGCAGAAATGGAGCAGGGATAATTATATTGGACGGTGGCGAGATAGAAAGAATGCAAGATTTTGCTTTTACCAATTGTGCTTTGAAATCATGGAGTGACAAAGAATTGAATATTGAAAACATGATGAGTTGTAGATCTGGAGCGCTTGCTGATGGTGTCGTTATTTTCACGGTAATCGCTGAAAATTTTGCAGGATTGATTGAAACATCAACCATGACGGTCAGGTGCAGACCTGCCACTCTATAATAATTATTTGCTCAGGATCGATCCAACAATAGGTGACTGCTTTTATTCTGGCAGGCACCTATTTTTGTATTAAGCCAATGAAAAAATGTTCGAGTTTTAAGAATATCATCTAATTTGTGCAGATACGACATCGATTGTTTGGCTATGTAAAGTTCCCGCTAGTATCTTTCCACCCGATAAGAAACCAAAAAGTTAAGAAAATTGTAATTTTTGTAATTTCTTAAAATATTCTTCAACCTCTAAGGCCCTAATCTGTTTAGGTGCTGATATCAGTTTTAGTCCAAGGGTTTGCATCCGGAATGGAAATAATTGGGAACAATAAATTTTATGGGCGCAACAATTCAAGGAAATGCTTTCGCTAGATTGTGGAAATTAATAGCACAAGACAGGAAAGACATAGGTTTTATATATGTTTATGCATTATTGAATGGTATAATTACCTTGGCATTGCCATTGGGTATCCAAGCAATTGTAGCTCTGATTGCGGGTGGACAGATTTCATCGTCTTGGGCACTTCTGACCTTTGTGGTTGTAATGGGTGCTGCTTTTTCCGGAATTCTCAAGATAATGCAATTCAATATTACGGAGGCTATCCAGCAAAAAATATTTGCAAGAGTAAGTTTTGAATTTGCATTGCGAATTCCAAGGCTGAAATCGGAAGATATATTGAATGAACATCCACCAGAACTGGTTAATAGGTTTTTCGATGTTGCAAGTGTGCAAAAGGCATTGCCAAAGGTGCTGACTGATTTCTCTACTGCCGCATTGGAGATCCTTTTTGGACTTATTCTATTGTCACTTTATCATCCATCATTCATCATATTCAGTTTGACTTTTGTCGTTTTGATAGCGATAATATTTCAAATTACCTTTAGACGAGGATTGAATACCAGCCTTGAAGAATCCAATTATAAGTACAAAACTGCGCACTGGTTGGAGGAATTGGCTCGAACTATGAATTCTTTCAAGTTGGCAGGACGGAGTTCCTTGCCCGTAAGCAAAGTGGATGAATTGGTCAACGGATACCTTAAGGCTAGAAAGAGTCACTACAAGGTGTTGCTATTTCAATTTTCTAGTATCATAGGCTTTAAGGTAATCATCACAGGTGGTTTGTTGATTCTAGGTTCAGTTCTGGTTATCAACAACCAGATAAACTTAGGCCAGTTTGTTGCATCAGAAATCATTATTATATTGATCATTGCATCCGCTGAAAAATTGGTCACAGGTATGGAAGTATTATATGACTTACTCACCTCATTGGAAAAAATTGGTTTTTTCACGGATTTAAGCATCGAGCAGGAAAAGGGTGTGGAGTTCAAGAAAATATTGGGCGATAAAGGAATTGAAATAGAAGCCAGAGAATTGAGTTATAAGTTTTCAAATTCATCCAGTCCAGTTATTGAGAAGCTGTCTTTTCACGTTCATAAAGGTGAGAGAATTTGTATATCAGGTTACAGCGGATCAGGTAAAACTACTCTGGTTAGAATATTGAACGGTTTGTTTGAAAATTTTACAGGATTGCTCAATTACAATGGACTCCCTCGGAAGAATATTAACATCTTTGATTTACGCACTTACATTGGTGATTACAGTGCCGTAGATGATATTTTTATAGGGTCATTGATGGATAATATTACAGCAGGTCATAAAGACATAGACATCAAGGAAGTGGTAAAGGTATCTAATGCTGTTCACCTTACTGACTTTATCCAGACTTTGCCAGAAGGATATGATACCATTCTGCAGCCAAAAGGAGCCAGGTTGCCGGGTAGTGTTGTCCGTAAAATAATACTTGCCAGAAGTATTGTGACCAATCCCCATTTGTTGATCATTGAAGAATTCTTTTCTAAGTTACAGCAAAGTGAAAAGACAAGCATTCTTAATTATTTGACAGATAGAGAAAAACAATGGACTTTATTAATGGTGTCCAACGACTCAGAAGTTGCAAAGAAATGTGATCATGTATGGATCATGAGCAATGGAAGGATAGTGGACGTTGGACCGTTTGAAAAAGTATCTCAGCACAATTGTTTTCATGAAATTTATCATTAATCCTAACTTAAAATAGACTTAAATATGCCTAATAAAAAAGGGGACTCTATTTGGGAGGGAGTAGATATAGAGAAAACGGAAAGCTACAATCAAGTAATGAAAATTGATTCATCTAGATCTTTTGCAAAATGGATGATTGGCTTATTTGTAGTTTTTCTGATTTTGCTTTTCATGCCATGGACACAAAATATAAACGCCAAAGGTAAGGTAAACTCTTTAAAGCCAGAACAAAGACCTCAAAGTATTCAAGCAACTATTCCGGGCAGAATTGAAAAATGGTACGTTCAGGAAGGTCAACTTGTCAAAAAAGGTGATCCTATAGTTGAAGTTTCTGAGGTTAAAGATGAATACTTTGACCCCAAATTGATAGAACGTACAAGCATGCAAGCAAAAGCAAAAGAAGCATCCGTTTCAAGTTATAGCTCTAAAGCTGATGCATTGACTAGGCAAGTTCAAGCATTGGAGGCCAATAGATTGCTCAATCTGGAACAAGCCAGAAACAAAGTAAAGCAAGGAAAACTTAAGGTTCAATCTGACAGTATCAACTATATTGCCTCCATAACAGAGGCAGATAATATATTGAAACAATTCGATCGTTTGAAAACAATGTACACCCAAGGAGTCCGATCATTGGTGGACCTTGAAAGATTGGAAATACGGGTTCGTGAAACTGCTGCAAAACGATTGAGTGCTGAGAATAAATGGTTGGAAGCTAAAAATGAACTTCTCAACGCCAGAATAGAAATCAATTCAATACAAAGTGATTACGACGATAAAATTGCCAAATCCAGGTCTGAACGTTTCAGTACACTAGCCAGTCAATATGATGCAGAGGCTGACGTTACTAAAATGAACTCCGAGTTTTCAAAGTTTTCTGTTCGAGCTGAAAACAGAACCATTAGAGCACAACAGGATTGCTATATCACCAAGGTGTTTATACCAGGTATTGGGGAAGTAGTAAAATCAGGAGATGAACTGTTAAGTATTCTGCCAGCAGTTTATGAGTTGGCGGTGGAATTATTCATAAAGCCTATGGATTTGCCATTAGTCAAAATTGGTTCAAAAGCACGATTCCTATTTGATGGATGGCCTGCGTTGGTATTCAGCGGATGGCCGCAATTAACCTTTGGAACTTTTGCGGGTAAGGTTGTTGCAATTGATAATATTGCCAACAAAAATGGTGAATTTCGTTTATTGATTGCCCAAGATGCTGATGATGAACCTTGGCCAAAAGCATTGCGTCCCGGTAGTGGGGCCAATGGAATTCTGTTATTGGGAACTGTTCCAGTATATTTTGAAATTTGGCGTCAGTTGAATGGATTTCCACCTGATTTTTATTCTGATACACCAGTTGGGGATAAGAACTTTAAGGACAAACCACCCATTAAATCTTTGAAATAATGCCTCAGATGCATAAATTTATAAGCGGTGGTTTTCTTTTAAAAATATCCTTAATGTTGTTTTTAATAGCAACGGGATTTTTGTCGGAATTACGGGGTCAGGAGGTAGAAGGAATACTTACACCAAAAGGAATGTTTGGTGCTGTGGGTAAGTTTCACCCGATTGCTCGTCAAGCGTTTTTGATAGACGCGCAACAACGGGCCAATATATTGGCAGCCAAAGGTGCTTTTGATCCAGTTCTTTATTCAGATTATGATTACAAGCAATTTGATGCCAAGCAATATTACAGTATCTGGCAGACAGAACTTGAGTTGCCAAGCTGGTATGGCCTTGCTTTTAAAGCAGGTTACAGTTTCGCAGAAGGTGATTTTATCAACCCAGAAGAAAAACTACCTCCAACGGGTCTGGGCGCTTTAGGGTTTTCTTGGACACCACTCCAAGGCTTCTTTATGGATGACCGAAGAGCAGGGCTCGCACAAGCTAAAATATTCGCTCAAAGCACTGCTGCCCAGCAACAAGTGATGTTCAACGATCTTTTATTGGAATCATGGGGAACCTACTGGGATTGGGCAGGCGCAAAATACCAAGTTGAAGTATTGGAAAATGCGCTTCGGGTTGGCAGAGATCGTTTTCAGCTGGTGCGAACCAGTTTTCAACAAGGCGATGTTGCAGCTATTGATACTTTGGAGGCATTGATACAAGTACAAAATCGTGAACTCGAACTCAATGATGCAATGTTGCAACTTCAAAAAGCTAATTTTCTCCTTTCTAATTTCTTTTGGAACAGCGATACCGAACCTGTTGGAATTCCTTTGGCTATTGAGGCAGTTGATAGAAATGGTTTGGACTTAGCAGGAAGCTCATTGCAGAAGATGCGTGCTGACATCAACAATATTGCCCGACAACATCCAATGGTCCAGATTTATAATTACAAGTTAGCAGATCTTGAGGTGACAAGAAGATTGAAGGCAGAAAAGTTAAAACCAAATCTGAGAGTCAATTATAATTTATTGGGTACTTCATTTGATTTGATTAATAACAACGACAATCAAGGCGCGGTCATTCCCCAAAATTACAAATGGGGAGCTAATTTTTCCTATCCTCTATTTGTTCGCGATGCAAGGGGACAATTGCGACTACAAGAATTGAAGATTCAAGAAACTGACCTAAATCGCAACTTAAAGATCACTGAGATTTCCAATAAATTGTTGGCAAGCTATGCCGAATTGGATATTACCAGCAATCAAGTTCGTTTGTACGCGCAGATTTTGAATAATTACAGAAGATTGTTCGAAGCAGAGACTTTGAAATTCCAACTGGGGGATAGTTCGTTATTTTTGGTAAATAGTCGCGAAAATAGACTCATTGAAGCCGAACTAAAAGCGATCGAACTTTTGATTAAGAATAGAATAGCTGCATCAGAACTTGCATGGGCTATTGGCGACATGAGTTTGTTGTTGGATTAAGCCCAATCAGCAATAGCAGAATTTGCTGCTGTACAAGGAATCTCGAGCCGACATAAAATCTTGAATTTTGTCGAGCTTAAAACAATCAAATTTTTAGAACAATCAAAAGTTTCTTCGAATCTACGTCTAACGCTTAATTTGAATTAAGTTTTCTGTTATTTTTATCAACCACAAAACCTTCAAGTTTTGTGATCTCATAACATTTTAAGGTTTTCTTTTGGTAGATTGTAATTAATTGACTCATCTTCGGGTTCTAATTGAAAGGAATATGTTTAGAAAGATAGTGTTTTTAATTCTAGTTGTATCATTGGTCATTTCATGCAAGAGTGAGAAGAAGGAACCATTGCTCATAGAAGGCTCTACAAATCCTAAATTGGATGAGTTAACTGCCAAATTGAACAGTGACCCAAACAATGCGGAACTATTGTTTGACAGAGCCGCGCTTTATTATGAAAATGACGCTTACGATGAAAGTATCGCCGATATAAGCCAAGCCATTAAAATTGACAGTCTCAAGCCAGAGTATTACCATCTTTTGGCTGACAATTACATGGACTATTACAAGTCTAGACAAGCCTTGGAGACCATGGAAAAAGCATCCAATCTTTTTCCTAAAAGAATTGAAACACTCTTAAAGTTGTCCGAATTTCAACTCATACTGAAACAATATGAAGGAGGGCAATTGACTATTCAACGGATTTTTCAAGTTGATCCACAGAATGCTGAAGGATACTTAATGGGTGGGCATTTGTTCAAGGAAGTGAAAGATCTTGATAAAGCAAGGGCTGGATTTCAAAAGGCAATAGAGCTCGGATTGACCAGCAAAGAAGATCTAATTGACGCCTATTTGAATTTGGGTCAGTTGAATTTGAAAAAGGATAAAAAACTTGCCAAGCTTTATTTTGATAATGCTTTGAGAGTGGATAGTTTGGATAAATCTGCAATTCACGGCAAGGCAGAATACTTTGTTGAACTAGGTCAACTAAATGAGGCATTGGCTCTTTATCGCAAAATAATTGTTAGTGATCCTTCCTATTCTGAGGCTTTCTACAATTCGGGGATCATTTATAATGAAATGGATTCATTGAAAAAGGCTTTTGACAACTTTGATATTGCAATTAAATCTGATCCTATGGAAGCTGCCTACTATTTTGCACGGGGAGACGTGTTGGAGCGGATGGGTAAAAAACAAGAAGCTGCAAAAGATTTTGCTCAAGCAGCTAAACTAAATCCACAGTTTAAGAAATAATCTGTGGATCTTATTTAGACCGATATTTATTTATTTGGAAAAGGAAATCAGGCTTTCAGCTAAGAAAGCTTAGCTTTTACTTCTACAATTTCATAAGCTTCAATGGTATCACCTATTTCGATATCATTGTAATTCTTGATTGTCAATCCGCATTCGAAACCAGTTTTGACTTCTTTCATGTCATCTTTGAAACGCTTCAAAGAACTCAATTCGCCGTGGGCACCTTCCTTGGTTGGGAAGATTACGATACCATCACGAATTAAACGGATGAATGAATTTCTGGTCACCTTGCCTTCAGTAACATAACAGCCGGCAATAGTTCCAAGTTTTGAAATTTTGTAAACTTCTCTTACTTCTATTTGAGCTGTGATGTTTTCTTCTTTAGTAGGCTCCAACATTCCTTCAATGGCTGAACGGATTTCGTCAATAGCTTGGTAGATGATCGAGTAGGTTTTGATTTCTACACCTTCTTTTTCTGCAAGCTTTCTTGCTGTAACAGATGGTCTCACTTGGAATCCTACGATGATTGCATCAGAGGCTGATGCCAACAACACATCTGATTCGATGATTTGTCCCACCGCTTTGTGTATAACATTTACCTGTACTTTATCAATTGATTGCTTAATCAAAGCATCAGAAAGGGCTTCAACGGAACCATCCACATCGGCTTTGACAATAAGGTTTAATTCTTTGAAGTTACCTAGAGCAAGTCTTCGTCCTATTTCTTCCAAAGAGATACGCTTATTGGCTCTTGTGGCTTGTTCGCGAGATATTTGAGCGCGTTTTGCAGCCATTTGACGTGCTTCTGATTCAGAAGCTGTCACTTTAAATTTCTCACCTGCCTGAGGGGCACCACTTATTCCGAGCACCAATACAGGTGTTGAAGGTCCAGCTTTGATAATCTTTTGGCCGGTGTCGCTTGACATTGCCTTTACTTTTCCGCTAAATTCTCCTGCTACCAAAGGATCTCCGATGCGTAAAGTTCCAGTTTGTACCAAAACTTTGGTTACATAACCTTTCCCTTTTTCGAGAGTTGCTTCAACCACAGTTCCAACAGCCAAGCGATTGGGATTAGCGGTCAATTCAAGAATGTCTGCTTGTAACAATATTTTTTCAAGTAGTATATCAATTCCAAGACCTGTTTTTGCAGAAATATCTTGAGATTGGTATGTACCTCCCCATTCTTCAACAAGGATATTCATTGCTGACAGTGATTCTTTAATTTTTTCAGGGTTGGCGCCAGCTTTATCCACTTTGTTGATTGCGAACACCATAGGTACGCCTGCTGCCTGAGCATGAGAAATTGCTTCTTTTGTTTGAGGCATTATGTTATCATCTGCAGCAATTACGATGATTACGATATCCGTAACCTTGGCACCTCTGGCACGCATTGCAGTGAATGCTTCGTGACCTGGAGTATCTAAGAAAGTTATTTTTCTATTTTCCGGTCCTACTTCAACTTCATACGCTCCAATGTGCTGGGTGATACCACCGGCTTCACTAGCTGCAACCTTAGCACGACGAACATAATCCAGCAATGAAGTTTTACCATGATCGACGTGTCCCATAACGGTAACGATTGGGGCACGTGGAAGTAGATCTTTTTCATCATCAACTTCCAAATCTTCATCGACTTCCTGATCATCAACACTAATGAATTCAACTTCGCTACCAAACTCATTGGCAACCAATTCTATGATTTCAGCATCCAAACGTTGATTGATGGATACGATCACACCGAGATTCATGCAAGTTGTGATAACATCCGTAAGTGAAACATCTAGCAAACTGGCTAATTCTGAAACACTTACAAACTCAGTCAACTGAAGTTTTTGGTTGTCTCTTTCTAATTCAGCAGCTTCTTTCTTTTCACGAATATTATCGCGTTTGTCTCTTCTGACTTTTTGACGTTTTTTCTTACCTCCTGGCGCCAAACGCGCCATTGTAGCTTTGATTTTTTCGTCTATTTCTTTTTGTGAAACCTCTTTTGGTTCATCAGAAGGTTTCCTGAAATTTTTGTTAGCAGTGCCTTGGCCTTGGCCTTGACCTTGTCCCGGAGGACCTCCGCCAGGTCTTCCTGGTGAAGCTACACTTACACGCTTGCGTTTTCTTTTCGCATCTTCTGCAGCGCTAAGCGGGCGATTTTGGTTATTATTTTGGCCAGGATTGGGAGTTGCGGGTTTTGCAGCTTCTTTTTCCTTTTTCTTGATGCCGGGCGTTGTAAACTTGTTGATATCAATTTTGCCTTGGATCTTCAAACCACGTAATTGTGCAGCTTCGGCCCGAATTATTTCAGGTTCAGCATCCACTGGAGTTTCCGGGGTTTGTGGAGTTTTAGGCTCAATAGGTTTTTCAACTTGAATAGGCTCTTTTGGAACTACTGGCTCAGCCTTAGGTTCGGGAGTGGGCTCAACAACAGCTTCTTTTTCTGCAGTCTTTGCTTGTTCCACAACTGGAGCTGGCGGCGCAGCAATAGGCTCTTCTGGGGCTTTTTCTTTCTTAGGTGGATTTAGGTCTACTTTACCTACAACCTTTAAGCCACTTAAGTTTTCAACATTAGCACTAGCTTTGATAACTTCTGGTTTTTCAAAGCTTGGAAAGGTTGGAGCAAACGATGGGATTGCTTTCTTTTCCTCATGTACTTGATGCGGCCTATTAGCGCCCAATGAAATCTTGTCTACTTCACCTTTCAGTTCAAGTGAGTTCTTGAAGTCTTTGTACAATACGTCAAGCATCTCATCCGTTAACATAACTGTTGGACGAGCATCTACATCGAAACCTTTCTTGTTGAGGTGTTCTGCGATTGAGTGTAAGGTTTCCCCTAACTCCTTCACCACCTCCATAATTTTTTTGGCCATTAATTAGCTTTATTCCAAGCTCAAATTGAGACAACAAAGGTAGTAAATTTCATCCTAATATCGTCCTATTCCAGCTTTTTCATTAATTGTCTTCTAATTCTGAACGAAGTATTGCCAAAACTTCATTAACAGTTTCTTCTTCAAGGTCAGCTCTACGTACCAATTCTTCGCTGCTAAGGGCTATAACACTTCGTGCAGTGTCACATCCGATATTCTTTAAAGCATCAATTACCCAACCTTCAATTTCATCTGAAAATTCATCCAAATCTACATCTTCTACTTCTTCACCGTTGGTATTTCGGTAAATATCTATCTTATATCCGGTCAATCTGGAAGCCAAGTTAATGTTTGCACCACCTCGTCCAATAGCTAGCGATACTTGATCAGGATCAAGATATACGGATGCAGCCATTTCCTCCGTGTTGATTACGATATTGCTTATTTTAGCAGGAGTCAGTGAACGTTGAATCAACAGTGGAATATTGTTTGTGAAATTGACAATGTCAATATTCTCATTGCGAAGTTCTCGAACTATACCGTGAATTCTACTTCCTTTCATCCCTACGCAGGCACCAACTGGGTCAATACGATCGTCATAAGATTCAACAGCTACCTTGGCGCGTTCGCCAGGATTACGCACTATTTTTCTGATTACAATCAATCCATCTTCGATTTCTGGAACTTCTTGTTCCAAAAGTTTTGCTAAGAACTCGTCATCTGTCCGTGAAACAGTAATAATTGGAGAGTTATTGCGCATCTCTACTTTTTTGATGATGGCACGAACCATGTCTCCCTTGCGGAAAAAATCACCTTTGATCATATCTGTTCTAGGCAATACGAGTTCGCTATTGGTTGCATCATCCAGCACCAAAATTTCACGTTTCATGATCTGATTCACTTCGCACAGGACAATATCCCCGACACGGTCATTGTATCGATTAAAAATGTCATCTTTTTCCAAGTCCATAATGCGTGACATCAAAGTTTGTCGTGCCGCGAGTATTGCTCTGCGACCAAATTCTTCGAGGGTCAACTGCTCGTAGCATTCTTCGCCAATACTATAAGCTTCATCGACAATCAATGCATCAGATAGTGAAACTTCAGCATTTTCTTCGGTTACTTCACCATCAGGCACAATTTTTCTGACACGCCAAATTTCGAGGTCACCTTTGGTAGGGTTCACAATCACGTCAAAGTTGTCGTCTGAGCCATACTTTTTCTTGATCATGGTACGAAAGAAATCTTCCAATACCTTTACCATGGTAGGGCGGTCAATATTCTTTCCTTCTTTAAACTCTGAGATTATCTCAGCCAAGTTCATCATAATGGTCTAGAATGAAATGTTAACAATAGCTTGTTTTATTTGGTCAAATGGAATCGTTTCGTCAACGATTTCTTTTATATTTTTTTTACCTTCTTTTCTTTTGGTCTCATATTGCAGAACGATATGATCATCTTCAACTTTGGTCAAAATTCCTTCCGATTGTTTTCCTGAAAGCGTATCAACAGTTAAAATCCTGTCAATATTTTTTCGGTATTGGCGGATGAATTTCAATGGTCTTGAAATACCTGGCGATGAAACTTCCAACAGATAGCTTTCAGTAAATCTTAGATCTTCATCAAAGATAGCCTCAAGATACCTGCTAATTTTTTGACAGCGGTCAAATGCGAGTCCGTTGTCAGCATCGATGTACACTTCAATCTTGTTTCCCTTTGGCAAATGAACGATTTCCACTGTAAAACAATCACTGAAATCTTCTTCAGCGTACTTCAATTGCAACAATGATTCTATCCAGTCTTTTGAATTCATTTATCCTTTTTTACAAAGAAAAAGGGCACGTTCCCGCGCCCTCACAAAGCTTTTAAACATTGTGTGACACAAATGTAAGGAATATTTTTTAATAGATTCGTTTCAAACCTAAAAAAATGAATTTTCATGACTTTTAATCGAATGAATGGACAGGTTTTGCTACTTCAAACCCAGAGCGTGGTTCGCAAATACTATGGAGTCACTATTTCGCCAATGCTCTTAGAGATTAACCAATTTTTAAAAGTAAATTTGCACAAATTCATAAATTCATATCAATGAGTAAGGAAAGTTTAATTGAAGAGTATCTAGTCAAACAGCTCATAGATCTTAAATATATCCACTGGCCTGACATTGTCGATAGAAAAACACTTGAACAGAATTTTAAAACAAAATTTGAGGCGCTCAACCGTGTTAGCTTGTCTGACAATGAATTTTTGCGACTGAGGGAAGAAATTGTCAACCCTGATGTTTTTACTGCTTCAAAAATTTTACGTGAAAGACAATACTTTCAACGTGAAGACGGAACATGAACATTATGAAAAAGTAGGCAGATTAAATAAACTAAAAGAAGGTGAAAATGGAGAACCCAACGACATTCAAAAAATAGTTGAAA
>Ga0105049_10000656_pt1 | contig 38760 bp, 37 predicted proteins | sample MAT06_FD_78087 | JGI IMG/M metagenome (GOLD analysis project Ga0105049, IMG submission 78087) | Freshwater microbial communities from Lake Fryxell liftoff mats and glacier meltwater in Antarctica - MAT-06 | ecosystem: Environmental > Aquatic > Freshwater > Ice > Liftoff microbial mat | place...
GGTGGCGGGGGCGGTGGTGGTGGCGCCGGTCAGGCGGCGGGAATCCCGCGGTTTGTGGATCGTCCGGGTGAGGCGGCTGCGGGACGCGGCCAGGCCGCCGGATCGCAGGGCGAGGGCGCTGCCGCAACTGCGGCGCCGGCCGGCCCACCTGCCGGTGGACCACCGAACGCCGGCGCGATGCAGGCCATCTTCGGCGCCTTCCGCGGCATGCAGGGCAACCCGTTCGGCGGGCGCGGCGGCGGTGGTGCGCCACTGGTCAAGACGGGAGAATATCTGGTGACGTTCATCTACGGCGACGAGCGTCAGAAGCAGGTCCTCCGTGTGGAACGACTGGGGAACCTGACCGGGGTGCAGGGCTTTGGCGGTGAGGACGACGAGGACGGTCGCCCGTAGCATCGCAGTCACGCCGCCTCGACGCGAGGCGGCGTGGCGCGAGCCGTTCTCCGCCGGCACTTTGCAGTAGTGCCTGCCGCGCGTACGATTGGTCGTGATGTCGCGGCGTGGCGACTGGGGAACGGGGCACTACTCCGGGGAATGGCACATGATTGCAGGATTGCTGGCGCTGATGCTGGTCTCTGCCGATACCACCATGCGGATTTCGTTCGTGTCGATCGATTCGGTGCCCGTGGCCCACGGCAGCACAGAATCTGCAGCAACACGCACCGGGCTCGATCGGGACCGCAGTTCAGCGGTGGAGTCGATCACTGCGCCGCGATCGCCGTGGTTGGCAGCGGACACGCTCGTCAGGAAGAAGAAGCCGGCGCTGGTGTCGTACTCCGACTGGTACGGGCGTCGGCTGGCGGTGCACAAGACGCTGAGCTGGACCATGCTGCCGCTCTTTGCGGTGTCGTACTACACCGGAACGGCAATTGCGCGAGATGGTCGCCAAAACGTGTCCTCCACAGTGCGAAATCTTCATCCCTACGCCGCAACCGGTGCCGCACTGGTCTTCGGCGTCAATACGGTGACGGGCGTGTGGAACCTCTGGGATTCGCGCCACGATCCGAACGGGCGCACCCGGCGCATCATCCACTCCGCGCTGTTTCTGATCGCAGATGCCGGCTTCGCGTACGCCGGTTCGATCGGTCGCGAGGGACGTGAAGACGGCGCCGTTCGGAACAGACACCGCACGATCGCGCTCTCATCGATGGGCGTGAGCACCGCCGGCTGGTTGATCATGCTTCTCGGGCAGTAGTGATGTCTGTGCTCGACTCGATGGTCGGTGTACTCGAGCCGTGGAACACGCTCTACAGCGGGTCCACGGCGCTGTCGGTCGGAATGACATTCCTGCACCTCGGTGCGATGATGGTTGGCGGCGGGTTGGCGATCGCCGCCGATCGCGCGGTATTGAAGGTGGGTGCGGCGCCTGACCAGACCACACGCCTGGCGGTGGCGGATGCAGTGGGTGATGTCCACCGTCCCGTGGTGGCATGTCTTCTGGTATCGGCCGTGACTGGGTCGTTACAGCTCGCCGCTGATCTGGAATCGCTGATCGGGAACAAGATCATGTGGGTGAAGTTTGGTCTGCTGGCGTCGCTTGCCCTGAACGGTCTGCTGATGTTGCGCGACGAACGGGAAGTGCGTCGTGGTTCCGGGGGAGCGCAGGCCTTTGGCGCACTGCGCGTCAGAGCCGTCACCAGTGTCTTTCTCTGGCTGGCGATCGTGCTGGCCGGCGTTGGCCTTCTACAAGGGTGAGGAGAAGGGCGATGGCGTCATCCCACGGTACGATGAACGACGACTGCACCGATTGCACACTTCACGATCGGCGCTCATTTCTGGCCAGAACGCTGGCTGCGGTGGCGGCGGCGAGCCTGCTGTTGCCAGGCATCGTGCGCGCCGAAGAAATGGCGGGATTCATCGTGCACTCGGCAGCGCGACGACCGGACGGTACGGCGAAGTATTCTGTGCCGAGCTTTGATGGTGCGACGATCGACACCGAGAACGAAACGATCATCGTGCGATCCGGCGGGAAGTGCATGGCATTTGCACTCAGCTGTCCGCATCAGCGGGCCATGCTGAAGCTCAAGAAGGGTGATTCAGCGTTCCTCTGCCCGAAGCACAAGTCAGAGTACAAGTTGGATGGCGAGTACATCCGCGGTCGCGCGACCCGCAACATGGATCGGCGGTCGATTCGCCGGGAAGGTGCCGAGCTGGTGGTCGATCTCGATTCATTGTTCCAGAGCGATGACGACGCGGCGGCATGGGCGGCGGCGATCGTCACGGTGTGACGCCGGGCGTGTGAAACAGGTTCGTGCGACAGGGCGCGACAATCCGTTCCTCCATCATTCGAGTGAGAAATGAAGCCAGACGCCACGATGTGTTCGGGATGTGCAGTGAACGCCGCCGCAGTGACGCGTCGTGATTTCGTGTCGATGGCGACACTCTCAGCGGTCGCGCTCGCGCTCACGGCGTGTGGAGGAGGCGGAGACGGAGTCACCGCTACCGACACGACCGGTCCGGTGAACCCGGGTACCGGTACCCGCTCGGTGCGGCTCGCTGACTTCCCGACCCTGGCCGTTGTGGGGTCGGCAGTCAAGGTGAGTAACTCGCCGCCCGTTGCGCTTGCACGAACTGCCGCTGGCAACGCCGGAATCATCGCCTACTCGCTCTCCTGTACGCATCAGGGGACCCAAGTGCTTATCGGATCCGACTTCACGATCAGATGCCCGAATCACGGCGCACTGTACACCGCAGCGGGCGTGTGGCGCGGCGGTTTTCGCACGCCGAGCCTGGTGCGCCTGCCGGTGGAAGTGGACGCGGGTGCGACCAACGCGACGATCACGCTCGGCTAGACGCTCCGGCGAGACGCTCCGGCTAGACGCTCCGGCTAGACGCTCCGGCGTCGCTCGGCGGCGAGGGTCGGCTGCGCGCCAATTTTGTTGCAGAACTGTGATCGTGACGGGCGCGCCAGGTGATGGCGCGCCCGTCATTTTTCGCGATGCTCCACAATCTCGAAAAGAGGCAGCATGGATGATTCCGGGCAGTGTCAGCGATGCCTCGTGTCGCAGACTGGGCTCTCGCGCCGCGGTTTCGTTTCGATCGCATCGCAGGCAGTCGCCGTACTCGCCGTGACCGCCTGCGGTGGCGGGGGTGACATCACCAATCCCCCCAGCGAACAGGTTGTTGTGGGGGCCACCCCCCGCGACTCGACGGCCACGCCACCCGTTGGCTCACCCCCAGTCGCAACAGGCACGATCGCCGTGTCACTCGCGAGTTATCCGATGCTGACGTCAGTGGGCGGAGTCGCCCGTGTGAACACCCTGCCTCCCGTGGCGCTCGCCCGCACGCAGGCGGGGCTGATCGCCTACTCGCTGACCTGTACCCACGCCGGTTCCACAATCGCGGTGTTGCCGGGATTTACCCTCCGCTGCCCCAACCACGGTGCGCTCTTCGCCTTTGATGGGGTGTGGTTCGGAGGCGCGCAACTGACCACCGATCTGGTACGCCTCCGTCTGTCCCTGAATGCCGATCAGTCGATCGCGACTGTCGTGCTGGGGTAGGCTGCGCGGCGATTTCGCCGAGCGTCGCGCCTCCGTGTGAGCGGTTCAGTCGTTGGATATCCGGCCCGGTGTGGACAATCGCCGCTCCAGCCGCGCACGAAGCTCCTCGTGACAACACGGATCGGCCATCAGGTCGCGCACGTCGCTGGCGGAGACACGACGCGATTCGAGCAGGTGAAAGACACGCGCCACCGTCCACCGGTCCTGCATGCGGCTGACCAGTGTCAGCGCGTCGCCTTCACACACCGGCCCGGACTCCACCACTTCGTTGTACCAACCAGCGGCCGCGTTCTCACGAACATCAGCGGCCAGCGTCGGGTGCAGCCATCGGCGCGCCAGAGTGGCGCATGGGCCACGCGGCTCCGTGATGCGAAGCACACACCCGCCGACGCGCCAGATGTCACCGAGGCAGACCCGCTCCTCGCTCAGTGCGCTGACGGTGAGGTTCTCACCGAAGGCACCGAACCCAAAGTGACTCGCGTCGAAATCAGTGCTCATGGTGCGCAACGCATCCGCATGCGCCGCGGCGTGTGCACCGAGGGTGTAAGACCATTGCGGGTAGTGCTCCGCGCCGTAGACGAGCACCGCCTTGGTCGGGCCGCCGTGATGTCTCTTCTCCTTCTGGGCGTCACCGGCAAGGCCAAGTGGCCCTACCACCACCGGTCCGTGTATCTGGCTCTTCAGGATTGCCGAACGCCACGATGTGACGGTGCCCCCCGCGACCCGCGGCGAGTGGAGCGCCCGAATGGGGCCCGCGAAGACCGCGCGTACCGCCGCGGCATCGGTCAGTTCGAGGGTACGCTCGGAGTGCACCATACGTCTCAAACGTAACAACCGGCGTCCGCCTTGCGAGATCGCGTCACGGCTGTGATTGTCCCGCCTGTGACGACATCTCCATTGAGCAGGTTTGCCGCGACGCACGTCCTGATGGTCGAGCCGGTCCGCTTCCGATACAACGAGGAAACCGGCGAGTCGAACGCGTTCCAGACCGCCCCCCCGTCCGCCGAGGCGCAGGCGATCGCCGCCGAAGCGGTGAACGAGCACCGCGCGCTGCGCGATCTGCTCGTCAGTCATGGTGTGCACGTCACCGTGGTGCGATGTGATGAGCGCACGCCAGACGCGCCGTTCTGCAATAACTGGTTCTCGACGCATCCCGCTGTCGCCATCACCGACAGTGCCGGAACGCGACATGCGCCAGCGACTCTGGTGCTCTATCCGCTCCTGGCTCCCAATCGGCGGCTCGAGCGACGGCAGGATCTGATTCGGATGCTGCGGACGAAGTATCCACGCGTCGTGGACCTCTCCGGGTACGAGCGGGAGGCACGATTTCTCGAGAGTACCGGATCACTCTGCCTCGATGACGCCAATCGGGTGGCATACGCCGCACTGTCGCCCCGAACCGATCGCGCGCTGGTGGAACACTTCGGCCGTGAACTGGGGTACCGTGTCGAAACATTTCTCGCGACCGATGCGACCGGCGTCCCGTACTATCACACGAACGTGATGATGTTCATCGGGCACGGCCTGGCTGGAATCACCCTCGAGGCCATCGATGCGCCGGACGAGCGGCGACGTGTGGAGCGATCGCTGGTGGCCGGTGGGCTCGAGCCGATACTCCTCACCCGGGAGCAGGCGGCACAGTTTTGCGGCAACGTGCTGTCGCTCACGAACGATGTGGGTGAGGCGTGCTTTGTGATGTCTGCCACGGCCTGGCGCGCCTTTACGCCTCAACAGCGCGACCGTCTGGCAGCGCACGGCCGCGTGCTCTGCAGCGAACTCTCTGCCTTCGAACGGGTCGGCGGCGGTTCTGCGCGCTGTCTGATTGCGGAATTGTTCTGATTGTGTCGGTTTTCGCCTGTACTGCTTGACCACCCTCATTCACCAATCGCTCATGTCCGAACAGAGCTTTCTCGGCCAGGTGCATCGCGCATTTGATGCCGCCAGCACGTTCACGAATCATCCACCCGCGCTCCTGAACCAGATCAAGGAGTGCAACGCCGTCTACCGCGTGACGTTCCCGATCCTGCGCGATGATGGCACCATCAAGACGATCGTTGGCTGGCGCGCCGAGCACAGTCATCACAAGCTGCCAACCAAGGGCGGTATTCGGTATGCAATCAGCGTCAACGAAGATGAAGTGATGGCGCTGGCGTCACTCATGACGTTCAAATGCGCCGTCGTGGACGTGCCCTTCGGTGGCGCGAAGGGTGGCATCAAGATCAATCGCAAGGAGTTCAGTGAAGCCGAGCTCGAACGGATCACCCGCCGGTACACCTTTGAATTGTGGAAGAAGAATTTCATCGGCCCTGGTGTCGATGTGCCGGCGCCGGACTACGGTACGTCGAGCAAGGAGATGGCGTGGATCGCCGACACCTATGCGCAGCTGGCAGTCGGTGATCTGAATGCGATGGCCTGCGTGACCGCCAAGCCGATTGCGCAGGGTGGCATTCGCGGACGCACCGAAGCGACGGGGCGCGGCGTGTACTTCGGCGTGCGTGAAGCCTGCGACAACGTCGCGGACATGCGCGCGCTCGGCTTGACGCCGGGGTTGGAAGGGAAGCGCGTGATCGTGCAGGGACTGGGGAACGTCGGTTATCACGCGGCGAAGTTTCTCTCGGAGGGCGGGGGAGTGCTGGTCGCGGTCGCGGAAGCGGATGGGGCGCTGCACAACGATCGCGGACTGGATCTCGATGCAATCATGGCCCACCGTCGCGAGCACGGCACGCTGAAGGGCTTTCCGGGCGCGACCTACCTTGCCGACTCGCGCGCTGCGCTCGAGCTCCCATGCGAAATCCTGGTGCCGGCGGCGCTGGAAGGCCAGATCACCGCCGAGAATGCGCCGAGGATTCAGGCGAAGATCGTGGCCGAGGGCGCCAACGGACCGACGACGTTCGAAGCCGACGGCATTCTGCATCAGCGTGGCGTGATGGTGCTCGCCGACATGTTCCTGAATGCCGGTGGCGTGACCGTCAGCTACTTCGAATGGCTGAAGAATCTCTCGCACGTGCGCTTCGGACGCATGGAAAAGCGTTTCGAGGAAACGGCGTTCAAGAATGTGCTCAGGGCGGTGGAAGATCTCACCGGGAAGACGCTCGGCGAAGAGCGCATGGCGCAGTTGTCACACGGCGCCGATGAGCAGGACCTCGTCAACTCCGGGCTCGAGGACACGATGATCTCTGCCTGGCATCAGGTACGCGAGACGTGGATGCAACACGGTCAGAAGACCGATATCCGGACGGCAGCCTTCATCAGCGCGATCAACAAGGTTGCGGTCAGTTATCAGGATCTCGGCATCTTTCCCTGAGCAAATCTGGCAGAGTCACCGCAAATCAGACGGCGCCGCGCAGGAGTCCCTCCCGCGCGCCGCCGTCTGTCAACTACTCGAAGAACAATCAGCGAAAGAGTTCGACCCCGGTTGCCACGAACTGCACTTCGGTCGCGGTGCCGTCGGCGTTGCGCTGCAGCTTTGCCCCTTCACCGATCAGGTGCTCCGCGGCGGCCTTTGAATGCGTGGTGACCTTGGTCACCCCCTCCATCCGCGCGCGGCGGCCCACCATCGACTGCGGAATGAAGAATCCATAGTCCTTGAACGTGACACGCATGCCATCATCCTTGGGTGTCGGCGCGACCTGCATCCAGCACCCCTTGTCTGTGCACTCGCGGGTAATCACTCCCTCGACGATGACCGGTTTCGCGGTGTAGGTGCGAGCCGATGCGATCAGCTGCGTCACCGGGATCGAGGCGCCAGCGGCAACCGACGCACCGCGCTTCACCACGGCGGAATCGGTGACGGACTGCGCGGTGGCAGGCGCTGCCATGACGACAAGGGCGAGCGCTGCGACTGTGAGACGGAAAGAAGTCATTGGCTGAATGGCAGAGGTCGGTGTTGCGTGCTTTCCACATGGAGAAGTTAACGGACGGCGCCGTCAAGGGCAGGGGAAAAGTTGCGGACCTTTCGCTCCGCTGACATTCCGGGATAATTTCATGATGTGAAGCCGCCGCCTTTCTTCTATCGCGAGTCACACGGGATCCGTGTGACGGTTCGACCGGTCTTTCTGCCAGCGCAATCGCAACCGGCACATGCACAGTTTGTGTTCGCCTACTTCGTCCGTTTGGAGAACGTCGGCATTCAGTCAGCGCAGCTGCTTTCGCGCAAGTGGCTGATTCACGATTCCGTCGGTGATGGCGAAAACACCGAGGTCGAAGGTGAAGGGGTTGTTGGCGAACTGCCGGTCATCGCGCCGGGCCACATCCATGAGTACCAGAGCTTCTGCGTGCTCAAGTCGCCCAGCGGCTACATGGAGGGGCAATACTTCTTTCGCCGCGCGGACAAGTCACGCTTCGCGTCCGACATTCCACGGTTTGTACTCGATGCGGCGAACGCACTTGGCCCGACATCGTAAGGCACGCCTGCACCAAAGCAGCAACGGACCGTCACCGCGTGCTGCAGTGACGGTCCGTCTGCCTTCGACGCCGGCTCGACACGATCTCGAGAGCCGACGGCCTGGACAACTAAATCAGGCGACGGTCGAGTGACCGTTTGCCCAGGTCGAGCCGGCGGAAGGACTGCGACTGGCCATGGGATCACCTCCTCAAGAAATGTTGAACAGTGGGCAGAGCTGCAGACCGCGCTCGGCGGCCGCCCATAATGCATAGCACCTCGATCTTCGTCGCGCCATCTCCCAGCCGCCACAGCCACCCCAACCCGCCGCTCCGATGCCCGATCGCACCTGGTCTCCCGTCTTTCTCGCCGCCGACGTACCGCTCCCGGTCGGCGCCTACAGCCCCGCCGTTCATGCCGGTGACTTTCTCTATGTCTCGGGACAGGTACCCAGAGATCCGCGCACTGGCGAAATGATCGGTGCGACCGTTGAAGCGCAGGCGGCACAGGTCATCGCCAACCTGCGTGAAGTGCTGGCGGCCGCCGGCGCGAAGCTGGAGGACGTCGTCTCGGCGACGATCTATCTCGCCAACGAGGATGACTGGAGCGCCGTCAATGAAATCTGGAAGTCGACCTTTGAGGCGCCATATCCATCTCGCACCACCGTCGGTGCACAGCTTCGCGGCTTCCTGATCGAGATCAGCGTCGTCGCGTACAAGCCGCAGCGACGCGCGAACTACGGCTTCGGATGATGTAACTGATGCATCCGCATCACATCGTCCCGTCGGCACTGCCGGCGGCGCTGATCACGGCGCTCCCCACTTCGCGCGGAGCCCTTCCACCCGCTTCCGATTGACCCCGTGATCGCTCTCGCCGAGACGCGATGCCGAGCGCACGTGGATCACATTGGTCGCTGAGTCGAACCGGAACTCGACGTCGTCCACGAAACGAAGCAGGAGGCTGGTGGACTCGGCGTGCATGTAGGTCCCCGTGTTCGTGATCACTGCGGTGCGTGGCCAGGTGGCGACCAGCGCCGCCAGCTTGAGCAGATCGGCCGCCCCTCCCGGAGCAGGAAACGGAGCGACCAGCTTCTGCGCGACGGTGCCCGCCTCCGAGCTCACGCAGTTCGGCGACTCGGGGCAGGGGCGCAGGCGACCTGCGAGCACGCCAAGGTCCTGCGGGCGCTTCCCTGAACAGCCGATCATGAATCCTCCGAGAATGGCGAGACAGCCCCATCGGGTGAGACGTGCAGACACGTTGGTGTCTCCCGAAGAGGACAGTGCCCCTTCCTCAAAAATTGTAACTCGTTGCGATATAAATCGTTATACAAACTGTAGCGGCGGCGCACGCCGTGCAATGACAGGTCCCCGAGGCGCAGTACCACGCACTCCCGCATGGTCTCGCTCTCAACCGATCGCCCTTCTGGAGCACGCCATGACCATACCCCTGACTGTCGCCCTCCGTCGAGTCGCTGCGCTTGGACTGGCCGCCGTCGCGCTGGCCGCCTGCAACAACAAACGCGTGAGTCGAGTGGATCCGGGCAGCGTGACGGACCTCTCCGGCCGCTGGAACGATGTGGACTCAAAGCTCGTCGCCAACGCCCTCATCGATCAGAGCTTCGCCGGGCAGTGGAGTGGGCAGTTCGCGTCGGCCCACGGCGGGACACCGCCAACGGTGATCATCGGCTCGTTCCGCAACCGAACGCTCGAGCACGTCCCGATTGGCACCTTCGTCAAGGACCTCGAGCGCGCCTACGTGAACAGTGCTCGCGTGCGACTCGTCGCCAGTAAAGACGAGCGCAGCGAAGTCCGCGATGAACGCTCCGATCAGCAGACCAACGCCTCGGCGGAGAGTCGCGCACGCATCGCAAAGGAGAGCGGCGCGAATTACATGCTGCAGGGCGATGTGCAGGCGATTGAAGACGCCGAGGGGCGCGAGAAGGTGGTCTTCTATCAGATCGACGCCTTCCTCGTGGATCTCGAAAGCAATCAGAAGGTCTGGATCGGTCAACACAAGATCAAGAAGTACATCGATCGTCGTCGTATCGGCTGGTAACCCGGAGCCATGACCATGAACATCACACTGAAATCCAGCATGTTGATTGGCGCCGGCGCGCTGCTGGTGGCCTGCAATGGTCCACGCCGGATTCGCGAGCGGCCCATCATGTCCAACGGCGATCGCACCGCGTCGCAGGATCGCATCATCTCGAACGCAGCGGCGTCGGGTTACTCCGACAACGCCATGTTGACGCAGGCTCGCGACAGCGTGTACGCCAAGGCGGTTGCCACCTGTCGCGGCACGATCTGCGCGTCGGTGGTGAAGGGCGAAATCTCACTCGGGATGTCGCTGTCGCAGGCGATGGCTGCCACACGCACTGCTCCGGCGGCGTGGACCATTCGTGAGAGTGGTAACGCCACCATCATGGTGCCACGTGTGCTCGGGAACTCGCCGCGTGATGCGACCGGTGAAGTCGTGATGATCCAGTTCGACGATGAGCGGGTGAACGCCGTGAGTTTTCGCGAGACACAGGGCATTCGCGTGGTCAGTTCAGCGGCCGACACGACCACAGATGGCCGTGCGACCGCGATGGCTGACGCCCTGATTCGTGAGGGGGATCAGTTCAATGCGGCCGGCGACCGGGCTCTCGCGCTGGATCGCTACGATCGCGCCCTGGCGCTCAAGCGAGCGGACCCGATGCTCGAGTACAAGGTCGCGACGATGCTCGACCTGCAACTGCGTCCGATCGAAGCGCAGATCCGGTACCAGCGCTTCCTGCAGTCACTGGAGATTGAGCAGATTCGCGCACGCGGTCAGGCCAACGCGCAACTCGCCGACGCCATTGCCCGCGCGCAACAGCGGTTGATCGTGCTCGAACGTCAGGCACCGGCACCCGCCGCAACGCCCGCCCCTGCCACGGTACCGCCACCCACGGTCACGCCGCCGGATTCCGTGGCATCGCCAACACGATAGCACCCGACGTGCCGGCCCTCGGTATGACCGCCGCGACGGCGTTTGTACCGAGGCCTCGCTTCACAAGTGAATTCCCTGTGGTTGCACCGGTCCGTTCGCTGAGACTCCCCGTCATGCGTCGCTCATTGCTGCTGGTTGTGTTGCTGGCCCCGCTGACCGCGTGTACAACGCTGTCCAACACGGCGCGCAGCTACCTCACGACCTCGAACGGTCTGCAGATCGACGACGACCGCACCCGGAGTCTGCTCGAACGCGGAATGGCGGATTCGGTGCTCAGAGCGATCGAGAATCGGAAGTCACCGCTGAGTCCCGATGATCGTCTGTTGCGCCTTCTGTATCAGGGCAGCGCCGCGCGCTACGCCGGCAAAGCCCGTCAGGCCGGCGCGTTCCTCGACCAGGCGTTCGCTCTCAGTGAAGATCGTTTCACCAAGAGCGTGACGCGTACGGCGGCCGCCGTCCTCACCAACGACTACGCGCTGCCATACACACCCGGTCAGAACGAGCGCCTGCTGTTGCACTACAATGCGCTGCTGGCGTGGAGCGCCGCGGGCGATGCCGACGCGGCTGCGGTCGAAGCACGTCGGTTGGTGGCGCTGTTGGCGCGGTTCGGCGAACCCGCTGACGATGAACGCGCCACGCGCGCCATGATGCATGCGCTGGCCGCCGCCGCGTTCGAGCAGGCCGCCGATTGGAGTGACGCGGATGTTGCGCGACGCAACGCGATCCGACTCGGCGCACCGCTCGACAGCAGCTGGACGGTACCGGCCGACTCGATGGCAGATGTGGTGGTCGTCGTGGAACGCGGCGACGTCGCACACAAAGTTGCCGTGGGTCTCACGGTGCCGATCTTCACCGGCGATAACGTCAGTGCGAACAGTGGAACGTTCGCATCCGAGAGACTGCTGGCCGACTTCGGCGCGCTGCGCAACGGTGGGCTCTGGTGGGACGACACGCCGTCGTGGCGGTTTACCGACACACGATACAGCCCGTGGCGGGCCGCACGCGCCAGTTATCTCCTGGATATGAGCTGGCCGGTACTCCGTCGGTCCCCGTCGTCTCGCGGCGGCACAGTGCGTGTACTGGCTGGGACGTCGACGTCAGCGGCGGCGCTGACGGCGAGCTTCAGCGATGCCCTCGCCGCAGACTATCGGCGGGATCGCAGCGCGATTCTTTCCCGTACGGTCGCACGGGCGGCTTCCAAATACCTCGCGGCGCGCGCCATGGAGGAAAGTGTGAGGGCGGCCGCCAGCAAGTCGAGCGACGACGGCGGCAAGGACAAGAAGAAGAAGAAGAAGAAGGGCGACGATTCCGGCGCACGCGCCGCCGGAGTGCTGGCGCGGATACTCACGAACGCCGCGAGCACGGCGATGGAGCGCGCCGACACCCGGGCGTGGGCTCTGCTCCCGGGTACAGTTTTGCTCGTACGCATGCGCATCCCCGCCGGCACACACGAGCTCCTCGTGGATGCGGCGGAGACGCGTCAACTCAGTCTGCCCGGCGTCGTGGTTCGGGGCGGGCGGACGACGGTGGTCTCAGCGCGACTCTGGCGCGAAGGCGGTGAGGGAGTCCGCTCGCTGGTGGAACGGGCCTCCGCCGATCAGGCCCCGCCAGAGCGCTGATCGTTCGCTGGGAGCCGTTGGCGCAACATCCAGCAGGGCGCGGAGCAGTGATGCCGGACCGTCCATCGGGACTCCTTCATCGACGCAATCGGTGAACGGATCGTCTTCCGGCGCGTCGTCAAGAATCACTGCTGCTCCGTGCGGCGCGCGGCCGCGGATAGGCGACGCGCGCCGGCCTGGGTCGGCGCCAGTGCTGCAGGTAGACGAGGGGCATCAGCGTATACACCAGCAGAGCCACAGCGATCATTGCAGCCTCTTTCGCGGAGAGTCGAGGTGGGGTTGCGCATCGGCGCGCTCCTCCGTGCCTACTTCGCGCGAGTATCGGCGCATAACGCAGAACCTTGAATCACCTGCGCCGCCCGTGGCCACGGCCACTTGGTCGTGTGCGACGACTGGGTGAGGCACCGCGCTATCTTGCATCATCCTCCAGCCCTCTTCTGTCGTGCTCCTGACGTTTCCGGCCTCCGTGACCCATCGACCCGCCGCGCCGTGAAACAGGTGATCGTGATCGGTGCCGGTGCGGCTGGCACCATGGCCGCCATCTTTGCGGCCCGCGCCGGTGCACAGACGACACTCCTCGAGCGCACGAAGGACGGCGGACGGAAAATCCTCATCAGCGGCGGCGGACGGTGCAACGTGTTGCCGTCCCGGGTCGACGAATCGCGATTCGTCACCGCGTCGTCTCCCAACATCCTGCGCAAGATCATTCGGTCGTGGCCCCTGGCCGAGCAGATCCGGTTTTTTGAACACGAACTGGGCATTCCGCTGGAGCTGGAGGAGGAGTCGCTGAAGCTCTTTCCCGCTTCGCACAAGGCGCGTGACGTGCGCGATGGTCTCCTCGCAGCGGCAGCCCGGGCAGGCGTTCGACTGGTCACCGAAACAAGCGTTTCAGACGTGCGACCTGACGATCAGGGATGGCTGGTGCTCGCCGACGACGGACAGGAGTTTCGCGCGCACGCAGCGATCATCGCCACCGGCGGTCTCTCGGTGCCGAACACTGGCAGCGACGGGCGCGGGCTGTCGGTGTTGCGCCAGCTGGGGCACACCATGCACCCGACCTACGCCGCGCTCACGCCCCTCACCGTGGAACCCGGCGACTTCACCGAGCTGGCGGGGATCTCACTTCCCCTCACGCTCTCGGCCAGGTCGGGGAGTGACACCGCGACGGCAACGGGTGGCTTTCTCTTCACCCATCGCGGCTACAGCGGCCCATCGGTGCTCAACGTGTCGCATGTCGCCGTCCGTGCGCGCGCGACGAGCGGTGAACGGACGACACTGACCGTCAAATGGACACCCCTCGGCGACGAGGAGTGGAATGAGCGGCTTCAGCCGCAGGGCGCACGCACGGTCTCAGGCGCCGTGCGCGCCGAGCTTCCCGAGCGGCTGGCATCGGTGCTCATCGCCCGCGCGGGCGTCGATCCGCTGCGACCGCTCAGCGATCTGCGTCGTGAGGAGCGCCTGCGGCTGGTGGGGATGCTGGTGCGAGGTGAACTGCCGTGGGCAGGCGATGAGGGCTACAAGAAGGCCGAGGTGACGGGTGGTGGCGTCAGCCTCTCCGAGATCAATGCACGCACCATGGAAAGCCGTAAGCATCCAGGCCTCTTTATCTGTGGCGAGGTGCTCGACGCCTTTGGACCGATCGGTGGCTACAACTTTCTCTGGGCGTGGGCGACGGGTCGCGCGGCCGGCATTGGCGCGGCCGCTCACCCGGACGGGTGATTTCCACGGACGAGGCCGTGCGCTACACTAGTAGTCTGAAGAATGTCGACACGCAGCTGCAGTCCACTCTCTCATCGAGATAAGAATGTCCGTCTTGCGCTCTCTGCGGTGGCTCTCAGTCGCCACAGTCGCCGTCATGCTCGCCGGCCCGGTTTCCGCCCAGCAGATGCGCGAGCGCATCACGGCTGAACAGCTGACTGGTCTCTTGCGCGACAAGGGGCTGGAAGGAACTGTCAATGACAAGGGTAACGTGGTGGTGCAGGTCAACGGCAGCAAGATCGTGTTCTTCATCTCCAACCAGACCATGCAGGCCTACTTCGGACTGCGCGGTACGACGGCGAACCTCAATGCGGTCAATGAGTGGAACAAGACCAAGCGTTTCGGCCGCGCGTACATCGATAATGACGGCGATCCGTGCGTCGAGCTCGATTACGATCTGGAAGGCGGCGTCAGCGATGACTCGATCAAGGTCTGGTTCGACACCGTCACGGCCATCGTCAAGTCGTTCCGCACGCAAGTGGCGAAGTAACTCCGGTGTAGCGTCGGCTGATGGCGAAGGGCCACGCACTCATTGCAGTGCGTGGCCCTTCGCGATTTTACGGGTTTCAGATGTCAGCGTTGTGCGTCGAGCACCTTCAGCATCGCAACGCCGAACGCCGGGAGGTCTTTTGGCACGCGCGCGCTGACGATGTTCCTGTCGATCACCGCCGGTTCATCAACCCAGGTTGCTCCGGCGTTTGTCAGATCGTCGCGAATACCGACGCTGCTGGTGAGCGTGCGTCCGCGTACGATCCCCGCCGAGATGAGGATCCATGGACCGTGGCAGATTGTGGCGACCATCCTTCCGGCCTCGTTCACAGTGCGCACCGCATGTAACACTGCGGGAATGCGACGCAGCTTGTCAGGCGCCCAGCCACCCGGCGCGATGATGCCATCCAACGTGGTCAGATCCAGCGCGTCGATGTGCAGATCCACCGGCGCCGGATAACCGTGTTTTCCCCGATACACCGCGTCGCCGATACCGACCAGAGGTACCTCGTACCCGGCTTCTTCCAGCCGAAGCCTGGGATACCACACTTCGAGATCTTCGTACTCAGGGCCAACCAGACAGGCCACACGTGGACTCATGGACGCCACCCGAATGTGAAATAGAGAGAGGCCTCGTTCCTCAACGGGCCCTGGACGATCTGAGCAACACCCGCCAGCACTCGCATCCGCGGCAATCCCACCAGACCGAGGTAGTCGATCGAAAGTGCGCGCTCGAATCCGACCACCATCGTCTGCTTGCTGGCGGTCACTCCGGTGCCAACGGCATGCGCATAGAACGTGCCGGGGAGCGACAGGATGGGCCGCGCCACGCGCCACTCGTAGACGCGCGGACCAACAACCGTCCCAGCCGGCAGCGACGGCAGCGCAATCCGCTGCGACAGCGTCGCCTCATCGGCAAGCGGCGGGCTGAAGCCGCCGACGGCAAACTGTTCAAAGAGCGGAGTACCACCGGACGCCTGGTGAAGCCTGAGGTCGAGGCGGGTGCGGAACGCGTTCGCATATCCACCGACGCTGAGGCGCGCGAATCTGTTCTCGCCCAGTGCGCCAACGGAAAGCCTGCTGCTCACGCCAGCCGATCGACGCCACCCCGCCGCAAAGCCGGCACCGTACTGTGCGCTCAGCGTCGCGCGACCCAGCACAGCTTCGCCGTGCGGCTGGGCGCTGCCGAGGAATGCGCTGACGCTCGCGCGCTGTGACGCGGCGGCGCCCGCAATCGGGAGCTCAGTGGCAAGGGACGCGCCCGCCACCCGCGCGTCGATGGGGCGAACCACTTTGCCATCGCGCTGACGACTGGCTCGCTGTTCAAGCCAGAAGGTCTCGCCCCGCAGGTGCGGACGCGATCCGTACCACGCCGCGCTCGCGATTCCGCCACGCCACGCCGGTGCGGTGCCGAGCAATCCCGTCACCGTCCACATCAACCGGTTGGCTGGGTCGGCGCTCGAGAGTACGCCGCCATGCAGCAATCCGTCTCTCGCCAACGCTGTCTGCGCGAGGAAACGGTAGGTACGCGGGCCGATGCCGTACTTCACCGGCGCCGCGACACTCTTCGTGGACAGTGGCACCCCTGCGTCCCGCGGTCGCGGCATTGCCGGAATCAGACGCACATCGCTCAGGTCCGGTGTGTTGTCACCAACCGCGGCATCTGGCGGGAGGCGCTGCAGGTCCATTCCGCCGGCGTGTTCAGACAGAAACACGACCCCGCCATCGGGGTGCGCCACCGGCTCGTACACACTGCCAATTACACGCGTGCGTGCGATCCTCACTCCGTCGGCAACGCGCAGCGACTCGACGTTCGGTACGCCCCCCGCTTCACTCACATACACCACGTCGGCTCCCGAACTCGAAAACCCGGGAGAGTGTCTGTTCACATCGTCATCGGGAGTCAGGATCCGTTCTGCGCCACTCTCGGCGTCCACCAACACCAGCCGCCACAACCCGTCGCTCCGTTGCACCGCAGCCACGATGCTCCGGCCAGCGGGCGACCAGCGCGGGTGACTGTAGACGGTGGTCGGCGATCCGCGCGAGAGCACCTTGATCGTGCCATCGGTCAGCGATACCAGCACGAGATCACACACACCTCCGATGCAGCGCACTGCCGCCGCCTGTGAACCATCAGGCGATGGATCGGCATCCTGCGTCGCTGCGCCAACTGTGATCAGTGTCACAACGTTTGTGGTGGTGTTCCACACCGCGAGATCAGGGCGCTGCGAACCGTCGGCGCGCACGCTCCACGACTCGAGCAGCAGCGTGCTGCCATCGGCCGTGATGAAGCGCGGTTGGCTGTACACCCTCCCGTGTCGCACGGTGAGTGTGGCCGCCGGTTTCGCCAGCCGCGGCGACAGCCGGATCGCTGCCACGTCGGCGGGGTCGCGCGCGAGTCGCTGTCTGACGGCATCGCTGTCCGCCTTGGTATCCGGCTGCGTGTCCGGGCGCGTGACGATCACGCGCGGTGGCCCGCCGTTCAATCCAGGCAGCGCGAGGGCCAACCACTTCCCATCGCGCGAGAGGGCGGGGCCACCAACTGCACCGCTGAATCGCGCGAGACGCAACCCCTCGACCACGCCCGCCCGACGGATAGCGCCGTCCACCGCGAACGCTCTTACGGTCAATTCGGCACTGAAGCGAGCGTAGAGACTGGCCGGTGACTCGCCGTACACGCCGCGGAAGGATTCGTCGAACGACCGCGCGATACGCGCTGACTGGCGACGGAATACCAGCGTCATCGACGTGTCGCCGCGCTGCGCCGCGAGCCACTCCCAGAACGCCGACCCCGCCAGATAGGCTGCGCTGCCGCCCTTGTAGCCGCCGCCGGCACTCATCGCCGCATAGCTCGGCAATCGACCCTGCAGCGCCAGCTCTCGAAGCAGCGCCGGCCGCCACGCGCCATGCGGGCGTCCGCTGCCCGTGATCTGCCCCTCGATCCAGGTGGCGTAGCCCTCGACCGCCCAGCGCGGCGTGAAGACCGCCAGCGGACTTACCTGTGCCGGCAGGAGGTGCCAGTACCACTGCGTGCGTCGAGCGGGCCGCGAAAGGTGTGCGATGTGGCCAAACTCATGCGACGCCAGCTTGAGCCCCCACCCCCGGTGATTTGCAATCTGGTCCGTCGGGCCAGGCGGCGTCACCCAGAGGTGCACCACCGGCGCGCCGAGGAGCGGAATCGCCTTTCCGTTCGCCACGTTGTACGGGTCATCGATGACGACCGTCGTACGCCCCGGTGGCGCATAGCCCACCAGAGCAGCGACGGCGTCGCGCACCGCGTCCAGGCGCGGCGCGAGGTCCAATGCCCACGCCTCCGAGTCGAGCGGATAGTGGACCGTGAACCACTCGGTCTGGAGCGTGCGCCACGGCGCCGCGCTCCGCACGAGATCCTGCCCAAACGCAGCGGACACTCGGCACACGAGCCCGACGAGCAGGGCGAAGAGCACCCGCCGCGCGGCTGACTGACGGACGGCGAGGAGAGGTCGGGGCATCGAGAGGGATTCGGAGCGATGTTGCACCCACCGGATGGGTTCGAGAGCAACAATAGCGGATCCGTGGACTCGACTGCCGCCGTGACGAGGGCCGACGCGTCACCCGAGGAGTCGTCACCACTGCCGCCGGCGCTGCCCATGTCCGTGGCAGCCCTGAGCGAGGCTCTGGTGGCGGCGGCAGGGTGTGGACATACCCGGCGGTGAGGTTCGCGGGACCTCGCACGTAGCATTCGGAACCGGATATCGCCATCATGCGAGCAGAAGCCGCTCGCTGGACCGCGGACAGGTCGGTTGCTGCCGCTGGTCGCGACCGTTCTCACCTCCATCCACTCCGTTCCGGGGACTGTGTCGTCCATGAAGCTGATCACCGCGATCATCCGTCCCGAGTGTCTCGCCGATGTGAAAGCCGCGCTGTTTCGGGCCGGCGTCACCGGCGTCACCTTTTCGCGCGTGTCGGGACATGGAGGGGAGCGTGAGATCGTTCAGCAGTATCGCGCCGAGACCGTGGTGCTCGAGTTTCACGACAAGGTGAAAGTGGAAATGGCAGTTTCGGAGCACTACGTCGAACCGACGATCTCCGCAATCCTGTCGTCGGCGCGTACCGGCAACGTCGGCGACGGGAAGATCTTTGTGCAGCACCTCGACCGCGTGGTGCGCATTCGCACCGGTGAGGAGGATACCGCCGCGTTGACGCCAGTGACCGCCGATGCGGTGCAGCGTCAGGCGCAACGTCAGGTGCCGTCCTGATGCCCACGACGACCCTGGTGGCCGGCGACACGGCCTGGGTGTTGATCTCGACTGCGATGGTCTTGTTGATGGTGCCGGGCGTGGCCTGTTTCTATGGTGGTCTGACGCGCAACCGCGCCGTCTTGAATACGATGCTGATGAGCTTCGGCGCACTGGCAATGATGTCCGTGTTCTGGGTTCTGGCGGGATACTCGCTGGCATTCTCTCCGGGTTCGTCGTGGCTCGGCGGCCTGGCGTGGCTTGGTCTGCACGGTGTTGATGGAACGCCAAACCCGACCTACAGTGCCGGTGTGCCGCATGTGTTGTACGCGGCGTACCAGATGATGTTCGCCGGGATCACGGTCGCCCTGATCAGCGGCGCGGTCGTCGAGCGGATGCGATTTGCAGCGTTCCTGCTGTTCGCACTGCTCTGGGGCGCCGTGGTGTACGTGCCGCTGGCGCACTGGGTATGGGCCGACGGCGGATGGTTGCGATCGCTCGGCGCGCTGGACTTTGCAGGCGGTACGGTCGTGCACATCAGCGCCGGTGTGGCGGCACTGATTCTCGCCCGAATGCTTGGCCGTCGGCACGATGCAGGGCGCGTCGCGATTTTGCCACATAATGTCCCGATGACGCTGCTTGGTGCCGGTGTGCTCTGGTTTGGATGGTTTGGCTTCAACGCCGGTTCGGCATTGGCGGCCAATGGTATCGCCGCCAACGCCGCGATTACGACGCACACTGCGGCGGCCGCGGGATTGCTCGGGTGGCTCGCGGTCGAATATGTCCGCACACGCCACGCGACCGCCGTCGGTGCCGCGACAGGGGCAGTCGCTGGTCTGGTCGCGATAACGCCGGCCGCAGGGTTCGTGTCGCCGACCGCCGCCGTGGTGATCGGGTTTCTCGGGTCGGCCTTCGCCTACCTCGCGATTCAGCTCCGCGCGAAGACCGCGGTGGACGATGCGCTCGATGTGTTTGCGTGCCACGGCGTGGCGGGGATCGTTGGCGCGCTGGCGACGGGAGTCTTTGCGACGAAGGTGATCAACAAGGATGGCGCGGACGGCCTGCTGGCCGGCAACGCACATCTGCTTGGTGTGCAGGCGATCGCGGTTTTGGCCACGATTGCGTTCGTCGCGGTGATGACACCCGCGGTGGTGGTGATCGTGAATGCCGTTGTAAGGATCCGTCTCCCGCTCGGCGATGAATTGCTGGGCGTCGATGCCAAGGAGCATCGGGAAGAGGCGTATCACGGTGGAGGCCTTTCCGAATTCGCTGGTCAGGCGATCACCCTCGGCCAACGTGTGGTCCTGCCAGCACACGAGGTGTATCCGCATCAGGCGGTCACCAACGGCGACTGACCGGTTGCTGACGGCGCCAGATGCCAGCGGGGCGCTCTCGGTGTCGAGAGCGCCCCGCTGATCACTTTTCACCATCCCGCGCCTCGTCAGCTGCGCTGTGACGGCTTGGCGATGATCTTGTCCTGCAGCCACGTCATCGGCACGATGAAGAGAGGCGTCAGGAACGATCCCAGCAGCACGTTGATCCACGTGAGTGCCAGAAAGTACGCGCCGAGGCCGATTCCCATCCAGAGGGTGCCGAGAATGCCGTTCGTTTCCACGCCAACTCCGGTTGTAGAAGGTCAGGGAGGAAGCATAACGACGTCTGCCGCAGCGCGGGAGAGGGTCTCGTGGCCGGTTCCAGCGCTGCCGTGTGTGCTGGCGGTATCCGGCGGCCTCGATTCCATGGTGATGGCGACGTATCTGCACGCTCTGGCACCGGAGAGGATCGCGGCGGTTGCGACCTTCGATCACGGTACCGGTTCGTCGGCCACCGCTGCGGCGCGGGCCGTTGGCGTCTGGGCCGCGACCCGCGGGCTTCAGGTTCGCGTCGGAGCGACGCGCGGATTGCCGGCAAGCGAGGCTTCATGGCGCGCGGCGCGTTGGGACTTTCTGTCGCGGATGGGCGACGAGTTTGGTGCGCCCGTTGCGACGGCCCACACGGAGGATGACCAGGCGGAAACGGTCTTCATCCGCCTGCTGCGCGGGTCCGGCGTTCGGGGACTGGCTGGCCTTCTTGCGCCGAGCCGGGTCGTGCGGCCGCTGGTGACGGTTTCGCGTGCGGAGGTTCACGACTTTGCGAGGTTGCACGACGTGCCGTTCACCGAGGATCCGTCGAACAGCGATCTGCGATATCTCCGGAACCGTGTGCGCCGGCAGCTGTTGCCTGCAGCGGAGCGGCACGTTCCGGGCTTTCGCCTTTGGCTGCTCGAACTCGGCCGAGCGGCGGCGGAGTGGCGATGCGATGTGAGAACAGCGGTGGATCAGTTTTGGACTGTTGCTGTGTCACCCGACCGTTCGTCAGTGCGCGTGAATCGTGACCGGCGTCGGCCGCCGAGCCGCGAACAGGCTGCCCTTTTCTGGCCCGACGTTGCGGGCCGGATCGGCGTCGCACTCGACCGGCGTGGAACGGACCGGCTGGCCTCGTTTAGTACAACGTCAGTCACCGGGCAGTCGATGCCCCTGTCCGGGGGCGTTTCCGTGATCACCGAACGGGAGTGTTGGACGTTGCGGCGAGCCGAGGCAGACGTCGTTGGAGAGGCCCCCGCCAATCGGCTGGCACTACGAAGGGGCTGAACGACCTTTAGCTTGTGTACACGTTCGATCGATGCGGGGCGACGTGCCCGGCGTGTGATCTGCACGACTGCCTCAGTGATCGTCTGGGTACATGGCTGTGCCGCAACGACGCGCAACACGGTGGCCACGAGGTCATCGGGAGAGAAACGGATCTGTGAGCGAGGTGTCGGCGGCGGACCCACGGCTGGAAGGGCGCGCGGTAAGGCGTGTGGTGTACGATGAAGCAGCTCTGGCGGCGAAGTGTCAGGAGCTCGGCGCGCAGATCACGGCGGCTTATCCCGACGGCGATCTCCTTGTGCTCGGCCTGTTAAAGGGCAGCTTCATCTTTGTGAGCGATCTGGTACGACAGGTGCATCGTCCTCTCGCTGTCGACTTTCTGGTCGCATCGAGCTATGGCGATGCCACCGTCTCGAGTGGTGTGGTGCGCTTGCTGTACGATCCGGAGACGACGCTTGAAGGCAAGCACATTCTTCTGGTCGAGGACATTGTGGATTCGGGGCGCACGCTGGGGCGCCTCGTCGAGGTATTACGTGAGCGAAATCCGGCGTCGCTCGAAATCTGTGCGCTGCTCCACAAGCATATTGCGACGGAGCTGTCGCACCCAGTGCGGTTCGTTGGTTTTGATGCGCCGAACGAGTTTCTGGTCGGTTACGGCCTCGATCACGCGGAGCGCTTCCGTCACGTTCCTTACATTGCGAGTCTGTTGTAATGCCCGTCATGCCGAACAACTCGAGCCCCAACAAGGGCGGTGGATTCAACTGGGGCAAGTTTTCGAAGACACTTGCCTTCTGGGTCCTCATCATTCTGATCCCGGTGACCTTCGTGACGCTGACGTCACGCGGCAACGCGGACATCCCGTCACTGTCGTGGTCGCAATACGATCGCGAGCTGTCGAAAGGCAACCTGAAGAAGGTGATTGTCATCGAGGGGCGCGAAGTGCAGGCCGAGACGAAAGTGCCGATTTCCGTGGATGGCAAGGACGTCACGCGCTTCACCGCGGCTCTCGTCGGCGATATCAGTGACGACGACAAGAAGGCGCTGCGCAACGCAGGCGTCGAGGTGAGCGCCAAGCAGGCGCGGACCTCGATCGCGTCGGTATTGATCAACATTCTGCCGTACGTCCTGCTGTTCGGCTTCTGGCTCTTCCTGTTCCGTCAGATGCAGGCGGGCGGCGCGAAGGCGTTCTCGTTTGGCAAGAGCAAGGCGAAGCTGCTGACGGGCGACACGCCCAAGGTGACGTTCGCCGATGTCGCGGGCGCCGATGAGGCGAAAGTCGAGCTGCAGGAGATCATCGAGTTCCTGAAGGATCCGCAGAAGTTCACCAAGCTCGGTGGCCGCCTGCCGAAGGGTGCCCTCCTGGTGGGCCCGCCGGGTACCGGCAAGACGCTGCTCGCGCGCGCCGTTGCGGGCGAAGCCGGCCGCCCGTTCTTCAGCATGTCCGGTTCGGATTTCGTTGAAATGTTCGTGGGCGTTGGAGCCAGCCGAGTGCGCGATCTGTTCGAACAGGGTAAGGCGAGCGCGCCGTGCATCATCTTCATCGACGAAATCGATGCGGTCGGGCGTCATCGCGGTTCAGGCATGGGTGGCGGACACGATGAGCGCGAGCAGACGCTCAATCAGCTGCTGGTCGAGATGGATGGTTTCGAGTCGAATGAAGGGGTCATTCTGATCGCAGCGACCAACCGGCCCGACGTGCTGGATCCGGCGTTGCTGCGCCCGGGTCGCTTCGATCGCCAGATTGTGGTTGATGCCCCCGACCTGCGTGGACGCGAAGGGATTCTGCGCGTGCACATTCGCAACAAGCCGATCGCCGATGACGTCGACGTGCGGGTTTTGGCCAAGGGGACGCCCGGAATGGCGGGTGCCGATCTGGCGAACCTCGTCAACGAAGGGGCGTTGCTGGCGGCGCGTCGCGGCCATGACAAGATCTACATGATCGATCTCGAGGAAGCGAAGGACAAGGTGCAGCTGGGTGCTGAACGGAAGTCGCTGGTGATGCGTGAAGAGGAGCGTCGCCTGACCGCCTATCACGAGGCGGGACACGCCGTCTGCGCAATCAAGATCAAGGGCAACGATCCACTCTACAAAGTCACGATCGTGCCGCGCGGCCGTGCACTCGGTGTCGCCTTCACGTTGCCCGAGGACGACCGGGTGAGCGTGACGCGCGAGCAGATCGAAGCGCGTCTGGTGATGGCTTACGGCGGACGGACTGCCGAAGAGCTGATCTTCGGTCGTGATCATGTCACCACCGGCGCGAGCAGCGACATTCAGCAGGCCACGGGTATCGCACGTCGCTACGTGTCGCAGTGGGGGTTGAGTGACCTCGTCGGCCCGATTCTGGTGGGCGATAATGAGCAGGAGATGTTCCTTGGTCGCGAGTTGACCAGCCGTCGCGAGGTGAGCGAAAAGACGGCACAGCTGGTGGACGCCGAAGTCAGCCGCGTGATCAAGGATGCCTACCAGCGCGCGAAGACGGCGTTGGAGGAGAACGTCGATCTGCTGCATTCGCTGGCCAAGAATCTCCTCGAGCGCGAGACGCTCACGCGTGAGGACATCGGGATGCTCGTGAGGGGCGAGATTCTTCCGCCGCGGATCGATCCGCCGTCAAACCTCACTCCCCCGCCGGCGGTGGTGACACCGACGTTCGCGGCGGTGGTGCAGGAGCCGAAGCGAGTGGCGCCTCCGTTACTGGGTGGGCCTGGAGTTCAGCCCGCATGAGCAGGGGCGGGACACCTGCGCTGACGCTCCGCGGCGGGCAGTGACGGCGCAGCAGCGCGAGCTTGATGATCTTGTGGAAACGCCACCGGCGGCGAATGCGCCCCGGTGGCGTTTGCGTGACCGCATGCTCGACCTCCGCGTCCCGCAGATCATGGCAATCTGCAACGTGACGCCTGATTCGTTCAGCGACGGCGGACGACACCTCGCGGTGGAGGACGCGTTACGCTTTGCCGCCGATGCGTTCCGCGACGGTGCGGCGATTCTCGATGTCGGTGGCGAGTCGACGCGGCCTGGTGCCACACCCGTCTCGGAGTCAGAGGAGTTGGTGCGCGTCCTGCCAGTGATTGCTGCGGTGCGCTCGCAGCTCCCCGGGTTGATCGTCAGCGTCGACACGGTGAAGTCTGCGGTGGCGCGAGAAGCGCTGGCGGCCGGTGCCCATGCCGTGAACGATGTATCAGCGGGTCGTCTGGACGCCGCCATGTTCAGCGTCGTCGCGAATGCACAGGCGGCGATGGTGCTGATGCATTCGCGCGGGGGAGTCGGTGACATGGCGAGCTGCTCGCACGCCTTCTACGGCCCCGACGTGGTGCTGGACGTTCGGGAGGCGCTGCTCGCCAGCGTCGCGGCTGCGCGCGCGGCGGGAATTCGCGACGACTCGCTCGTGATTGACCCCGGGATCGGATTCTCCAAGACCGCAGCCCAGTCCATCACGCTCCTGCGCGAGCTGTCTCGCCTCACCGCGCTGGGGTATCCGGTGATGGTCGGTGCATCGCGCAAGCGGTTCGTAGGCGAGCTCACCGATGTGCACGAACCTGCCGAGCGCGCGGTAGGCAGTGTCGTGGTGCACGCGATCGCGGTGATGCGAGGAGCGCGAATCATCAGAACCCACGACGTGCGGGCGACTCGGCAGGGTTTGGCCGTCGCCGTTGCGCTCTGATCGGCGCACGGCCTCCCGCGGCGAGGTCTGCTGCGGAAGGGCCTGCGCTGACCGAAGCTATGGCTTCCTGGGGGCCGCAGCGGGCGCGCCGACGCTGGCTGTCATCAACTGGTACATCCCCTTGGCGACATGTGAGCGACCGTCGGCGGCAGGGATCAGGCACGACAGGATATAACGCCCAGGCGGCATGCGAAAGGCGAGAAACGCCTCGCCGCCGCTCGCTATGGTCGCCGTCTGCGCGACGTTCCGGCTCCACGACGGCGCCCGCCCATTGGCGCGGATCGCGTCAAAAAACTCCTTTACGGACTTGCCCGCCGGAAGTTCCTGCACTGCGACGTGATGGATGTCCGTTCCTTCGTTTATCAGGTGGATGGTCGCGATGCCCGACTGCACATTGGCAGGAGCGTCGTACACGTAGTCCTTGGCGACCACCCGAATGAACTGTGGGCGATCCACAGTGCTGGTCGCTTGCGCCCAGACCGGGGCAACAGCGACCATCGTGAAAAGGGCAGTGAGGTAGGTGCGTGAAGCGGACCGCATATCGTGGAGCCTCCCATCGGGTGAACCGGACCAGCTTATGACACTCTAGAGACTGCGGCACGGTACACGCGCCGTCAATACGTGTCGCATTGCGGAGGTGCAGGATCGTCGCCAGACTCATGTGATAGTTGCATCTTTCGGGCAGGGCGCGCGCACCCCTCTGAGCAGACCGCTCTCGGTCTGGGCCTCGGAAGGGTGACCAGAAGAGCACTTCGCTTCGCCAGCTGGTGCCTCACGTTTCACCCACGCTTCACTATGGATTCGCTTCGCACGACAAGGACCGCAGCGCTCGTTGCCGCCCTGGGATGGGCGTCGATCGCTGCCGCGCAGCTGCCCGCGTACCCCTCGTCGTGGGATGCGGCGGTGCTCAAACGGGCTGACGTGCGGGCGGCACTGGCGCACGTGGAACGCGGGATGCCCGCGCACATCGACGAATGGATCGCCGTCGCCGAGATGCCGGGCAAATCCCGGAGTGAGGGGCAGCGCGCGGCGTACGTGAAGCGCGTCATGGAAGCGGAAGGATTGCGAGTCAGCATCGATTCGATCGGCAATGTGACCGGCGTGCGCGCGGGCAGTGGCGATGGTCCGACGGTCGTCTTCGCAGCGCACATGGATATCGTCCACCCCCTCGAAACGAATCTCAAGGTTCGGCGCGGCGGCGACTCGTTGCACGGCCCGGGCATCTTCGACAACAGCGCGTCGGTGGCGAACATGCTCGCAACCGTTCGCGCACTCAACGCGGCAGGGATCCGGACCAAAGGCAACCTGGTTTTCGTTGCGACGGTGCAGGAAGAGCTGGGACTGCGCGGGATGAATTACTGGTTTGAGCACAATCCGAAACCGGATCTCCTGATCTCGATGGATGGCGGGTTGGGGCCGATCAACTACGGTGCACTCGGCATCTACTGGACGAAGTACGTCTTTACCAGCCCGGGATCACACACAGTCACCTCGCGTGGGAAGCCAACGCCCGTAAAGGCGCTCGCCGATGCGATTCAGCGCATTTACTCACTTCGCTTTGGCGCGCTGCCGGAGGGGGCGGTAATCAACCTCGGTCAGATCCACGGCGGTGCGATCTACAACGGCATTCCACAGGAGCTGTACTTCACCGTGGATCTCCGGTCTCCCGATCCGATTCTCCTCGATTCACTGGACCGTACCATCACGCAGATTGCCCAGGATGCGGCGGCGAGGGAGCGTGTGGGGCTCCGTGTTGAAGTCGAGCAGAAGAATCAGGCGGGTGGCACCACGGCGCAGTTGGAGGGGGCGCGAAAGCATCCGCTCGTGCAGACAGCGGTCGACATCCAGAATCAGCTGGGTATCGTGGGGCTGCCAGGTGCGCCCGAGGCAATCGCGACCGGGAGCACCGACGGCAATGTCGGCGTGGTGCGCGGTGTGCCAAGCATTGCCATTGGGCGCTCGTATGGCGGCAATCAGCATACACTCACCGAATGGGCCGACGCGCCGAGCGCCCTGCCGGCGACGAAGTTGGTGCTGCTCCTCGCCGTCACCTTCGGCGATGGAATCAGGACGGTCACGCAGCCACTCATACCGTAGCGGCAGTCACCGGCCGCTGGCGCGCGGGTGATCTGGGCTGCTCGTGGACCGCGCCGCATTGGCCCCCCGGGCGCAAAGGTCAACGTCCAAGCCAGCGGCTGAACTTGATCAGGAACACCTGTCGCCCCGGGTCCGCAAAGCTTCGCCCCACCTGACCGACGATTCCTGGCTGCACACTGTCCAACTCCTGCTCGCGCTGCTGCGTCCAGACCAAGAATAGCGCCGATCCTGGACGGTACTCCCACCGGAGGACCGCATTGCCGCGGAGTGCGCGAACCGTGAAGTCCTGATTCGGAACCACGAATGCTGCCGCCGGCCCGGTTCCATCGGGATCGATACGCCGAGAGCCACCGCCGATCGGCGTGACGCTGCCACGGTCAACGCCGTACTCGGCGAAATCGAAACGACGTGGCGTCGTGAACTCCTTGAAGCGCGAGAATGCGCCCGACGACGCAAACGGCTGGAGGAACAGTTGCAGCGAAAGCCACGGCGAGAACGTCCAGTCGATACGCGTATTCAGGCGGACTTCGTTCTGGCGAACGTTGGCAAAGACGTAGCGATTGCCGAACAGCGATGATGACGCGAGGGGATTGGCGACTGGCTGCACGTACTGCCCGGTGGTGCGCTGCTGTTCGTACGATGGCTCCAGTCGAAATCGTGCCTGTGGCGCCGGACGCCAGTCGATGCCCAGCTCGGCGGTGTAGCTCCGCAGGCCGGACGCATCGCGGTTCTCCGTCACTTCGGCGCTGACGATGATTGACTTGCGTGGGTCGCTGTCGAGGCTCAGACGGTTGAGCAGACTCGTTGGACGCAGCGCCATCGGCCCGCCGCGCAACAGCCGGTCGTTCAGGGTCTGCGGCGAGTACGAACCGAAGGCATTCAATTCCCAGAAATTGAGCAGGACGATAACCGCGTTCCAGCTGAGGCGCTCTTCGATACGATCGCCTGCGAAGTTGTCACTGACCGTCGTGAAGGTGCCAAGATCGTACTCACGTGCAACGCGCGACTGCAGCGGATTGCGATAGGTGAGCGACGTCGAGACGGTCCGGAAATCCGACCGAAACTGAAAACCCGCGTCGTTCACTTCGAAGCCAGGGCTGGTCTCCTCGTAGGTGACTGAGCCAAGCAGGCGTTCGCCGGCGCTCTTCGCGACAGTCACGGCGCCGTAGTGCCCACCAAGGCTGGTGCGCGTGGGATCCAGGGTCAGGTGCGAGGCATCGGGACGCTGAAAGCTGCGATAGTTGGTGCGCTGCAGTCGCGTGATGGCCGGGGCGGCACCGCGCACGTTGCTCCTCGCGATCACACCACTCGCCGTCCAGGTGCGCCGCTGCCACGCCGATTCCCAGTCGAGGCCGACGATCGTTGCCGATTCGCTCAGGCGCGTCGCGAGGGCGGTGTCGGACTGATCACGACGCACATCAGAGACGAAGCCGCCGATCCCCGCGTTCCCACCGCGCAGCAGTCGGCGAACACGAGTCACGTGATAGTTGGTCAACGGTTCGGCTGCTTCCCGACGAACCCTGCCCAGCGTATCGAGCACGTCGGCGCCCTCGCGCGCGGTCACGGCATTCAGCGACCCGATCTGCCACCCCGACGGCGTGGTGCCTGAGAGCTTCAGCGCACCGATGATCGGCGTCTGCGCCGCGAGCCCCACGGCCTCGACATCCCCGCCAGATGGCCGCCGTTGTGGCGGACGACCGATTCGACGCGTGTAGAAGAACGTTGGCGCATCGTTGTTGTTGAACGTGCGGGTACTGCCGAAGGTGAAACCGTCCGCATTCTCGAGGAAGAACGGTCGGCGCTCGGGAAAGAAAATTTCGAACGCCGTGAGATTGACGACTGCCGGATCGGCCTCCACCTGACCGAAGTCGGGGTTGACAGACGCGGTGAGTGTCAACGACTGTGGCAGCTTGAAGCGCATGTCACCACCAACGGCAGCGGCCACACTGCGTGCGGAGACAAAGCGATTCTGCGCCGACCGTGGCTGTGTTTCGATCTGGCTTCGAACGTAGGGAAGCAACTCGACGCGCGAGGCGGGTCGCAACGAATCAAGGCCAACGAGGTCCCCGAATCGCGAGACGATGCCCGGGGCGTCGGCGGGGGTCGGGGTCCAAAACGAGATTTCGCCGTGTCGGGCAATTTCGCGGGCAAAGTTGATGCCCCACGGGCGGACCGCACCGACGGCACCGTTCACGTCGAATCGGAGCTGCGAGAGCGGAATACGGAATTCTGCTGTCCACCCGGCGCTATCGGTCCGCGCCGCGACGTTCCACACGGCGTCCCAGAGCCCGTCTTCCTCGTCGTCGTTGAACAGATAGCGATCGCGCAGTACCCCACGGGGATTCACTGCGAACCCGAACGCGGTCCGACGGTCGCCGTAGCTGTCGAACCCCACGCTGAACCAGTCGGAGTAGATATCGTCTGCATCACGACGGCCGAGCTGTTGCGCGACCGAGTCCGGTGCGGTGTCGAAGTTCCGAACCCCGACGTACACGGCATCCCGATCGTACGCAATCCGAACCTCGGTGCGTTGCGACGCGGCAGCGCCCCCGCGGGGCAGGCGCTGGGTGAATCCGGTCGCGGCCGGCGCGGTGCGCCAGATTGCTTCGTCCAGCCGCCCATCGATCGTCACCGGCGCGGTCAGCCACGTCGCTCCGAGTGTGGGGCGTGCCGGTGCTGCCGCCGCTCGCGCCGCGCCCGACGTACTTTGGGCGTGGGTCACGCCAGCGCAGAGCAGGGCCAGCCCTGTCAGCGATCGGGCGGCCCGATGCGTCGTGCAGACGAGCCGTGAGAACATTCCGGAGCATATCGATGACTGAAACCGCGGCACTGCGATGCTGAACGTACTGAAGGCGCTGCATGTACTCGCAGCCGTCCTTTTTCTTGGCAATGTGGTCGTCACTGGAGTGTGGAGCTGGGTGCTCTTTCGTCAGCGTGCGCGTGTCGACTTTCGAATCACGGCACAGGCCATCGTGGTCACCGACTGGATCTTTACGTTCGGGGGCGCCGCAGTGCTGGTCACGACGGGAGTCGGGTTGGCAATCGGTCGTGAAATTGCGATCTGGGACACGTTCTGGCTGCGTCAGGCGATACTCGGCCTCGCCATCTCGACGGCACTCTGGCTGGTGGTGCTCGTGCCGACGCAACGCGCGATGCTCCGGCTTGCTCCCACCGATGACAGCAAGATTCGACGGCTTTACTGGCGATGGAATGTCACGGGCTGGATCGCAGTCGTGCCGATCCTCTGGTCACTCTGGTGCATGACGACGAAGCCGGTGTAAGGCGGATCGTGTCCCGTCACGCAACGGCTTCAGTTCACTTTCGCCCGGCTGTGCAATGCGACCGCCGTTCGTCGGCTCAGTGCGATGGTTGCGCTGCCATCACCCGCGACGACGACCAACGCCCCGCTGCACGTCGCCGGCGTCTGACCGGATGCCGCCGTGAACGTGAACTGCGCAATGTTGCAATAGCCACCGGCCGGGAGTCGCGTCGGCAACGGTGTCGTGATCGGTGTGACACTCAGGCTCATCGCCATGAAGCCGGCGCCGTCGCGACAGAATGCGATCCGATTCGGATCGTTGTCGATTCGCCAGTCGCCGCGTCCGCAGTTGGAGACTGGTGCTGACGCTGTCGCCTTTCGGAAGGCCACCATGTTGGCGATGGCTGGACGTCGATGTTCGCAGATCCATTCCAACACCTGAGTCGAGCCGATTCCCAGGCTGCACCGCGATGACCCGTCGGGATTGAACACCGATCGCGTGACCCCGCTGGCATCGGATTGCGGTCCGGAATCGCGCGACCCCTGCGCGATTCGGTCGAAGCCGATGCTCGACATCACGTTCGGATACCCGTGCGGCATTGCGAGCATCAGCTCCACCGCCAGCTCGTACGTCGAATCGGCGTAGAAGAGCGCGTCGCCCCGCTGCGTGTCGTGATTGTCGATGAAGACGACACTCTTGTCCGACGGAATGGCGCCGCTGGTCAGCTGGTCGATGGCGGTCCAGAGCGTCCGGTTGTTCCGGCCGTAGAACGCGTCACTCATCCGGTTTCCGTATCCGAAGTCGGTGATGTCGGTGGACCCACCGGTCGAAAACCCGACGCCGTAATACTGTTGCGGTGTCACCGCTTCTCCGCCGCCGGCGATGACTTCGAGGAACACATACGGCCTGGCGCGACCAGCAGCGGCCGCGGCGTTGTTGACGCGGATCATGATCGCTTCGAGGTCGCCCGCCGGAACGTGCTTGGCCGCGTCGACGCGATACCCCGCGATTCCGAGCTCGTTAAGGGCGATCAGGTAGCGCGCAACCCGCTCGCGCACCACCTCGGATTCGGTGGCCAGATCGGCGAGGCCGACGAGCTCACAGTTCTGGACCTGCGATGCAACGGCGTACGACTCGATGCCGCACGCCGAGTGAAAGTTGATCGACGTGTATGGTACACTGGGGTAGCTGTACTTGGTGTAGATCGATCCCGCGCTTCCGGTGCCGCTGCCTGCCGTCATGTGGTTGACGACGACATCGGCATAAATGTCCACACCCACCGCGCGACACCGCGAGACCATGTCGCGAAGCTCGGCCTCGGTGCCGGAGCGGGATTGATCGAGCTTGTAGCTGACCGTCTGGTATCGCTGCCACCACGGAAAGAAGGCGCTGGCGTTCCGAATGATCGCGTGTTCCGACGGCGGCGAAATCTGGATCCCCTTGTACCCGCGCGGGCCAAGGAAAACTTCGCACTCCCGTGCGATATCGGCCCAGCGCCACTCGAACAGGTGGACGAACACGTCGCCGGCCGCTGCTCGGCCGCTGGTCGTGTACGTCTGACCCAGGACGGGGGGCTGCACCGGCGGTGGTGTCGGCGACACTGGTGTCGTACCGCCGCCGGCGTCACTCCCACCACAGGCGGCGAGACAGAGCAGGAGGGTCGGAATGGCGGTGCGAGACAATGGATGCATACTGAATCAAGGGGAGGGGCCCCGCAGGCGTCAAGCAGACGAGCGGGAATGCGAGCGTCGAGATCCCGACATGCCGTACGGTTCCGGTTGTCAGGTGGGCTAACTTCATCCCATGGATGCCCATCTGGTCTTTGACAATCGCTTCGTCCGCGAACTTCCGGGCGATCCTGACACCTCTTCATCGCGACGACAGGTGCTCGGCGCCTGCTGGAGCGTGGCGGCACCGACAGCGGTGGCACAGCCGGCGGTCCTCGCGTATGCACACGAGGTGGCCAGGTCGCTGGGGTTCAGCGACAGCGACGTTGCGTCGCCGACCTTTGCAACGGTGTTCGGTGGCAATGCGCTGCTGGACGGCATGCAACCCTTCGCGGCCTGCTACGGCGGGCATCAGTTTGGCAACTGGGCGGGTCAGCTGGGCGATGGGCGTGCGATGACGCTTGGCGAAGCAATCACCGCATCTGGCGAGCGATGTGAGTTGCAGCTGAAGGGGGCTGGCCCAACGCCATATTCCCGCACCGCCGACGGGCGCGCTGTGCTCCGCTCGTCGCTTCGTGAGTTTCTCTGCAGTGAGGCGATGTTCCATCTCGGTGTGCCAACGACGCGTGCGCTTTCGCTGGTGACCACCGGCGATCAGGTCTTGCGCGACATGTTGTACGACGGGAATGCCAGACTCGAACCGGGCGCGATCGTCTGTCGGGTGGCACCGTCGTTCATTCGATTTGGCAACTTTGAGATTCTCGCTGCTCGCGACGATCGCACGACACTCGAGGCGCTGGTCGATTTCACCATTACCCGGGATTTTCCGCACATCGAAGGCGACACACTCTCACGCAGAACCCAGTGGTTCGGCGAGGTGTGTGAGCGCACGGCCCGGATGATCGTGCACTGGATGCGCGTCGGATTCGTGCACGGTGTCATGAACACCGACAACATGTCGATTCTGGGGCTTACCATCGACTACGGGCCCTACGGGTGGCTGGATAATTACGACGCGGACTGGACGCCGAACACAACCGACGCATCAGGGCGGCGATATCGGTACGGTCAGCAACCGTCAGTGGCGCAGTGGAACCTCGTCCAGCTTGCGAACGCCATCGCTCCGCTCTTTGACGAGAACGAGCCGCTGCAGCAGGGATTGAATCGTTACGTCGAGGTGTACCAGGCCGAGTTTGCGGCAATGACGGCCGCGAAGTTCGGGTTTCTCGCGAGCACCGACGAGACGCAGGATTTGATGGCCGAGGGCTACGCGTTGCTCGTTGAGTGTGAACTGGACTATACGCGATTCTTCCGCGCGCTTGGTGATCTCCCGGACACGCTGCCGGACGACGTCTCCATCTCTCCTCTGCTGGGCGAACTCACCTACGACGAGGCACGGTTGGATGTGCACCGGAGTGCGCTCGAGTCGTGGGTGCGCCGCTGGCACGCGACGGCCGCCACCGCAGGCGATACCCATGCGGCGCGCAAAGCCCGTATGCACGCCGTCAACCCGCGATACGTGTTTCGGAACTACCTGGCGCAGCAGGCCATCGATGCAGCGGAAGCGGGCGATCCCTCGGTACTGCACACGCTGCACGAGGTGCTCCGCCATCCGTACGACGATCAGCCGGAGCACGCGGTGTTCGCGGAACGCCGGCCGGACTGGGCGCGACACAAGGTCGGTTCTTCCATGCTCTCGTGCAGCTCGTGAGCGCTGACATGCTATAACTCGGCGTCGGCCTCGATCTCCACCAGATAGCCGTCGCCGATCAGCTTCGCCTGCACCATGGTGTTCGCCGGGAGTATGGCACCGAACCGTTCGCCGAGGGCGCGCGCAATGGGCTCCCAGTGCGCGATGTCATCCACGAACACGCGCGTCCGTACCACCTGATCCAGTCGGCCGCCGAGCGAGACCAGCGCCCCCTCGATCTTGTCGACGACGAAGTGTGTCTGAGCGGCGGCATCTCGGCCACCCATCTGCAGATTGCCGTGCGTTGCAGTCGTCCCCGATACCAGAATCCGATTCCCGTGACGAACGGCACGACTGTAGCCGGCCAGCGGCTCCCAGACCGTGCCGCTCAGACAGTACGAGCGCTGCTCATTCACGCGATGCACCGCGTACGGCGCAGGAAAGGCAGCGATGTGGTGACTCAGATCGCCCGACGCGGTGAGGTAGGGCGCCTTGCGATACTCGTCACCGCAATCGCCGGGGATCGGCGTCAGCGTTGCAAGCACCGCTCGGAGTGCGTCCCGGTCGGCGTCATCAAGGCGCAGCGAAGCGAGGCGCTGGTTGTCACTGACGTGCGCACTCTCACCGAGTCGCGCGCCGATGATGACTGCGGCAACCGCCGGAAAGTCCAGGATGTACCGACAGGCGACGTTCGCCATCGAAACGCTGTGTTTCGTCGCGATCTGCGAAGTAACGGCCAGTAGACGCTGCAACGCCTCCCAACCGCCGGCTGCGTGCATGAATCGTCCGTACTTCATCAGTGACCAAGTCTTCAGATCGCTGCGCGGGGGCTCGGGCCGCGCCTGCCAGCGCTCGGTCAGCAGGCCACCTGCCACCGTCCCATATGCGAGCAGTTTGACGCCGTACTGGGCACATACCGCAGACAAGCCGCCAGCCGCCCGTTGATCGAGCAGTGAAAAGGAGACCTGGTTGGTGAGGATCGGCACGCCGCTGGCGACGGCGATGCGCAGATGCGCCGCATCGAAGTTGGTCACGCCGAGGTGACGGATCAGCCCCTCTCGTCGCAGCTCGCTGAGCAGGTGCAACGCATCCAGCCAGTGTGCATCGGCAAATGTCCACGCATGGAACTGCATGAGGTCGATCGGCTTCCCCTGCAATCGATCCACCGCGCGTTCCACCGCGTCCCGCACGTCTGTCTCTGAAATCGGCCCGGGCTGCGGGACCCACTTGGTGAACAGCTGTGTGGCTGGCGTCGTGTGCGCTTTGCGATACCGCCCTGCGATCAGTTCGGCGGAGCCGTAGTGATCGGCCATGTCGAAGGTGGTGAAGCCTGCGTCGACGTACGGCCGCATCGCCTGGGCGGTGGCATCGAGATCCAGCTGGCGGCCATCACGTTCCATGTCGGCGATCTGCCAGAGCCCCGTGACGACGCGTGCAATCTCCAGGTCGGGCGCCAAATCGATGCGTTCAACAGCGGTCGGCATGTCGCGTTCACTCTGGAGGCAGGGAGGCAAAGATGGCGTCAACGTCCACACCGCGACGCTTCATGGCGGCCACTTCCCAAATGTAGATGATCGTGGAAAGCGCCATGACGAGGAACCAGACGGGCGTCGATCGGAAGTACCACGCGCTCACCGGTGCTGAGACATCCTTCCACGTGTGCACCACCAAAAAGGAAACCAGTACGATGATCCCCGTGAGCGACACAAGGCGCTGCGTGACGCGCCGCGGCAGAACCCGGATGTCGCGAGCAATCGCGGCATTTCGTCCCGGCAGCGTGAGGACGGTCACGCACATCAGGATGTAGTTCACCAGCATCGCCGTCACCAGAATGTCGATGCCGAGGAATACATCACCGGCCAGATGGCAGCCCAGAATCGAGACGGTGGCCATGCTGGCGCTGGCGATGATTGCGACATGCGGTGTGTGATACCGACTGTGGAGTGCAGCGATACGTCGTGGCGCGATGCCATCTTCCGCCCAGGCGAACATCAGCCGTGAGACCGAGAGCAGCATGGCGGGGACATCCTTGGCCAGCGCCACCGCGCCACCGGCTACGATCGCGACCGTCCAACCGGTGGGGAGCACGTATCCCAGCAGCCCGGGGGCGTTCACGTCCCGGACTGCAGATTGCGCCGCTACGTACTGCCACGGCACCGCGTGATAGACCGCTGCGGTGAAGAGCATGTAGAACACACTCGCGCTGATCACCGCCAGGCCGATCGCCAGCGGCAACGTTCTGCCGGGGTCCTTCGCTTCTCCGCCCGCCTGAGCGATGCTGTCGAATCCAATGAATCCACTGAACAACACCGTTGCGGCGGTGAAGAATGTTCGGAGTGTGAGCGGTGGGCTCGCGGGATCCGGCAGCGGCTGTCCCTCCCGCCTGAGCACTGCGCGGGCAAAGTCGTCGTGCGTGAAGAGGAAGCCCGCCACGATGACTACCCCGCCCAGCACGAACGTGAGGCCGAGCAGCGGTACCAGAATGCGCTCGTATGACTTGATGCCAAGAATGTTCACGCCGGCGAACAGCCAGAGCACGCTGATCGGAATCGCGAGTCGGAGTGCGCCCGTCTCGAGCATCGCCGCCGCCGTTGGCATCGCCGCTGCTGTCGCCACGTCTCTCAGAAAGGGTACCAGCACATACGAGACCACCCCAATCGCCACGCAGAGTGCGAACCATTGCGAGAAGCTTGCAATGAAGCCGAGGTACGGGTTCAGCCCACGGCTGGCGTAGATGTAGCTGCCACCAGCGCGCGGCATCGCCGAGGCGAGCGTGGCGTAGGACAGGCCGGCGAAGAGCGCTGGCACGGCCGCGAAAAGAAAGGCCGGCAGTACCCACGCGCCGATTCCCGGCACGTTCCGCTGAATCATGAACGGCACCACATTGATGCCGGCCCCCACCATCGAGGCGATCCCGGTGGCCGTGAGGGCGAGGAGTCCCATCTCGCGTCGGAGGCCGGCGCGCGGTGCCGTGCCAGATGTGATCGGGGCGGAAGTCGTCATTCAGCGACAGTTTACTCGGCCCTGCGCGGCGGCGCTCATCGCCCGTGAGACGTCGAGCGCCCGCGCCGCGAGCGTTTCTCGTGAGCCGTCGGCCGCCGGACCTATCGAATCGCGGACCCGTCCAGCTCCTCGCGCGAGGCTGCCACCGGTTCTGCGATGCGCCTGGCGATCGGATCAGCCATCGCCTGCGTGAGGAACCGTTGACCCTCGCCGATTCGCTCGACCTCGATGGCGACGGCATCGACCGCGTTTTCCATCCGATTCAGCCGTTCGTTCAGGGCGGCAATCTCCGCTGACTGCGCGCGTGATGGGCCGCGATTCGGCGCGAAAAAACGCCTCGACAAGTTGATGGCAAGGACGATCAGCAGCGCCAGACCAGCGACGTTCAGTGCGTTCGACGAAATGGAAAACCTCCCCCTCGGCGACTGGGCCGAAATGGCCTCCATACGTGGGGGCGCATTGGCCAGCTGTTCACCATTCGTCGCGATGTCCCTCTCGATCTGGACCAGCCGTTCGTCCAGCACCCGCAGGCGGTCCTGCAGGCCCGGTCGCTCAGCCGCCTGTGTTTCATCGCTGCGCAGCTCCTCGGCCACATCGTCTCGCCGCCCCTGTGCCGACTCGAGTTGATTGCTCAGGGACGACCGGCGGGCCCGGAGGAACTCGGCCTGCTGGGGCGAGATCGGCGATGGGGCCGCCGTTGGAGCCTGGCTGGACACCGGGAGGCCCGGTGCGGGCGTGGTCGGGGTCGAGGTTGGAGCCTGTACGTCGGCGGGGGGCTGAGGCATGATGAAATGTACGCTTGCACCGCGCCGGCTGTTTCGCCAGCCTTTGCCACCCGGAGGCGGTTTGACCGGGATCGTCTTCCGTCGTCATATGTTTGTGAGCCAGCCGCGGATTCATCCCATCCGGCGCGACATTTGCCGGTGCGCTGCTCTGTTCGTGTCGGTGTTCCACCTGCTGTGCAACCGTCACCCTGTCGCGCGCCACCTGCCGTTGTCCTCCTAGATCGCCATCAATGCATCGGCTTCCTCCACCCAGGTGCCGGCGCGCCTTCACGCTGCTCGAGCTCCTGGTGGTGCTCGTGCTGCTCGGGATGAGTGCGGCTTTCGTCGCTCCCGTTCTGACGCGCCCCATCGATCGGTCAGGTTCGGTCTCCGCGATCGAGCGGGCCCGCGGTGTTGCAGTGCGCCGCGGTGAGACCATGCGCTTTCAATTCGACGCCGACGGACGCTGGACCGTCCGGGCAACGGCCGATACTTCCAACGCAATCCTGCTCTCCGGGACCGACGCTGATCCCGGCGCCACCGAAGGCGCGCGGTCGCTCATGATCTCTCCGCTCGGGGTCTGTCTTCCCGAGAGTCAGTCGGGTGCTGGCGCTGCGGCGTGGGATCCCACACGGTGCACCGTGGCCAGGCGTTGACCGTCGAACACAGATGACCCTTCTCGAATCGATTGTTGCCCTCGTGATTCTTGGCCTCGCGGCCGTCGGCTTTCTGGAGCTGTTCCAGCGCGCCAGCGTCGCCACGCGCGACACCGCCAGCTGGTCGCGTGCGGTGGCCGTCGCCGAGCTGACGATGGAGCGTGCCATCCTGCAGGCGGAGACGAAGCGCGATTCCATCGAGGGCCTGGCGCGCCGCATCGAGGTGCGCGAGTGGGCCAACGGCGTCCGCGAAGTCATCGTCACCGTGGATGTGCCGCCGCCGGTTGGCGCGAGCGTGGTGCTGCACCGACTGGTCGCCGCACAGTGATACGTCGGCGCGGATTCACATTGATCGAGGTGATGATCGCACTCGTCGTCGGGAGTGTGGTCGTCGTGTTGGCGTA
>Ga0105049_10000660_pt1 | contig 38653 bp, 37 predicted proteins | sample MAT06_FD_78087 | JGI IMG/M metagenome (GOLD analysis project Ga0105049, IMG submission 78087) | Freshwater microbial communities from Lake Fryxell liftoff mats and glacier meltwater in Antarctica - MAT-06 | ecosystem: Environmental > Aquatic > Freshwater > Ice > Liftoff microbial mat | place...
AAGTCTTGGTTTCTTGGAACGCGCTCATGATCTCCGCCATGGCGGAAGGCTATCGTGTGTTGGGGCACGAACGTTATCGTGTGTCGGCAGAACGCGCTGCCACGTTCTTGAGCGCAAATCTCACGCGCCCCGACGGCGGTCTCTATCGCACCTATCGCAGCGGGCGAGCGCACCTGAATGCCTATCTGGAGGACTACGCTTGCCTCGGTGATGCTTTGATCTCGCTGTATGAAGCCACTGGCAACGAGCGTCACATTATCTCAGCCACGGCACTGCTTGAGCGCCTAGTCAGGGATTTTGGGGATGAATCGGGCGGCGCCTTTTTCCACACCGCGCACGGTGAAACACCGCTTATCCTGCGCTTGCGTGAAGGCCACGATTCGGCCTTGCCCAACGCCAATGCCACTGCCGCTTCCGCGCTTGCCAGATTGGCAGAACATCTGGATCGCGAAGATCTGATGGACGCCGCGAAGCAAGCCTTGATGGCTTATGGCCAGGGCATCGAGCGCCTGCCCCGAGCCTTCGCAGCCTCCCTGTGTGCCGTGGAGCGGCTTTTGACACCCAGTGTGCAGCTGGTGATCGCGGCGGATTCGGAAGCAGCAGCACGCCCCCTCTTAAATGAGCTCGCCCAAGCCTACCTGCCGAATCGAATCGTGGGTTGGGCACTCCGAAGCTACGCGCTAAAGACCCCGTTGCTTGCGCACAAGTCAGGAAAGAATGGGCAACCCGCCCTCTACGTGTGTCAAAATTTCACCTGCCAAGCTCCGATCGTGGACACGGATAAGGTTTTGGAAGGCTTAGCGCACGCTCAGCTTTCCGGCACACGGCCAGGGCAAAAACGACTTCGTCCAGCACTCGCAGGCCACGCCAGCCCGACCGCCACCGCGGCCTACGCCGCGCTTTTCACGCCCAATTTGGGACCAAGTGCGTATCGGACCCTCGCAGGTCTCAGCGTCAGCCGCCTGGGCTTCGGCACTTACCGCGTGAGCCATACGGATGATTCCCAAAGGAGCGCTCTTCAGCTGGCGTTGAAGAGCGGAGTGAATCTGATCGACACCTCTCCCACGTACACTGGCGGGTCCAGCGAGCGACTGGTGGGAGATGTTTTGCAACAGCTGGTGAACAGCCACGAACTTGCGCGCGAAGAAGTTGTGGTGGTTTCTAAGGTGGGGTACATTCAAGGAGAAGCCCTGGAGCACTGCAAGGCGGAGAGACAGCTTGGGCACTCCTTCCCGGAGTTGGTCGAATACGCTCCGGATCTGTGGCACTCGATTCACCCCGAGTGGATCGAACAAGAACTCACTCGCTCCCTCGATCGCCTCGGGCTCACCACGCTTGACGTCTATCTTCTTCACAATCCCGAGTATTATCTGTCGTTCGCGGATAAGAACGGGTTGCCGGTCGTGGATGCCCGCTGGGAATTCTACCGACGCGTGGCAGCAGCTTTTGCTCATCTGGAGCGCGAGGTCGAACGCGGCCGTCTGCTCTTCTACGGCGTTTCCAGCAATACGGTGGCTCGCTCCGCGGACGACGTTGAAGCCACCGACCTCGAGTCATTCTATCGCGCGGCCCAGGAAGTCGCAGGCGAACATCACCATTTCCGCGTGCAGCAGCTTCCGTACAATTTGGTCGAAAGCGCCGCGGGAACAAGCGGATCCGCAGGCGAGCCGAGCGTGATTCAACGTGCCGCTGAACTTGGGCTCTCGGTGCTCAGCAATCGACCGCTCAATGCCATCACGGCCTTTGGCCTGCTGCGCCTTTGCGATATTCCTGACACGGGCAGTGTCCTTCCGGATTTCGAAGAGGCGCGCGCGCGGCTGGCTTCGCTGGAGTTCGAATTCACGGACCGCATTGCCCCAGGGCTAGCCAATCCCGAGGGCCAAATGCCGAAAAACCTGTTTAATTGGGCCACGGGCCTCGGAGAAGCGGAAACTCGCATCGGAACCCGGCAGCAGTTTCTTGAGCTGAAACAGAGCGTGATTGAACCTCACGTTCGCCAACTCAAGCTAACTCTTAGCCGGGCGCTCAGCGGAGAATTTCAAAGTCGCTTCGCCACCTGGTATCCGCGCTATTCGGCAACGCTTGGCCAAGCCCTTTCAGCGCTCGAAACTTTCGCCAACCACCAAAGCGCTCGAAAGATCCAGGCGCTCCGGGGGTTGGTTGAACCGCATTTTTCTGGAGAAAAAGCCAACACCCGTATGAGTCAGCTCGCCCTTGCAACCCTGCTCGGCGATCCCGGTGTTTGCAGCGTTCTTGTTGGCATGCGCCGCCCCGAGTACGTTGCCGATGCCTTGGCGGCATTCGCGCTGCCCGCGCCTGTTTTGCCTGGGGAATGGCTCGCAGGCCTCCGTCACGGGTTCACGGCTTAGCGCTTTGAACTTTGGGCGAAGGCAAGGTATCCGTGCGGCCCGGCAACACCGCGGCGATAAGAAAATTCCTGACTCTGGCAAAGGCTTCGCGCAGAGTCACAAGGAGCCTGGCCACCTTGAGTTCATCCTTCACTTTGGCAGCCACTTCCATTTGATGCGCCAGCTCGGCCATTTCGGGCGCACCAAAGCTACCAGCTGCCCCCTTGATTGTGTGAGCACTCCGCAGCAACGTATGGAAATCCCCGCGCGAAAGCGATTCGGCGATGAGTACCAGGCGCTGCTCGGTATCGCTCAAGAATATCTCGGAGAGCTCCACCACCAGCTCACTTGAGCCGGCCTCTTCACTCAACTGCTGTAAGCGACTGAGGTCGACCGCTACGAGCGCGCTAACACTCTTCGTCTCATTCACGGCTTCAACAATGGTCGGCCTGTTTTCTACTCGGAGTTGTTCGGGCGAACCGAAGCTCCTGGGTGCCTCCGGGTTACGCTCCGCGAGCGGTGGTATCGTCTCTGCGGACTGCGTCGCGTGCGAAGACCCGACGTAGCGCTCCACAATGGTACGCAGATGTTCGAGATCGAACGGCTTGGCCAGGTAGTCGTCCATGCCTGCAGCCACGCAACGTTCGCGATCCCCCGGCATGGCATTAGCCGTGAGAGCAACAATCGGTACGTACTCTCGATCCCGCGTTCCCTCACGAATCAGACGTGTCGCATCGAACCCGTCGAGATCAGGCATCTGGCAATCCATCAAGACCAGCCCGAATCTTCCCCGCAACACCGCCTCAACCGCGTCGCTGCCCGTCCCCACCACCACAACCTCCGTGTAGCCCCGCAATGCGCGCAGCACGAGTTCCCGATTGAACGGGTTGTCGTCGGCTACCAAAATCCTGCGGCACGTGTGATCACCTTCGAGCCTGAAGCCAATCGCGGTGGCAGTTGTCTCCTCCGGAGCCTGCGCTGCAATCCGGTCCTGAACTCGCGGCAGAGGTATCCAAAACCAAAACCGACTCCCACGGCCGGCTTCAGAAGAAAAACCGAGCTGTCCCCCCAGCATCTCAACCAAGCGTTTTGCCACCACGAGACCCAAACCCGTACCCACAAAACGTCGATCCGCTTCGGGACTCAGCTCGGGAAAAGGCCTAAAAAAATGCACTTTGCTAGCATCGGCGATCCCAATGCCGCTATCTTCGACGACAAATTCAACGCGCGGTGCGCCCTCGTTCAGGCCGGGGCCCACGGCCACACTGATAAAGCCAACAGGTGTGAACTTGAACGCGTTCTCAATCAGTGTTTCCAAGACTTGCTCGACGCGAGCTGGATCGGTGAACGCCAACTTCGGTAGGGTCGGGTCAATCTGCAGTGAGAATTCTAGGCCCCGTTCGGTTGCTTGTCGTTGAAAACGCGCCGAGAGCCGCTGTAAAGATTCGATCAGATTGAATTCTGCGGGCCTGAGTTCAAGCACTCCATAGTGCAACGTTGCAAACTGAAGGATGTTGTCGACCACATGCAGCAGCTGCTCGCCGGCGTGCTGAGCGTTCTCAACGATCAATCGATCATCGCGTTTTAGGTTACCACCGCCCAGCAACTCCAGGGCTCCCATCACGACCGTCATGGGAGTTCGAAGCTCATGGCTCAGCGTCGAAAACAGTGTGCTGAGGTCTGCCAGTGCCCCAGGCCCGACGGTTTTCGGACCCTGGATCTGCGGCTCGGGTCGAGCGCTCGAAGGGGGTTCACCCAGGCGCTGCTCGTGGATCAGCGTCTCCACCAAGCGCAACGCGTACTTCCAGCCCGCTGCATCAGGCACTTGGTCTGGATCGAGACCGCCTTCGCGCAGGCGATTCACCAGCACCTGCCTGAGCGCGGGAACTCTCCCGCCCTCGGTCACGCAACCTCGCGCGACAGGGACATGCTTTGGATGCGCCGGTAGAGGGTGGCGCGCCCGATGCCGAGCAACTTGGCGGCTTTGCCAACACTACCGCCCGTGGCTCGGAGCGCTCGCTCGATCGCCTTCTTTTCGAGCTCCTGGAGCGGAACAATGTCGGTCGCGATCGGAGCGATCGAGATAGGAGTTGCTCCCACATGAGGCGTTTGGCTGTAAGGCAGGCTCGGAAGTGCAAACGTGCGCACATCGTGAGGCAAATCAGAGAGCGTGATCTCATGGCCGCGCGAAGCCAACATGCAGCGGTGCACGACATTTTGTAGTTCGCGCACATTCCCAGGCCAGCGATAACGGGTGAGTGCTTCCAGTGCGTCGGGGGTGATGCGCTGGACGTCACGCCCCACGTCCCCCCGCAACGTCTGCAAGAAATACCCTACAAGTAGCGGAATATCTTGAACCCGCTCGCGGAGCGGCGGCACCGTGATCGGATAGACCACCAAACGAAAGTAGAGATCTTCTCGAAATCTGCCGGCTTCAACTTCTGCGCGTAAGTCTCGGTGAGTCGCACACACAATCCGGGCGTCGGTGGTGATCTCTCCGGAGCCCCCGACTCTTCGGATTTTCTTCTCTTGCAGTGCACGCAGCAAGCTGGCCTGCGTACCTGGACTCATCTCACCCAACTCGTCTAAGAATAGCGTTCCGCCGGCTGCCTCTTCAAAGCGCCCCCGACGTGTGTGCGTGGCGCCCGTGAAGGCTCCGCGCTCATGGCCAAACAACTCCGATTCCAATAGCGAATGCGGAATGGAAGCGCAATTGATCGCCACAAACGGCCCTGACTTTCGAGGCCCGCCTTGATGGACGGCACGGGCCACGAGCTCCTTGCCCGTGCCACTTTCACCAAACACACAGACCGCAACATCACTGTCGAGGACGTGACTGATCTGGCGACCGAGCTCCATCATCGCAGGGCTACGCCCAACGATCGATTGCTCCGTTTGGTGTTCAGAAAGGGCATTCTTCAGGCGGCGAACGTTGCTAACGAGCTCGCGACGCTCAACACCTCGCCCCACGGCGAGTAGCAGGCGCTCGCGCTCCAGGGGCTTGGTGACATAGTCATAAGCGCCAGCACGCATGGCCTCAACGGCCGTGTCTAAATCACGCTGCGCCGTGACCACGATCAGCGAAAGTTCGGCGTCTTTAGTTTTGAGGTGGCGCAACACGTCGAGGCCCGGCACATCATCCAAGCCTAAGTCGATGCAGACCGCTGACGGCATTTCGCCGGCGTAATCCAACGCGCTCTTGCCTGACGCGTGCTCGATGACCTGATAACCATCCTTCTCCAACCAGAAACGCATCAAGCGTCGCACCGTTGGATCGTCGTCGATGATGGATACCAGCCTCGACCCTTTGGGTTCGCTGACGGGTGGGGGATCGATCACGCTCATGCCAATCCCTACGCACGGTGGCTCGCCAGCTTTAAGGGCAGCTGATCATTCCGGGACACCACCACTCTCATCCTGAGACCGAATGCGGCTTCGGGAACTCAGGCTTTCGCAAAAACACCGAGTAATTCGCTGCTCTCGGGCGCGGCACACATCTCGCACTGGTTCGCCCAGTGCTCACCCCCGAGAGACCATTTCCGATCCTGGACCCGTGGCTGCGCGCCCAAGCGGTCCGCATTGGGCAGTCCATGGGCAGCGCGCGAATCGAGACGGTGGTCGACAAGCTCGGGAATCCTTCCTTCGCTCTCTTGGATGCGGTGGGCCGCTCCAATCCAGAGCCACTCTTCAAGCTCACTTTGCCGATCGTTGTGAGAGCGTTGAGCAGCGGCGTGCCGTTGCACCAGCTGATTCACGAGCTTGAGGCAGCCTTGGCGGGGCAGGCCCTCGGACCACTCGGTCTTGGAATTCTCCGCTTCGAAACCAAAGAACGGCGCGTGGAGCTTTTGAACGCAGGCTTACCCCCGATCGCGTGTGTCGACGCGGCAGGCGATACTTGCCGGCACGAAACTCAGTCAAGCCCGATTGGACTTTTGCCGAACGAACTACACAGTTACAAGTTAATTCCTTTGACTCAAGAAGCCACCTGGTTTCTGACCAGCACGGGAGTATTTCAGGGCCCACAGGCTACTCACAGCTATCAGAGCTTTCTCACAGAACTGCATTTGGAGCGTTGGGGCAGCAGGCTCTGCCTGGCACCGCTTGAAGAAAGCTCCCGCCTCGTTGCGGGCGCGCTCTGGCGTGCTGAGCTCAATCCCGATGATGGCGCTTGTTTGTTCATCAACCTTCCCGGTCCGGGACACGCCGCCAACGACGCGGCCTCAACGCGTCCACCTAAAAAGCCTTCGCCGCGGCCATAGCTCCCGCTCGCTCGGTGAGCTCAGGCCGAACACCAATTGCCAACAACCAGAGTGCCCTTTACTCTGAAGCGAAGATGGAACTTCGCACCAGAACGATCAGTCGCCTCCGAGATGCCCTGCTACAAAGTGGGCGGCGTCCGTCGCTGATTGCATCACCCGCGTACGAAACCCTAACGCGCGAAGGCCTGTTGAGTGTCGAAGAGCTTACGGCCCTCAACCGAGTGGATCCGCTCGCCGAAACCATGTTCCTGATGATGTCGGTCGATGGCAACGTCGGGGAAGACGAATTGATGGCTCTGCGCGGCGCCCTTCGAGGCCTCACGGACAATCTGCTGCGCTCGGGCACTGTCAAAGTGATGGTGGAGAACTACCAAAGCCGTCTCGCCGAGCAGGGGCGGGACGCGCGCCTCCAGGAAATAGCGGATGCGCTTGTGGGGGAGCCAGCGGAAGCGGAGGGGGCCTTCGCACTCGCTGCCGCCATCGCTCTCGCGGACGACGAAATCGCCCCCGAGGAGAATGCGCTGATCAACCAGCTAGCCGAGTGGTTTGGCATCTCCGAGGCCCGGGCAGACGAGATCCTCGACCAGCTCGACGAAGACGGCACCGAAGAAGAATAAGGGCCCGAGTTCGACCTCGACACCCCGAAAAATCGGGAGTATCTGAGGGTTTGTGAAAATAGCAGTCATTGGAACAGGCTACGTGGGATTGGTCGCAGGCGCTTGCTTTGCGGACTCAGGTGTCGATGTCGTGTGCGTCGATGTCGATGAGGGAAAGCTTGCCAAGCTGCGTGCTGGAGAGGTTCCTTTCTTCGAGCCGCACCTCGCCGAGCTGGTTAAAAACAATTGGCCGGATCGCCTGCACTTCAGTTCGAATCTAGCCGAATCAATCGCTGGCAGAGCCGCAGTCTTCGTCGCGGTGGGCACGCCCCCGCACGAAGATGGCTCCGCGGATCTCACTCACGTTCTTGGTGTCGCTGAGCAAGTTGCCAAGGCTACCACTCACGATCTGATCTTGGTGCTGAAGAGCACGGTGCCCGTGGGCACGAATGCCCGAGTTACCGAGGTGGTGCAGAGGAACAGCAAGCACAAAATCTCGGTGGTGAGTAATCCCGAGTTTCTCAAAGAGGGAGATGCGGTTAACGACTTCTTCAAGCCGGATCGGATCGTGATCGGCACCGATGATGCTCATGCCTTCGACGTGCTGGAGCGTCTGTATGCGCCCCACAATCGCCAGCGCAATCGCATCTTGCGCATGAGCCCGAAGAGCGCGGAAATCGTGAAGTATGCAGCCAACGCGATGTTGGCCACGAAGATTTCGTTCATGAATGAGGTGGCGGAATTGTGCAATCTTGCCGGCGGAGATGTCGAAGATGTGCGTGTAGCACTCGGCTCTGACCAACGCATTGGAGCGCACTTCCTCTACCCGGGCCTCGGATTCGGCGGCAGCTGCTTTCCCAAGGATCTGCGAGCGCTCGTACGCACCGGTGCTGATCTCGGCGTGAGCATGAAGGTGACCCAAGCCGCGATCGAGGCCAATGAGCTGCCCGTGGCCACGTTGGTCAAACACATGGAGCAAGATCTCGGCGGCCTTGCAGGAAAAATCATCGCCATCTGGGGTCTCGCCTTCAAGCCCAAGACGGACGATGTGCGCGAAGCTCCCGCCCTACGTTTGATTGCAGAGCTTCACAAGCGCGGGGCCAAAACCCAAGCCACCGATCCGCAAGCCATGGAGACGGCCCGAGCTTCGCTTGAGCAGATGGGTCTCCGCGAGAAGGTGCTATTGGTGGAAAACGAGTACGCCGCCTGCGAGGGTGCAGACGCCTTGGTGATCGCCACTGAGTGGAATGAATATCGAAATCCCGATCTGGCGCGGATTGGCGGCCTCTTGCGCAGCAAGTTCTTGTTCGACGGCCGGAACATCCTGTTGCGAGAAACAGTGCTCGAGGCTGGGTTCGCCTACCGTGGTATGGGGCGCCCGCCCCTCTAAGCCCGCATCGCAATCACAGGATTCGTGCGGGATGCGCTGAGCGCGGGGAAGAACCCTCCCACGACGCCCATCACGCCGCCGAGCGCCAGTGAAATCAGGATCTGCCCTGGATCAGGCGTGAAGGAGAAGGAGACCTCCTGCCAGGTCGCGAAGTTCATCATCGAGATCTTCACGAAGCCCATGAAGAGTGAGGCAACAGCGCCCACGAGGCCTCCCACCGTGGCCAAGACGATGGACTCGACCAACATCGAGCTCAACACGGCACGCCGCGTGAAACCGAGCGCTTGCAGAGTGCCAATTTCTCGGCGCCTCTGCGCCACCGCAGCGTACATGGTGATCGCCGCACCAATCATGGCACCGATCGAGAAGAAGACGGTGATCACGATGCCGATCGCACTCACGAACGTCGCCGTGCCAGACGAAATCTTGGAGTAATATTCGCTCTCGCGAAAGCTTTGGAGGCCGAGCTGTTTATCGCTCTCAACCGTCGCCTTGAACGCATCGTACTTACTCCCGCTTTCCAACTGCACGGTGACCGAAGAGACGAGGCCCTCGCGACCAAAAGAGCTCTTCACCGTGTCAACGCCGGCCCAAATCTCTGATTCGAACGAAGAGCCGCCGGCATCAAAAATCCCAACCGCCTGGACTTTGCGGTTCTTCTTGAGTTCAAAGCTCAAATTCAAGTCCACACCCGTGTAGCGCCCGCGCACAGACTTACCCAACATCACCTCGTCCGTGCCGGGCTGCGGCAAGCGCCCTTCGATCAATTTTACCTCAGGCCGCATCTTGAGCACGTTGTCACTCACGCCACGCACCAGCACATTGGCTATTTTTCCGGCCGTACCAGTTTTCTCGACGGCGATCACAATCACTGCCTCGCCACCGCCCAGGGCTGCACCCGTTTCATCCTTTTTGACGCCCGGGGCGGCAAGGATCAAGTTGATGAGCCGCGTCTCGAACGTGCTGGACAGCTCCGAATCGGCCCCCTTTCGCAACACGACGGCATTCTCGGAACTCCCTGAACTACCCATCGTCTTCTTGATACCACCGGAAAGCATCAACGACGAAGACAGCACGAACACCACGAGCGCGATCCCAAAGGCGGAAGCTAACGTCGTGCCTTTGCGCGCGACCAAGCTGCGAAGATTATAACTCAGAGGAATCATTAAAAGCATGGCTATCACCCGACTCGCCGAAGAGAATCCACCACATTAAGCTTGGAGGCTTGATAGGCCGGCACAATGGCCGCAACCAGACCGAGTGCGATTGAAAGCACCAACGCAAGGCCCGCGATCGAAGCATCCACCTGGAAATACGGAAACATTGACCCCATATTTTCTTCGAGGAAACGCCCTAAACCCTGCTCAACCACCGGATAGGCAAGCAGCAGGCCGACGCCACCTCCGCACAAACCCACGACCATCGCTTCCAAGAGCACGAAGGACGCAATGTGCTTCGGCAGGAAACCTAAAGCCCGCAACATACCATATTCGTTCGTGCGTTCACGCACTCCCATCGCGATCGTATTGCCTAGGATCAGCATCATGATCACCAAGATGACGATCGATACCAGGTCAATCGCCGTGAGCACCGCCGAAAACATGCCGAGAAATGACGCATTCATCGCATGCTCATCCATACTCAGCGTCTGCGCATCTTGATCATCGAACAGTGCATCGATGCGCTTGGCGGTGTTCGCCGCGTCCCCAGCATTCTTGATCCTAGAAATAAACCAGCCGGCCTCGTCTTTGCGGCGTGCACCAATGCTATCGTTCAAATAATTCCAATTAAACCACAGCGACGCCTTGTCTAATGACGAGCGCTTCACGGTGTAGATGGCATCCACGTCGAACTGCCAGTCCCCCGGATAGATGGTGCCAGCTAACGTGATGCGGTCCCCGAGCTTCCAACCCATTTGCTTGGCCAACGATTCGCCGACCAACGCTCCCTGGCGATTGCTGAGCCACTTCTCGCGCTGAGCTGCCGGGACGATGATCTCGTCGTAAACGGCTAAAAATGAAGGAGGATCGACGGCGATCGATTGGAAAAAATCGGACTCGCGCGTCGGGTGTTTGGCGCCGAACCAGCTCGCCCAGGTCACGTGCGTGACGCCAGGGATCTGCTCAATCTGCGTTTTGTAGCGGACTGGAAGCGGACTGATGAATGTGATCTTGTGCCGCGTGGCAACGCGATCCTTGGCCGCATATTCAGCCGACACCGTCCACGACCAAATCACCGTTCGGAGCAGCACGAACGCCAGGATCGCCACCGCCACTCCCAGCACCGTGAGCACGGTCCGAAGCTTGTTCCTGAGTACATTGCGGACGGCTAAGCTCGCAAGATTCACTTGAATTTACCCTTGTCGAGGTGGTGAACCGTGCCGGCACTTTCGGCCGCGGCGGGATCATGCGTCACCATGATGATGGTCTTCTTGAATTCGGTTTGCAGCTTGCGCAGAAGGCTTAAGATCTCATCGGCGCTGTCGCGATCCAGATCACCGGTGGGCTCATCGGCAACGATCAGCTTTGGATCTGTGACGATAGCGCGAGCGATCGTCACCCGCTGCTCCTGGCCGCCCGAGAGCTGACGTGGATAGTGATCCATCCGTTCGGAGAGCCCCACGACTTTGAGCGCCGTTTCGGCGCGCCGCCGACGCTCAGCCGAACCTAGATTCGTGAGCAACAGCGGAAGCTCGACATTTTCCCGGGCAGTGAGCACCGGAAGCAAATTGTAGGTTTGGAAAATGAATCCAACATTGGCGGCGCGAAACCCGGCCAGCGCGGAGTCACTCATCCCCGCAAGATCGGCACCCGCAACGCGCACCGAGCCGGAACTCGGGCGATCCAGGCCCGCAATAATGTTGAGCAGGGTCGTCTTCCCGGAGCCCGAAGGCCCCATCAGGGCGATGAACTCACCTTCATGAGCTGTTAAGCTAAGATCGCGAAGCACATCCAGCTTTTCTTTGCCTCGAAAATAGGTCTTGCTGAGGCCTTTGACGTCAATCACGACGGCTTTTGAGCCAAGATCTTGAGTATTGGAAGCCGCTTCGGCAACGCTGCCTGCTTGTGTCATTATTGTGCCTCTTCCTGTATTTTCTGACCATCCACGAGCGTGGCGGCTGGCTCTTTTACAACGCGGGTGCCAGGCGCCGGCCCGGATGCCAACTCAAACCCATCCCCAAAAGCTGGCCCGAGGCGCACGGTTGTCTGCCGAGCTTGCCCGTCAGAGACCACGAACACCACGCGGCTGCCGTTTCTCTCCGCGAGTGCAGAGCCGGGCACAATCGTCTTCGGAGCTTGCTTGAGCGACGCGTCGGTTAGCTCCTCGCTCAAGAAGCTCACACGCGCGGCCATGTCCGGCATCACGCCGTCCGTAGGCCCAACAAACCCAACCTTCACCACCACCGTAGCTTTCGAACGATTCACTCGGGGAATAATTTCAAGCGCCTTGCCCTTGAAGCGCCGCCCCGGATAGGCATCCAGCACAATCTCGCACGGCCCACCCAGCTTAACGAGACTGAGCCGTTGCTCGGCGACATCACTTTCCACGACCAAGCTCTTCAAGTCGGCAATCTCAACATTGCCCATGTCCACGCTGAGCCCAGCGGGCTGCGGCCCGACATATTCCCCGACTTCCGGTGGCTTATTCAGAATGGTGCCAGCCAGCGGCGCCTTCACCACGTACTGGCCCAAGTTGACACTGAGAGCCTGCACCTCGGCGTTGGCGGCACGCGCTTGAGCTTCCGAGGCCTTCACCTGCGCCAGCAACGCTCCACTCCGTGCCTCCAGATCTTCCGCCTGTGATTTCGGAGAAACGCCCTGCTCAGCCATGCCGCGCGCGCGCTTTAGCGCTACCTGGATTTCGGCGAGGTTAGCTTTCGCGGTTTCGACGTTCGCGCTGCTGGCCAGCGAACGGCTTTGAGCGGCCATGATGGTGGCCTTTTGGTCAGTGACATCCAGCTCGAATAACAGCTGGCCCTCCTCCACCGCCTGCCCCCGCTGTACCCACAGCTTCTTCACACGACCCTGCACCTGAACCGCCACCTTCGAACTTCGTTCAGGCACCACGTAGCCTGTGCTGGTTAACTGCACGCTAGCCTGAGCGGGCGAAACCAAGGCTATTTCGGTGACACGCACCTTGGCCTTGAAGACTTTACTCTCGAGGTACGGCCAGCCAAATTGGTAGCTCAGCAGGCCGACAACACCAAGGCTGAGCACGCCGAGCAGGGGACCGAAGCGTCGCGGCTCGCGTGGGGTCTCGTCACGAGAGATCCGTAAAGACTGCAACTCCGCTGAAAGATCGTCGGCCATAGCACTCGCCGAGCCCGTATAGTGACGGGGCTCCCTTTCGACAACGGCCGGCCCTGTTCAGAGGCCGGGACGCCCTAAATTTTGCTAGATTGTGCTCAGCCCACAGGCTTTAGAATGAGTGCCCCAAGTGGTGGCAGCCGGAGCTTAACGGACTGCTCCCGCCCGTGGATCGGGATGCGCTCCGCGTCCACGCCCTGCGTGGTCTCAAATTCGCTGCCGCCAAAGCGCAGGTCATCGGACGAGAGGACTTCGGTATAGCGCGTGAAGGCCGGCACGCCGACCCGATAATCTTCCCGAGGGACCGGTGTGAAGTTGATAACAATGACCAAGTGCGCATCACCATCGCGCCGCAGATAACTGATAACGGTATTTTCGCGATCGTTGCAATCGATCCATTCAAAGCCAGCCGTGTCGGGATCGCTACGCCACAGCGCAGGATGGGCTTGATACATTCGCCCGAGCTCGCGAATGAACTCCTTCAAGGCCACCCGCTGCGGATGGTCTTTAAGCTCCCAGCTGAGCATGCCATCGTGATCCCACTCTTGGTGCTGAGCGAGCTCCGTGCCCATAAAGATCAGCTGCTTGCCGGGGCGCGTCCATTGGTAGGTCAAAAGCAAGCGCAGATTGGCGAGCTTTTGCCAGAAATCCCCGGGCATTTTCTCAATCACAGAGCCTTTGCCGTGCACGACTTCGTCGTGCGAGAGCGCGTTGATGAAGCGCTCGGTGTACTCATACAGCATGGCAAACGTGAGCTGATCGATGTGAAACTTGCGATGCACGGGCTCTTTAGAGAAGAAGAGCAAGGTGTCGTGCATCCAGCCCATGTTCCACTTGAACGCGAAGCCGAGCCCGCCTTCGCCGGCTGGCCGCGACACGCCACCCCAGGCTGTCGACTCTTCCGCAATGGCAAACGCGCCCGGAACTTCGCTTTCAATCACGGAATTGACGCTGCGCAAGAATTCAATGGCCTCAATGTTCTCGCGCCCACCGTAATTATTCGGGACCCAATTGCCATCCTCGCGGCTGTAGTCGAGGTAAAGCATCGAGGCGACCGCATCCACCCGCAGGCCATCCACGTGAAATTCCTGCAGCCAATACAACGCGTTGGCCATCAGGAAATTCTTCACCTCATTCCTGCCATAGTTGAAGATCAGCGTGCCCCAATCCGGGTGCTCCCCCCGCCGCGGATCTTCGTGCTCGTAGAGCGCGGTGCCATCGAACAGGCGCAACGCAAAATCATCCTTGGGAAAGTGCGCGGGCACCCAATCTAGGATGACTCCCACACCGTGCTGATGGCAGTAGTCCACAAAGAATCGGAAATCATCGGGCGTGCCATAACGGCCAGTGGGCGCGTAGTAGCCGGTAACCTGATAACCCCACGAGGCGAAATAAGCATGCTCGGCGACAGGCATCAGCTCAACGTGGGTGAAGCCCAAGTCGCGAACGTGGTCCACCAAGCGCGGCGCCATTTCGCGGTAGCTGAGCGAACGATTGCCCTCTTCGGGAATACGCAGCCAGGATCCGAGATGCACCTCATAGATGCTCATCGGCTCACGCCGTGGATCGCGGCGCGCTCGGGAAGCCATCCACGCCGAATCTGCCCAATGATGATCCGAAACCGTTACGACCGAAGCTTCCTTCGGAGGCAGCTCGACGGCGCGCGCGTACGGATCTGTCTTGAGCCTGAGGGCGCCCTCGCGGGTCTTCAGTTCGAACTTGTACAGCTCGCCGACGCCGAGGCCAGGCACGAAGACTTCCCAGACCCCCGAGGAGCCAAGACTCCGCATTGGGGTGAGGCGCCCATCCCAATTGTTGAAAGGACCCACCACGCTGGCGCGCCGCGCGTTGGGTGCCCACACCGCAAACGTAGTGCCGAGCACTCCTTCAATTTCTCGGTGGTGCGCCCCGAGCACTTCCCAAAGCCGACGGTGGGTGCCCTCGTTAAAAAGGTGAAGATCCATCTGGCCCAGTGAGGGCCCAAAGCGATACGGATCCTGAGTGTTGAGCACATCGCCGTTTTCAAACTCAAATTTGAGCGTGTAGCTCAGGGGCAGTCGCGCTTCAGGAAGAAACACTCCGAACAGGCCATGCTCGGCGGGATTCATGTTAACAACACGGCCACCATCAAGCAGCACACAGGCTCGGACGGCGTCGGGATGAGACGCGCGAACCACCACTCCGGGCACTCCGTTGAGCTCCAACTCATGCGCACCTAGAATGCGATGCGGATCGTGCGAGGAGTAACTGATCAACGCCCCGAGCTCAGCCGGTGCAATGGAAGCGAACTCGGGGATTGGGCTTCCAGAAACCGGAGGGCTCGTCATCCCTCCTTTGTACCAGAGGGGCGGCGTCTAGCGACGCGTAACCTTTGCCAATTGTTCAATCAGGGACTGATTCGGCCCACAGACCAATCCTTGTCGGCGGAACCCGTGCTGAGTTTGCGACTTGCGCTCAGCGGACACGGGTCGCACCCTGCTCGGCCATGAAGGCGCGCCAACAGGGGCCCGGGGTTCCAAGCACACTGCTGGCCTCCAATTGGATAGGTGCCCGCGAGGTCAAACCGAGCGGCACGGTGTTGGAGCGCAGAAACCCTGCAAACCTCGACGATGTGGTGTGCGTCGCCCCGGAGGCCACGAAGGACGACGTGAGAGAAGCGTGTGACCAAGCACGCACAGCGTTAGCCAGTTGGCGGCAGGTCACCGCCCCGATGCGCGCTCAGGTTCTCACTCGGCTTGGAGCCTTGCTCCGTCAGCGAAAGGAGTTGCTCGCGCGCTTTATCAGTCGCGAGATTGGCAAGCCTTTACGAGAGGCCCGCGGCAGTGTCCAGGAGGCGATTGACACTGCCGAGTTTTTTCAGAGCGAGGGCCGGCGCCTGTACGGGCAGACCGTGCCGAGTGAGCTGCCCAATAAGGAGCTGTTCACCTACCGACGCCCGTTGGGCGTGGTGGGCGTGATCACGGCCGGCAATTTTCCGTTGGCTGTGCCTTCTTGGAAGATCGTGCCGGCACTGCTGTGCGGCAACACGGTGGTTTGGAAACCCTCGGATGATGCTCCCGGAACGGCGGCGCTGTTCTTCGAGCTGTGGCAGCAGGCCGGGCTTCCCCCGGGAGTGCTCAACATCGTGCACGGCGGCGGCGCAGGTGCAGCCGGTGAGTTTCTCGTCGACGCGGTGGACGAGGGCTTAGTGGACAAGATCTCTTTTACGGGCTCGACGGCGATTGGAAGAAAAATTGGCGAGATTTGCGGGAGAAATCTGCAAATTCCCTCGCTGGAGCTCGGGGGGAAGAATCCACTCGTGGTCCTGGCAGATGCTGATCTGGAGCTCGCGGTGGAGGGCGCATTCTGGTCAGCCTTTGGCACCGCGGGCCAGCGCTGCACGAGTGCCGGGAATATTATTGTGGATCGACGCGTGATGCCTGCGTTTAAGCAGCGCCTACTCGACCGGGCGGGGCGCATCAAAATCGGCGATCCCTTGGATGAGAGTATCGACTACGGCCCCTTCATCAACGAACGCTTCTTCGAGAAATGGAGCGAGCAGCGAGCGCTCGGTGTCGCGGACGGTGCCGAGCTCTTGCTTGATGGCGCACGCATCAAGCCTGGGAATGTACCGGAGGGTTTCACTGGCAACGCAGAGCGCGGATTGTACGCAACGCCCCGCATTTTTTCTAAAGTGCTCATGTCGATGCGCATTGCCCAAGAAGAGTGTTTTGGGCCCACCGTCAATCTGGTGGAGGTCACGAGCCCCGAAGAAGCGCTGGCGGCCGCCAACGGGACGCCCTATGGCCTCTCGAGCGCCGTCTATACCCGCGATGCGCAAGCCATGCTGCGCTTCAAGGAGGGCATCTCGGCGGGCATGACGAGCATCAACAACGGCACCACAGGAGCCGAGGCGCACCTGCCGTTCGGCGGCAACGGCTGGTCGGGCAATGGCACGCGCGAGAGCGGGATCTGGGTGTTGGACAGCTACACGCGCTGGCAAGCCGTGAACGTCGACCTCTCGGGCAAGCTCCAGAAAGCTCAGATCGATCTGCCCGATGTGGCGACGTCTCCCCTCGAAGATTGGGCTGAGTTCATTCCCAATTAGTGGTTCGGGGGCGCCCCTGGCTCTGGGGGATCCTTCTTGGGCGGGCTATCATCTGGAACCGCCCAGCTCGGCTTAACCCAGCCTGCATCTGCCGTGGCCGAGCCTGCGGGAGGGATCCCTGCGTCAGCACTCGGCACCGCTGCTGCCGGTTCCCCGGGCGCTCCCAGTGCTCCGGGCAGTCCGGGGAGTGCCGGAAGTACGGACGCGCTCGGTGGTGAGCTTGCAGCTGAAAGAGCCGGAGCTAATTCGCTCGGGGCTGGAGCGCTGTTAACCAGTGGAGCTGATTCAGCGGGCGAAACGGAAGGCTCCGCCACGGGCTCCTGCTTGGACGGCCCAACCAGGAGCCGATCTGAACGGAGATTTTTCACCGGGCCAGCCAAGGGCGGCTGAGAAGAGGATCTTTCCCCGAGTCCAAACCTGGAAAGCAGGCCCGGATAGCGCAAATACAACAGCAAGCCGAAAGCGCTCCCCACCGCGAGCGTGAGCACGACCACCCAAATCAGGGCATGACCCGCCCGGGGCTCGGGCGCCTCTAACCTCGGGAGCATCGGCAATTTGAGCGAGCGAAGCGGGGGCTCCACGATTCCCGAGCGGGCCCCCTCGACCACGGTGAACCTCAGATCTTCAAGCTGGGTAGCGCTCAGGCTCGGCTCGATCGCCTCGGCGATCATCGTGGGCGCATCACTCTTGGCGCGGGGACCGTGACTCACCACGGTGCGTGGCTCGGGACCCACCAGGATCTCAGGCTGGCTATCCGAAAACCCTTTGAGCTCAACCCCAAGGGCACGCCGGAGCTCATCGCTCATTTCGCGCGCGCTCTGAAAACGACTCGCAGGCTCGCGCTCACAGGCTTTTTGAAACCAAGCGTCAAACTGGATCGGAACCCGCGCGAGCGCTGACGGCACCGGCATCGGACGGACACAAATCTGAAGCACCAGATCGCCCAGGCCATTGGAAGCAAAGGGCCTCTCGCCCGTCATGCACTCAAAGGCAATCACCCCGAGCGCCCAAAGATCGGACCTATAATCGACGTCTTTGTTGCCCTGGACCTGCTCGGGGCTCATGTAATAAGGCGTGCCCAGAAGCGAGCCGGTGCGCGTTTTCGCGCCTTGGCCCGAAATATCTGCAGTGTTGACCTTGGCCACGCCGAAATCCAACACTTTGGCTAACTCTTCATCCGCGTTCTGAACGATGAAAATATTATCCGGCTTGAGATCCCGGTGCACAATTCCGGCTTCGTGGGCGCGAACCATGGCACGCGCAACATGCGCGAGCAGGTGAGCTGCTTCTTCGGGCGCCAAGTAGGTTTTCCGGCGGAGCCTTTCAGCCAGCGTCTCCCCCTCCAAGAATTCCATCACGATAAAGGGCACGTCAATATCGACGCCGTAATCCAAGATTTGAACGACGTGCGGGCTACGCAGAGAAGCGGCTGCTTGCGCCTCCTGCATGAAGCGATCCACAGCATTCGGGTGCTCGAGCATCTCCCGATCGATCAGCTTGACGGCAACCGACGCCCGCAGCACCAAATGCTCAGCGCGCCAAATCGCGCCCATGCCCCCTTCGTTCACCTTCTCAGTGAGCCGATAGCGCCCGGCTAAGACGCGCCCTGTATATGACTCCGCCTCGGCCATTCGCTCAACGGCACCCTAGCGCTTCGGTTCGAGCGTGGGCAGCCTCTAGCAGCCCCGCGAGCTGCCGGGCAATTTCACCGGGGCTTCCGGAGCCTTGGATCTCGGGCAACTCGATCAGCGGAATATTCAGAGCCCTCAGGCGTTCCACCTGAGAGGCCTCGCTCAATTCAGTGCGTGCCCGGATTCGGGCGACTCCCAGAAGCCGCTCCAGATCCGTACTCTGATGGGATGGGAGCCCAATCAATGCCTCCGCTTCGGCCGGGCTGAACAAAGCGCGAGTTCGCTGATTCACTAGCAACATGCTGATCGGCATTTTAAGATCTTTCTCGATCGCAGCCGCTAGCTCCAAGCTTTCATTGGTCGGCAGCTCTTCGGGCAGCGCGACGATCACCACCCCTGTGAGCACTGGATCCTGGAACATGCGCAGCGCTAGCTCGGCGTCCCGCTTGAGCAGGCTTGCGGGCGCCATATCCACCACGATGCGCGGCACCCAGAGCATGCCCACGCCATGCCCGGTTGCCGGAGCATCGAGAATCACGGTGTCGAAACGCCACTCCCCATTCTCGGCACGCTCGGTGCTGTGGTACCAAGCTTTGCCCAAGATTGCCCACTCTGAGAGCCCAGGCACACCGCGAAAAAAGCTCTGCAAAGCCTGATTGTTGAACACCGCATCGAAGAGCTTGCCCCCTTGCAGCATCAGCCGGCCGTACTCCAGAAGCGCTCGCTCCAGAGTGATGCGCACCACCGACAGGCCAGGATAAACTTCTTCAATCTCAACCGGCAGCGCGCTGATACCGAGCGCGTGAGCCAGCGAGCTACCCTCGGCAGACGCAGCGACCAGCACCTTTCGACCCTGCCGGGCGAGCGCGTGCGCGATGGCGGCGGTCACCGTCGTTTTGCCCACGCCCCCCTTGCCCGTCACGAACAGAAAGCGGCGGTCTAGGCGATCACTCATTCTGGGCTTTCGTCATTCGGAGGGAGGTGCGCAGCTTCGGCGGCGCGTGCTATGGCGCAAGCGTCGGAAGGAATGGTGGCCAGGTGAAGTCAAAATCCATCGCATTTCAGTTTAGCGCCAGAAACGCTTCGGGCATTGCCCTGATGTTAGCGCTCTCTCTCGGGTCGTGTAAGTCAAAGCCGAGCGCGCCCGTGCCACCTTCGCCCCAGGTTGTGGCCGAGCCGAAAGCTGCCGTGCCTCCGCCGAGCCCACAAGCCACCGTGCGGCTCCCGCCCCGAACTCCCCTGCCGCTCGGTCCATCGTTGCTCGTCACGCCTGGGAAGGGCCTGGGCCCGATCCGTTTTGGCGCCACCTTCGCGACTATCGAGCGCCATATGGATCTTCCCTGCGAGCTTCGCACCGAGAACCTGTGCCGCTACCTCAGCCGTGCCGTAGATTTCGAAATGAAAGACGGAGTGCTGGTGTCCCTGCACGTGCAGAGTTGGTTGCGCGTGGTGGATCCGAAAAATCCCGAGCAGCGTTTTGGTATGTTCAACGGAGGCATTTCTCCGGATCTTCGCCTAGGCATGCTCCCCTGGGCGATCGAAGCGGTGCTTGGCAAAGCTACGCGCGTCGAAAAAGTGAGTGGCCAGGCGCCGCTCGAAGAAGTGCACCACTATCCCGGCATGCTCCTCGAGTACGATCAGCTCGAGAACCAGAAGCTGGTGCTCTCTGGAATTCGGCTCGCTCCGAATCTGAAATAGCGCTCAACGATCTTGCCGCAAGCGGCGGCGCTCCTGAATCATGTGCTGCGAAATCGCGCGCTGAGCATCCGGAGGCTCGAGCAGCGTCCAGACATCGTGGTACGGGCTGGAACCCACCATCTCAAGCAAGATATCTGCGGCCCTTTCCGGGGGAATGGCCTGAAAATGCCGCCCTGGAAGCTCCACCACCGCAGAACGCGCCTTCAACCCCTCCAGCGTATTCAGGATCCGGTGCACGGTGGCCCGGAACACCAACTCCGAAAAAGCCTCAGGCTTACCGATTCCAAACAATACCATCTTATCGAACGCGAGCTTTGGCCTGCCGGGCAACAACAAGACTTCGCCCAGCTCACCGGTAGCGAAGCCCTGCTGAATCAAGCGCGAGATGCGCCCCGACAACCGCCAATCGAGCAGACCCGTGACGCCGCGCGGCGGATGCTCCCCCTTGCAAAGCGGCGCCACCAGCACTTCAGTGCCCGCGAGATCCAAGCTTCTTAGATTGGGAGTGATAAAGCGAAGGTCCACGCCGCCTCTTTATCCAAGCTCAGTTCGGCTTCGCCGCCGCAGCATTCAGCTCGGATTCCTGCTCGATTCGCCCGCACAAGGTCGCGATGCGATCCAAGAGCCCGTTCACGAACGCGCCGCTTTCTTCGGTACCAAAACGCTTGGCCAACTCAACGGCTTCATCCAAAACCACCGCCCTCGGCACATCGAGCCGGGACTTGAGCTCGTAGGTCCCCATTCTCAAAATATTGCGATCCACTCGCGCCATCCGCTCCAAGCGCCAATGCGTGCTCGCGCTGCGAATCAACGTATCGAGCTCATCCAAATTCTCGACGATGCCGCGCACCAAACCATCCGCATAGTCACGGTCTTCAGCATCTCCCGGCAGCTCTCGCCAGAAGTTAGCAATCGACTGCTCCGCACCGAGCTCCGTCATCTCGATCGCGTACAACATCTGGAGTGCGGCTTCTCGTGCTCCGGTGCGGGCGCCCATGGGAGGCAGGAAGCTTGTTGAGGGGCGGCCGATGCGCAAGGCCGCGCGTCCCTTTTTCCTAAAATCGCGATAAATACCGAGAGTTTGGCACTCATTTGGGAGAGCACCAAGCAGACTTGGGCGCGTTTCCAGTGGCTTGCGCTCCACCCGTCGGAAATCGGGCGACCCGCAGCGTCCATCGCACGACGGCGCGCACTGCTTCTATAATCTGTTGCGCATTGCACCGCTGCCCGCACAGGATACTCTCAAAGCACACGCATGGCCGATTCAACTCTGCACGTCGAAGGCACTTTAACCACTCCCACGAACGCTCATTTCGCGATCGTGTCCAGCCGTTTCAATGAAATGATTGTGGAGCGTTTGGCCGCGGGGGCGCGCGACGGACTGAGCCGGCACGGCGTTTCTGCGGCGCAGATTTCGGAAGTCCTGGTGCCCGGTGCGCGCGAAATGACCCCCATCTTGGCGCGCTTGGCCAAAAGCGGAAAATTTGAAGCGATCATCGCACTCGGCGCCGTGATCCGCGGAGGTACGCCGCACTTCGAGTACGTGGCCGGCGAAATCTCGCGCGCCTGCGGCAGCATCTCCGAGCAAACAGGCGTGCCCGTGATCTTCGGTGTGCTCACCACCGAGACCATTGAACAAGCCATTGAGCGCGCCGGCACCAAGGCCGGCAACAAAGGCTACGACGCGGCACTCGCCGCCATTGAGATGGTCAATCTGCAACGTGCGTTAACTAACGCTGGTATTTGAGCGCTGGTAGGAACACCTCCGTCGCGGCCTCAGAAAAATCGACGTCGCCCGAAAAACTTGCTGCACAACCTGTGAAGCTCGCCATCACACCCTGGCTCCGCGCGCAGTCGCTCGCCCGCCACTTCGACGACAACAGAAGTTTTTGCGAAACCGGTGGCCTGCTTAGCGAATCTTGGGATCTTTTCTCGGTAGCTAGCGCACATGGAGTCGTCCGCGCGTCGACGTGGAGCGAGCTGCCGGATTTCGCGCGTGCAGTCGTCGAGACCCTCTCCGCTCGGGAGGCACCTGGGCGTCCTTGATGGTGGGTTGTTCACCTCGACCATCGCCACCAAAGTTTCGCCTTCGCCAAAATTTTGACGCAAGCCCGAACAGACCTAAGGGCTGGAGTCAAGAAAATTAGCTCAAGTATGTTGCCGGAATAAATTTAGTGTGCTAACTAAATACATATGACGACGGAACACGTTAACCCGTTTCGGCCAGGGGCTGGCCATCCACCTCCATACCTCGCCGGGCGCGAGGAAGAACGACGCATTTTCGAGAAAATGCTGCAACAGACCGTCGTCCTCGAGAACTTGGTTTTGACCGGTTTGCGGGGTGTCGGCAAGACGGTGCTTTTCGATACCTTCAAACCAATGGCACAGTCCAGAGGCTGGTTGTGGGCTGGAACTGATCTGTCTGAGTCGTCCAGCATTTCGGAGGAGGCTATTGCCACGCGGCTCCTAGCCGACGTCGCTACGGCGACGTCAAACGTGCCCATTGGCCAAGTAGTGTCGCGACGGATCGGATTCGGGGAGCAGGAGACGAAACAGCAGATAACCTTGACGTATACCGTTTTGCGACAGGTCTACGACCAGACGCCGGGGTTGATTGCCGACAAGCTCAAGGCAGTTTTGGAACTGGCATGGGAGGCTCTGCAAACGAGCCAGACAAGGGGCATCGTCTTCGCATACGACGAGGCGCAGAATCTAGCCGACCAGGCTCAAGAAAATCAGTTTCCGCTGTCCTTGCTTCTGGATGTTTTTCAATCCCTGCAGAAAAAGGGCGTCTGCTTCATGCTGGCTCTGACTGGCCTGCCGACACTTTTTCCAAAATTGGTTGAGGCTCGGACCTTCGCAGAGCGCATGTTTCGCGTCGTATTTCTCAGCAAGTTGAACGAGAGCGATAGCAGGGACGCGATCACTAAGCCCATGTCGGCAGGCGCGGTTCGCATGACCGAGGAGTCCGTGAACCTCATCGTCAAGATGTCGGGCGGCTATCCCTACTTCATCCAATTCATGTGCCGCGAGGTGTTCGACATTTTCATCGCAGCGCTAACGACGAAACAGAAAGTCGAGGCGGTCCCGACTGACGCCATATTGCGGCGACTCGATAGTGATTTCTTCGCCGGGCGTTGGGCACGCGTCACTGATCGGCAAAGAGATTTGCTGTTTGTTGTCGCGAAATTGGATCGTGGCGACGACGACGAGTTCAGCGTTCAGGATGTCGTGGAGCAATCGAACAAGCAGCTCGGTAAGCCGTTTGGCGCGAGCCATGTGAACCAAATGCTCGTGAGCCTCACCACTTCAGGCCTAATTTATAAAAATCGGCACGGTAAGTATTCGTTCGCCGTACCGTTGTTCGGGCAGTTTGTGCTCAGGCAAATGCAGTCGTGAGCGAAAACCTAGCACCGAAAGTGCTGGATAGCCGCAGGTTAGACCGCACTTTCTCGTCTCCCCCAGCCGCGCGCAGCGCTAGCGAGCACGGCTTTGGGCGGAGACCGGCCGCCCGCAGGCAGGCTGAAGTACGATGGCTAAGCGGAGATGCTCGTGGAGCGCCGAGGACGGACGAGAGGGGGCACCAAGATTATCGAGGAGCGTTTAGGTTAACTCAATCCCGGCAGCATCTCCAAGCAAACAGGCGTGCCCGTGATCTTCTGAATACTCAGCCCGGCACCGGCTTTGGGTGAATGAGTCGACCTTGTAGCCCTTGGTGGTAGCGCTCGGTGTGGTAGTGCTGCGCGAATTCCTTCAACAGATGCCGCAGATGCCGTTCGCCAAAGATCACAAAGTGATCCAAACACTCGTTTCGCGCTGTCCTTACGAACCTTTCCGTGAAGGCGTCTGGCGAACAGTGCCAAAGACACCCAGGGTCTCAATGTCGTTCCGGCGCGGGGTCGATGCCCGCCTCCTCTAGAATGTTGGCGACGGTGGTACGGCAGACCTGGATCTTGAGGCCGAGTAAGGCGTCTCGGATCTTGGTGTAGCCCCATCCCAGGTTCTCATTGGTGTAGCTTGAGCACTCTGCGCGCCATGCGCTCGTTGAGCGCATGGGCGACCATGGCGATGAGGAACTGGAACGTCACCGGCAGCATCAAGACCCGGTCACATGCGTGCGACCCCCGCGACCTGTTTTCTAGCATCCATGTTTACCCCGAATCATGCGAGAATTCATCGCGATGACTTTCTGGACAGTAAGGCCACGGGCCTCAGCTATTTTCTAGTCGCGCCGATTCGCCACACGCTCGACTACGAGTTCAGCCCTGGCGCCGTCGTACGCAAACACCGCACGCCAATCCCCTACCCCCAGCCGAAAGACGCCAGCGCGCCCCCTGAGCGGTTTCACGTCGCCCGCGCCCGTGTCGGCGAAGCGCTCTAGGGCAAGCAACACGCGGCCGTACTCAGCGGCGGCAAGGGCAGCTAGCGCCGGATGCTCGCGCTGTACTGGCCTGGGCGTTGACATACCCCTAGAGCCTGAGCCCTGTCCTCTAGGCACCAACCCAGGAAGTCCGCCAGGCGCCGCCCGGATTCGACCCACGATCGGGCCCTCCGCGCCGCTTCGGCTCGCCTCGCCGAGATCCGTGGGCTGCCGACCGAACCCGCGCCCCAAGGTGAATCGCCAAACCGCGGAGTAGGCCTACGAACCCTGTGAAGCGATGTGGAAGACTCTTTCCGAAAGGTTTGGATTCTCCAGGCAGCCATACGCAGGCAGCTATGCTGTGATCGAGGCGGTTGCAACTTCCGTTCGTAAGTTGAAACCGAAGTCAGGGTCCGAAGGTACCGAGGTCTGGCTTAGGAACCTCGTTGAGACACTTGGGGGTACGATCTCTGTTTCGCCAACACTGGAGTGGGAGAACCCGGCGAGCGGGAGTCTAACTATCCGCCGCGATGATGCCTTTGAGATCACGCTTTCTCCTCTCACTTCACCATTGCGGGATAATTTTACGATCGCACATGAGCTTGGACACTTCGTTCTCCATTATCTTCTCTCTGAAGGGACGAAGGAGCCAATTCAATTCAACCGCTATGGGACTGACAAGCTGGAGATTCAGGCGAATCGCTTTGCCGCAGCGCTCCTAATGCCATGTGACGAATTCTTGGGGCAGGCGACCACACTTGATGACGACACCTTTCGCCTTGCCGCACATTTTGGAGTATCCGAACCGGCGGCGAAAGTTCGACTTGAGTGCCTAAAACGTGAGCAGTCAGCCAAGTGAACTGCGACTCTTCCTGAGCGTGGATCTATCGGGATCGACAGCGCTCAAGGAGTCCCTCAGCCTTGGAAGGCTTCACACCCACGCTACACGGGTGCAGGAAATCGTACGCTCGGCGGGCGGGTCCACAACCGCGTTGGAAGCAATCGTTGGGAGCAATCGTTGGGAACATGCATGCTTCCCGCGAAGACTATTACTGGGTCAAGGTACAGCTCGGCATCTTCAATGATTTTCACACTGAGTTTGCCGGCGCGACCGACGCCAACTTTGGTGAAGCGTGGGAAGGCTATCCGTGGAAATATTTAGGGGACGAACTAATCTATTCGATCGCGGTTTCAAATCCCGAGGAGGCAAGCTCCCACACTAAACGATTTCTCCGCACGATTCGGCGCGCGGACACGAAACTGGCAGAGGGACACCGACTTCGCCTTAAGGGCACGGCCTGGGTCGCACGATTCCCGGTGCGCAACACACGCGTCCAGTGAGCCCAGCATGTGTTCAGAAACTTAGGAGAGAATTTGATGTTATCTACGAGCTTTCTCGCCAGCTTCAAAGGTTGCAAGCCGACATCACGATCCCCGGAGTAGTCACGTTAGTAACAGTCCCCAGCTATGCGCAGCATTGCGCCAACTGCGTACCCGCTCATGCCGCTGATTGCGACACGGTGCGGAGTGACCTTCGGAAGATCAAGACTGCGCTACTCGCGTGGGACCCCTCTAAACCTCTAGACTGAACCAACTTTGAGGCAGGTCCCAGCAGCGATCATGGGCGCAGACGACATGCGGCCCAGTTTAGCGGACGCGCGGCACGATCCGCAAATGTGCAGAGTGCTCCCCAATCAAGCCAGGACAGCTCGCGTGCCACGCGGGCTGGGAATCGTCGCGCCACAGGACTTCTGACCGTACTTGAGGATGGCGCGCAGCTCGAATTGTTCTCGACCGGAGTGAGTTAGTCATATAGGATGGTCGTGATGGTCAGTAAGAATAGTTCTAGCTGGGGTCTGGCGGAAGCCAAAGCTCGCCTGTCTGAGGTCCTTGAGCGGGCTAAGTCCGGGCCGCAGATCATTAAGCGGCGCGGTCGGTCGGTTGCAGTCGTTGTCGATTTTGAACGATTTGGGGAAGGCGAGCGGAGGGCAATGCTGGGATCTGCCGCTCATCGAATGAAGGCATTCCTCGAGGCCTCGGCGGAGATCCGGGCTGACGGAGGCGTCGAACTCTCCATTCCGAGACGGGAACCCAGAAAGTCCCCGTTCCGCCTTCGATGAGCATGCTGGTCGATACCAATGTGCTCTCCGAGACGGTTCGCGCGCGTCCAAACCCCTCCGTGCTGCGTTGGCTCAGCCAGCACTCAGTCTTCTGCATTTCGGCGATCACTCTCGAGGAGCTAGCGTTTGGAATCGAACGAGTGAGCGGCAACAAGCGCGCAACGCTTTACGAATGGCTCGAACGGCTACGCGCAGAGCCCTCCCCGGAGGTGGTGCCGATCGACGCCGAGGTGGCACTAGCCGCGGGCAGACTGCGTGCGCGCCGCGAGCAACGAGGGAAACCGGTGGCACAGGCTGACATGCTCATCGCAGCCTGTGCTCTCACGAGAGGGCTCACGCTGGTCACTCGCAACGTCGCAGATTTCGACGGTTGCGGGGTCGCCCTCCTGAATCCATTCGAGTGATTCATACAACTCGATGGGCAATTAAAGGATAATCCGGTCTCGCTCGCGGGCCCCTCAATCACCCCAAGCCACGCCGAGAAGCACCCTGAAGGTCTGAGGAAGCGGGCAAGCGGCTGAGTACGCCAGGCATACGGGCCTCACTCCTTGGATTTTGCAATCGGAGGCTTCAGTATGTGACATTGGATTTAACTCCTCGGGGCTGCGGCAAGCAAGAAGCTGTGTTGGGGTTGCGAGATGCCAAAAGTGGAAATCTTGGCTCGAAAATTGTGCGACAGTTCGCAGGACTGCACTTTCTCGTCTCCCCCAGCCGCGCGCAGCGCTAGCGAGCACGGCTTTGGGCGGAGACCGGCCGCCCGCAGGCAGGCTGAAGTACGGTGGCTAAGCGGAGATGCTCGTGGAGCGCCGAGGACGGACGAGAGGGGGCGCCAAGATTATCGAGGAGCGTTTAGGTTAACTCAATCCCGGCAGCATCTCCGAGCAAACGGGCGTGCCCGTGATCTTCGGCGTGCTCACCACAGACACGATTGAGCAAGCCATCGTGCGCGCGGGCACCAAAGCCGACAACAAAGGCTACGACGCGGCACTCGCCGCCATCAAGATGGTCAATCTGCAGCGCGCGTTAACTAGCGATGGTATTTGAGTGCTTCGGGTTCAGCTAGCCCGAGCGGTAGGTTCTTGACGGGATGCATCGAGAAAATCCTCAGGGTGCGTGCGTGAGATTTTGAGCTACATCGGCCAGGTGGACTGCTCTCGCCTCCGCCCCGTTCAGCCTTCCGATTGTCTTACGCTCTCCCGGCAGCCTCCGAGCTTCCGCGGGAGCACCCACTCTCGCGAGTCATTTCACCACTTCGTGGCGAATTTGCAGGCCAAGGTAGCACAGACGCTCCGATCCATCCGGCGCACATCGCATGTGCAAGTATTTGATTGCAAAAACAATATCGCAGAGTAAGTTAAATGGATGGCAACCGTGAGCATTACGCATCGACTGGATAAGAAACTGAAGACGGCGCTGGACGCGGTGTGCGAGAAGCATGGCCTTAAGCAACAAGCCGTCATCACGGATGCGCTCGCTGCTTGGTTGGAGAACGCGGCTGATGTTGTGCTGATCGAGGAACGTCGTACAGGTCCCTGGGTCGCATGGGCCGACGCGAAAAATGACCTATAAGCTACTCATCCACGCCAAAGCCGTCAAAGAGATCGAGAAATTAGACGAGCAAGCGCGCGAAAGTGTGAAGGATGCGATCTCTGGGCTCGCAAGCCAGCCACTTCCGTTGGGCGTCGCCAAGCTCAACGGCAGGACGAATGCGTATCGAATCCGCATCGGCGACTACCGAATACTCTATGAGATTCATGCGACCGAAATTGTTGTTTACGTCTTCGGCGTAGCACATCGTAAGGAAGTGTATCTGCGGTTGTTAAGGCGCCGTTAGCCTCTGCGAACCCAACCCCAGTGTCACTCCCAACGGTGAGACAAGACGGCGTGCAACCAGCGCTCATTCTCAGCGTCGTAAGCTATGTCATTAGCGAGCAGACGCAGACGGTATCAACAGACAGGCTCGTAAAATCGCTTGGCGCCGTCTCGGAAGCAACCATGGCGAAGGTCTCTGATATCGTACGGAGGCTCCTTGGTCTATGATGGTCAGCATCGCTGCAAGGCTTTGTTGGGAACGATCGTCACCTGCTCACCTTCGACTCCGCAAGAGCCGGGGGCACGTCGCGGCTCTTGGCCACACGCCGGAGAATTTTCCCCACTTCGTCGGCGTTTCGCTCCTCCAACAGCTTCGACCAGTGGTCGGCGTTAGCCGCGAGCGCTTGCTCACGGGGCAGGTTTGGTGGGAGCTGACCACTTTCTCGTCTCCCCCAGCCGCGCAGCAGCGCCAGCGAGCGTGGGACTTGGGCTCGCGACAATGCTAAGGTCTCCTTATGTGGCAGCCCGTCAAAGAACCGTGGCAGTATCGCGTGCTCGATATGAACCCGCCCAGCTTGGATGTTGCGGCCCTGGCTGAGGGCCTGAAGCTCACCGCGACGCAGCGCTTGGAAAACGTCCAGCGTCTGAACGCGCTGGCAATCGAGCTGCAGCGCGCAACGCGCGACGCGGCGAAAACGAAATGAGCGACTTCAAACGAATCTTTGGCTTGCTGACCGATGCGGACGTGGAATTTGTGCTCATTGGCGGACTCTCAGTCATCGCGCACGGTCATCAGCGCGCCACGCTCGATGTGGATATTTGCTACGCACGCACGCCGAAAAACATAGCGCGCCTCGCCGCCGCGTTGGCGCCCGTGCACCCGCGCCTCAGAGGCGCTCCCGCGGAGCTGAAATTCCCCTGGGATGCGCAGACCCTTGCCAATGGCCTCAACTTCACCCTTGTGACAGACCTGGGTGACCTCGATTTGCTCGGGGAAGTCGCCGGCCTGGGTAGCTACGAGGACATCGCGTTGAGCGCGATTGAAATTGCGCTCTTCGGGTGCCAGGTGGCGATGCTCAATCTGGACCAGCTCATTCGTTCAAAGGCGGCGGCTGGGCGCGTGAAAGATTTGCTGGACCTGGAAGCGCTCCGCAAGCTGCAAAGTGGCTGAAGACTACGCCCGACTCTACGCCTGCAGGTATGGACCGGACGGGCAAAAGCCACGCGCTAAACTGTCGACGTTACCAGCGACGACCAGTTTTCGACCCTGCAAAAGGGCGGTCGTCCTGCAACTCTGGCCAATTTCGGCTCTCGAGTCTCCTCAAGGTCGACTTTGTCGTGCCCTCCGAGGGGCGAATTTACCTGGTTGAAGCGAAAGCCACGCACACACCAAAACCTGAAATGGCCACGCCCATGCGAGCACTGTGCGCCGCCTAGGCCAAACACGGAAGCAACCCAACACGGGACTTGGAGCTCTATCTGGTGCATCGACCTTCCAAGTCGCCCACCCGTTCGATGGCTCTGACGTCCGGCGCGAAGGCGTTGCCATGGCGCGAGTTTCTTGCGCTCCTCTAACGCATCATCCCAACGCCCACCGGCGCCTCACCGCTTCTCTCGCTTGGCCCTTACAGTTGCGCCAATGACGAGGTCTGGCGTGCCCGAGCGTCGCCGCTTGATCGTGACGGTATTCAAGTTAGGCCCTCAGTGCTGGCTTTCGCCGCTACGCGACCAATCGAGCTGTATGCTTGTGGTTAACGTCCCGAAGGGCGCTTCGGCTTCTTGGTCCGCTTCTTCGCCCGAGCCCCCGTACCAGACACCTTGGAGGTAACCCTTCTTTCGGCTTCGGCAAGCATGCTCTCAAACGCACGCAACAGGTCGTCTTGGTCCAACGCTTCTTCAAGTTGGAAGAGCGTTGACCGAATGAGCGAGAGATCCACCCCCTTGAGATTCGCACACAAGATATCGACGATGTCATCTCTGTCCTTCGCCCTGCCGGCTAAGACCTTCATGGCAACGATGTCCTCTAGGCGCGCAACTGGCAACACAACGCTTCCGACCTTTCGTTGAACGGAGCGTTCGAGAAACAGTTGCTCCAAGCCAGGACCGGCTATCACCAGATCTGCGGCTATGTCGGTGGTCTCGTGCACGACCGGCAGCACACGCGTCTGGTCAACAAATTTCACATTCTTGAAGCGCAGCCGAAACCCCGATGAGCGCAGATGTGCGGCCAACTGGCGACTCGTCACTTGGCCAAGGTGAACCGTGAGATCGAGATCGGCTGTTGCACGAGACGAACCGTAAATCAGCGCTGCCTGGGCGCCAAACAAATACCAGCTAACATTGAGCTCAGCCAACGCCCCCTTCAGAGCTGCGAGGGCCCTAACGAACGGTGAAGGCGTGGGCCGCGGCATCCATCAGCTTCTTCAGCCTAACATGGTGCGCGAAGTCTTCGTCGCGCCCAGCATGGGCAATACTCGGATTCAACGATCGGGCGTGCTCGTACAAGGCGTGAGCGAGGGCGATGGTTCGCTGCGCTCCTTTCACTTTGTAGAGCTTTGCCCAATGTTGCCGCTTGTGGTGATCCACGCGCGCCCAGTCTCGGCGCGCGAAAGCTCGGAGATGCTCTGGATCTAGGAGAGCCGGCTTCATCCCAGCAACATAGCTTCCCGTCTCGCATAAACCAAGCACGGGATCTCCGCCCATCGGTACATAGATATCCAGAGGGAGCTGTCTCACGCCACGTTGGCACAGGGGGCCTCGGCACTGGACGAAAATTCGGTGCAAAACTCGGTCAGCGCAAAGTCAGTACGCCGCTCTCGAGCGGCACACGACACACGGCGCTGCAGGTCCCGTTGGCGGGACTGCAGAATTGCGAGAGGCAGTCGCTGTCGTGCTCGCAGATGCCACCTTCGTCCTGCGGCTGACCGCAAGCCAGACCCGGGCCACTTGCCAAGTCGCACACGAGCGGAGGTACGCACGTGAGGCCGCCCGCACCGGGTCTGCAGCTTGCACCTGCCGTGTCGGCCTTCTGGAGGGATGCGATGCAGCGTTGATCCGTTGTCTGGGACCCGCGCGAGCGCGGCCCCGATGGGATGAAGCGGGATCTGAGCCTGCGGCCGTCATGCCGACTGCTCAGCGCAAACCGAGAAAGAGGAGGCTATGACTTCGTGGACGTTCCCAGCGAGGATCTGATGATTCGCTGCAAGTAGAGTTAGACGGGAAAACCTAGCCACCGAAACATTGGTTGAGAAACCTGTGGGTAGACGGCTTGTGTGGCCTCCTAACTGGGCTCTCCCCCAGCCGCGCGCAGCGCTAGCGAGCACGGCTTTGGGTGGAGACCGGCCGCCCGAAGGCAGGCTGAAGTACGATGGCGAGGCAGAGACGCTCGTCGAGCGCCGAGGACGGACGAGAGGGGGCACCTAGTGATCAAGGAGCGTTTCAGGTTAACCCAATCCCGACAGCATCTCCGAGCAGGCAGACGTGCCCGTGATCTTCGGTGTGCTCACCACCGAGACAATTGAGCAAGCCATCAAGCGCGCGGGCACCAAAGCCGGCAACAAAGGCTACGACGCCGCGCTCGCAGCCTTTGAAATGGTCAATCTGCAGCGTGCGTTAACTAGCGCGGGTATTTGAACGGTCCATAAAAGACCACCTGAAGGCAGGACGCCCTTACGACTTGCACTCGTTGATTTCAGCGCGTCAGCACTTCGAAGAACTTCAGCAAGCGCTCGGGGTACTCTACCGGGCTGGCTTCGGCGTAGCCGCCGTGTCCGGCCTTCGGCACCAAAAATAGCGACTTGGGTTCGCGCGCGGCCGCGAATAAGCGCTGCGTCATCCAGTTGGGTACCAGCTGGTCGTCCACGCCGCCGACCAAGAGCAGCGGCCGCGGCGCTATCTGCCCGCTCACCTGCTCGGGCACCTGCTCGTCGATCTTCATTCCGCTCACGTAGAGGGCCAGCCGCGCGGGCCAACGGCTGAGCGCGCCGAACCGGCGGTCCTCCCAATCCAGGTGCACGAGCGGGTCCGGTGGCTTGCTCGCAATCGCGACTGCGCGCAGTCGCTGATCTCGTGACGCCACCTGGGTCACGGTGTGTCCGCCACTCGAAAACCCAAATGCGCCGAGCCGATTCGCGTCAACGCCCGGCTGAGCCGTCAGCCAAGACAAGGCTGCCGTCATGGCTTGGCGCTCCGACTCGCCCCACTCGATCTTACCTTCGCGTTTCCATTGTTGTTGGTACCGATCGTCTGGGGCTGCGTGCGTGCACGGGGCGCGACGCGCATCGTCGCAGGCGGGTGTGCCTTGCTGCTGGCAGCTGCAGCGTCCACGGGCGGTGACCACTTCCAATTCTGCAGACTGGCCGTCCCGATTGCTCCGGTGGCCAGCGTGCTCGCCGCGAGCCTGCTTTGCTCGTTGCGGCGTCCCTTGCAGGTCGGGCTCGTGGGCCTGCTGTTGTTGCAGGCGCCTGTCGGTTGGAAGCGCCACGGCTGGCGTGCCGTGCACTCCGGCACGTACCTCGAGCACACCGAAGCCGTCGCTCGGGCCATGCAGCGGCTGCCGGATGGTCCCATCGCCACCTTGGGCATCGGTCTGCTCGGCTACCGTTGCCTCGAGCGCAGGGTGATAGACTTGGTGGGGTTGGCGGATGCACACATCGCGCGGACTCCTCACGTCGTGGGCGCTGCCAGTGGGCACGATCACAGTGACCCCGAATACGTGATGGCTCAGCGACCCGCGATTGTCCTGCCGAACATCCTCACCACGGAAAAACCCCTCGGTGATGCCGAGGAGCTGGCAAGCCTCGACGCCCATTGGTATCAATCAGGGCTGGACTTGCTACGAAACGCTCGGTTTCGTGCCGGCTACGTGCCCGTCAACCTAGCGCTCGATAACGGCCGCTTCATCCGCATTTGGGCGCGGCGCGATCTATCACTCAGCGCTGCCACCGACTTGATCGTGCCCTGAGGCGTTCCTAAGCCGCCACCGGATTCCTACTTGTTTGCACTGCAGTGGACCCATGCGCTGGCTCGAAGCCGCCACCACCGAACAAAGCTGCGATCTCGCTACTCGCCAACTTGGGCTTGCTCCTCAACCTCCTCCGACGCCACCACCGGTTTCGTTCGGGCAGCTCCGGCTCAAGTTCTGCTGAGGTTCTGACGCCGAGCTCGTTGCCCCCGGGGGTCCTGCCTTCGAGCACGCCAATGCGGAGAGCGTGGGTAACGTGAGATTGTGAGCTCCGCTTTGCGTCGGGTTCACCGCTCCTTGAGCCTCGGTGACCTGGTGAGCTGGGTTCAGATCGCCAGCGGCCAGAGGGCCAGGTCTAAGGCTTGTCTTCGTCGGCGCCCAGTTGCACCTGTCGTGCGAACATCCCCAGAGCAGCCTCTATGCCGCTGGAAGTTGCTGCCCTTGTGGCCTTCGGGCCGATGGGGGTAGCTTGTGTGCGAGTGGGTTGAAAGGCTGTTGGCAATGCGCGGAGCGAGATGGGTGGTGCTAGGGATTCTAGCGTTCGGTGTTGCGTGCAACTCGATATTGGGGCTGGAGGGAGAATATCGGTTGACGGCGGGAGCCTTCGAATGTCGGCTCAGCAGCGACTGCAGCAGTGGGCAGAAGTGCATTTTCAAGACGTGTGGGGTGGAATGCGCGGGTGATCAAGATTGCGCCCTGGGTTTGCGCTGTTTGAAAACGGCAGACAGGAGCGCGGCTTGTGTTTCGTCGACGCAGGCGACGTGCAGCGAAGGGGGGCAAGAGTGTCCTCCTGGCACCGCGTGCAGCGCGGGAACATGTCGTAATCGTTGCATCCCGGGGACCCTGGAGTGCTTGGCGAGTCAATTTTGTGTGGACAGCTTTTGTCGTGGCATAGACCCAACGCGCGATGCAGTGAGCGGGGGATCGGGCGGGATGGGAATGATGTCAGGGGGCGCACCCGGCACACCTGGAGTTGGAGGAATGCCGTCGGGTGGAGCACCGGCGACGGGAGCCAGCGGCGGCGCGGTGTCGGGCGGATCGGGCGGGAGCTCAGGCGGGATGAAGAGCTCTTTACCAGGGTGCGTGGGGCTTGCGAACAACTGTGGCGTTTCGGCGAAACTGAATTGCTGCGCCACGACGACGGTGCCCGGCGGCACCTTCAATCGGAGCAACGACGCGGCCTCTCCCGCCACAGTGAGCGACTTTAAGCTAGACAACTACGAGGTAACGGTAGGAAGGTTCCGATCGTTCGTGGCCGCATACACTCAGCCGATGATTGCAACGGGAGCTGGGAAGAACGCGAATAATCCAAGCGATCTTGGTTGGGAGGAAGCTTGGAACACAAGTCTTCCGGCCAACGCGGCCGTACTCAACGCAGAAGTAAACTGCGATAGCGCGCGTCAAACGTGGACAGACCTAGAGGCCAGCAACGAGACGCGCCCCATGAACTGCGTGAGCTGGTATGTGGCTCAAGCCTTCTGCATATGGGACGGCGGGCGCCTGCCAACAGAAGCCGAGTGGAACTACACGGCGGTAGGCGGGAGCGAGCAGCGCGTCTACCCCTGGGGAGCAACAGTGCCCGAAGCTAATGCGGCCTTGGCGGTCCACGATTGTCGCTACGACGGGATGGCAAACTGCAGCCCGCTCGATGTTGCCCCTGTGGGTTCGGTGATAGCCGGAAACGGCAAATGGGGCCACTCAGACCTCGCTGGGAGCATGGCGGAGTGGAATCAGGACTGGCACAGCAATGTCTACCCCAGCCCGTGTAGCGACTGCGCCCAACTGACCACTTCCACGATGCGGGTCTACCGTGGCGGCTCGTATAACAGCAGCAGCGTCGGTATCAAGTCTGCCTCGCGCCTCGGAATCGCGCAGACCACTCGCAGTGGCACCCTCGGCTTCCGGTGCGCGCGCTCTCTCTGAAGGTGCCGTCGGGACCATTCGCTGCGGTCGCGGGTGTAGCCTCCCTCAGCTCGACGCTTCGCTGATTCAGATCTTGTTCACGCGCCACGCATCGAGGCTAAAGGCGCCGCTGCCCTTACACGCAATGTAAAGGAAGAGCAGAGCATAGACGGCGGCCAACTCCCCCTTATTGATCGTTGGAATGAGTTGCTCACCCAGTTCGAACTTCCAGTGGAACTGCGCGTAGGCGACGGCCATGGTCCCGCTAGCTAGGAACGCGCTCGAGCTCGTCTTGAAACCTACGGCTATCAGCAAGCCGCAAACCAGCTCAATCGCCCCACCCAGCCACAGTTGGGTCCCGAACTCTGTGGGGGAGGCACGTAAGATCCCGAAGACCTTCTGCATTCCGTGAAACGCAAACATCAAGCCGCTGCCGGCGCGGAGTAGGGCGTAGGTGTGCTCCGTATAGGGCGCAAGCAATCGGAGCATCCGCAGGTCCTAGGGGGCGGTTAGGGCTATGTCAATCGCGGGCTGCGGCGCGAATGAAGGGTTGCCGACGCCCACACAGGCGCCATCGCCACCGTGCAGAGAACTGACAGCGCCACCCGGCTCAACGTGCACTTCCGTGTTCTTGTCTTAGACGGCTTTTACGTGCGCGGCGCCACCAACAACGCTCTTGTCTTCCACGCTCTTCCTACGCCCTCCATGCTCGTCGGTGCTCTGACGGACGACAGTCAGAGCGGCTCTGCTGCAGGCATATCACGCGCCTATTCCTGCTTGAGCCTCGCGACCTCATTCGTCCAACCAGAAAGGCGGTTGCGCGACCACGCTGGGAGCGGGCGCGGCGTCTCAACGATCAAGTCCGCCTGCGGATGGTTGCGGCGACTAGTGCTAGGCCCGCCATGATCCACGGTCCGGAGCCGTTGCTGCTCACCGATAGCGAACAAGTCGATGAATTGGTGTGGTGCGGCGCATAGACAGAGGTGGCTGCTCCTCCGCTCGCGGGGATCGGATCGGCCTCGCCCAGAATGAGGGGTGTGTATGGTGGGGAGATGTTTGGGGGAGAGCAGACGGCGTCGAGGTTGGGTCGCCCCCCGGAGTTCAAGGGTGATCCGGAGGGCGAGCTCGGCGACGCTGCTGCCCCCTGGGCGTTGGACGCGCCAGCCGCGCCCGCCGAAGCGATGACCGCTTCGCAGGCACCGGGCGATGCGGGTGTCGAACATAAGCGCATGGGCAGCATCTGCTTCCGTGGTGTGAATCCGTGAGTGCATCCATCCGGGATTGTCAAGGTGGTGGGAGGCCCCTGACTGACGTTACCCGCAGCGTCGTAGGTTCGCACAAAGTACGTCCACTGACTCGACGTTGTGGGGACGTGAAAACCGGTAATGAGTGAGGTGAAGTATTGGCCCGAGAGCTCGAAGGGGCTACTGGGTGGCGAGCCCGGGGCGCATACGGGAGCCCGGTAGACCACTTCCTCCCGAGGGGTGAGGGCTTGAGGGCTCTGAGCAAAAATAGCCGCTTCCACGACATCCGTGAGATCCGGCGTCTCCCCCGATGGCGTAGATAGCTTGCTGTGAATGATGGCAAGTGGTCTGGTAGGAACGGTCTCATCCAGCTCGCACTCGAGCTGCACTGAGAGCGCTGGAGGAGCAACGTGGTCCGCCTCCGCCGTGCGGAAGCGACTGTATTCGTACAGATTGGCGCCGAGGGGGTCTACGCCTCCGCCGCCTCCGCCGCCGCTGCTTGTCGCTCGCGCAAACCCAACGCTCAATACACCATCAGCCGCAAAGGGTATCCTAGCAGCATCGAAAGCACCGCAGCAGCTTGCCGTGCCCTCGACGCAGGCTACACGAGCGCTACTGCTGCAGGCACGTATGGATGCGATTGTACAGCGTTCTGGCACGCGATGCACGACGCGGACGATGGCATTTGCGGGGAGCGTCGGGCCAACACGCACGTAGAAGTTACGTGACTGTTGTATGGCTGAGAACCAGTATTCGGGAGTTCCCCAGAGCCGATCGCGTGGGCGCCATTCGGAAGCCAGCGCCGTGCCATCTTCTAGAACCAAAATCGGAAGTGCGTCAATCCCGATGGCGTCGCTGCAATCCACCGCAACTTCCAGTTGGTAGTTGGCGGGCACGACAGCGCAGCGGACATTGGCTACCTCGAAGCCACATTCGTACGGGAGGCACGATGTGATGCAAACGGTTGCAGCCGCCGGCCGCGTCAAGAGAGACGTTAATCCGGAAATTGCAATGGCCAAAATGGCGCGCCGATAGCCTGGATAAAACGTGTACCTGTTGGCGGGGGCATGCATGAGAAGCACCTTTCCGAAAGGCTACGAGCCTTACGAATCAAGGGCTACCCTTGTGTTACCCCGCGGTTCTTTGTCCGTCGCTCGCACTCTGATCCGCGGGGATAGTTGCTAAACGATTCTAGGGGCTTGGCGACGCGCTCAGTACGGCTTCTCCCCAAGGTGATTTCCCAGTGGATCGGTGTTGTAGACCCAAAATTCCCAGGTTGGTCCGCGACGCTAAAGATGCTCTCGTCTTTCACACTCTTCCTACGCCCGCCCAAGCTCGGCTCCGATGAGCCCGGCCTTGCCACCTGCTACGCCGCTGCTGCGCGCGGAGTAACGGCCTCAGGTGACCGCGCCGGCTTGCCCGCGACCTCTTCATCCGTCTCATCGTCGCTATCCCACCACCGCGCTTTCATCTAATTCGGCATTTTGGCGTCCTTTCAAGCCACTCCAAGTTCCGTCCCGAAGTAGTCCCTAAGCCGCCACAGGAGTCTGCGGCTTTCAAGCCGCCTCCGGCTTCGGGCGACCAGCTAGGCCACCGCTAACACCGCTGCCTGATCCAGATTCTTGGCTTGTGGGGCACACCTGACCACGCTGGGTGCGGCGGCATTGCCGCACCCGTTGCGGCAACTCTGGTAAGGAGCAGGCTGCGGTTGTGCTTGCACTTCAGCTCTCAGGTTGGCATCCTCTCGTTACCATGAAGTACAGCAGCTTTCTCACGCTAGCTCTTGTCAGCGCCTCGCTTGCGACGGCAATCGCCTGTTCGGACGATAAAGAGTCGAGGGGCACCGGGGGCAGCCCCGCTGCAGGCGGCAAGGCCAATTCTGGAGGTACGGGTGGCGCGTTGACTAGCGGAGCCGGGGGCACCGGGGGCACCGGGG
>Ga0105049_10000670_pt1 | contig 38518 bp, 32 predicted proteins | sample MAT06_FD_78087 | JGI IMG/M metagenome (GOLD analysis project Ga0105049, IMG submission 78087) | Freshwater microbial communities from Lake Fryxell liftoff mats and glacier meltwater in Antarctica - MAT-06 | ecosystem: Environmental > Aquatic > Freshwater > Ice > Liftoff microbial mat | place...
GGAGCTTTTGGAAAGGATCGAATCTGCTCATCCGTCAGCACGAGTTCTGGCATCTCACACCTCCTTAAGAGCAAGTTAACGCGCGGGTTTGCAGCACTGCCAGGGCACTTCGCGGCTCAAGGCAGAAAGTCCTTCACCGCGACCTCGCCCAGCGTTTTGCCATCCACGACGACCGGAAGCACATCGCCAGGCTTGTACGTCTCGCACTTTCGATACGCCGGGGAACGGCCGCCGCGCGGCTGCGTGTGGACTTCCACCTGTCGAAGGTTCACGTCCACGAAGCAGTACCGGGCGATCTTCGATTCGGCATAGAGCCGCAGTTTTGTCTGGCGATCCTGAGCTTGCGATGTATCGGAAATCTCCACGACGAGAACCACGTCCTTCGGGCCTGGGTGACGACCGACATAGCGATCCTCCGGACCGTGTGTAGCAAAGAAATCCGGTTCAGGTTCGCTGTCAATAAGTGTGATCGAATCTTGAACGCCCACGACCCATTCCGGATCGGGAAACAGAGTCGTGAGACGACGCATCACCTTCCGAGTCGCCTTGGAGTGTGGAGGATTATGCATTGGCTTCTCCACCAGATACCCGTGAATCAGTTCAAGTCGCGTGTCCTCCTCGAAGATGCCAGACTTGATTATTCGGTGATACTGATCGACCGTGAACCGATTCAAAGCCTGACCAAAGGCTTTGACGGGTTCCCGTTTCAAAGCGGCCGTCGGCGGCTTCGTGATTCTCGCGGCGGCTTTCATCGTGCGGCTCCTGCGGATACGCCTGCATTCTAACCAATCAGTGGCCGATGTACTTCGCGTACAGCGTCCGAGCCCGATCCGTGTCAGCCGTGCCCTTGATGATCGCCCGGCCATCCGGGAACACGGTGAACTCGAAGGCGTCGCCCTTCTCCACCAGGTCGAACTTCATCAGGAACTTGTTAAAAGTCACCTTCCCTGATTCGCGAAGCACGCTGGCGAGTTGATCGAAGTTGAGCTTCCCCCCGGAGCGATGCGACACCTGCACGGCGTTACGGCCACAGAGAGTCGTGGTCTGTGTGCCGTGGGCGCCGTCGAGCCATTCGAAGCTTCGCTTCGCACAGCAGGGGCACTCGCCCTTGCGGCCCTTCAGCGGGGCGATCTTCACGCGGCGCTGGGTGTTCTCCCATACGTCGAGGGTTAGCAGTTCCTTGTTGATCGCGTCCTTGTTCCCCGAGAGCAGCTTGATCGCTTCCGTCGCCTGGTAGCTGGCCACGATGTTCACCGTGGAGGCGAGCACGCCGGCTGTCTCGCAGGTGCCAACTTCGCCCGCGGCGGGAACCGCTTCAAAGACGCAGCGAAGGCAGGGCGTCTCGCCGGGCACGATCGTCATGCTCATGCCCTGGCTGCCCACGGCACCGCCGTAAACCCAGGGCAGGTTGTGCTTGATCGCCACGTCGTTGATGAGGTAACGGATCTCGAAGTTGTCCGAGCCATCCAGAAGGATGTCGGCTCCCTTCGCGAAGTCCTCGATGTTGGTGCGGTCAATGTCCGCGACGATCGGCTCGACCGTGATCGACGAGTTGATCTGCCGCAACTTCACCGCGGCGGCCTCGGCCTTCGGCATGTTGCTCGTCACGTCGGACTCGTCGAAGAGCACCTGGCGCTGCAAGTTCGACGGCTCGACGAAGTCCCGATCGATGATGCGAAGGAAGCCGACGCCCGCCCGGCCGAGGATGTTCGCGAGCACGGTGCCGAGGGCTCCGCAGCCACAGAGCGTCACCCGGCTGGCCATGAGCTTTTCCTGGCCGGCCTTGCCGAGGCCGGGGAAACGCATCTGGCGGGAGTATCGTTCGAGGGGGTTGGTTTCAGTCATGATCAGTGCAAACGATACCAGCCCGACACGCCAGCGAGGGCAAGCGTCTGCCCTTCCTGGCGCGTCGGGCTGGCAACCGGTTATCCTCCGATGTTGTTGTCTTTAAGGAAGTCTTGCAGGAACCGCACCTGCTGCTTGGGCCACTTGTCCGCCTTCGCGAAGCTGGTGAGCGTCTGCAGATCCTCCTGCACTCGCTTCAGATCCGTCCCTGTCAGACGTTGAAGATAATCGACGATGTAGTTCAGCGACTCGTTCGCCGCAGCCGGGTTCACGACGTTGACTTCGGAGCCTTCGAGGAACACGTACGCATGCAGCGCCGCGAGCAACGCCGGATGCACGCCCAGTTCCGCCGGAATCAACGGCAGCACCGCGGCGCCTTCGGGGGCTTCCGAGGCGTCAGAATCTTCGGAGGTCTCAGCGTCGTCGGACATAGACTTTACCCGGTGGTCAAACGCACCCCGTCGCCCCACCCCGTCGCTCACGCTCCGGGTTCGCCAGGATTCAGCCACCCGCCACAGCGGGAATCAGCGCGATCGTCACGCCATCAGCGACGGCTGTCTGCATCTCGTCGAGGTAGCGAATGTCCTCGTCGTTCAGGAAGACGTTGACGTACGGCCGTAGCTTGCCATTGTCGAAGAGCTTCGTCTTCAAGCCAGGATACTGCGTGATGAGATCATCAAGCGCCGCCTGCACGGTGGCCCCCTTAACCTCGACCTCGGCCTTGCCGCCAGACTGCTCTCGCATCGGGGTTGGGACTTGAACTTTGATCGCCATTCGAAGCTCCAAGAAATCGAACTACCGAGTCACAGAGGACAAAGAGTTACGACAAAGAAAACGAGGACTGAGTTAAAATCTGGAACACTCCACCGTCTTCGAATCTCTCTCCCTGTTTTCCTCATTCTGAACTCTGTGTTCTCTGTGGCTCTGTGGTGAAAGATTCAGAATTACGCCAGTACCGGCTCACCCGCCCCCACGCCCGCAAGGCTCTCGAACTCGGCCAGCGATGGCTTGATCAGCGCCGGTTCCTCGATCGCGTTGAACACGGCGTCCTGCGTCTTCAGGCCGTTGCCGGTGATGCAGAGGACGATTTCTTCGTCCCGCGGCAGCCTGCCCTGTTCGAGCAGCTTCTTGGTGACGGCCACAGCCGTGCCGCCGGCGGTCTCGGCGAAGATGCCTTCGGTTTGGGCCAGCAGCAGCATGCCGTCAATGATCTCGGGATCGGTCACGTCCTCGCCCCAGCCGCCGCTGTCGCGCATGAGCTTGGCGGCGAAGTAGCCATCGGCCGGGTCGCCGATGGCGAGGCTCTTGCAGATCGTGTTGGGCTTCCGCACCGGCTTGTGGCGTTCCCGGCCGCTCTTCACGCAGTCGGTGATCGGGTTGCAGCCGGCCGCCTGGGCGCCCCACATCTTCGTGGTCACGGGCGTGTTCACGAGGCCGATGGTGTAGAGTTCGCTGAAGGCCTTGTGGATCTTGCCGATCAGGGCCCCGCCGGCCATCGGGCAGACGACGTGCTGCGGGAAGCGCCAGCCCAGGTCCTCGGCGATCTCGAAGCCCATCGTCTTCGAGCCTTCTGCGTAGAACGGGCGGAGGTTCACGTTCACGAAGCCCCAGCCGAACTTCAGGGCGATCTGCGTGCACAGGCGGTTGACTTCGTCGTAAGTGCCGGTAACGCGGATGACCTTCGCGCCGTAGACGGCGGTACCGAAGATCTTGGCGCGCTCGAGATCTGCGGGGACGAGGATAAAGGTGTCCAGCCCGGTCGAGGCCGCCTGGGCCGCGACGCTGTTGGCGAGGTTGCCCGTGCTCGCACAGCCGACGGTCCGCATGCCGAACTCACGGGCCTTCGACAGGGCCACGGAGACGACACGATCCTTGAAGGATAGCGTGGGGAAGTTGACGGCGTCGTTCTTGATCCAGAGCCGTTCAACGCCCAGGGCTTCCGCCAGGCGATCGGAGCGGATCAGCGGCGTGCCACCCACCTGCGGGCCGACGGTCGGTTCACCATCCAGGGGCAGCAGCTCACGATAGCGCCACATGTTTCGCGGCCGGCGGGCGATCTTGTCCCGAGTCAGCGTGGGGCGGATCTTCTCGTAGTCGTACGCGACTTCAAGCGGGCCGAAGTCGTCGACGCAGAAGTTGTTCGGCCCCTTCGGATAGATCTTGCCGCAGACGCGACACTTGAGACCGAGAACGTGGTCGGCAATCGCCACGGGATGCTCCCTGGATGTACGAAGAAAGCCGCGAACGGCTGATGGCACGGCGTCTGGTCGAGCGGGACTTATCCAGGTGGGGGATTGCGATGAGATAAGAGACTGCGGCCGGGCGCAAGCCCTCCGCGGTTATCTTATCTTCCCCGGCCAGCCGCGCCTCGCGGTCTACCGGGCAGGAGTTAGCACCTGCACCTGGGGAGAAGTCGTGCGACTCCTCGAACCGGCCGGTTGCTGTGGCTTCGTCGGGCCTGGCCCCTCAGCCACTCTGGATAAGATACTCACCTTGGTCCGATGCACGTTCCGCACATCGGGTTCCACAAATATTAGGATCGAACGGGAACCCTGGCAACGGGAAAGTCGGAAAATGTCTCGGACTGTGGCCTGGCATCGCGGTTCCCATGCCTCAATCTTACTCCAAACTATGTTTAGCGATGTACGCAGCAATCAGTGAAGCTCAGATTCGCGTAGCGGCCGGCTACTCCCTGGACGCTACGCGAAACATACATCAATCCCCCGTGTCCGCTGGCGAAGCTCCTTTTGAATACACTCGAAGGAACTTCCCTCCACTATGGGGCCCACACGTGTCGCCAGCCAATTCGGTCCTGCTTCGGCGAATCGAGGATTTCTCCATTGACGGGGATGGCACGCCCATCCTCTCTTTTGCTGCCCGCCTGGCCCGTGAGCATGGCTGGTCCCGTGACTATGCCGAGCGCGTCATCCGTGAGTACAAACGCTACGTCTTCCTCGCCATGACCGTCGGCAAGTCTGTCTGCCCTTCCGAGGAGGTGGACGCCGCCTGGCACCTGCACCTCACTTACACTCGAAGCTACTGGAAGCGATTCTGCACGGAGACGCTGGGCCAGCCGCTGCACCACGAACCAACCCAGGGCGGCCCGGCCGAGAACGACAAGCACTTCGCGATGTACAACGCCACCCTTGCCGCCTACCGCGAGGCCTTCGGCGAATCGGCCCTCAGCGACATCTGGCCGAGTGCGGAGGTCCGCTTCGGCGAGGATCTTCGGCAGCGCACGGTGAACACGTCCCGCAACTGGGTGATCCCCAAGGCTGGCGTGCGTCGCCTCGGTTTCGGCCTGGCGGCCGCGATTGCGGCCGCGATCGTCATCCCGGGTTGTGACGGGAACGATCCGTTCCAGCTCAAGGGGATCGAGTTCCTGAAGTTCTTGATCCCCGCGATTCTCGTCGCGTCCCTCCTCGGCCGAATCCTTCGCTCCATGATGCGCGGGCCCGGCCCGATGCCCCAGGACGACGAAATCACACTCGACTGGCAGCAGGCCGCCTACCTGGCCGGCGGCGAGGATCGACTCGCCTCGGCCGTGGTGACCCGGCTTTACAGCCAAAAAGTGATCCACGTGAGCGCGGATCACGCCTTCATCGAACGGAACGACAGGCTGCCCGCGGAACGTACACCAACCGAGGCGGCTGTCTATGACCTCCTGCCTTTGAAGAATGACAAGGAAGGCATGGCGAAGCTGGTCTCGGCCGTGAAGTCGACTTATGCCGAGGAGGCCGCCAGGCTGAAGTCGGATGGCCTGGCCCTCTCGCAGGGTCGCGATTCGGGCATCGGCTGCCTGGCCTTGATTCCCCTGCTTCTTGTCCTTGTCGGCTTCGGCGTGCCCCGGCTTCTCACCGGGATGCAGAATGACAAGCCCTTCGCCTTTCTCGTCATCACGATGGTCGTGGGCGGGTTCGTCGGAATGGCCATCGCGGCCGGGGGTCGACGCCGAACGACTCGGCGAGGTGAAGCACTCCTTAACCGGTTACGTCGATCCATCGATGTCAAAAGGCTCAAGAATAAGGACAACACGCATCAGACCGTTATGGCCGTGGCGCTCCTGGGAACCGCCGTGCTCGCCGGCACCGCCCTCGCGATGCTCACCCAGTGGTATCCCCGACTGACCAGCGGCAGCAGCGGTTGCTCCTCCGGTTGCAGCACGAGCGGAGGCGGCGACGGCGGCGACGGCGGCGGGGATGGCGGGGGCGGCGGATGTGGCGGGTGCGGCGGCGGGGGCGGCGACTGACAATCCTGCACCACGCCGACGCCATGACTCCACCGAGGAACACGCACAGGAAGAAATCGAAGTCGCAAAACGGAGACTGCGAGAGCGCGAACACCTAAGCTTCTCTATTCTCCGTTCCTTCGTGGTGCTTCTTGCGACCGTGTGCCTCTGTAGGTGAGATCGACTCATGGCCATCGATGACCTGAAAGCCCTCGAAACCCAGGGCCTTGCCGAACTGACCGACGCCGCGGACGAGGCCAGTCTTCGTACGTGGAACACCCGGTTCTTCGGCGACAAAGGCCTGATGAAACAGGCCCTCACCAAGACAGGCACCATCACGAAGGAAGCCCGCCCCGCGTACGGCCAGGAAGCCAACCGCGTAAAACTCGCCCTCGAGTCGGCCTACGCCACGGCCTTCGACAATGCCAAGGAGAAGGCGCTCCAGGCGAGCCTGGCATCGAATCCGCTCGATGTCACGCTCCCCGGCCGCACGCAGCCTCGCGGCCGGATTCACCCCGCGACGCAGACACTGCGACAGATTAATCGCATCCTCGCAGACCTCGGATTCCAGGTCTATCGCAGCCCCGAGGTCGAGACGGACGAATATAACTTCGAAGCCCTCAACATGCCGGAGCACCACCCCGCCCGGGACATGTGGGACACATTCTTCACCACCACGCCCGGTGTCATTCTTCGCACGCACACCTCGCCCGGGCAGATCCACGTGATGCGGGAGATGTGTCCGAAGCCGATCCGCGTGATCCTGCCGGGAATGTGCTACCGCTACGAAGCGATCACCGCCCGCAGCGAGATCCAGTTCCACCAGGTGGAAGGCCTCGCCATCGGCGAAGGGATCACGATGGCGGACCTGAAGGGCACGCTCACGGCCTTCGCTCGCAGGATGTTCGGCCCCGAACGGCAGATCCGCATTCGCTCCAGTTACTTCCCCTTCACGGAGCCATCGATCGAGGTCGACATCGACTGGCCGAAGGAGGATCCGAACTGCGACCGCCTCACGAAGGGCACCGGCTGGCTGGAAATCCTGGGCGCCGGCATGGTGCACCCGAACGTCCTCCGCGCCGGCGGCTACGACCCCGCGAAGGTGACAGGCTTCGCCTTCGGCATGGGCCCACAACGGATGCTGATGCTCAAACACGCCGTGGATGACATCCGTCTCTTCTGGCAGAATGACTTGAGGTTCCTCAGGCAGTTCTGAACGGAGAGGTTTTGCGATGACCATCACCACCACGCCAGGGGCCAAGCTGACGGGCGAGATCCGTGTGAAGGTTACGCTCATGAACGCTTCGGATGAGGCTCGGTATCGTGAGAAGAAGCTTCCCCGAAGAAAGATCCGTAGCTACCTGGCTGACGCAGTGGTCGACACCGGTGCGGTTCGCTCGGTGATACCTCAGCATGTGCTCGATGCCCTGGGAGTCGGCACCCGTGGGCAGCGCGTCGTGGGTTACGCCGACGGACGCACCGAGTCTTTCGAGATCAGTGGTGGCATCATCTTCGACCTCGAGGGACGAGACACCCTCGAAGAATCGCTCGTGCTGGGCGACGAGGTCTTGATCGGCCAAACCGTTCTTGAGAAGTTAGACCTCCTCGCCGATTGCGCCAACCAGCGATTGATTCCGAATCCCGGCCATCCCGATCAACCCATTTCCAAGGTGCGTCGTCGCAAGGGATAAGGAGTTGTTCGCCAATGACTGCGTGATCTCGCCCGTTTTTACGTACCCGCGATGAAAGGACACGTGAGATTCACGGAGACGTTCGGCTTCTCGCGGTGACATCGAGGCCTCGTCTGCGGTTGAACGTGGTACGGCCGACTGAGGGGGATCGATGGGCTATCGGAATCTTCGCGACTGTGTTCGGGACCTCGAACGGACGAAGCAACTCGTTCGCATTGAGGCCGAGATCGATGCGGACCTCGAAGCGGCCGAGATTCAGCGGCGCGTCTATCGCGTGGGCGGACCGGCTCTTTACTTCGCGAACGTGAAGGGCTGCCGATTCCCGATGGTGTCGAATCTGTTCGGCACCATCGAGCGCTCACGTTTCCTGTTCCGCGATGCCCTGGAGCAAGTGCGGAAACTGGTGGAGTTGAAGATTGATCCCGGCGCATTCGCCCGGCGGCCCTGGCGATACTGGGACGTGCCCGGAGTGCTCTGGCGGTTAAGGCCGCGGATGGTGCGAAGCGGAGCGATCCTTGGCGGGCGGACGACGCTCTCTCAACTTCCGCAGTTGAAATCCTGGCCGCGGGACGGCGGGCCATTCGTGACGCTGCCTCAGGTTTACACGGAGCATCCCGATCGCCGAGGCTGGCGGCATTCCAACATCGGCATGTATCGCGTCCAGCTTGCTGGCAACGACTTCCTTCCCGACCTCGAGTGCGGCCTGCACTACCAGATCCATCGCGGCATTGGCGTGCATCACTCGGCGGCGCTCGCTCGAGGCGAGCCGCTGCTCGTGAACGTGATCGTCGGCGGCCCTCCAGCCCTGGCGGTCGCCGCGGTGATGCCCCTGCCGGAAGACCTGCCCGAACTGGCCTTCGCCGCTGCGCTCGGAGGCCGACGGCTGAGCCTTGTGCGAGCGCACGCCGGCGGCCCCACGCTGCCACTGCCCGCGGAGGCGGACTTTGTCATCGAAGGATACGTCAACCCCCGGGAAACGAAGCCTGAAGGCCCTTTCGGCGACCACCTCGGTTACTACAGCCTCACGCACGATTTCCCCCTGATGCACGTCACGAACGTGTACCACCGCAAGGATGCGATCTGGCCGTTCACCGTCGTCGGGCGGCCGCCGCAAGAGGATACGAGCTTCGGCGAACTGATCCACGAACTCACGGGCCCCGTGATCCCGACCGTGATCCCCGGCCTGCACGCTGTCCACGCGGTCGATGCCTCGGGCGTGCATCCGCTGCTGCTGGCGATCGGCAGCGAACGCTACACGCCTTTCGCCGAGCGACGACACCCGCAGGAACTGCTCACGATCGCGAACGCCATCCTCGGACAGGGGCAACTCTCGCTGGCGAAGTTCCTTTTCATCGCCGCCAAAGAGGACGCCCCGGGCCTGGACATTCACGATATCCCCAGCTTCTTCCGCCATATTCTCGAACGGGTGGACTGGTCGAACGACTTGCATTTCCAGACGCGAACGACGATGGACACGCTGGACTACTCGGCCGGAATGGGACTGAACGCAGGGTCCAAGGTGGTGATTGCAGCCGTGGGTGCGAAGCGGCGCGAACTGGCGACCCGGCTGCCGACGAACGCGAATCTCCCCGAAGGCTTCAGCGATCCGCGGTTCGTGATGCCAGGAGTCGTGGCGATTCGCGCCCACGGTGATCGCGACATTGCCAGCCTCTGCGATCACCTCGGACACTGGGAGACCGCCGTCGGAGCCCTGCCGCTGTTCGTGGTCGTGGACGATGCGGAGTTCGTGGGGCGGAGTCTGTCGAACTTTCTGTGGGCCGCGTTCACACGGTCGGATCCGGCACGAGACATCCACGGCGTCGGAGCTTTCACCGATCGCAAGCACTGGGGCTGCACCGGCTCGCTGGTGCTCGACGCTAGGCTCAAGCCGCACATGCCGCCACCGCTCGAGGCGGACGCCACGGTGAGTCGGCGCGTCGATGACCTCGCGTCTCGAGGCGGACCACTGCATGGCATCATCTGAGGCCCAGCAAATGGCACGTCACTTCGGGTCGTACTTCCGGTTCGCAAGCATCTTGCCCGTGGCAGGGTCGAGCACCTCGTGGTATCGGCCGCTTGATTCCCAACCGGAGATCACGACACCTCGGGCGTCCGCTGTGGGGTGCTTCTCGGTTACCAGGGCCACCCGGTTTCGGTATTACCTATGGGAGATCGCACCAATTCCCTCGAGCTGCTGGGTCCAGATCTTTTTGCCAGTCTTCAGGTCGTAGGCGATGACTTTGCAGCCGTTAGACCAGCCGCTGAAATCGGCGAAGAAGAGACGGTCCGCCAGAATCGCGAAAGCGGACCCGCTGTGAGCCAGCACCTGAACGGGCTTGCCGTCCTTGATGGACACGGTGAGGTCAAGGTTGCGTCCGGCATCGGCGCCCGGAGGAAGGTCCACCGTCGCGCCGAGGTTCCTCGCCGCTGTCGCACAGTTCTCAACGCCGCTGGTGTCCGCATCGAAGCGGAAGTCGCGGTTCTTCATCACCGCAGGCCAGTCCGCGGGAGCCTTGTTCTCGGAAGGAACGGGAGCGTTCAAGGCGAAGACGCTCAGTAGAAGCGTAGCCAGCATGAGAGTTGCCCTCGGTACGAGTAACGCGATTCGTTCGAGTTTCGACTACGACTTTCGTTGGAGCCGCTTCGCGGCCTCGAACTGTGCCGCCATCGCCGCGTGGAGATCGTTCAGGATCCACTCGCGGTCCTTGCCCTTGTAACGGCCGGCCTCGATCGGTGCACCGACGCTCACGGCAATCGCACTGTCCGTCGGCGGCAGATACAGCGGCGACGCCTTCGGGAACTTCATGAAGCGACTCCACGCCGCAAAGCCACCGGTGATTCCCACGGGCACGATCGGGCACGTCACCTTCCGAATCAACAGCGACACCCCAGGCTTCAATGGTTGCACGGTGCCATCGTGGGTTCGCTCGCCCTCGGGGAACATCAGGACGCACTGCCCTTTCGAGAGCCCGTTCAGCACGTTCTGGATGCCATCCTTCCCCATGTTGCGATCGATGGGAATCGCGTTGAGGCTGCGGATCAGCCCGGCGAAGTAGCGATTCTCGAAGAGCGTGCTCCGCGCGAGGTACGACAAGTATCTTCGGCTGGCGAGGCCGGCCAGCACGGGGTCGAACATCGACTGATGATTGGAAACGACGAGCACCGGCCCGTCCTTCGGCATGTTCTTCCAGCCCTCGCGGCGAAGGCTGAAGCCGAAGGTGAAGTAAGTGAACGACGACCAAAAGACGGCGTCGTACCAGAGTCGGCCGGTTAAATTGGGGCGAGACATGCTCGGGCCGCCTTTTCCAGCTGGGCGATCACTTCTTCGTTGGTAAGGTGCGTGGTATCGATCGTCCGGGCATCCATCGCGGCTTTCATCGGGGCGAGGTCGCGAGAAGCATCGCGGGCATCACGTTCCTGCTGGGCCTTTAGCACGTCCTCGACCGGAATCACCCGACCCTTTGCCGCCAGTTCCTGGCAGCGGCGCTCGGCCCGAACCTGCGGGTCCGCCGTCAGGAAGAATTTGCACTCCGCCTGCGGGAAGACGAACGTCCCTTGATCGCGGCCTTCGCAGACCATGTTGCGGCCGACAACGGTGGCCCGCTGCTGCTCCGCGAGATACCAGCGCACCGCGGGGATCGTCGCCACCTTGCTGGCGGCCTGCGAGACTTCAGGCGTCCGGATCGCTCGGCTCACGTCCTCGCCGTCCAGCAGAATCGTGTCGCCTGGCATATCGACGCGGAGGTCCGTGAGCACCGCTTCGATCGCATGCAGATCGGTGAACGCGATCCCTCGCCGAAGAAACGCCAGGGCCACGGCGCGATACATGGCGCCGGTATCGAGGAAGTCGAAGCCAAGCCGAGCCGCCAGAGCATGGGCCGCCGAGCTCTTGCCGGACCCCGCCGGGCCGTCAATCGTCACGATCATGGGCTCTCGCGGGAAAGGGACGACGGGAGGGAAGAAACTCGCCATCCCTTCGTTGTATATATTGGTTCGCCGCGAGGCCGAGCACGGTGGCTGCACGCTTGACCCCTGTCCGCGAAACGCTTCGACTCGCAGAATGAGCGGCATCAATCTCCGCTACCATGAGGTGCTTCATGTCTCAGCCCACGATCGCCGAACTGGCCAAGATGTTCGACCATTCGCTGCTGCAACCGTCCCTCACGGACGCGGAACTCGAGAAGGGCATCGTCCTCGCTCGCGAACTCAACGTCGCATCTGTCTGCATCAAGCCGTACGGCGTCAAGCTGGCGGCCAAACTGCTCGCGGGGTCCACGGTCGTCACCAGCACCGTCATCGGCTTCCCCCATGGCAGCCATGTCACCAGGGTGAAGGTTTACGAGGCGGAACTCGCCCTCCTGGAGGGAGCCATGGAACTCGACATGGTCGTGAACATCGGCAAGGTTCTCTCCGGCGAATGGAACTACGTGGCGGACGACATCGCAGCCGTGGTGCGGGCGACCCACGCGGCCGGGGCGAAGGTGAAAGTGATTTTCGAGAACGCCTTGATCAAGGACGAACACAAGAAGGCACTCTGCCGAATCTGCGGCGAGGTGCGTGCGGACTGGGTGAAGACGAGCACCGGTTACGCCGAAAGCGGTGCGACACTCCCGGACCTGAAGCTGATGCGCGAGCACAGCCCGGCCTGGGTTCAGGTGAAGGCCGCGGGCGGCGTGCGAACCTACGAAACGCTCATGCAGGTCCGCGAGGTCGGCGTCACCCGAGTCGGAGCGACAGCCACGAAGGCCATCCTCGAAGATGCAAAGGCCAAGCTGGGATTGTAGGTTGACTCAGAAACAGGTGGGCTGTGGCAATGGCGACTCGCCCAATGGCACCGACTTTATGCCTCTTGCAGCGTCACACGAAGACCTTCGTCCACTCCTTCTTCAGCCGCGGATGCGGCGACCGACGGTAGCCAGGGGTGAGGGCTTTGCGAACCCCTGGAAAGGGTAGACACGTCGACATAGCCCTGGAAGGGCGATCAAACTTGTGCATCGTTGCGACTCACGGTTCCCTACGAGTGCCGGCATTCGACCCGGCGAGACGCCGGTGCCACGGTCCGAGTCGTTTTGAAACCATCTCTTGGCTAGGAAACCGCCCAGGCGGTCAGGCTTGTCAGCGGGTTCCAAAGGATGCCGAGAGCCAACAGCGCCAGCGACAGACCCACGACGTAGAACGCGACGCCGATAGTGGTCGGTCGGGGCGGCGTGTGATCCTCGGTGGCATCTTCGAGAATCATCACTCGCACCACGCGCAGGTAGTAGTACGCGCTGATCGCCGTGTTCAACGCTCCGATGCCCAGAAGGGCGGCGTAGAAGATTCCAAGATTCGCATGGCTCGCGTCACGGCTCGCGGACCACAGCGACGCGAACACCTGGAACTTCCCCGCAAACCCCGCGAGCGGCGGCAATCCCAGCAGCGAGAGCAGGAAAACCGTGAAGGCGACAGCTAGCACAGGCGAGCGAGTGCTGAGCCCGCGGAAGGCGTCGAGATCCTCCGAGCGAGTCTGGTTTCGCACGAACGCGACGACCGCAAAGGCGCCGAGGTTCATCAAGACATACGCTGCCAGGTAAAAGAGCACGGCAGCCGCGGCGTCGCGGCGGAGGGTGGCCAGGGCGAGCAGCATGTAACCCGCGTGAGCGATCGTCGAGTACGCGAGCATCCGCTTCAAGTTGTTCTGGCTGAACGCGGCCAGGTTCCCGAGAGTCGCGGTGACCGCAGCGACGATTCCGATCACAACACCGATCGCCTCGGGCCCCTTCAGCATCAGCAGCACGCGCGCTGTCAGCGCGATCGCCGCCGCCTTGGAGGCCACGGAGAGAAAGCCAGCGACTTCCGCCGCGGCCCCCTCGAAGACATCCGGGCACCAGAAGTGGAAGGGGACGGCCGCCAGCTTGAACGCGAGGCCGACGAACAGAAAGGCCACGCCCACCGCGGTCGCGAGGTCGAAGTTCGGCCCCGGTTGCAAGTGGCCCGCCGCGTGGGGCAGCACGACGGCGAGCGAGCCGCTGCCCGCCATGCCCGCGAGCAGGCTGATGCCGTAAAGCATCACGCCAGACGCCGCGGCCCCGAAAACGACGTACTTCAGTGCGGCTTCGCTTCCCCCCCGGCGGCCTTTCAGGAAACCCGCCATCGCGTAACTGGGCAGGCTCGCCATCTCCACGGCGATGAACACCATCAGCAGATGGTTCGCCTCGGTCATCAGCATCATGCCAAGCGTCGCCCCGAGCAGCAGCGTGTACAGGTCCGATGAATCCTCACGATCGGGAATGCCGGTGAGGATCGTGAGCGCGACCGTCAACAACGACGCCAGAAGAATGACAGCACGCACGTAGAGCGAGAAGGGATCGGAAACGAGCATCCCCGTGAACAGCGGGATCGTCTTCGCGCAGTCGCTACTGTTGCGGGCTTCGACGATCTGGACGCAGGCGAGCGTGAAGGCAACGCCGACGACCACCAGAGCCGCCGCGGCAAGGTGAACGCGATCGCACGCTCGAACGAGGCGAATCAGGAGCATGCCGACGATGCCGAGGATCAACGCGAGTTCCGGCGAGAACAGGCCCACATCCAAGCTGAGGGCCTGCTGGATTCGTTGAATCTGTTGAGCGGACGGTATCATTCCTCAGGCCGCTCCGAAGGTGGGATAAGTGGTTAGCGTACCGTCGGCCTTGATTCGCGGACAGTGGCCAGTCCTTAAGCAGAGCGTCCGCCTTTGCAGGCCGGAGGCTATTGAGAGACGCCAGGCCCTTTTGTGGGACGGGTCGGTTTTCGCGCCGGGGCTCGGGCGGCATCGATCGACGCGACGTGCTCAAAGGGTCGGAAGTCAGGCAGGCCGTCCTCACCGAGACCGGCGAGTAGGCGGATCTTTTGCTCAGCACCTTGAAGCTGCCCGTAGCACTGGCGGAGCAAGGCGATTCCGCGTTCGTAGCGGGCGAGGGATTCCTCAAGGCTGGCGGTGCCGTCCTCGAGATCGCGGAGAATCAGTTCAAGTTCGGAGAGCGCATCCTCGAAACGGATCGGAGCAGCGTCAGCGTTGGAATTCGAGGGTAGCATGGGTTGTTCAACCGGTGAGCCGCGAGGCGGAATCTTTGAATACGAGTGCGAGCCCAGATGCCATGAAGTGCGATCGTGCCGCACTCGTTAAGGCGATAAGCAGGAAGAGATTTACCACAGAGTCACAGAGATCACAGGGAGGAAGACAAAAAACAGGTGGTGCGTTCGACAAGGATAACGCTGTCGAACGGCGCCAGAACGCTGACAGATCCTTCCTCGGAATCCCTTCTATCTCTCACTCTGAACTCTGCGTCCTCTGTGACTCTGTGGTAAGTTTCTTTCTTCCGCTCGCCTAAGGGGTTGTTCGTCGGACTTCAGAAACGATCTCGCCCTGAGCCAGTCGCGTGATGATCTGGTCGCCGACGTTGACCTCATCGGCCTTGCGGATCAGTTTCCGACTCTCGGCCTGATGTGTCAAGCTGTAGCCGCGATGAAGCACCTGAAGCGGGCTGAGCGTCTCGAGCCGGGCGGCGAGGGCCGCGAGGCGGTCGGCGTTGCGGCGTTGCCGGGCCGTGACGGCTCGCGTCATGCGGGTGGTGATGTCATCGAGTTTCTGCTCCAGGCTGCGGAAGCGTTCGACCGGTCGGCGAAACACCGGGCGAGCCGCGATCTGGTCGAGCCGTTGACGGGCGATCGCGAATCGGCGAAGCATCGCGTCGCCCATGCGTTCGCCGACCGCGAGCATCTCGCCTGCGAGTTCACGGCGGTTCGGCGTCAGCGCCACCACCGCCGCGGAGGGCGTCTCGGCGCGATGATCCGCCACCAGATCCGCAATGCTCACGTCCGTCTCGTGGCCGATCGCTGCGATGACCGGCACCGGCGACTGGAAGATTGCATCCGCAAGCACTTCCTCGTTGAACGCCGCGAGGTCCTCGGTGCTGCCACCGCCGCGGCCGAGCACGAGCGCGTCGAGTCGGCAGACCTTACGTGCGTGAAGCGAGCCCAGCGTTCGCACCGCGGCGGCCAGTTCGCGACCGGCCCCGTCACCCTGCACCCGGCTTGGCAGCACAATCAGTTCCGTCAGCGGCCAGCGCTGGGCGAAGAGTTCGAGCATGTCACGTATCGCGGCCCCCGTGGCGCTGGCGACGAGGGCCACTCGCTTCGGAAATGTCGGCAGCGGACGCTTGCGCCGCGGATCGAAGTAACCGCGAGTGAGGAGCTTCTCCTTGAGTTGCCGCAGGGCCAGCTCCGCCGCACCAACGCCCTTCGGCTGCACCTCGGCCACGTTGAGCTGGATATCGCCTCGAGACGTAAACAGGCTCACGCGGCCGCGAGCCAGCACTTGTAAACCTTCGCGAAGGTCGAAGCGAAGACGCAGGTTGGCCCCGCGGAAAAAGGTGCACCGGATCAGCGAGTTCGCATCCTTCAGGCTGAAGTACATGTGCCCGGACGAGGCGAGCGTGAAGGACGTGACTTCACCCGCCACCCACACGTTAGGGAATTCCCCTTCGAGCAGGTTTCGCATCATCTCCGCGAGTGCGGAGACACTCAGAATCTCGGTATCGGTGGGCATGTCGAGGATTTATTTCACCTTGGCGACGATCAACGGATCCCCCTGCTGATCATACATCCACTGCACGAGTTCGACATCACCCAGCCCGGATCGATCGTGCCACTCCGGCTCTCGCAGAAGCACATACGCCGGCCTGGGCAGCGTTCGAGGATCACGGCAACGCAGGGCAGGGCGGCCGAAGTAAAAGAGCACGCCCTCATCCTTCAGTCGTAAAAGATAAACGGGTTCGCCGGGCGGAATCAATGTCCGTAGGGCCAGGCCGATCGGTTCCGCGTTTCGCTTCGAGGCCCGCTGGGGAACGACCACCTCGACGAACACGATCTTGGCGATGAGCCAGAGGACGAGAAACGCGACGACGGCGATCTTCGCTCGTTGAAGTCCGGTCGCCTCGCATCGCCGCAGCCAGGCCCACAGGCCCATGACGCCAAGCCCCATCAAGGCTGGCGAGATGGGCAGTGCATACCGAACATTGTGGTTCGGCACGATCGCCCAGAAGAGCAAGCTCGGCCAGGCCCAGCAGTGCAGGAAGCGCAGCAGCGATCGCCCGGCATCATCCCACTGTTGAAAGAATCGCGGCCGCAGCGTCGCCAGTGCGAACAGCGACAGCGGCAGATGAGCCGCCCACACCACCAGCGGATAAGTGGCGACTTCGCCCCACGGATATCCCTTGGCCTTCGGCGCGGGATGAAAGCGATACGAGGCTTCGCTGCGAATCGTGTCGACGAGTGTCGACCAGCCGACATCGTTCGCGACCGCCAACGCCCAGACGCCGCACAGAGCGACCGCCAACGAGGTTGCAAGCAGGAACGGCCACGACATCAGCACGCGAAGCTGCCGTTGCCAGATCAGGAAGGGCAGCAGGGTGAGGCCAAAGAACGCGGGGGCTGTCCACTTCGTGAGCGTTCCCAAAGCGAGGCACAGCAGCGAAGCCCCCCACAAGCCAGCGCGTGGCACGGGTCGAGCCTTGGCGTCGATCGCCCGATAGGCTAGCACGAGCGACGCCGTCACCCAGCCCAGCAGCGACATGTCGATCTCGGCGCTCGGCACCTTGTCCAGCCATAGCACCGATGTCGGCAGCAAGAACCCCGCGAGCCAGCCGGCGTGATCCCCGAGCACTCGCCGAAACAGCCCCGCGACTAGCAGCACGGCCAGGGTCGCCGCGATCACCGAAGGCACTCGCGCACTCGCGGCCGTCACTTCACCGAAGGGCAGGCTGCACAGCCCGATGGCGACATATTGACCCGGCGGTTTCGTGAGGAACGGTTCGCCGTAGAGCACGGGGAACAGCCAGTGCCCGCGAAGGCACTCCGCTCCGATGATGGCCCGCAGCGACTCCGTGCGATACAGCGGCCCGGCGTCGAGGCCGTAGGCAAAAAGCACCAGGCACCAGACCGCAAGGATCACGTATCGCCCCGCGATTGCGATCGGTGCATCCCGTCCGACGTTGAGCGTGGCGGCCCACGGTCGGGTCACCGTGGGCCACATCATCAGGCTCATCACACTGCCTCGCACGCCAGCCCGAACGTTGCCGCCACCGCTGCGTTCGTCACGGCGCCGGCCCGGATGTTCACGCCCGCGGCCAGGCCCACGTTCTCCTTCACCGCACGCACGGGCCCCTTGTTCGCCAACTGCAACACGTACGGCAGCGTCACGTTCGTCAGCGCGTAGGTGCTCGTGCGGCCCACCGCTCCGGGCATGTTCGTCACGCAGTAATGCACGATCTCGTCCACGATGTAGATCGGCTTCGCGTGGGTCGTCGGCTTGCTCGTCTCCAGGCAGCCGCCCTGATCGATTGCCACGTCGATCACCACCGCTCGCGGCGGCATCAGCTTCAGGTTCTCACGCGTCACCAGATGCGGCGCTCTCGCTCCGGGAATGAGGACCGCCCCGATCACCAAATCCGAGACCTTCAGGCAGTCCGGGATGTTGTGGCGATTGCTGAAGAGCGTCGTCACGTTCGGCGGCATCACGTCGTCGAGGTAGCGTAAACGATCGAGATTCACATCCAGGATGTACACATTCGCGCCGAGCCCCGCGGCCGTCTTCGCAGCGTTCGCGCCGACCACGCCGCCACCCAACACCGTCACCGTCGCCGGGGCCACGCCGGGCACGCCCGCCAGCAAGATGCCGCGACCCTCCTGCGGCCGCTCCAGATACTTCGCCCCTTCCTGGATGCTCATCCGCCCCGCGACTTCGCTCATCGGCGTCAACAATGGCAGCGAGCCCTTCGCGTCGCGGATCGTCTCGTACGCGATCGCCATGATCCCCGAGGCGAGCACCGCCCGCGTGAGAGTCTCATCCGCGGCGAAGTGGAAGTACGTGAACACCGTCTGCCCGGCCCGCAACGACGGCCACTCCGTCGGCAGCGGTTCCTTTACCTTCACCACCAGGTCCGCGCGAGCCCACACCTCCGCACCCGTCACGATCTGGGCCCCCTGAGCCAGGTACTGATCGTCCGTAATGCCGCTGCCCAGCCCCGCGCCGTGTTGAATCAGCACGGAGTGGCCAGCCATCGCAAGTTCCTCGACGCCGACCGGCGTCATGGCCACGCGATACTCGTCCGGCTTGATCTCTTTGGGAACGCCCACAATCATCGCAGCACCTCCTGAGGGACGTATTGTTCCGCTGAATACGCCTCGCGATCAAGGGCAACTTGTGGAGTGGGGGCTCAGAAATGCGAAGCGATGAAGTTGAAGTTGAGATGTCGCTTTGTTGGTCGGGTCGAGTGTCTGACCTCGCCCGTGTCACGGTACCAACCCCTTCGGCGGCGGAAGTTCGGACGTCCCCGGTTGCGGCAGCTCGTACACTGGCGGCGGAAGTCCTGGCACCAGGGCCGGCGGTTGAAGACCTGGCACCGTTGCCGACGGCGTTGGAGCCACGCCCGTGACAGGGGGCGGAAGATTCGGATTCGCATCGCGAGATCGCGCACTGACCAGCGGGCGAACGGACACATCACGATCCGCCTCGAAGCTGCGGCCATCGAGCGTGGTGAGGCGGGCCGCGATGCGGATACGGTTCGTGGTCGGAGCCGTCTGCCAGGGCAGCACCACAGAATACCCGTTGTTGAAGAGCCCTGACTTCCATTGCGGTCGGAGTTTCTCCGCGGAAATGTCCCACTGGCCGATCGACGTTTTGAGCCCCTGTTCGTCGACCTGCCAGGCGGCCACGGTCAACTTCGCGGGCACCTTCACCGGCGAACCGTCCTCATCCTGAGGCACCACCACCACCATCAGAGCCTCGTCGCCGGGGCAGTTGTCTTCGTCGTAACCGCCGGTGCCGCGACCCAGGATGATGTCCTTGACGAAGATCCCCGGGGCCAGCGAAGGCCGTGTCTGCCCCGTGAGGCAGCCGGGCCCGGCCTGCCCTGTCGATTGCAGTTGCTGCTCGTAGGCCCGGTTGATCACGCGAGACTGTTCGAGCGAGCCGCGAAGTTCTCGCACCTCTTCGTTGCGGGTGCGAAGCTCCGCTTCGATCAGGTCGTACTTCTGATTGGATTTGCAGCCTGCAAGAGTGGCGCAGGACGCCGAGAGCAGCGTGCAGGAAAGCACGAAGCGAACGGTCCTCGAACGGGTTCGTTCGCTTCGATCAATGTCGGGCTCGCGGTGTTCCATCCGTGTGGCTGCTCATGGTGGGGCCGAAGTCCACCTGCCGATCCCTGTTCGGACCTCGGCAGGTTGGTTGGTTCCCCCCATCGCAAGCCTGGCAAGTCGGGACTTGCCGCACGGCTTACTCGCTCTTCGGGGGGGCCGGCAGTCGTTCGAGAACCTTGTCGATCAAGCCGTAGCTCTTCGCCTCCAACGCGGACATGAAGTTGTCGCGGTCTGTCCCCTTCTGGATCGACTCCAGGGTCTGACCGGTGTGCTTCACGAGAAGCTTGTTCAAGGTATCCTTGGTGCGAAGGAATTCCTTGGCATGAATCAGAATCTCGGTCGTCGTCCCCTCGGTGCCAGCGAGGGGCTGGTGGATCATCACGCGGGCGTTCGGCAGGGCGAAGCGCTTGCCGGCGGTTCCGGCGGTCAGCAGCATCGCCCCCATGCTGGCGGCCTGTCCCATGCAGTACGTCGCGATGTCGCAAGGGATGAACTGCATCGTGTCGTAGACCGCCATCCCCGCGGTCACGCTGCCGCCGGGGCTGTTGATGTACAGGCTGATGTCCGCCGTCGGGTTGTCGTGGTACAGAAACAACATCTGGGCCACGATCAGGTTCGCCATGTCGTCCTGGACCACCCCTTGCAGGAAGATGATCCGGTCCTTCAACAGCCGACTGTAAATGTCGTAGGCTCGTTCTTCACGGCCCCGGCTGTCGATCACCATCGGAATCAGCGGCATCGTCGATCCTCCGGGCAGACGGCCGCTCCCTTGAGAATCGGCAGCACGTCCGCGTGGAATGAATAGGAATGGATGGGTGTCGCTCCGCGTCGTCGGCTGCGAGTGTCAGTCTCGGCGCCCGCGATCGATTCCCGATAACCCTCACGATCGATTCGATAAGGGTCTACTGCCTTCTTTTCCCTGGCCTCTGTCCTCTGTCTTACTTCTTCAAGGCCGGGTCGCCTGGCTTGCTGAGCACTTCGTCGACGAGGCCGAACGCTTTGGCCTCATTGGCGTGGAAGTAGCGGTCGCGGTCGCTTTCCTTCGCGATGACTTCGAGGGGTTGGCCCGTGTGCTTCGCGAGGATCTCGTTAAGCCGTTCGCGTTCCTTGAGGATCTCCGCCGCCTGGATCTCGATATCCGACACCTGGCCGCCCACCTGGCCGTAAGGCTGGTGGATCATCACCTTCGAGTTTGGCAGGGCGTATCGCTTCTTGGGCGTGCCGGCTGCGAGGATGATCGCCGCACCGCTCGCCGCGATGCCCATGCAGTACGTGCTGATCGGGCATTCCATGAACTGCATCGTGTCGTAGATCGCCAGGGTCGCGGAGACTGATCCGCCGGGGCAGTTGATGTACATGTGGATTTCCGCGTTCTTGTTCTCGTACTGGAGGAACAAGAGTTTCTGGATCGTGATGTTGGCGAGGTAGTCGGTGATGGCCGGGTTGCCGCCAGTCTCGGGACTGCTGCCGAGGAAGACGATGCGGTTCTCGAGGAGGAGATCGCCGAGGGTCATCGTCCGCTGCCGGGCGTACGTGCCTCCGCGCTGGACTGACGGGCTGGTTGGACCGGTCGAGGCTTGGAGATCGAACATGAAGGAGCCTTTCAGGTGGTCAGGAGCCAGGGTCCGGAAGCCCTTGTATCGAGGGCGTGACCACTCACTCCTGGCAGGACGATCGATTGGGATAGTGTACGTGGCTCGTCAACGGGGGGATGAGATTCGTTTCGATTCGTCACGGTCCGTTTCGCCGCGACGCGGAGCCTTCGGAGCGGAATGCTTGGTGACTCCCGCACTCTGCTCTGAAGACTCCGCGTCGCGGCCAAGGGATCTCGTGGTTTATCCTTCGGCGCTCGGCGGGGCGACGCCTTCGCTGCCGGGGACGAGTTGCTCGGAGGAAGTGGACACTTCCGGTTCCTGCTCGGCCTGCGTGAGTTCGTAGTCCTCGTACGCCGCGGTGGAGAGGACCAGGTCGAGCGCCTTGCGTTCGAGCAAGTCGGTGGCCAGGGCTTCGATGAGGTCTTCCTTCTCGAAGCGAGCCTTCACCTTGCGAACGTTCTCGCCGCTCTGGTCGGCAATCCGTTCGAGTTCGGCGTCGATGTCCTCGTCCTCGATCTCCATCTTCTCGACTTCGGCAATCTTCTGGAGAACGAAGTGCTCCTTGAGAGCCGCGGCGGTGCTGCGGAGCGCATCCTGTTCGAGAAGGCGGGATCGGCCGCGGATCTGCTCGTCGCTGAGGCCGGCGGAACGCATCTCCATGACCTTGCGGGACAGCGTCTTGCGGACCTGTCGGCGGAGCATGTCCTGCGGCAGTTCCCAGTTCGCCTTGGCGGCCAGGAGTTGCAGCACCTGTTGGCGGGCCGACTGACGCTGGATGTATTCCAGCCGGCGATCCAGGATGCTGCGAGCGAGTTCCGTGAACTGATCCGGCGAGCTGATCCCAAAGCCTTCAAGCAGGTCGTCGGTGAGTTCCGGCAGGCGGACCGTCTTGATGTCCTTGACGTGGAAGGCGGCCTGCACGGTGACGCCGCGAAGATTCTCGTTCGCCATCTCCTGCGAAAGCTTGATGCCCACCATACGGGTCTCGCCCACTATGGCCCCGACCATGACTTCACCGAACTTGTCGGCCACGCCGTCCGAAAGGGCCAGTTGCTGCTCGACCTTGACGCGAACTTCTTCAAGCTTGTTCAGTTCACGGTCGCCAAAGGTGATGACGACATCCGAGGTCAGCAGGTCGTTCAGAGCGACCGTCGGGGCGTCGCCTTCCTTCGGTACGGTCTGCCCGTGCGGTTCGAGAAGGCGGCGTTTCTCGGTCTCGACCTCGGCATCCGAGTAGGTGTGCGTCGGCCGGCGGAGCGTCAGGCTCTTGTACTCCGGCAGGTCAAACTCGGGGCGGACCTCGATATCGAATTCGTACACCAGCGGGCCTTCCGCCGGGATCATGATCGCGAAGGGATCGAGCTCCGGCGGGGACAACGGCGAGATCGTCTGCTCCTCGGCGAGCTGTTCAAGGCTCGCCATCAGCACGGACGTCTTCACTTCCTCGGCGACCTGCTTGTAATAACGCTGTTCGATCATCTTGCGAGGAACCTTGCCCGGGCGGAAGCCCCGGACGGTGGGTTGCTCGCTGCGAACGAGTTCCGTGAACTTGGCGTGGAACTGCTTGTCGATGGCGTCACGTTCGACGGTGACCTTGACGTGCTTCCTGCACGGGCCGACATCCCTGATCTCAACGGTCTGCGGCAGCTTCTCCATCGGCTGGGAAACAAGAGACTCGACCGCGGCGATTTCCTCGGTGGTCGGCTCGGGAGATTCGGCAATTTCCGTCTCGGTGGACATCGGCTTCGTCCTCATGGCGTACAGTCAGGCCGCATTCGACCCGAATTGGACAATCATTCTAGGAAAATGGACGGGTCGGGAAGGTGCCGTCCCCCGGATTTTGGTCTGCCTGCCTCTCGCGAGGGAAGATTTTTCACTACCTTCGCGGTCGAATCGCGTTATTCTCAATGTGTCCTCCCGTCCACGATCTTCTTGTTTCCGCTGGTCAGGACCTGCCATTCACCCACTCCATTCGCCCTGCTGGAAGGTTCGCGATCATGTCGATGCTCCCGTGCACGTCCATTCAATATGCCTGGTTATGCGTGGCCGCCCTGTTGCCGAGTGCCGTCGCCGCGGGGGATTCCACTTTCGATTCCCAGGTGAAGCCGCTGCTCGCGAAGCACTGCCTCGGCTGCCACAACGAGATGAAGGCGAAGGGGAAGTTTCGCGTGGACCTGATGATGGCGGACTTTGAAAAGACGGAGAGCCGTGAACGCTGGGCCCTGGCTCTGAAACGAATCCGCGCCGGCGAGATGCCTCCCGAGGATGTAACGACCCGGCCGTCGGGTTCCGAACTTCAAACGCTCTACGCCTGGGCGGGCCAGCAATCCAAGGCGGCGGCAGCAAAGCGCGCGGCCGAGGGGCGGGTCGTGTTACGAAGGCTCAATCGCGCCGAATACGAGAACACGGTTCGCGATCTCCTCGGCGTTCGCGTCGATCTCAAGAGCCAGCTGCCCGCGGATTCCTCGGCACATGGATTCGATAACGTCGGCGAGGCCCTGCACACGTCGTCCTTCCTCATGGAGAAGTACCTCGAAGCCGCGGACACGGCACTCAATGTTGCCATCACGAACAAGCCCCAGCCGAAATCGACCGTGACCCGTGTCTCGCTCAAGGAATGCCGGCCCGTCCAGCACACCATGGAGGACGTCTACAAGATTCTCGACGATGGCGTGGTCTGCCTCTGTTCGTCGTTGTGGCATACCGTCTATTTCTCGAAGTTCTATCCCTCGGAGCGAGGTCTTTATCGTTTCCGTATCTCGACCTCGGCTTACCAGAGCGATGGCAAGCCGATCACGTTCCGCGTCACCGTGTCGGGCGGTCAACTCTCCGGCAAGAGCGGGCTCATCGGATATTTCGACACGCAGCCGGGGAAACCGACCGTGCTCGAGTTTGAACAATACATGGAGCCGAAGACGACGATCACGCTCCTGCCCCATGGCTTGCAGGGTGCTCAGGCGGTGAAATCCGTGGGCTCGGAGAAGTATAGCGGCCCAGGCTTGGCGGTGCAGTTTCTGGAAGTGGAAGGCCCGCTGAACCCGAACTGGCCGCCGCTGCCGCATCGTCGGCTCTTCGGGAATCAACCGCAGGGCCCGGCTCCGGAATACAACCAGAGCACGCGCGTCGAGATCACCTCGAAGAGCCCGGCAGCCGATGCCGATCGCATCCTTCGCAGCTTCGTTCGTCGGGCCTTCCGCCGAGCGGTGACGGACACGGATTTAAAGCCCTACCTCGATCTCGTGGAGGCAAAACTGGCCGAGAAACGCACCTTCGAGCAGGCGATCCGTGCCGCGTTGCTCTCGGTGATGGTGTCGCCCGAGTTCCTGTTCTTGCGAGAAACGAAGGGAATACTGGACGACTTCTCGCTCGCGAGTCGCCTGTCGTACTTCCTCTGGAGCACGATGCCGGACGACGAACTTCTCGGCCTCGCGGAGCAGAAGAAACTCTCGCACCCCGAGGTGCTGAAACAGCAAGTCGAGCGGATGCTCAAGGATTCGCGGTCCGTTGCGTTCACGGAGAACTTCGTCGGCCAATGGCTCGGTCTTCGCGACATCGATTTCACGGAGCCGAGCCAGCTGCTGTATCCGGAGTTCGATCACATGCTGAAGGTGAGCATGTTGAAGGAGACGGAACTGTTCTTCGCGGAGGTGCTCCAGGAGAACCTGAACGTGACGAACTTCCTGGCGTCGGACTTCTCGATGCTCAACGGGCGACTGGCGAAGCACTACGGAATCGAGGGGGTGAACGGCTGGGAGTTCCGCAAGGTGGCCCTGCCGCCGGGGAGCCATCGTGGCGGTGTGCTGACGATGGCGAGTGTGCTCAAGGTGACGGCGAATGGTACGACGACCTCGCCAGTGCTTCGTGGTGCGTGGATCCTCGACCGCATTCTGGGAACGCCGCCGAGCCCACCTCCGGAAGGCGTGGCGGCGTTCGATCCTGACATCCGCGGTGCCGTCACGATTCGCGAGCAACTGGCGAAGCATCGTAACGTTCCCGCCTGTGCGTCCTGCCACGTCAAGATCGATCCGCCCGGGTTCGCGCTGGAAAGCTTCGACGTGATCGGCGGCTATCGGGAGCGTTATCGCGTCACGGGGAGCGGCGAAACCGTCACCGTTAACGGACGAAGAATGAGCTATCACAAAGGCAAAGCGGTCGATGCCTCCGATGTGATGCCTGACGGGCAGACGTTCAAGAACAGCGACGAGTTCAAGCAGATCCTGTTGCAGCAGAAGGAGCCGTTCACTCGTGCGCTGGTGGCCAAGGTGCTGACTTACAGCACCGGCGGCGCCCCCGCACCAGGCAATGAGGCGGATGTCGAGGCCATCGCGAAGCGAGTGGCCGAGCAAGGCTACGGCTTCCGCACACTGGTGCATGAAGTGGTGCAATCGAGACTGTTCCGGACGAAGTAAGCGCGTGGTACACTGCGAAGGAATAAGGGGATCGACGCAAGCCGACGAGGACGAATCCGATGAGCAAGCTCTCCCGACGCCGTTTCCTCCGGGCCGCTGGCGTGTCGCTGGCCCTGCCGACGCTCGATGTGTTCACGCCTCGGCGTGTCTTCGGCGCTCCGGCGCCGAAACCCATCCGCCGGATGGTCTGCATCAACACGCCGCTCGGCGTGCATCCGCCGTTTTTCTTCCCCACTCAATCAGGGCGTGATTTTGAACTGAGCCCTTATCTCGAAGTGCTCAAGGAATTCCGGCAGGATTTCACGGTCGTCTCGGGCCTTTGCCATCCGGACGTGGGGGCCAGCCATGATTCCAACATGAGCTTCCTCACGGGGGCTCCGCATCCCGAACAGCGTGCGGGGTTCCGCAATTCGATCTCGATCGACCAGTTCGCGGCCGAGCATCTTCGAGGCCTTACACGCTTCCCCACGTTGTCGCTGTCCTGCGAAGGCTCGGGCCTTTCCTGGACTCGCAGCGGGGCGCCGGTGCCAACGCATCCCTGGCCGACGGCGGTGTTCTCTGCGCTCTTCCTCGGCGGCCGACCGGACGAAGTGGCCGCCCAGGCTCGGCGACTGCGGGACGGGCAGAGCATTCTCGACACCGTGAAGACCCAGACCAAGAAGTTCCAGGCCGGACTTGGCACCAACGATCTCGACAAACTCGACGAGTACTTCACCAGCGTCCGCGAACTCGAGCAGCAACTGGTTCAATCGGAGGAGTGGTCGAAGACGCCGAAGCCGAAGGTGGACGTGAAGCCGCCGCGGAACGTGATGAACTCCGCCGACCTGATCGGGAAGACGCGAGTCTGGTTCGATCTCATCCACCTTGCATTGCAGACCGACTCAAGCCGACTGGTGACGCTGCAACTCCTCGGCACGAGCAACGTGCCACCGATCCCCGGTGTGACCCTCGGCCACCACGATCTCTCACACCATGGGAAAGATCCCACCAAGATCGCTCAACTCAAGAAGCTCGAACTCGAAAAGATGGCGACTCTCCGCGACTTCTTAACCAAGCTCCGGGCGACGAAGGAACAAGGCGAAACGCTCCTGGATCGTACGATGGTCTTCTTCAGCAGCAACCTGGCGAACGCCGCGACTCACGGCGTGAAGAACATGCCGGTGCTCCTCACGGGGGGTGGATTCAAGCACGGTCAGCACATCGCCTTCGACGAGAAGAAGGACACGCCGCTGTGCAATCTCTACGTCTCGATGCTGCAACGCATGGGCATCGAGGCGGACAGGTTTAGTTCGAGTAAAGGCACGTTAACCGGCCTGGAAATGAAGGGCTAAGTGGGTCGTCCACAAACGACCGCGTGATCTCGAACCGGTTATCCACGTTTATCCGCGACGCGGATAAACGTGGCGAGTCGTGACTGACCGGTTCGATGTTACGCCGCTTTGCGGATCGACTGGTGCAGATAGCTCGCACACGTCTCGACGACGCGAGTCTGTTGTTCCGCCGTGATCTCCGGGAAGATCGGCAGAGCGAGCACGGTTCGCGTCGCCTCTTCGCTCGCGGGGAAGTCTCCCTCGACGTGCCCCAGGAAGCGGAAGCACTCCTGCTGATGCAGTGATAACGGATAGTAAATGTCGCAGGACACGCCGTGGTCGCGGAGATGCTTCACCATGCTATCGCGATGATGCGACGGCACACGGACGACGTACTGATTGTAAGTATGCTTGCCGTGAGGATGGGCGCTCGGCCGGCGCAGGAAGCCGACGAGCCCCGACTCTTCGAGCAGGCCGTCGTAGCGCTTCGCGGCCTCGATGCGCTGGGCAATCCAGCGTTCCACGTGAGGCAGTTTCACGCGAAGAATGGCGGCGTGGATCGCGTCGAGCCGCATGTTGTAGCCGATATATTTGTGCTGGTAACGCACTTCGGAGCCGTGGACTCGCAGGGCGACGAGCTTCTTCGCCCATTCCTCGTCGTTGGTCGTCACAAGCCCGGCATCGCCCAGGCTGCCGAGGTTCTTGGAAGGATAGAAGCTCATGGCCGCGGCGGCACCTAGCGTGCCGCAACGCTGCCCTTCGTACTCGGCCCCGAACGACTGGGCGGCGTCTTCCACGACGAGAAGCCCGTTGTTGCGGGCAATCTGGTGGATCGTATTCATCTCCGCGGTCTGGCCGAAGAGATGCACCGGCATCACGGCTTTCGTTCGAGCCGTGATCTTGTCCTCGAGCTGTTCCGCGTCGAGGTTGTAGGTGACGGGATCGATATCCGAGAACACCGGCCGAGCCCCGAGCCGACAGACGGCGCTCGCGGTCGCGAAGAACGTGAACGGCGGCACAATCACTTCGTCGCCCGGACCGACGCCCAGGGCGTGCAGCGCCAGGATCAGCGCGTCGGTGCCCGAACTACAGCCGACGGCGTACTTCGCGCCGCAGTACTCGGCAGTTTCTTTCTCGAAGGCTGCCACTTCCGGGCCAAGGATCACCTGGCCGGAACGCAGCACCCGTAGCACCGCGGCGTCGATTTCGCTCTGGAGATCGCGGTACTGACCGACGACATCACACATCGGTACAGGCGGTATGGTCGAGGGCTTCATGCCCAGTCTCCTGCGGTTTGCGGAGGGCGGCCGAACCGTGGGTCGAGGAACAAAAGTCGGCTATCCCTACGCAACCTGGAGAATCTTGTCAAGCCAGGGTGCCGGGACGCGCAAGGCGGATCGAGCCGTCTTGCGCTTCAATCTCAGGCAATTCGTCCTGGGAAACCCCGGTTCTTCAGCCTGCGTTCCACTTTGGCGCAGGTTCGGGTTGCCCGAATCCGGAAGAGTCCGCATAATCGCCCCATCATGGCTGACTCTTCTGCACCGATTCCGATTTCCGAGATCGAACGCCTGGCGAACGATCCCGACCAGCGAATCCGTATCCTTCACAGCCTGCTCGGCGAGGGTGCGTGCCGACAGATCGGCATCTACCCCATTCCGCCCGGCTTCAAACTTTCCGTCGTCATCCCCGTCTTCAACGAGGAACGCTGGCTCGGCGAACTCGTGCGGCGAGTGCAGGCCGTGCCGATGCCGAAGGAACTCGTCATTGTCAATGACTTCTCGACGGATCGCACGCCCGCCATCTTGAAGGAACTCGAAGCCCAGTACGACAACGTTCGCGTCTTCCATCAACCTCGGAACATGGGCAAGGGTGCCGCGCTCCGTGAGGGCTTCAAACACGCCCAGGGTGATGTCATCGTCGTACAGGACGCGGACTGGGAATACGACCCCGCGGAATACCCCCGCATGGTCCAGCCCATCCTGGATAATCGAGCGGACGTCGTGTTCGGCTCACGTTTCATCGGCGATAATCACCGCGTTCTTTACTTCTGGCACTCCGTGGCGAACTGGGGCCTGACGGTCCTGTCGAATATGTTCACGAATCTGAATCTGACGGATATGGAGACTTGCTATAAAGTTTTCCGTCGAGAAGTGATTCAGTCGATCAACCTCAAGAGCGATCGCTTCGGCTTTGAACCCGAGGTGACGGCGAAAATCGCCCGACGGCGCCCCGGCAAGCCCGCCTGGCGCATCTACGAGGTGCCGATCAGCTACAGCGGCCGAACGTATGAGGAAGGCAAGAAGATCGGCCTGAAGGACGCCTTCCAGGCCCTGTACTGCATCGTGCGGTACTCGCTCAAGGATTGAAGTCTACCCTTCCGAATCCGCCACCGGCAATTTCATTCGGAACATGGCGCCCCGAAGCGGTTCGCTCTCGATTTCCAGCGTGGCCTCGTGATGCTCCAGCACGACCGCCACGAAGGACAGGCCCAGGCCCATTCCGGCACTGAGGCCCTCGAAGAGAGCGTTATCCCGCTTCGTCGAGAAATGCGTCTTGAGGCAATTCTCGCGAACCTCGGGCGTCATGCCGACGCCGTTGTCCCGCACTTCCAGGATCGCGGCGCCCGCCTCACGGCGAGTGGTCATGTGGATCTCTCCCTTCCACGCCGCCGCGTCGAGCAGCTTTTGCCGACGGCTGGAAGCCTCCGTGCTCGCGTTGCGTCGGGCTTCCTCGCGAAGGTGATTCCGCATCTCGAAGGTGGCATCGCGCGCGTTGAAGACGAGATTCTCGAGCGCCTGCTGCATGTGTGATACGTCCCCACTGACCATGAGCGAACCCGCACTCACGTCCGCCGTGACGCGGACCTTCCATTTGTCCCAGCCCATTTCCACCCAGGTTCGCTGCGTCTCGCGGACGAGTTCGTTGAGGTCGAAGCGCGTGATCTCCGCCTTGTTCGGATCGCGGCGAACGGTGCGCAGAATCTGCTGGAGTCGTTCGGTGACGGTGCCAAGCGTCGCCTTCACTTCGGTGAGCATCCCATGCTGCGACGTGGACGCGCCCTCGGCTTCCAGGCACCGGCTGAGCAGATCGTTGGGGCGGACGAGCAGGTTCTTGATGTTGTGGGCATACGACCCCGCCATGATGCCGATGCTGGCGTAAAGCTGGGATTTCATCTCGAGAGCGCTGCGTTCCGCCTCGTCCGCCTGTTGGGCCAGCCGGGCCGCCGCGAGTTCTTTCTCCAGCAGCTTGCGGCCCAGTTCCTCCTGCACGCGGACCGCCCATTCCTGCTTCACCTGCACCTCGGCCAGTTCGAGTCGCTGGTGCTCAGCCTCCCGTTCGGCCGCAAGCTTCGCGTCATCGCGTCGACGCTCGCGCAGGAGGAACCAGCCCACGAACATCACCGCCAGGATCGTCGCCGTCACGAGGATCGCGGCCCGTCGGATGGCCTGCTTGCGAGCTTTGCGTTCCTCCTGTTGAAGTTTGTTGAAGGCGTGCAGCCGATACTCGCAGCGAACGACGGCCCGGGGATCGGAATCGCCCAGAGGGTAGTATTCGAGGGATTGCAGCCGCGTCTGGTTCTGCTGCCGGGGCTTGGGCCAGTTCGAGTCCCAGTGGATCGTGGGCGGCGGCGTCCCTTCCTTCGTACGGAAGCCCGGAAAACTCACGGCAATCGTGTAGATCTCCGGAAACAGCGGCAGCTGGTTGGCGTACATTCGCGTCGGCTCCGCCAGGGCACGGATGTGCTCCGCCAGCTCATCCGCCTTGAGTGTCCGACGTTTCTCGGAGTCTGGACCCGGCTCCTCCTGCAAAAGCTGGGCATACTCCTTGATCAGTTCCGGCAGCGACTTGCGGAAGTTGCGGGCTTCATCGAGCCATTCGCGAACGTCCGCTTCGTCCGCCTCGTGGCTCCAGTTGACGCGATCGAATAGGAGCACCGCGAGCCACGTCACCAGCGCAGCCCACAGCAGAACGATGGGCGCCAGGCCACCGATGAACTTCCAGAGGCGGCGACGTTGCGAGGCGGGTGTAATGACCGATTCCAGTTTTCAGTGGGACGAATACGATACCTCCGTCATTTTCGATCTTCCCGGCCCAGCTTCAAGGCGAGTGAAATCAGATTCACTCGCCCCTGAAGTCGGTCACTCTCTCCGCAGAGGAGGGAATCTCAGTGCGAGTGCAAGGTGGGAGAAAATGATAGGGAGGAGATCAAGTTCCCCAGGCGAATGCGTAAACTCTTGCGATCGCACCCTGAAACCGGGCATCAAATCAGAGTGCGAACTGTGTGGGTGGCGCGTGGGGCTGGTACGATTTCGCTCGTCCTTCGCCTTATGAATCCGTCATCACCTTCGGCACGTACTTGTTGGACATCGCCGCGTAGTCCTCCCGCACGGGGCTGAAGATATCCAGCACCACACAGGGGCCGCCCACCGCAACGGCCTTGTGCGGAGTGTTCGGCGGCACGATGAACATCGCCCCGGCTTCGCACACGCGCGTCTCGTCGCCAATCGTCAGTTCCATGCAGCCCTTCAAGAGCATCCCGGCCTGTTCGTGCGGATGATGGTGGAACGGCACCACCGCGCCTTCGTCCATCTCGAGATACGACAGCATCACATTCTGCCCGAACGGCGTCCGCAGCCGACAACCGGGGAGGAGTTCGAGCTTTGGGATCGCGTCCAGGTCGATGAAGGGCATCGGAAGCCTCTTGCGGGCAGGTGAACACCGACGCCCTGGGAACAAGGTCAGGACGTTGGTTATCGTCATGATACCGCGCAGCGATGCGTTGCTGTCTCGCGAGATCACGCGAACTTGGTCACGCCCGGGGTGGCGATCGGCGGGTCGGGTAGTTTCACATTCCAGTCGTACGCAGGCGGGGTCAGGTCTTCCTTGGAGTTCAGGGCTTGCTCCCAGGTGATCGATTTGCCGGTGTACGCGGCCATGCGGCCCATGATCGCCAGCAGCGTGCTCTTCGCCATGTACTCGCCGTTGTTGAGCGGCTTGCCGGCACGGATGCCCGCGAAGAGTTCATCGTGCTCCTGCTGGTACAGGTTGTTGTTCTTCCCGTCGAAGGACCAGGGGTGTTCGCCTTTCAAGCCGATGCCACGGCTGCCCTCGGTAAGGAGTGCGGTGCCCTTGCTGCCTTGCACGCTGGCGCTCATGTCGCTGGCGGTGCCGGGCTGCTGGCGCGTCAGGCTGTAGAACTTGGTGCCGTCGGCATACTCGTAAGCGATGCTGAAGTGGTCGAAGACGTTGCCATAGCCCGGGTCCGTGAGGACTTGCCGACCGCCCATGCCGACGGCCTTCGCGGGGTACTTGTCGCCCATGACCCAGGCGCACACGTCGAGGTAGTGAACGTGCTGCTCGACGTTGAAGTCCCCGGAAAGCCAGGTGAAGTTGTACCAGTTCCGCATCTGGTAGGTCATGTCGCTCCAGTCCGGCTGGCGGTCTTTCTTCCAGCGGCCGGTGCGAAGGTCGGTCGCCTGCATCGAACAGATTCGGCCGAGGCCGCCATCGTGGATTCGCTTCACGCATTCGCGGAAGGAGGTGTCGTATCGCAGACAGAGGCCCGAGACGACGGAGACGTTCTTCTGCTTCGCACGTTCGCAGGACTCGAGCACGGAGCGGACCCCGGGGCCATCGACGGCGACCGGCTTCTCGGCGAAGACGTGCTTGCCAGCGTCGACCGCGGCCCTCAGGTGCAGCGGGCGGAAGTGCGGCGGCGTCGCGAGCAGCACCACATCGCAGCGGTCGATCACTTCCTTGTAGGCGTTGAAGCCGACGAACTTGGCGTCCTGCTTCACGTCGACCTTCGCCGCGATCGGCTTGCTCAGCAGCGTGGCGAGGCTGCTCTCGATGCGGTCCGGGAAGGCGTCCGCCATGGCGACGAGCTTGACGTTCGGATCCGCCGCCAGCGCCTGGGCGGCAGCGCCCGTGCCGCGGCCGCCGCAGCCGACGAGCCCGACGCGAAGGAGGTTATCACTGGCCGCGTAAGCCTGGGGAACGACGGCAAGCGCACCGACGCCCGCGGAACGCTTCAAAAAGGATCGGCGTGAGGTGGTCATGGTTGTTTCCCTCGGTCAAGTAGATGATTCAACTTCACTTCACCGGCAGCAACTCGAACTTCCGGACATACAACTCGTGCCCTTCGCACTGTAGCAGCACGTGCCCCGCTGCGGGGAACACGTCATAGGCCTTGTTCACGGTCTTCCCGTTGACGATCACGGTGATCGTGCTGCCCTCGCAGACGCACTCGACCTTCGTCCACTCGCCCAGGGGGCTGGCAACGTCGTCCTTACCGCGAGTGTCGAGGAGTTCCTTGAAGAAGGGCTCGTGATTGCTCCACCACAACTGGCGGCCCACGAACTCGCGTTTCTCGCCGCCTTCCTTCCAGCGTGGCTTCTTGTCCGGCCCGATGGCCACGTCCGCGAACAGCCTCACGGGCACGGTCTGGCCCTTTTCGTCCGCCCCGCGGATGCCGATAAGGTCCCCCTCGCAGCCCTGAGCGAGTTGCACTTCGATGCAGGACATCCAGGCCCCTTTGCCCGCACCGCCATCGGGGCCGTTCGCATTCACGAGCAGCCCGGAGTTGCGGACGTACTTGCCGCCGTCGGTCTTCTGGCCCCACTTGTATTCGAGAACGGCGCTATAGTCGCGGTAAGCCTTCTCCGTGCGGGCATAGCCGAAGCCGTCGCCGGAGATGTGAATGACGCCATCCTTCACGGTGAAGACGCCCTTCGGGTCCGCGGCCTTTGAATCGCGAAGCCAGACTTTCAGATCGCCGAGATCCTTGCCGTTGAAGAGCGTGACCGGCGCGGAGGGTTTGATCGGCGTCTCATCCGCGAAGAGCGGAACGCTAAAGCAGGCGATGGCAAACAGGAGGAGGTGTCTCATGACCAAGAATCTACACGAGGGGCGGATCAAGTGATAGGTGCGAAGGGATTTGTCGGCCGCATTGTGTTTGTGGGAATGGTTGGTCACCCGAGCTTTTGCAGCCAGACTCGGAGATCGTTGTCGTACTCGCTGGCCAGGTCGCCCTTCACGAGTTGGCGGTGGAAGTCCGCGGCGCCTTTCCGCCCGAGATCAGCAGCCTGGGCACTGGGGAACCGCCTCGCCGGGTCCGCGGCCACCAGTTTGCGGCAGAGGTAAACGAGCATCTCGTTGCCCGCGACCTCGTCCGGCAGGATCTCGGGCAGGCGGACGTCGAGTGTCCACTTGGCCTCACAGAACTCGCGATACGTGGTGAGTCCTTCAAACGGAGCCTTGCCCGAGAGCATCTCGACAAGCACGTAACCCAGGCTCGCGAGGTCCGCCTGGGGCGTGGGCGTGCCGCCTTCGAGGACTTCGGGAGCCGCATACACGGGGCTCCAGACCTGTCGGCCGGCCGCGGCGCGAAGGTCCATCGCGGAGCCGATGTCGACGATCTTCGCGGTCCCCGTTCGCTTCAGCATGATGTTGGAGGGCTTGAGGTCGCCATGCACGATCTTCTCGCGGTGAAGGGCCGCAAGGGCTGCGAGGCAATCGCGAAGCACCTGAATCGCCACGCCCGGTTTAAGCCTGGGCTGGGCAACGCCGGGAGCCACGATCACATCCTGCACATACTGCCAGTGTGCCGGCTCGAGTTGTTCCCGGCTGCGATCGAAGACTTCCTGTGAGAGCAGCTGGCGAAGGTCGTACCCGTCCACCCACTCCATGCCCATGATGCGGATGCCGTCGTGGGAGACGAAGTCGTGGACGTAAAGCAGGTTGTCGTGCTGGATCAACGCCACCTTCGCCGCGACGGCGGCGATGCGGCCCATGTCGACGTCATACGCTTCATCGTCGCGGTACGACTCGGGCGAGAAGGCTTTGAGAGCGACCGGAAGCGAGAAGCCATCGGCCCCGAGTCGCGTCGCGAGATAGACGATGCCCTGCCCGCCGCGGCCGAGGAGTCGAAGATCGCGACATCGTGTCGGCCAGGTGAGGCCGCCCTCTTCAATCAGGTCGTCATAGCGCGAGATCAGCGGCCCCTTCCGGCGTACCGGGGGGATGTTGGCACCCGAAGAGAAAAAGGAACCGGTGGACCCCATGTGTCTCCTGCGTGATTCACGAGTCTGTGATTGTACACCTGAATCGCCTATCGCCGAACGATTTTCGGAATCCCCTTGACAGGCTCCCGGGATTCGTAGGATAACGATCTTGTTGACGTGAGCTCGAAGGGAACTCGAGTGGCCAGGAAAAGGGCCTGACAGGGACGGTTCGCGAAGGGTCGTGCGGTGTCCAATTTCGGGAAGTTGGAACTTCCCACTGGAAATTTGGGAATTAGCCGCTATACTTCTCTCATCGCGACACCCGACGGACTCCAGTCTGACCGAGTTGAGCGACCGCACTTTACCGCGTGACCGTCCGGATTGGATTCCTGACTGGTTGCGACTCTCGGCTTTCCTACCACGACGCGAACCCAGAAGCGACTCGTCAAGGGAAACCCAGTACGGGAAAATCAGGCGGACCACCGAGCTAACGTCTGCGACGTGCGTTTATCCGTGCAAACCAGGGTTTGCTCTTCCGTAACCGGGGCCTTCGCAAGCCTCGTACCCCATGACTCAGTCGAGTTGATTGTTCCATCCCTTCCGCTAATTCGAGGATTTGACATGCCCGACGCCCGAGGCGTCGAGGGGGCACCGCGACCCCTTCTCCGTGCCGCTGCCAAGCGTCCCCTTCTCCGCAAGCCTGGCGAAGCCGGCCCTGCCCCCGCCCCCGCCCCTGCCGCACCCCCTGCCCCGGCGGCCGCACCTCCCGCCTCGCCCGTGCGAATGGATCGCGGGGAACGGACCGAAACGCCCGTCGAACCGCGTCGAGCCCCGGCCCCCGTGGGCTCCGCCAGCCGACTGGACGACCTTTACCGCATGCCCATGCCCCAGCTATTCAAGCTGGCCGAGAAAGAGGGCATCCACGAACACACCGGTATGAACCGGGCCCAGCTCATCGTCGGCATCGTTCGCCGACAGATCGAGCGAGGCGAAAAGGTCACGGGTTCCGGCACGCTCGAAGTCCTGCCCGACGGCTACGGCTTCCTTCGCAGTGCCGCCCACAACTATCTCGCGAGCCCGGAAGACATTTACGTCTCCCCCTCGCAGATTCGCCGCATGAGCCTGCGAACGGGCCTTGTGGTGGAAGGGCCGATCCGCCTGCCGATCGAGAATCAGGACAACTTTGCCCTGATGCAGATCGAGCTCGTCAACGGTAAGTCGCCTGACGAGGGCACCGCCGTCACCAGCTTCGAAGACCTCACGCCGCTGCACCCCAATAAGCGGCTGAACCTCGAAACCAGTGGCGACGAACTCTCGATGCGGATCGTCGACATTGTCACACCCATCGGCAAAGGGCAGCGCGGCCTGATCGTCGCACCGCCTCGCACCGGCAAGACGATTCTGCTCTCGAAGATGGCCAACGCCATCATCAAGAACCACCCGGAATCGTACGTCTTCGTGCTGCTCGTCGATGAGCGGCCCGAAGAAGTGACGGAAATGCAGCGATTGGTGAACAGCCCGAATGCGGAAGTCGTCGCTAGCACCTTCGACGAACCGCCGGAAGAGCACATCCACGTGGCGGATATCGTGCTCGAAAAGGCCAAGCGAATGGTCGAGATGAAGATGGATGTCGTCATCCTCCTCGACTCGATCACCCGCCTGGCCCGCGCCCACAACACCGAAGCCCCCGGCGGCGGCAAACTGCTGTCCGGTGGTCTCGACTCCAACGCGATGCAGAAGCCGAAGCGATTCTTCGGTGCCGCGCGTTGTGTCGAGGAAGGTGGTTCGCTCACCATCCTGGCGACAGCCCTGGTCGATACGGGCAGCCGGATGGATGAGGTGATCTTCGAAGAGTTCAAGGGAACCGGCAACAGCGAGCTCCACCTGGACCGCAGGTTAGTCGAGAAGCGGGTCTACCCGGCGATCGACGTCAACCGCAGCGGCACCCGCAAGGAAGAGTTGCTGATGCACCCTGACGAACACGAAAAGGTCCGCATCCTTCGCCGTGTGCTGGCTGACATGCACCCGGTGGAGGCGATGGAGCTTCTGGTGAATCGTGCCAAGAAGACGAAAAGCAATCTCGAGTTCCTCATGTCGATGAACCTGGGATAATCGTGTAACCTGCTGAGCCCGCAATGGCTCGCAGATCTCCGCCACCCCCGTGTCTCGCGGCCTACCGCGAACGGGGGTGATTGCGTTTGCTCGATCATCGGTTACACTTCTTGGCATGCCGATGCCCTTCGATGCCACGATGAAGGAACTCATCCGCAATCATCCCGCAGATTGGCTCGGGCATCTCGGCAGACCCATCACCGGGCCACCTGAGATCCTTTCGATCGAGCGCTCCACCATCTCGGCCTCCGCGGATACGCTGATCCGCGTCGGGGATCGTGTGATCCAAGTTAAGGTACAAAGCGGTGCCGATGCAGCTCATCGGCAAGAGCGTGACCATCGACAAGACCGCCAACTGCTTGCCGAGGTGTGAGGGGGCGATGCTGGGTCGCCGCCTCGCCAAAGCATCTTCCATTTCAGGCTGAACCAAGACAGCCTCACCCCCGCCGCTTCGCCAAAGCATCTTCCATTTCAGGCTGAACCAAGACACATTGACACGCTGGCGAACCTGGTCGATGTGGTCGGCGGTCCCCTTCTCGCGGATGAACAGGGTGCGGTCGGATCGATCGGAGTGCTGGCGCGTCAGCGACCACGGGATCTCAATGACTTGCGGGGCGCCAAGGGTGCCGGTGATCGCGTGAGTGCTAAGCACCTGCCCATGCCGGGGATTGATGCCAAACTCAAGGAATCGACGTGCCGTGGGCGCGTCCTCGACGGCCGCGACCCGAATTCGCACGGTGTAGTCTCCGACCGGCCAGCCAAAGGGCGTCAGCATCGTGATCCAGGAGTTCACATAGTCTTGCTGGCCGATGGTGAGGTAAGCCCCGGTGTCCAGGTGAGGCAGGCCCAGGTAGTAGCGGTAGAAGGCATGGCTGCCGGTGAGGCCGGCGGCCCGGTTGGCCTTATCCGCGTTGTTCTCGCCGGTGGCGAAACCAAAGGACTCCGGCGATGGGGCACCGGGGATCTTGGCCCACGCGCGCCGCAGTGCGGCGTCGTCCTTGGCGGTCTTGCGCAACTCGGCGACGACGGCCGCGTTCTCCGGCCTGGCCGCAGCAGCCATGACGGCTTCCACCCACTTCGTGCCGCGGGCGTGGCCGTCGAACTCGTCGCTCACGAACTTGGTGATCCGCGGCAGTGATTCCTCTCCCTCGAAGCGAAGTCGCTTCCGA
>Ga0105049_10000671_pt1 | contig 38461 bp, 38 predicted proteins | sample MAT06_FD_78087 | JGI IMG/M metagenome (GOLD analysis project Ga0105049, IMG submission 78087) | Freshwater microbial communities from Lake Fryxell liftoff mats and glacier meltwater in Antarctica - MAT-06 | ecosystem: Environmental > Aquatic > Freshwater > Ice > Liftoff microbial mat | place...
CAAGGGGCAAGCACGTAGGTTGGGCAAGGTTTGTTTGCCCAACAATGGGCTACCGCATCACGTTACGTTGGGCTTCGCTTTGCTCAACCCAACCTACGAAGCTTGCAATAAATCACCTAGTAGAATGATTTCTAGAATATTTGTGGGGAAACCGCAGGGACGGTATCCCTTTGGGACGCACCCGTCCAACTGCCGTTTCTAGGATAATCTAGGGCTAGCTAAAAACGACACTCCGACACCTCAGAAAGCATCTCACTTTGCAACATTACCAACACCAACAGCCAGCCGACGTAGTTCCCACGACGAAACCATCCACCGCCACACGCAAGCTGGCGATTCCCACAAATGAATGGCAGGCAATTCGCTCGCTATTCCCTTACCTGTGGGATTTTCGCTACCGCGTTGGCTTAGCGATTTTATTTTTAGTCACGGCTAAGGTAGCCAACATCGGCGTGCCGCTGTTGATGAAAGAAATTGTGGATGCGCTAGACAAAAATAAAGCGCTATTGGTTGTGCCCATTGCGCTACTCGCCGGTTACGGCCTACTCAGATTGTCATCCACCTTATTTGCCGAGCTGCGCGATATTGTGTTTGTTAAAGTCACCCAGCGCGCCATGCGAAAAATCGCGCTCAATGTATTTCGCCATTTACATGCGTTGTCACTCCGGTTCCATCTTGATCGCCAAACCGGTGGCGTCACCCGCGATATTGAGCGCGGCACGCGCGGCATTTCGACGCTCATGTCGTACATGCTGTTCTCCGTTATCCCGATAGTGTTAGAAATCACGCTCGTCACCCTATTGCTCGCCAACAAGTTTGATTGGACGTTTGTCTCAATTACCTTGGCCGCGATTGTGCTTTACATCGTTGCCACGATCACCATCACCAATTGGCGTACCAAGCATCGCCGTGAGATGAATGATATGGACTCAAAAGCCAACACCCGTGCGGTGGATTCGCTGCTGAACTATGAGACGGTGAAATATTTTGGTAATGAAGATTTTGAAGCCAAGCGTTACGACAAAAATCTTCAAAGCTATGAAGCGGCAGCAAGTAAAACGGAGACCTCCCTAGGGCTACTCAATTGCGCCCAAAGCATAGTGATTGCTACCGCTGTCACGTTGTTGATGTGGCGCGCTTCGGTCGGCATTGTGGATAAAGAACTCACCATCGGTGATTTAGTGATGGTGAATATTTTGCTCATTCAGCTTTACATACCGCTGAATTTTTTAGGTGTGATGTATCGTGAAATTAAGCAGGCCATGATCGACATGGAAAAAATGTTTCGCCTGCTCGGTGAGAACCAAGAAGTTGCCGACAAACCTTCTGCTAAATCACTCGTGGTGAGTGGTGCGACGGTGCGTTTTGAGGCGGTTAATTTTGGCTATGACGTTAAGCGACAAATATTGTTTGACACCTCGTTTGACGTTCCCGCAGGCAAGACCGTGGCGGTGGTGGGCAGTAGCGGCGCGGGTAAATCCACCTTGTCGCGATTGCTATTCCGTTTTTATGATGTCGGCAGCGGGAGCATTACGATTGATGGCCAAGATATTCGCGACGTTACGCAAGCCAGCGTGCGCGCTTCACTCGGCATCGTGCCGCAAGATACGGTGCTGTTTAACGACACTATTCGCTACAACATTGGCTATGGCCGCCCTGGCGCAAGTGACGCTGAAATCGAAGACGCGGCCCGCCGCGCCCACGTGCTCGATTTTATTTTGCGGATGCCCGATGGCTGGAACACCATGGTCGGCGAGCGTGGCTTGAAATTATCCGGCGGCGAAAAACAGCGAGTCGCTATCGCCCGCACGCTACTCAAAAATCCGGCCATCCTGATTTTTGACGAAGCGACTTCTGCATTAGATTCGGCCACCGAAAAAGCCATACAAGCGGAGTTAAAAGAAATCGCCCAAAACCGCACTACACTCGTCATCGCGCACCGGCTTTCCACCATCATTGATGCCGATGAAATATTGGTGATGCAGCATGGCCGTATCGTGGAACGTGGCGCTTTTCGGGCGTTGCTCGATGCGCATGGCATATTCGCTGAAATGTGGCGACTTCAGCAGGAAGATGCTAAAAAAATAGCGCTTGAACCGTCGGTTTAAGTCGTTATTTTCAGCTTTTATTTTTCAATTCATCCGCGTCTATTTCCATTCACGCCACGTTTTCACCAATTTGTCGCAGCACGGTATCGGTTAAGTCTGTTGACGCTTAAAGTTCATTCATCAACAACGCAGCACGAAGTTGAAACCAACCAACCACCACAATCGACAAAGGAAATGGAAATGAAAATGAAAACCACCACCAACAACACATTCAACAAAGACAACGCCGCCGCCACAATCCTCTTAAGCGCTTTTCTGGTGTTAATCACCGCCGCTATCGTGACCAGCACTAAAGCCGACGCAAAAGAAGTTTTATACGCCGCCGCACCACAGATCGAAACCATAATAGTCACCGCAACGCGTTTGAAATAACCAAACAAAAACGATTGTGGTGAACGTTAAGGTTAAGTAATGAGCAATACCGCGCTAACTCAAATTTAGCGTGATGAATAAAAAAAACGGCGAACATTGTTCGCCGTTTTTTTTGTGATGAAACCATTGAGCGGCGCATGGCTAAGCCTCATCTATAGAGCAAGCAGAATTTTCTTCACCGGCGCTGGCAATGCCGCTGTTGTGATGTCATCTAGGTTAAGCCACATGCTGCCAGGCTCGCCCGCTTGCAGTCTTCGTTTTGCGATGGAAATTTTTACTGGATAGATTGTTAGCGTGTAGTGGCTAAAACCATGTTCAATAATTGGCAGCGACTGTATTGCGGTTGCTAGATTGATGGTGCTGCTAAATTTTTTCTGAATAGTATCGGCAACATCAATATCCAGCGCAATTTCTGGCAGCGAGTAAAGCCCGCCCCAAATGCCGGTCGGTGGGCGGCGCTCAATATAGACTTCGTTGGCATTAAGCATCACCAACATTTTTGTTGTTCGATGTGGAACAGTTTTCTTGGGTGTACGCTGAGGTAGGGCATCTGTAAGGCCGTCGAGATGCGCCACACAGCTATCCTTAAGCGGGCAGAGTAAACATTTGGGCGTGTTGCGTGCGCAAAGTGTTGCGCCTAAATCCATTTGTCCTTGAATGTAGGCCTCGATGTTTTTACGTGGCTTTTCGCGCTCGGCGATTAGCCACATTTTGTCTTCAACTGCCTTAGTGCGTACATCGCCAGCAACGCCGAAATAGCGGGCGAATACGCGCTTCACATTGCCATCGAGTATTGGCCTAGGTTGCCCATAGGCAAATGCGCAAATGGCGGCAGCAGTGGAGCGGCCAATTCCTGGCAGTGACCATACGTCTTCATATTGGGTTGGGAATGCGCCGCCAAATTCGGCTTGAATTTGTACCGCGGTCTTATGCAAATTACGCGCCCGTGCGTAGTAGCCCAGGCCCGCCCAATACGGCATGACATCATCAATTGGCGTCTCCGCTAGCGATTGCAATGTTGGAAAGCGTTTCATAAAGCGGGCGTAATAATCAATAACCGCACCAACCTGCGTTTGTTGCAGCATGATTTCAGACACCCATATTCGGTATGGGTCGCGGGTGTTTTGCCATGGCAAGTCGTGGCGGCCATCGCGTTTTTGCCAGCGGATAATTTTTTCGGCGAACGTCGTCATGCACTATTGTCGCTGAAAGTAATGGCGTCTAAATATGTGTGATTAAACGTTAGCAGTTAAATGCGAATCATTTCTAACGCATAGTAAAAATCTATTGAAAAAATAGAATCAATCAATTAGACGAATATTGTCGCAACGCGCATATTACCTATCTGCATTTGCAGAGTTCATTCAAAACGTGTCAATCCCCCTGTACAGAGGAGCTACTATGTCAAGTCTTAAAGGTACTAAAACGCATCACAATTTGAAAGAAGCATTCGCTGGTGAATCACAAGCAAACCGCCGTTATCTTTATTTCGCAAACAAAGCTGACGTTGAAGGGCATACTGAAGTTGCTTCACTCTTCCGGGCAACTGCTGAGGGCGAGACTGGCCATGCACACGGTCATCTAGATTACTTAGCTGAAGTGGGCGACCCTGCAACCGATATGCCTATCGGTTCAAGCGAGCAAAACTTGCGCGCTGCTGTACATGGCGAAACGCATGAGTACACCGATATGTATCCAGGCATGGCAAAAACCGCACGTGATGAAAATTTTGACGAAATCGCTGACTGGTTTGAAACCCTTGCCAAGGCAGAGCGTTCACATGCAAGCAAATTCCAAAAAGCATTGGATGCGCTTACCGTACCGGCGTAATTTGTAGGGTAAGTGTATGTAAGTCAAACTGGGGTGCAATTACCGCGTTGGTGTCTATTGCACCCCAATTTTTAGCCAACACCATTAAAGAATAATATGAGTCAGCGCGAAGGTAGCCTCGAAGCCCCCACCCGTCATCCGATTGATTGGCAAAACCCCGAGTTTTATTCGGTTGAGTCAGTTACGAAGGAGATGGAGCGCGTGTTCGATATTTGTCACGGCTGTCGGCGTTGTGTGTCGCTATGCGGTGCTTTCCCAACCCTGTTTAATCTAGTTGACGCCAGCCCCACATTGGAAGTTGATGGTATTTCGAAAGAGAAATACTGGCAGGTAGTGGATCAATGTTACCTGTGTGATGTGTGTTATTTGACCAAATGCCCGTATGTGCCGCCTCACCCGTGGAATGTCGATTTTCCACATCTCATGCTCCGTGCTAAGGCAATTCAGTTTAAGCAGCCCTCCGCTACGCGCTTTCGCGATGTCACTTTGTCGTCAACTGATCGCAACGGAAAGCTAGCGACAATTCCGGTGGTCGTTCAATTTGTGAATGGCGCATCGAAAATGTCAGGCATGCGTTCGCTCGGCGAAAAAATACTGGGCGTACACAAAGACGCGTGGGTGCCTGATTTTGCGACGAAAAAATTTCGCTCAAGCTATACGCCAAGCCGGACTTACGTACCAAAAGATGGCGCAAAGTCTAAAGGCAAGATCGCGATTTTTTCGACCTGCTATGTGAATTTTAACGAACCCAGCATCGGTCACGACCTCGTTAAAATTTTAGATCACAACGAAATCCCGTTCGTCGTGGTTGAAAAAGAAGCCTGCTGCGGCATGCCCAAATTAGAGCTTGGCGATATTGATTCTGTAATCGCACTTGCACGCAAGAATTTACCGGCACTCGCCAAATTGGCGCGCGAGGGTTACACCATCATCACGCCAATTCCGTCGTGTACGCTGATGTTTAAGCAAGAAATACCATTGCTGCTGCCCGATGATGCCGATGCGCAGGCCGTCAAAGCCGCGATGATGGATCCATTTGAATATCTTATTGCGCGCAATAAAGACGGCCTCCTAAAAAAATCGTTTTCGCAGCCACTGGGGCGTATCTCATATCACGTACCGTGTCACTCACGGGTGCAAAATGTCGGCCAAAAAACGCGCGAAATGTTGGAGTTAGTGCCTGATACCAAAGTCACAACGGTCGAGCGTTGCTCCGGGCACGCGGGTACATGGGGCGTGAAAAAGGAGTTTCATGAAACAGCATTGAAGATCGGCAAACCCGTATTCAAAGCCATTACTAATGCCGAGCCAGCGTACATCGCCAGCGACTGTCAACTTGCAGGCCATCACATCATGCAAGGTATTTCGCAACTTAACAAAGACCAAATAAAAACTGACGCCAAATTGGCGCATCCACTAACCCTTGTGCGTATCGCCTATGGGTTGCCGGCATAACCGCGAACAGTAACTATTGAACGAAGGAACAATTAAATGAGGACAGCCACCATGAATAAATTAACCCGTGATTCTCTGATGACCTTAGAAGCCTACGCGAAGGCTCGTCCCACCTTTCGCAAAGAGGCGATGGCGCATAAAAAATTGCGTAGCGTGCATATCGGCGAACACATCACGTTATTGTTTGAAGATGAAATGACCATTCGCTATCAAGTGCAAGAAGTATTGCGGATCGAAAAAGCGTTTGAAGAGAGCGCAATTGTTGATGAGCTTGAAGCTTACAACCCGCTCATTCCCGAAGGGCGCGATTTTCGGGCAACCATGCTAATTGAGTATGGTGATGAAGCCGAGCGTCGCGTCGCGTTGACCAAGATGAAAGGCATTGAGCGTAAAACGTGGGTGCAAGTTGAGGGTGACAAAAAAGTGTATGGGATAGCGGATGAAGACTTAGAACGTGACGACGGCGCGAAGACGTCAGCCGTTCATTTTTTACGCTTTTCGATCACAGACGAAATGGCCGCCGCCTTGAAATATGGCGTCACGCTACAAATGGGATGCGATCATGCAGCCTATCAAATGACGGTCGAAGTACCAACGGCGACGCGTAATGCATTGGTGCAAGATTTGCGCTAATACTTGCTCGCACTGCTGTTGAATCAGCGTGGCAGATACTTGGGAAAAACCCTTAAACCTAGAAACGGTAGTTGACCGCTTTAGTTGCTTGAACGTAAGCATAAATAAACGAGTTTAGCGGTTTAGCACGTTCACCTATTTGGTGACGCACGCTACAGGTGCGATTGCACATTGTTCAAACTCCCTAGCCGCGTTATTCCTCCTTGCAGGATATGGTCTGCCCTGTCCCTGTTTGCCAAATGAGGCCTTGCTAGGAAGTCCGAAAATCGCACACTTATGTCTCCAACGGGGACGATATCCCTGTGGGACACACCCGTCCAACTGCCGTTTCTAGGTTGAACAGGCCGAAGTCGTCCACCATTTAATTTATAAGCGTCATCCCGGTTGATTTTGCAGCGCGCTTATCAAAGGTCATACATTTCTCGCAGCCTGCAAGAGTCGAGAATCGCATAATTAAATAATCGGCGATGCCTACCTTGGTGTTGTTGCCACTATTTCCACTACTGCCGCCACTAGCAGCATAGTCTCGAACACTCGCGGCAATGACAATAACGCGATCAATCTTGATGACATCAATTGCAATTAGATTTTGTAATGCGCGGACGATTTCATCACGTGATAGATCGAATGCAGACTCTAATACCCAGCAAAGTTCGACGATGACGATGCTCGAAATATAGCCGGGCGAATTTTCTGTGAGTGTTTCGATGAGTTTGGTTGCAAGTGCGGCCTGCTTGGCATCATCTTGCATGATGTAGCGCACGAGCACATTTGTGTCCAGCCCGATCATTTGGTAATGTGTGCTTGAGCACCGCGCATCGCAATCGTTGCATTCATCTGAGCGATGGACACCACTTTTTTGGGTTTGCCAAACATACCCTTCAACACCGTCACCGGTATTTTCTGCGCCGGCTTGAAAACAAAGTTGCCAGGGGTTATTTCATCAAACACGACACGGTCGCCCACATCGAGCCCAAGTGCTGAACGCACTTCAGCAGGAATGGTAATTTGACCTTTAGCGGTAATGGTCGCGGTAATCATAGTTGTGTTCGGCAATCGCTAAGTTGTTGACATTGCCTTACTGTAAAGTAAGGCATATTCGTTGTCAATGTACATTGATTGCGTATTCCATCTACCCTAAACCGCTGTCGTCTTAGCGATCAACCAATCCCGCGCCGCGCCGTTTACATGCGGCAATAGGCGACGCTTGACGTCGGCGTGGTAGGCGTTGAGCCATTGAATTTCATCGGTACGCAAGAGCGAAAAATCAATTAAGTGCGTGTCAATCGGGCACAACGTAAGGGTTTCAAATTGCAAGAAATCACCGAAGCCGTGATTGCCTGCGGGCACATTCAGTACGAGGTTCTCAATTCTCATACCCCATTGTCCGTCGCGGTAGAGGCCAGGCTCGATGGAGGTGACCATACCTGCCTGCATCGCGGTATGCGGCTCTGGCATGGCCTGACTGATTGACTGTGGTCCCTCGTGGACGTTCATGAAATAGCCAACACCGTGACCGGTGCCGTGACCATAGTTGAATCCTGCCGCCCAGATGGGTGCGCGGGCGATAGCGTCCAGATAGGGCGATAACGTGCCGCTGGGAAATTTAGTATTGGATAAAGCCATCATGCCTTTTAGTACCAAGGTGTAGTCACGCCGTTGTTCATTGGTCGATTCGCCAATCGGCCAGACGCGCGTGATGTCAGTGGTGCCGCCAAGATACTGACCGCCTGAGTCAATGAGCAAGATGCCGTTGCCCGCAATGATGGCTGCGCTTGCGGGCGCGGCACGGTAATGGTTTAACGCGCCATTAGCGTTAAAGCCCGCGATGGTGGCGAAGCTGCGGCCAACAAAGCCCTCACGCTTAGCGCGCTCCGCAGTGAGCTTTTCATCAATGGTAACCTCGGTTATTTTTTCATGACCAAGGGCGGCTTCAAACCAAGCGTAAAACTCCGCCATCGCGGCGCCATCTTGCTCCATCGTGTGACGTATAAAATCGGCCTCCACGTCGGTCTTTTTGGATTTGGCGAAGGTGGTGGGATTTACCGCCTCAATCACCTTCACGCCAGGGTCGATAGCCTCATGCGTGAGATGGGTGATGCGGCGTGGGTCATATAGCAATTTACCCGCCTTGATAGCGTGTAGTTGCGCATGAAATTCATCGTATCGCATGACGTTGATACCGTCTTCAGCTAAGGCCTGGTGAAGCGCATCCGATACTTTGCCCGGCATGACGAACAGCGTTGCTTCAGCCAATGTAACAATCGCATGGGCGACAAACACCGGATTGAAATTTACATCGCTGCCACGCAGATTAAATAAATAAGCTATATCGTCAAGAGTGGATAGCACGTGATGCTCAGCACTCAGCAGGCGCATTGCGTCACGTGTGGCCTCGAGCTTATCGCCGCGGCTGGACACCGCGTGGGGCGCTACGTGTTGGTAAATAGCGTCAGTGGGCAGTGTGGCGCGCGCCGCCCACACATCACAAAAGACGTCAATATTGGTACAGAGCGCAATGCCGCGTTCAGACAATCGAGCCGTTAATAATCTAGCGCTCGCTAATCCGATTACAGCGCCATCAACGGCCACAACTTCGCCCTTGGCTAAATTGTTAGCAAGCCAATCAATATGCTCAACGCTTGCACCACTCTTAATGCGGAAAAGTTGAATGGTTGTGTCTGATAACTCAGTCTCCGCCTGTAGCCAGTAACGCGAGTCGGCGAAAATCCACGCGTCGGTGTTGGTCACAATCAGCGTACCCATCGAGCCGGTAAAGCCAGACAACCACTCGCGGGCTTTCCAGCGTTCTGGCAAATATTCTGATAAATGCGGGTCACTCGATGGCACGAGTAAGGCGGTGATATTGGCGCGTGCCATCGCTTGCCGGGTGGCGTGTAAGCGGTTCACTATTTCGCTAGCGTGAGCGTTTGGCGTTAAATGTGTGTCCATCAACAGGCTCCTTTATGCAGGCAATATTTACTTTAAGAATAATTGGTATGCAGGATTGTTGGTTTCGTCTACGTACTCGTAGCCAAGTGAAGCTAAAAATTTATCGAAGCGGGTGTGCTCCTTTTTAGGCACTTGCAGCCCAATTAAAATACGTCCGACATCGGCGCCATGATTGCGATAGTGAAATAAACTGATATTCCAGTTGGGCGACATGCTCGTTAAGAAATGTATCAGCGCACCGGGGCGCTCCGGGAATTCAAATCGATACATGCGCTCATCCAGTGCCAGTGGTGAATGCCCGCCGACTAAGTGGCGCACGTGCAGCTTTGCCATTTCGTCATCAGATAAATCAATGGCGGGAAAACCATTTTTCTTAAAATGTGCAATGAGCTTTTTGGCCTCCGGTGAGCCTTTAATCGATATGCCAACAAACACATGCGCGGCCTTCGCATCGGCGATGCGGTAGGTAAATTCCGTAATATTGCGCGGGCCAATTGATTCACAAAATCGTTTGAACGAGCCGCGTGTTTCGGGCACCGTTACGGCAAGTAACGCTTCATGATGTTCACCTACCAAGGCGCGCTCGGCGACAAACCGTAAGCGATCAAAATTCATATTGGCGCCGCAACAAATCGCCACATAGATTTTATTCTTAGTTTTATTTTTGTCGATATAGCGTTTAATGCCGGCAAGCGCCAAGCCACCCGATGGCTCCATGACTGCACGCGTGTCTTGATAAATATCTTTAATCGCCGCGCAAATTTCATCGGTCGTGACCAGCACCATTTCATCAATCAATTTTTGCGCCAAGCGAAATGTTTCCTCCCCCACCTCTTTTACCGCCACACCATCGGCAAATAAATTTACGTGTGCGAGCGTCACACGTTTGCCTGCCTTAAGTGACGCACTCATCGCGTTTGAATCCACTGGCTCCACGCCAATGATTTTGGTATGCGGTGACAGCGCCTTTATGTAAGCGGCAATACCTGCGATCAAACCCCCGCCGCCAACAGGAATAAAAATGGCATCAATTGGCTGCTGAAATTGGCGCAGTATTTCCATGCCGATAGTACCTTGGCCTGCGATTACCAACGGGTCATCGTAGGGATGCACATAGGTGAGTTTTTTAATGGCACTCAATTTTTGAGCGTATAGCCCCGCCTCATGATAGCTATCGCCATGCAGTACCACGGTCGCCCCGCGACGCTTGACGGCATCGACTTTAATATTAGGTGTGGTGGTCGGCATAACGATGGTGGCTTTGCAACCTAGCTTCTCGGCCGCTAATGCCACCCCTTGCGCATGATTGCCAGCGGACGCACAAATGACGCCGCGCTTTAATTCGGCTGGGCTCAAGTGCACCATTTTGTTGTATGCGCCGCGCAGTTTGAATGAAAACACGGGCTGTAAATCTTCGCGCTTTAGCAAAATATTATTGTTGAGTAACTCAGATATCCCGTTGGCGCGATCTAATGGCGACTCAATGGCGACATCATAAACGCGAGCCTGGAGGATTTTTTTTAAGTAGTCGGTGGGCATAGTTGGTGCGTGCAGGAAGATAGATGCGGGTAGATGCGGAGATAAAAGTGGCTTGATTTATAGCCGGTCTCCCAATGTACCAAGAAATTCGCTATCCTAGCGAGATGACATCAAATCTTACCCAAAATACGTTAAAAGCGGCAGCGGCTAAGGCGGCAATGGCTTATGTGCCAGACAATGCTGTCGTTGGCGTTGGCACTGGATCTACTGTCAATTTTTTTATTGATGAGTTAATTCAAATGCGCGATCAAATCAAGGCCGCCGTATCGAGTTCATTGGCCTCTACCGAACGCCTCAAGGCAGGCGGTATTGATGTGATTGAGTTAAATGATGCCGGCCCACTCGCGGTATATGTGGATGGTGCAGATGAAGTCACGCGCCAATTGGCAATGATCAAAGGCGGCGGTGCAGCGCTTACCCGCGAAAAAATTGTCGCAGGCGCATCACAATTTTTTGTTTGCGTGGCCGACGAAACCAAATTAGTCGATGTGCTCGGCAAATTTCCGCTGCCGGTTGAAGTTATTCCGATGGCGCGTAGCTTTGTGGCGCGTGAAATTGTTAAGCTAGGTGGTCATCCAGAGTGGCGAATGAACGATAACAAAGCGGTGGTGACGGATAACGGCAATTGGATACTGGATGTGTTTGGGTTGGCGATTGTGAATCCACCGTTGATGGAAACCGAGCTTAATCAAATACCTGGGGTGGTGACGAACGGGCTGTTTGCGCGGCGCGGTGCTGATGTGTTGTTGCTGGCAACCGCCGCAGGGGTTGAGAAAATTAAGCGTTGAGTTGTTGTTGAGCAAGTGTTCAGTAAGTATTGAGTAGCTGTTGACTAGGGACCAAGCAAGTATTAAATAAGCTGTCACCGATTCGTCATAATCAGCCCCTAAACTCAACCGTTGGTTTTAAAAAATTTAGTGTACGTGTTATGCGTATCGAATAAGAAAGTAAAGAATGGCTAACGAACATATCTCGAAGAAATTTGACGCTGAACTTGAGGCGGTACGCTCACGCGTGCTACAAATGGGCGGACTGGTTGAGCAGCAAATTACCCGCGCCATGGAAGTGCTCACGAATGGCGACATTAAATTGGCAGACCAAGTCATTGCCGACGATCATCGCGTCAATGCGCTAGAAGTCGGCATTGATGATGATTGCACGCACATCATCGCGCGCCGTCAACCGACCGCGTCTGATCTACGCATGGTGATGGCAGTAGTGAAAACAATTACTGATCTTGAGCGTATTGGTGATGAAGCACAAAAAATTGCGCGCATGGCCAAACAAATTCACCAAGCCGATATTCGTGTAAACGCCCGCATTGCTGACGTGCGTTATGCGTGCAACTTAGCACTTGATATGCTGCGCACCTCGCTAGATGCGTTTGCGAGGCTGGATGTGGCGGCCGCGGCAAAAGTAGTGCGTCAAGATGAAGAAGTGGACGAGCGTTTCCGCGCGATCTTGCGGCAGTTGGTGACATTCATGATGGAAGATCCGCGCACCATTTCGGCCTCCATCGATATTTTGTTTATCGCAAAAGCTATCGAGCGCATTGGTGACCACTCTAAAAACATGAGCGAATATGTGGTGTATTTAGTTAAGGGCAAAGATGTGCGCCACATCACCACAGAAGAATTTGAACGAGTGGCGGCTGAAGAGTAAACGTTGTCGCAAAACCCAAAAATAAAAACGCTAGCCATAAATGGCTAGCGTTTTTTTTCATCCTAAATTGATGCGAATACATTGGCTAAGCCGCAGGTGGCACGTAACCTGTTGCTTGGTCTGCACCATCGCCAAAAAAATTACGCATCATCTGCTCTTCTAAATATTTGCGCGCTTTTTGGTCGGCCAAATTGAGTCGATTCTCATTGACCAATCTCTTTTGATCCTCTAGCCAGGCTTTCCATGCGGTTTTTGAGACTTCTTCATAAATACGTTTGCCTAACGGCCCTGGGTAGGGTGGGTAATCCAGCCCTTCGGCTTCGGTTTTAAGTTTGACGCATTGAACAGTGCGGGACATGATGTTTCCTTAAGTCGTTAAATTGTTTTGGTGTAAATCTTGGAATTGCGCTCGCGGTTATAGAGAGCTTGGCGTTCAAGCGGCAGCGCGTGTATGTCTGCCTCTGCAAAGCCGCGCTCTACAAACCATTGCGTGGTTTGTGTTGATAAGACAAACAGAGTTTTGAAGTTGCGGTCTTTCGCGCGTTTTTCAACATGCGCCAAGATGCGCTCACCTCGTCCGCCATCGCGGTAAAACGGGTTTACCGCCAAACACGCTAGCTCGACTAACTTTTCGCCTATGTAAGGATTCATCGCCGCGCAGCCGATGAGCTCTTCCCCGTGTGCCAATACGATAAAGCGATCAATCTCTTGCTCAATCGATTCGCGGGTGCGGGCAACTAACACGCCGCGCTCAGCCAGTGGATCAATTAACGCCATGACGCCGTCAACGTCTTCAACCGTTGCGTCTCTTAGCTTGTCGGGTGACTCAAGCACCACCATAGTGCCAATACCGTGGTGGGTGAATAACTCCATTAACAGCGCACCATCAATACGTCGGCTGATCAAATGTGCGCGTTTCACGCCCTCGCGCACGGCGCGAATGGCGGCGGGCAGATAGTAACGAATGTCCTCAGCTTGGGTTGAGTTAGCCAATAAATCTTGCGCTTGCTGTGCGGTAATCTCGCCGATGAGTTTGGATTTCGCGTCGGTTGCACCCATGGTTTCGGTCAAGAAAATGAGTTTTTCCGCCTTCATCGCGATGGCAACGGATGTCGCTACATCTTCCAAGGTGCAATTAAAAATATCGCCCGTAGGCGAAAATCCAATAGGTGAAAGCAGCACAACTTCGTCGTCGTCAAGTCGTCGGGTAATGCCTTCCACATCCACCTTACGCACTTCGCCGGTGTGCATAAAATCGATGCCATTACGCACGCCAAATGGCTTGGCCGTGATGAAATTACCCGAGGCCACGCGAATATCGGCGCCTGCCATCGGTGAATTGGCTAATTCCGTTGACAGCGTCGCCTCTATCTCCATTCGCACGATGCCATTGGCTTCTTTTACGCAACGCAATGCATCCGTGTCAGTCACGCGACGACCCTCGGCATAGCGTGAGGCGACACCGTGTTGGCGTAGTTGGTCTTCAATTTGCGGGCGTGTGCCGTGAACCAGCACCACGCGAATCTCAAGGCTCACCAGCACATTTATATCGTGCGCTAGCTGCATCATTTCGCCATCAGTCAACACTTCACCGCCGAACGCAATGACGATGGTGCGTTCGCCAAATTCATGAATGAACGGCGTGGCCGAACGAAACCACTTAACGAAGGCTTCTAATTTTTTAGTGTCTGTTTTAGGCATAGATGAAGTTTATCAGCCAAGGTCACCTAGATGCGATTGCAAAATAGCCAGTGCGGCCAAACCAGCCGTCTCGGTTCTGAGCACGCGTTTGCCAATATTGATCACAGTGGCACCATGGCCAACTGCCAATGCAACTTCAGCATCGGTAAATCCACCTTCGGGGCCGATTAACAGCGTCAGCGGCTCACCCCGATATTGTTGTGCCCAATTAACAAGTGAAACACTAGCATTGGCGGTCTTTTCAGGATGCATTATGCCCAAAATACCCGCCGATATTAGGCTTTCATTTAATGAAGTTATCGCGCTGATACTCGCCACGACATTGCGGCCACATTGTTCGGATGCGGCAATCGCCACCCCACGCCAATGTGCAACGCGCTTGTCAGCACGCTCGCCATCCAGCTTTAAGGTGCTTCTCGCGGCTCGCACGGGGATAACCGCGGTGACGCCAAGTTCCACCGCTTTTTGAATAATCAAATCCATTTTGTCACCCGTGGCGAGTGACTGCATAAGCGTGATGGTGAGGGGCGACTCGCGCGAAATATTGCGCCATGCGGAAATCTCCACGCTGACATTTTTTTTGTCTATCGTCTTTATAAACGCACTCGCCTCGCCGTCATCCCCATCAAATAGTGTGACCGCATTCCCAACCGCGAGACGTAACACGCGTAGGTGTTGCACCGCCGTCTCATCAAGGGCCAAGGCTTTCGGAAAGTCGCTACGCGGTAAACGCGCCTGACAAAAAAATCGCGGTGCCATGGAGGAAATTTAGTCGCGTTATTAAGAGGCGCTATCATAGCGCCTCCATGCAAAAAAATCTGATGCCTCACCGTTCATTCGCCCCAACTGAAACTCACCTTGGCGCGCCCTCTCCAGCCAAAACTGCTGTAAATACCGCGCCAGCCCTAGGCTTTTCACTATTGACACTGGCTGAACCGGTCGCGCGCGCAGTTACGTTAATTGCCGATACCGAGCTGATGCCGCGTTTTCAACGCGTTCAAGTTGAACGTAAGCACGATGGCACGGTAGTCACTGAAGCTGATCGTGCGGTGGAAGCCGCCTTGGTTGCGGCGCTTCCGACCATGTTTGACTGCACCGTGTTGGGTGAGGAAATGTCAGTCTCTGAGCAGCAGCGTTTGTGGCGTGAAGCCGATTGGTTATGGTGTGTAGACCCACTTGATGGTACCGCCAACTTCACGACCGGTAAAAAATATTTCGGCATGTCGGTCGCGCTGATGTATCGGCGTCGCAGCCAATTTGGTTTGGTGTTTGACCCAAATTCACGCGATGTATTTTTTGCCGCACTCGGTTGCGGCGCGTATGAAAATAGTCGTCGATTGACATTGCAGCCCAGCGTGTCGCTGAGCGAGGCCTATTGCGAAATTGGCCGCTATAAAAAACTAAAAGAAATAAGCAAATTGCATGCTGCACTACGTCACCACCCGCCGTATCGAAAATCCACCCAAAGTGGTGCTTCCGTTTTGCAATGGTGTCATATGGCCGCAGGCCGCTCGGATATTTTTCTACATGCGGGCGAGGCGCCGTGGGATTATGCGGCGGGGGCGCTAATATTAGAGGAGTCGGGCGGCGCAATGGCCACCATTACGAACGACACGTATTGGCAAACCGATAATCCAGACGCGATGTGGGAGCAATCCGTTATCGCCGCGCGACATCCTGTGCTGTTCGGTGAATGGAAGCAATGGGTGCGAAGCAATTGTTAACGGCGTTGATCAATCAGGCTATTCAGTACGTCATCGCCGCCGCGTTTAATAAGCCCGCCGCAATCGAAATAGCACCCAGAAATATTCCGCTAGCTTGCTTACCTTCCGGTATGTCGTTCACAATATTCGGCAGCGCCACGCGCGCAATGATAAATACCAATATTTGCACTACCAGCGCGATGGTGGCCCACACGGCTAAATCAATTAGCCCAACGCTGAATTCAAGTGCTGATGCCAGCGGTAGCACCATGCCGATAATGGTGCCGGATAGGCTAAACGCGGCGGCGCTATTGCCATCGCGGATGAGCTTAATTTCACGATACGGCGTGATGCGTAAGTAGATAGCAATAAATACCGCAAGTAAAACGGAGGCGATGCCAAGATAGATTAAAAAATCATCAAAGCCCGCGAAGGACGCCATTAATTCGTACTGTGCCATGATTTATGCTTTCTTAAATTTAGAACGCTCAAACAAAATAATGCGGTAAAAAACGACTGGTGTTTTTGGTTATCGGTGATTCATCTTCGCGAATGCAAATGCCTGCGGCTTCGTCGCCGACAATCCAGCTGCCCAGCACCATGTAATTGTCTTCGCCATTAACTGGAAAATTTGGCACCGGATGATATGCCTGATAGATAAAACCTTCTTCGCCATATTCGCCTGGCGTGTGGACTTCACCCGAGCCGGCATAGATGGAAACATTTGCGCCTTCGCGGGATAGCAGCGGTTTTTTTACAAAGTTAGTCGCAAATTTTTGCGGCTCAAAATAGGCGGGTAATAAATTCGGATGATCCGGATACAACTCCCACAATATCGCCAATATCGCTTTATTTGACAGCAACATTTTCCACGCGGGCTCAATCATTCGGGTGCCACACGAGGTGATGTTGCAACCAAATGCCTCCCGCGTGAGCCACTCCCACGGATAGAGTTTGAATAGCGTTTCAATGTGCTGATTGTTTTCATCCACAAAGCGTTTGCCGACGGCATCCCAGCCGACTTGGGCAATATCAATGAATTTTTGGGTAATGCCCGCCTGTGCGGCCACATCGCGCATGTAGTCTAGGTTACCGATATCTTCTTCACTATCCGCACAAGTAAAGTACACCGTTTTGCTTGGCAAAAGTGCGCTAATTTCTTGCCAGCGCGTAATCAGCTTTTCGTGAAGGCTATTAAATTGATCAGCATTGGGCTTCACTTCTTTTAGCCAATACCATTGCGCCACGCTGGATTCGATCAAAGAGGTGGGCGTATCCGCGTTGTACTCCAGCATTTTCGGCGGGCTCGCGCCATCCCACGATAAATCAAAGCGCCCAAATAATGTCGCGTCATCGTTATTCCACGAATTAACCACATACGAAATGAATTCTTCCGAAATCGCAAATAAATGAAAGCGCTCGCGATCAATCACATGCTGAGCGGCCGCAATGCACATTTGATGCAGCTCATTGGTGACGGACTCCAACATATCGACTTCGCCCGCAGTGAGTTGATAACAGGCGCGCTCATCCCAATAAATACCGTCAATGGAATGAAAGCCGAAGCCGACTTCTTCCATTTTTTGCGGCCAATCGGCTCTGGGGATAAGCGACTCGCGTTTCATCCTGATGCGCTAAGACCGCTGGAACCAAAGCCGCCGCGCGAGACGCTTGACGATGTTGAACCGATGGCTTTGCCAGAGCGCAATGGTGAAAGGCTGCCACTTTTGTATGGGTAGGGTCTGCCAAAATAAGCCATGTTGCCGCCAGTTGAGCGCGGATGGTTTTTGGCCTCTTCGCAGTCTTTAGGGTCATTGCCCCAATCAGCCAAACAATCTTGCTTATTGGCATACACATCGCGGCGCGTTTCATCTTTGCCACAGCCAACTAGGCTGGCAACAGCGGTAGCGCCAATCAGCACCAGCGTAATGCGCGAACTAGCTTTCGGTTTTGAATTCATAGTGCCATCAATATAACAAAATCATTACGGAAAAAGGGGAAGGTATTTATGTTGCGGGGTGGCGAATACGCTGTATTTCAACGACGTAACCATCTATACACCGCGTTATGTGTTCCCACATTGACCAGCACTATTTCATGCTCGTGCACTTCCATTTCCAGCACAATGCGATATGACAAATTGATTGAAACAGAATGCAACCCGGTTAGCCGACCCCCCAGCCCATGCAAGCGCAGGCTGGGGTGATGTGGATTAGCTTCGAGCAATTGGATGGTTTTGAAATAGCGTACGGCTAAATCTGGGTGCTTTCGCAAAAACCGTTCTGCGCGCTGCTCATAGGCGTCTGTGACAACTAGCTTCCATGTAACGATACCAGTTGATTTTTTTGCTGCACGCGCTTTTGCCATTAGGCTACTTTTGTACGTTTTTTTTCAGCCAACTTTTCAGTGCTCTTTGATTTCATATTTTTTACTTTTGTGTCGTACCGAGCCTGCGGTTGCTGCGCCATGTGTACGGCTGCTGTACTTGCTGCGGCTGATACAGTTTGCAAACGGCGCTGCATCTCAGCAATATGCTCGTCGGCGGTCATGGATTTCGCGCGACCACTGGTGCGGTCAGCTTGTGTTGCAAGCCAAGCGGATTCGAGCTCGCACTCGCGCAAATAATCATATTGCTCCGCACGCATAACCACATAGCGGCGATCACCTCGCACCGAGATAAACGCTTCAAGCGAGTTGCTAAGCGCGGCTTCAATCGCGGTAACGCCACCCACTTTTAAGTCGTTGGCATTTAGTTGTGTGGTTGAGTTGAGAGCATTGGCATTCATGACGTACCCTTAATCGTACTGTTAATCGTGCGATTATGAGTGCAATATGTTTCATATACAAACGCTTTTAAAAACAGGCTATTTCAGCCACAAATGTCTGAAAAACCCCGTTCTACTTGGTGTTTATATTTAAAAAAAGCATATATCGGTTTTTTAATCGGTTAGCAGCGTCTTTACATGCTCTGGCAAAGCCTGTATCGCCACATGCATCTCACCGTTATAAAAATGTCGTTTGCCAATATTACGGGACGCAAGCCGCGTGTTGACTGTGGTTGCATCGATGGCAGCAATGTCAATCAAGTCAGATGCCACCGCAAACCCCCACGTCGCGCCATAAATAGGAATATGACCAAAATAAGGCGTGACATGCTGAAACACCGCGCCTAGATTGCCAATTGCGGCACTAACTCGCTCAGGGTGCATAAACGGCGAGCCAAGGTGAATCGTTAATGCGCCGCCGTGGTTTAGCTTGGTTTTGCAATCAGCATAAAAATCGACGGTGTAAAGTGCGGCGGCTTCACCCACAGGGTCGGTCAAATCAAGGTAAATTAAATCGTAATTTATTGTTGAGTATTGCAAAAAACGGACGCCATCATCGATGCTTACATGTAGGCGTGGATCACCGAATACACCGTGATGCACAGCTTGTAAATATTGCTTTGCAAGTGTAATAACCTCACCATCTAGCTCACATAAATCGCAGTGGGTAATCGACGGGTGCTTCAATAATTCTTCCGCCGCACCACCATCACCGCCGCCAATAATTAGCGCTGTCTTCGGTGTGGGATGGGCGATTGCTGCCGGATGAATTAAATTTTCATGGTAAAAAAATTCATCGCGCTCACTCGTCATATTGACGCCGTCAATTCGCATGAGGCGGCCTACGTCGGGCGTGTCGTAAATCTCAATTGTTTGATAGGGCGACTCAACACGTGCGAGCAGTGTTGTTGCATCGAAATACACGCCAGCCGTGGCGGTGAGTGCTTCATCGAGTCTGATGTTGGGCGTAATGTCCATCAAGCCAATGTTCAGTTGCAGCGGACGTTGCAATAAAGAATCACGCCCACGCCATACGCGTTCAACCAAAACATCCCCTGGCTGCAATGCCTCGACGATTGCGCGATATAGGCTCTCAGCCTTTTCACTATTGTCGGCGGTGACATTGCAAACGTAAATGTCGATAGTCGCACTCGACCGCTCCGGCCAAGTGTGTATTGCCAAGTGTGATTCTGCAAGCACCAGGGCGCCGGTCGCCCCGCCCGCTTGGCTCGCATTGACACCGTCGAACTGATAAAAATGCTCGCCCAATACGGTTAAACCTGCCGCATTTGCCGCTGCGATGCAGTGGGAACGCAGTACGATAGCAGAGACAAGCATTTCCGAAGGCGCGCATTCATAAAAATCCGCAAATATGTGTAAGCCGCGCATGGGGGATTTTCCTTATTGAAAATTCGGTGTTTAGACAGCATGGAAAAGTTAAGCGCAATCATTCCCTCGTGTTGAAGAGGGACGACTGCCATTCGAGGCGACGGTTAACGTTTTAGCAGGTTCTAAGCGCTTGTGGTGATCAACAAACTTGGATTCTCGCCTACGCGGGAAAGACGGAGTGGGGGATGACCGGGTTTCTTTACTGTGTTTCAATTTTTTTGATATTCGATAGCTAAATTATAATGGGCGACTCCTCTCATTTGACCCAACTAAAGCACACCATGACACAACCTTCCCGCGCCAACATCACCAACGCGATTCGTGCCCTCTCGATGGATGCGGTACAAAAAGCTAACTCTGGTCACCCCGGCGCGCCGATGGGCATGGCTGAGATTGCGGAAACACTTTGGCGCGGACACCTCTCGCATAATCCAAAAAATCCACATTGGGCAAATCGTGATCGCTTTGTTTTGTCGAATGGTCACGGCTCAATGCTCATCTATTCGCTATTGCATCTGACTGGCTATGATTTGCCGATAGATGAAATCAAAAACTTTCGTCAGCTGCATTCCAAAACAGCGGGGCATCCTGAATACGGCATCACACCAGGAGTCGAGACTACCACCGGCCCACTTGGTCAAGGGCTGGCGAATGCCGTCGGTATGGCAATTGCGGAGCGCGAATTAGCCCGCACTTTCAATCGTGATGGGTTAAATATCGTTGATCACTTCACGTATGTATTTGCTGGCGATGGTTGCATGATGGAAGGCATTTCGCATGAAGTTTGCAGCCTCGCGGGCACGTTGGGTTTAAACAAACTCATCTTGTTTTATGACGATAACGGCATCTCAATTGACGGCAAAGTGGAGGGCTGGTTTCGCGATAATACGCCGATGCGTTTTGCCGCTTACGGTTGGAATGTGATTGCGGATGTTGATGGCCATGACGCCAATGCAATTGATGCGGCCATTATTCAGGCTAAGAAATCCGATAAGCCCACACTTATTTGCTGCAAAACAATCATTGGCAAAGGCTCACCGCATTTAGGCGGTTCTGACAAAGTACACGGCGCGCCATTAGGCGACAAGGAAATCGCCGCTACCCGCGAAGCCATCGACTGGCATTACCCGCCGTTCGAAATCCCGCAAGATATTTATGATGCATGGAACGCCACCCACAAAGGTGCGGCAGTCGAGGCAGAATGGAACGCCGTATTTACTGCCTACACTCACGCGCATCCTGAATTAGCGAGCGAATTTACCCGCCGCATGAAGGGTGCATTACCAACAAATTTTGCCGACATTGCGAACAGCGTTGCCACCAAAGCTAATGACAAAGCTGAAACCGTTGCCACCCGCAAAGCGTCACAGTTTGCCATCGAGGGCTTCGCGCAGCACTTGCCCGAAATGCTCGGGGGCTCGGCAGACTTAACCGGTTCCAACCTCACTAATTGGAGCGGCAGCAAAGCGCTCTCGGCCAGCGCAGGCGGCAACTACATCAACTATGGCGTTCGAGAGTTCGGCATGACGGCGATTGCCAGTGGCATCACGCTGCATGGCGGCTTTATTCCTTATCACGGCACATTTTTAACCTTCAGCGATTACTCTCGCAACGCATTGCGCATGGCCGCGTTGATGAAAATTCGCAACATCGCCGTCTTCACGCACGACTCAATCGGCTTGGGAGAAGATGGCCCGACCCATCAATCTGTTGAGCAGGTAGCAAGCTTACGCATGATTCCTAATATGGATGTCTGGCGGCCGTGCGATACGGTAGAAGCGGCTGTCGCATGGCAAGCCGCGTTGGCACGTCACGATGGTCCGACATGCTTAATTTATTCGCGGCAAAATTCTCCGTTCCAAGTGCGCGATGCAGCGACTATTGCCAATGTCGCGAAAGGCGGCTATGTGTTGTCAAAAGAAACTGGCACGCCGGAAACGTTAAAAGCGGTCATCATCGCCACCGGTACTGAGGTGTCACTCGCGATGGAAGCGCAAAAAACGCTTGCCGCAGAAGGCATTCACGTACGCGTTGTTTCGATGCCATCCACATTTGTATTTGACAAGCAAGATGCCGCCTACAAGCAAGCCGTATTACCAAAGTCCACGCCCCGCGTGGCGATTGAAGCAGGAGTGACTGAATACTGGCGTAAATACGTGGGTTTGGAAGGTGCTGTGATCGGCATCGATACCTTTGGGGAATCCGCACCTGCGCCGGTGTTGTACAAGTATTTCGGGATTACGGCTGACGCGTTGGTTGCGGCGGTGAAAGCGGTTTTGTAAGGAGCATGAAAGAAACCGCTGGGGTGTACCCTTCTGCCGTCGAGGCAGAAGCAATCGAATTGCAAGCGGATAATGAAATCGGAAGGCGCGCAGATGGACCCGTGTCTATACAAAAATTACGTAATTTTCGAGGACGTTTACCTGCTGATTTTAAGTTTGACCGCCTTCTGGCAAACGACGGCAAAGAGGCCAATATGGGTAACTAGTACCAACAATGCCAAGTACTGGTGGTATGTATGAAGATAACAATGCGAAATCGATTTTTTTGTGCAAAAAGCAGATGTAGAACCACTGATGTTGCCTCACTCAGAAAGTGATAGCATTTTCAAATGATTAATTGGTCAACTTGCCGGGCAGTAGAGTCAAATCCGTACCGCGTGAGTGGTGCGTGGGTTTTCCGTGGCACGCGTATTCCGATTGCAGCGTTGTTTGAAAATCTTGAGGGCGGCGCAACGCTTACTGAATTCGTCGATTGGTTTCCCGGTGTGGAGCTTGATCAAGTCAAATTAGTGCTTGAACACGCGGCTCAGAGCTCGCTAGCCTCTACGGATAGACTTGATGCGAATATTGTTCGATCAAGGCACTCCCGCTCCTTTGTGTCATTTGCTTAGCCAACATTCTGTGTCGACTTCGTTTGAATGCGGATGGTCATCGCTTACTAACGGCGATCTCTTAGCCGCAGCCGAATTAGCTGATTTTGATTTGCTGGTGACAACAGATCGAAATTTAAGATACAAGCAAAATCTAGCTAAGCGTACCATTGCGATAGTGGTGCTATCTTTCACGAATTTGCCCCGCATTCGCAAGCATGTCGTTGAATAAGTAGTGCAATACGCGACATCAAGGCGAGTGGATTTGCTGAAGTTGAAATTCCGAATCCAAATCGCAATAGCTAATCTCGACATCGAATGCAATCTGCCCGCCTAATCATTGACGTTCAACAAGCGCAATCTAGTAGACGCTATGCTGCGTATGGCGCACCCAATTTTATTTCTCGTATCAACAATGTTATTGACAAGGTGCGCCTCGCCGATGCCGCCGTAATTTTTATCCAGCATGAATCAACTGATGGCGTGCTTGATTTTGGTTCTGATGGATGGCAACTTGCGGATGGCTTAAATGTGTTGGATGGCGATACGCTAATCAGAAAGTGCGTCACTGACGCGTTTCACAATACTGAGCTTCACCAACTGCTGACCGGTAAAAATATTGGTCATTTGGTTATATGCGGTTTCCAAAGTGATTTTTGCGTTGATAGTACTACCAACCGAGCACTAGGCTTAGGCTATGCGGTCTTGCTCATTTCTGATGCGCATTCGACCATCGATAACGACGTGCTAACGGCTACACAGATTACGCAGCATCACAATGTAACGCTTGCCAATATTGATAGCTATCCAGTACGAGTAAAGTTGGTTAAGGCGCATGATGTTGGCTTCGAATAAGCTTTAGGCGAGCGGTGCGACTAAATAATCAACATCTGGCACTATTTAGCGTGTGCATCCAAATTTAGTCTCATCACGTAATAGATTTAATCAACACATTCCAATAACATTCGAGTCCGCCATGCACCAAACTCTACACCTCATGAAGTCCCGCGGTTTTCCGCATTTACGTCGCAAGGCGTTGACGACCTTGCAGGTCAATCTTGGTTATAAATGCAATCAGGCGTGTTTTCATTGCCACGTGAACGCGAGCCCAGATCGCACCGAAATGATGGCGGCGGATACGGTGGATGATGTGATTGCCTTTATGCGCGCCAATAAAGTGACGACGCTAGATTTAACCGGTGGTGCGCCCGAGATGAATCAATATTTTAAGACGCTCGTTGGCGCGGCGCGTCTGATGGGCGTGAGGGTAATTGATCGCTGTAATCTAACCATACTAGCGGAGCCCGGCTATGAAGATATGGCCGAATTTTTGGCGTCCCAGCAGGTTGAAATTACCGCATCGCTACCTTGTTACTCTCAGGATAATGTCGATAAGCAGCGCGGCGATGGCGTATTTGAAGTCTCAATCGCCGTGCTAAAAAAATTGAACGCGTTGGGTTATGGTGCGGCGGCTAGCCCGTTAATACTTAATTTGGTATTCAACCCGCAGGGCGCGAAACTACCGCCGCCACAAGCGAGCCTTGAAGCCGATTACCATCGGCTGCTCCAGGATAATTTTGGTATTACGTTTAATCAGCTTTTCACGATTACCAATATGCCGATTCAGCGCTTTGGCTCCACGCTGATCTCTAAGGGTCAATTTGAGGGGTATATGGATTTGTTGGTGGCGAATTTCCAATCGCAAAATTTAGAGAGCGTGATGTGCCGTTCTATGTTGTCGGTGGATTATTTGGGCTACGTTTACGATTGCGATTTCAATCAAATGCTCGGGCTACCGTTACAGCACGCGCAACAGTTAAAAACCCATCTTCGTGATTTGATGGGCGTAGATTTGAACGGTAACGCGATTGTCGTGAAAGACCATTGCTACGGCTGCACCGCCGGGCAAGGCTCGAGCTGTGGTGGTGCGTTAGAGGCTAATACCGAGCAGCTGCTTGTTGCCGCTGAATAGTAGGCAAGGTCGTTTATTGGCGGGTGTTTTCGCGGCATATCGGCTCAAAGCACCCGTTAGGCGGACACCTTCAGTTTGCGAGTGCATGCAGCGTAGAATTTACAACGTTCTACTAAGACACCATCATGCATGATACCGACCCCTTGCAAAGCACCCCGGCACGCGCGCTACAGCGCTATGAAATACTAGATACGGCCGCGGAGGCGACCTTTGATGATATCGCTAAACGCGCGGCGGATATTTTTAGCGCTGCGTATGCGGGCATCTCGTTTTTTGATGCGTACGGCGAGAACGCCACGCCGCTGACCAACACCAATCTGAATACTGAATGGCGCGAGTGGTTTAAATCTGGCGTAGGCCTACCAGCGCGATCTTTGCGGCGTGAGGAATCATTTTTTCTGCCATTTGCCGCCAGCCTGCAATTTCATCCAGTTGACGCAAAAACCACGCCACGCACGGTTGTTATTCACGACACGCTAGCCGATAAGCGCGTGTGTGAGCATCGGTGGGTGGTGCAAGCCCCCTACATTTGTTTTTATGCGGGTGCCCTTATTTTGTCGCGCGAGCGTGTGCCGGTTGGCGTATTGGCGATTTTTAGCACTGCCGCGCGTGAGGCTAAGGCGCGTGAGATTGAAGCCTTAATCAATTTGGCCGATGTTGTCACCGCGCGCTTGGAAGCCCGTGCCGAGGCGCGGCGGGAGCGCCGAGAGGCCGGCATTCGCGGCGAAACCATGCCGCTTAAGACAATTCCAAAAGCGGGTGATTATGCTAATTCCAATGAGCACATGTCGCATTTGCTGCGCGAATTTGTGCAGATGGAAGAGTTGCTCGAAGATGAAATCGCCACGCGCCAAGCAGCAGAATTAAAGCTGCGCGAAGAGAAAGATTTTTCGGATGCCGTCATCAATAGTCTGCCTGGCACATTTTTTATGTTTGATGAAAACGGCCGCATGGTTCGCTGGAATCGGAGCTTCGAACAACATACGGGCTATCAGCAACATGAAATCAGCAATATGCGGGCCGTTGATTTTATCTCTGAGCACGATCGTGCATTGATTGCGGATGCGGGCAAACGCATCATTGAGCGCAATGAAGAGTTAACGCTCGAAGCCGATATGATTAATCGCGACAATAACGAGTTTCCATATCTATTTCATGGACGCCGATTAGAGGTGCGCGGAAAGCGCTACTGTATCGGCGTGGGGCGCGATATTAGTGAGCGACGCCGCAGCGAGCGTGAAATTCATGATGCCAAAGAGCGTCTCGATTTAGCACTAGCGGGTTCTAATCTCGCGCTGTGGGACTGGGATTTACGTACCAATGAAATCTATTTTAGTGAAGGCTGGAATCGCATTTTATGTGTCACCCAAGAGGGCACCGCAGGTAATAAATTTCGTGGTGAGCAGGTCATCGCGTGGAATCACCCAGAGGATCAAGCAAAATTTAACGCCACGCTAGGCAATGCTATACGCGGCGTGAGTGACGAATTTAGCTGCGAATATCGGGTGCCGGGTGCCGATGGCGATTGGGTGTGGTTGCAATCATCGGGCAAAGTCACCGAGCGCGATGTAAGTGACATCGGTCGCGGTCACGTCAGGCGCATGACCGGCACGACCGCCAATATCACCGCGCGCAAAGCCGCCGAAGAGCGCGTGGAGTTCTTAGCCACGCGTGACCCGCTGACGGGTCTGCCGAATCGTATGCTGCTCAATGACAGGCTCGAATCGGGCTTGGCCAATGCCGCCCGCAAGGGCGCACGATTAGCATTCATGTTCATCGATCTTGATCGATTCAAAACAATTAACGATTCGCTGGGTCACGATGTGGGCGATGAGTTGTTGAAGCGCGTTGCGGGGAGGCTTACGGCTTGCGTGCGCGCAAGCGACACCGTGGCGCGCTTAGGCGGAGATGAATTCGCCATTATTTTAGAAAATCTTGCGACCGATGGGGTTGATGGCGAGGATGCACAAAATGTCGCCGAAAAAATGATAGCGTCCCTCGCCGCGCCGGTACAGGCGGGCGAACATTTGCTCAACACCTCTTGCTCATTGGGGATCAGCATTTACCCAGCCGACGGTCAAGACGCGCAAACGTTGATGAAACATGCGGATGTGGCGATGTATGACGCCAAGGCGCGTGGGCGAAACAATTATCAATTTTTTTCAGAAGCGATGAACGCTAAAGCGCAGGCGCGTTTATCCACGGAAAATTTCCTCAGGCTGGCACTTCGACGTAACGAATTATTGCTGCACTATCAACCGCGCGTGGGCTTCGCAACCGGCGAGATTACCGGTGTTGAGGCGTTGCTACGCTGGCAGCATCCACGTCTGGGTTTGCTGATGCCGGAGCAGTTTTTAAGTGTCGCGGAAGACTCAGGCTTGATTGTGCCGATTGGCGAATGGGTCATCGAGGAAGCGTTTCGCCAAGTAGCCGTGTGGCAAAAGAAATCAGGCCGCAGTATGGCAATCGCGGTCAATCTCGCAGCCGCACAGCTATTTAACGCTAACAAATTAGTCTTAGTGATCGAAACCGCACTCAAAAAAGCGAACCTCGATGCGCACGATGTTGAGCTAGAGTTGACCGAAGCAATGTTATTAAAAAATACGGATGAGACCGCCACCGCGCTCAAGCGTTTAGGTGAACTAGGCGTGGGAATCGCGGTAGATAATTTTGGCACGGGTTACTCCTCGCTATCGTATCTAAAGGAGCTACCTATTGACTCCATCAAGGTTGATTCAAGTTTCGTCCGTGATATCGGCATTGACCCCAACGACGAAGCCATCATCAAAGCTATTATCGCCATGACCCATTCGCTCAAATTAAACGTGGTCGCCGAAGGCGTTGAGACCGAAGCGCAACATCGCGTGTTGCGTGATTTAGAGTGCGACGAATATCAGGTATTTTATTTTTCAGGCGCACTCCCGCCGGAAGAGTTTGAAGCGGCGTTTTTGGACGGAGTCTGAACGCCGTCGCTATTAAAATATTAAACTCGTTCATTGACCGGCATTTCGAGATATAAATGTCCCAAAGCGCCCGTCAATAAACGAGTTTTATTATTGCACTATTTTTCGCTAGCAAAATTAACGCAATTTCAATAGAATGCTGTTTATCCGAGGAGCGCTGCGATTCGTCTGTGTAGTTAACGACAACCAGGCTCGGAAAATTTTCAATGAACTGCGCTCGCATCTCAACAGATGCGGGCGCTTTTTTTCGTCCGTTGTTTACCTGACTTGACTGAGGATATCAAATGAACGCAATGCTCAAACCACAAAACTTGATTAACAATGACTATGTCGTGGCTGATTTGAAATTAGCCGACTGGGGCAATAAAGAAATCAAAATCGCTGAAGTCGAAATGCCGGGCTTAATGGCAATTCGCAAAGAATTCGCCGCCGCCCAGCCGCTTAAAGGCGCGCGTATTACGGGCTCACTGCACATGACCATTCAAACTGCCGTGCTGATCCAAACATTGGAAGCATTGGGCGCGCAGGTGCGCTGGGCATCTTGCAATATCTACTCCACGCAAGATCACGCGGCGGCAGCGGTTGCCGTCAACGGCACGCCCGTATTCGCCGTCAAAGGTGAGTCGCTTGAAGATTACTGGGATTACACGCATCGCATTTTTGAGTGGGCGGATGGCGGCTACACCAACATGATTTTGGATGACGGCGGTGACGCGACGCTACTTCTACATATCGGCACGCGCGCTGAAAAAGACTTGTCCGTTATCGCCAATCCTGGATCAGAAGAAGAGCGCATTTTGTTTGCCTCTATCAAGGCGAAGCTTGCCATTGACCCAACATGGTATTCAGTGCGTTTGGCCGCCGTAAAAGGCGTGACCGAAGAAACCACCACTGGCGTCATGCGTTTGTACCAAATGCATAAAGACGGCAAATTGGCGTTCCCAGCAATTAACGTAAATGACTCGGTCACCAAATCAAAGTTCGATAATTTGTACGGCTGCCGCGAGTCACTTGTGGATGCAATTAAGCGTGCTACCGATGTAATGATTGCCGGCAAAGTCGCTGTCGTTGCGGGTTATGGCGACGTTGGCAAGGGCTCCGCCCAAGCGCTGCGTGCATTATCAGCGCAAGTGTGGGTGACCGAGATTGATCCTATCTGTGCGCTACAAGCCGCGATGGAAGGCTACCGCGTGGTAACGATGGAATACGCCGCCGCTAAAGCCGACATTTTTGTGACTGCTACCGGTAACTATCACATCATTACCTTCGAGCATATGGCGAAGATGAAAAATGAAGCCATTGTTTGCAACATTGGTCACTTCGATAATGAAATTGATGTGGTCTCGCTTGAGACAAAATGCAAATGGGATGAAATCAAGCCACAAGTGGATCACGTGATTTTCCCAGACGGTAAGAAAATTATTCTTTTAGCAAAAGGTCGCTTGGTCAATTTAGGCTGCGGCACCGGCCACCCAAGCTATGTGATGTCATCGTCATTTGCGAACCAAACCATTGCCCAGATTGAGCTGTTCACCCAGACCGCCAAGTACCCAATCGGCGTGTACACCTTGCCGAAGCATTTGGATGAAAAAGTGGCGCGTCTTCAGCTAAAAACGCTTAACGCGCAATTGACTGAGCTCACCGAAGAGCAAGCGAAGTACATTAATGTTTCTACGCAAGGGCCTTACAAAGTTGACACTTATCGCTATTAAGCAATTGCGGTAACTTCGCGCAACGTTAACGCCATGGTGTGTCCGAATTGTTTTTTTGGAAGCACCATGGCGTTAGTTTTATCGTTCAAGAATTGACCGATATCAGTAGCGAATTCGGCGAGGCGGCAATCGCGTAAGTTTGCTGTCTTTGAGCCTGAGCCTGAACCTGAACAAATCGTCGCCACAACACCGTAATGAAACCAAAACTATTTTCTTTCGAATTTTTCCCGCCGAAAACGCCCGAGGGCGCTGCCAAGCTGGTTGACGTGACTAAGCAGTTGGGCGCACTTGACCCCGCATTTTTTTCAGTCACATTCGGTGCCGGCGGCTCAACCCAAGATGGCACGTTGAGCACGGTGAAAGCCATTCGCGAATTGGGCTTTGAGGCCGCGCCACATTTGTCGTGCATTGGTTCCACCACGGTCAGTATTCGCCAGGTGTTACATCAATATCGCGACGCCGGTGTGAAGCATATTGTCGCCTTACGTGGAGACTTGCCATCTGGTATGGCGCAAGCGGGTGAATTTCGCTACGCCACCGACTTGGTGGCCTTTATTCGCGCGGAACACGGTGAACACTTTCACCTAGAAGTTGCCGCCTATCCTGAGTACCATCCGCAATCACGTTCGGCACGCGATGATTTAACCCACTTCAAACAAAAAGTTGATGCGGGTGCTAATTCTGCGATTACGCAATATTTTTATAACGCCGATGCTTATGCACATTTTGTTGATGCTGTAGGGGCGATGGGTGTGAGCATTCCGATAGTGCCCGGCATCATGCCGATCGCAAGTTTTTCGCAGTTGTCGCGCTTCTCCGATATGTGCGGCGCAGAAATTCCACGCTGGATTCGTAAAAAGATGGAATCTTACGGCGACGATACCGCCTCCATCAAAGCCTTCGGTCTCGATGTGGTGACCGATTTATGCGAGACCCTCATTAAAAATGGTGCGCCAGGCATTCATTTTTATACGATGAATTCAGCAGTACTGACCACCAGCATTTGTCAGCGGCTCGCACGTTAAAAAAGGCGGTATTTATTTGTAGTTTAGTGAGTGCGAGTGGTCAACCGCCGTTTCTAGGATTAAACTCGCTGCATAACAATAATTGTCCGGCGCGAATTATCGAAAGCGATAAATGACTACCGATCAACTGAGTCACAAGCTAGGCGTAATTAAGAGAATAAAGCGAATCATTTTTTTAATTTCAGTGGCCGCAATTTCAACCCAATTGACGCAATTGAGTTATGCCCAAGAAATTCTCACCACCAATCGCGCTACGGATCTTCGCGCCGAGGCGGACGACAATGCGCCATCATTACAGGCGTTAAGCGCGCAGACAAACGTGACGCTCATTCAGCGCAAGGGCGCATGGACAAAAGTCAAATCCGATACTCAAACCGGCTGGATCAAAATGATGCATTTGCGCGGTGCGGTGACCGTTGAGGCTGCCTCTGCGCAAACCAAAAGCGGAGGTTTTTTATCAGGCGTTAATCGTTTTTTAGGCGGCAATCAAGCCAATAACCAGCGTGCGCAAAGTGCCACATTAGGTATTCGCGGTCTTTCACCAGAGGAATTAAAAACCGCCGCGCCTGATGCCAAACAACTTGCCGCGATGAATGCCAACGCCGTGAGTAAATCAGATGCAGAACGCTTTGCGAAGGAAATACCGCTTTTCAAAACGAGCGTGGCTGACCCCCTTAACGCTGACCGTGGGAGCCGCTGATGAATCCGATCAAACAATACTTGTTTATACTGCTTTTAGCGACCTCAACAGCGGCATCGGCACAGTTCGGCAACTTTGGTGACTTGCTTAAAAAAGGGTTAGACGCCACTAAAAAAGTGACTGAGGCAAGTAAGGACATTACCGAGGGCGAAGAAATTAATATGGGCGAGGGTATCGCCGCGATGATCTTAGGCGCGTCCCCATTACACGAGGATAAAAATTTACAGCGTTACGTGAATCGCGTTGGCCGCTGGGTCGCCTCACAATCCACTCGCCCTGATTTGCCGTGGGCGTTCGGTGTCATAGATACGCCAACGGTCAACGCCTTTGCGTTGCCCGGTGGCAAAGTTTTTGTCTCAATTGGCTTGTTAAAGCGTTTGAATAACGAAGCGGAATTAGCTGGCGTGCTCGCTCATGAAGTCGCACACGTCATGCAAAAACACCAAGTAAAAGCTATTCAATCAGCCCGTACATCAGGCGCGTTACAGGGGGTTGCACAATCAGCCGCCTCTGAACGCATTGCCCGCACCGGCGCTGGTCAAAATGCATTAACAAGTTCGCTATCAAATGCAGCAGCCGGTGAAGCGATTGAGTTTGTGAAGAACGGTGCGTTTTTGCGTCCCCTCGATAAGGCATTGGAATATGAAGCGGATCGCATTGGCGCGGTGCTCGCCGCGCGCGCAGGCTATGACCCATACGGCTTAGTCTCGGCGATACAGATACTGTCGAATCTCAGGAGTGAAGACGCCGGCGTATCGCTTCTAATGAGCACTCACCCCACGCCGAATGATCGTTTGACGGAGCTAGAAAAGTTCGCCGCGACGCTCGATAAATATGCATCGCAACAGCAAGTCGAAGACCGCTTTGCAAAAATAATGGCGGCGGTAAAGTAGTTGTATAGATGTTGCAAACGGGTCAAGCAATATTGAGTCTACAAATTGCCTCCCCCAACCCTGTCATTCCGACAGCGCCTAATTTCATCGTGTGCGGAGGAGCCCCGCCACCGTTGTCGTCGCAAAAATATGGGTAAGATTCCTCACAAAGGCGTTCGGAATGACAGGCTCTTGAGAGCACAAGTTGGTTCGTTCAGCCCTGCCATTCCGACAGAGCAAGGGTTTATCTTGCGACAAGGAATCTGATCCGCTTTATGGCGGGACAACGCGGGTAAGATTCCCCATAAAAGCGCTCGGAATGACAATTTTTTACTTTTTAAAAATAGACGCTTTATTGATTTGAAAATGGAATAACGTAAAAAATATGCGGTCTTTGTTCGTCGCGCATCGTAAAAAATCTATCGCGATATTGCTGTGAATAACCGTTTATGAACGGGGATGTAGTTAAGTAAAAGCCTCGCCTATTGGCGGGCGTTTCAGGTCTATTCCTAATATTGCATTCGGCGCGGAGGTAAACGCATCCGCGCTCATTGGCCTGTGCGTGGCGCTTGGCATTGGTTTATTGATTGGTGCCGAGCGAGAGCGTCGTAAGGGCGAGGGGCCGGATCGTGCGGCGGCGGGCATTCGCACTTTTGCCATCGCTGCATTAGTGGGTGCGGTGGCGATGTTGTTGGGAGGTGGCGTGATCCTTGCCACGGCAGTGCTATGCGTGGGCGCACTTACGCTGCTCGCGTATCAGCGCGCGCGTCACGTTAACCCGGGGCTCACCACCGAGATGGCGCTGGTGCTTACTACTTTGTTAGGTGGCTTCGCGATCGAGGACGCAACGCTCGCCGCCGCAGTCGGCGCAGCCCTCGCATTGTTGTTGGCGGGGCGCAACCGCCTACATCACTTTGTGAAGGGCGTGTTAACCGAGCAAGAGCTGCACGATGCGTTGCTTTTCGCCGCCGCCGTACTTATTTTGTTGCCCCTCGCGCCAGACCGTTATCTCGGCCCTTTCAACGCAATCAACCCGTATTCGCTGGTGCTGCTAGTCGTGCTGGTAATGGGAATCAATGCGGCGGGTTATATCGCCACCCGTTTCTTCGGCCCGCGCTACGGGCTGCCAATTGCCGGGCTTGCAGGTGGATTTGTTTCGAGCACCGCTACGATCCACGCGATGGGTACGCGCATTCGTGAAATGGGAGGCTTAGGCATAGGCAACGCGGGTGATAAAACAAAAGGTGACGAAGCCACTGCAAGCGAAGTGGCAAGCGCGGGCAGTGCGAGCATGCGCCTCGTACGCTCTGCCACTGCGGGTGCAGTGCTTTCTTCCGTAGCGACGTTGATACAAATGATTCTGGTGCTCTCGATGTTGCAGCGTGAGCTGGCGATGGCATTAATGCTGCCGATGGCGTTAGGCATTCTCGTTTCGGTGATCTACGCCGGGTTTTTCGTGCGTGGCGCGCTTCTCGATCACAAGGGCCCGCGGCTGTCGACGTTACCGCTGCAACTGAAGCCTCGACCAGTACCGAAGCCAACATTGCCACCAACGCTACCAACGCCACCAACGCTGCTAGCGCCACTGGCGCCACCAAAGCCAACGCAAAATCACCTGCGTCACACACTCCAGATGCGTCACCCGCTTCACCTGAATCAGGTCGTGCGTTTAATCCCATCGCGGCGGCGAGCTTTACGGCTATCGTGGCGGCGATGTTTGTGCTTGTTGGCGTGCTGAATGCTTGGTTGGGTGAGCGCGGCGTGATTGTGAGTCCGATTCTGAGCGGCTTTGTGGATGCACACGCCGCTGCCGCATCGGTCGCCTCGGCCATGTCGCGTGCAGAAATTAGCTTGCCCGCCGCCATTGTGGCGGTACTCGCGGGCAGCACTTCCAACGCGGTGATGAAAATCATCGTCGCCTATCAATCGGCGGGCATGGCGTTCGCCGCACGCATCGCACCTGGGCTTATCGTCATGATCGGTGTAGTGTGGGTTGCCGCGTGGCGCTTGATTGCCTAACGCAATCAAATGTAGAAAAATCCGCCATCACTGTATTTCACTTACGCTTGCAACTGACCGCGCACAATCCACAATCGCGTGCATCTATCGCGTTTATCTATCGCATTTATCTTTTAAACCGCCATTGCCGGATAGTCCGTATAACCTTTTGGTCCTGGCGTGTAGAAAGTTGAGTCATCCGGCGCATTCAACGCTGCTCCGGCTTTCAAGCGGGCAACAAAATCGGGGTTCGCCAAGATGAGGCGGCCGAATGCTACAAGATCACCTTGCTTGGCTTCTAGTGCTGTTTCCGCACTTGCGCCATCGAAACCACCTGAGGCGATGAAGGTGCGGCCAAAGGATTTTTGTAAATCAGCTTTGAAGGTAGCAGGCACCTCTGGCGCGCCCATTGACGAGTGATCGACCAAGTGCAGGTAAGCAAGACCCAGCTTGCCGAGTGTATCGGCAAGCGATAAATACTGTGCTTCAACGCCATCGAATGTGCCGGTGCCGTTGAAAACGCCGAATGGTGACACCCGAATGCCAAGGCGTGCCGCACCAATAGCGGCAATGGTAGCGTTCACAATTTCCAACGCAAAACGATTACGGTTTTCTGCCGAACCGCCGTAGGTATCAGTTCGTTTATTAACATGCGGATTCAAAAATTGCTCGATTAGATAACCATTGGCCGCGTGAATTTCTACGCCATCAAAGCCAGCCTCAATCGCCAGCTTCGCCGCGTGGGCAAATTCGCCAACGGCCTCCGTAATGTCAGCAGTAGTCATCGGGCTGGGCACGGTATGCGGCTGCATGCCGGAAGCGTCGGTCCACATTTCACCGGGGCACACTTCGGCGCTGGGCCCGACCACGCGCGCATCAGCAGGCAGATTGATTTGATGGGTTACCCGCCCAGTGTGCATGAACTGAATAAAAATTTTGCCGCCTTTGCTGTGCACGCTGTCTGTCGTTAATTTCCATCCCGCCACTTGCTCGGCATTGAATAGCCCAGGGATGCGTGCATAACCCAAGCCATTCGGCGAGGGCGAAGTGCCTTCGGTAATGATGAGCCCGGCGGTGGCGCGTTGGCCGTAGTATTCGGCCATCAACGCGTTCGGAATATTGCGGTCAACCGCGCGGCTGCGCGTGAGAGGGGCCATCACGATGTGGTTAGCGAGATGATTAGGGCCGAGTTCATAGGGTTCAAATAGCATGGGGGTTTTTCAAAAAAATGGGTTGTAGGAGGTTGTTAGGTTTAGTTGCTGTTTGGTGATTGTTTGCTGATGGTTGCTGGCGGTTTGTAAAAGCGAATTCAAGATAATGACGAGGAAGCTAAAGACAATACGGGGAAAAAATCCACGCTGATGTGCGTCAGCGCACGTTAGGCGATATTTGTCCATGTAAGGCGTTAACAGATTATGCAAAAAACAATCAAATCTGAGTTTTTCTAACTACCTCTAGAAGTTCATATGCGGCTTGCCGGATATTATTGCAAACGGGCATGAACCTGCCGTCGCTATGGCCAGCGGGCGCTGCGGTGAGTTTTTGCCACAGTCGCAAGTGCGGAGGGGAATCTTTAACAAACGGCTATTCAATAACGCCAACTATCGCTTGCCCACGCACCACCTGCGGCGGCCTCATCAGTACCATCCCGTATGCGCTTTATTTGCGCAATCGCAGCGTCTATCGCCGCATCATCTGTCTGCCCACCAGCCAGCAATTGCGCCAGTCTCAAACCGGAAGCGTCCGTCATTTCATGATCCAACGTTGCGCACACGGCATTGCGTGTTGGTGTGCTCATCGCACATCCCATGTCAATTCCCAACAAACGTGCCCCTGCCGCCAAGGTATCAAAGTTCTCGTGCTCCAGCACCTCGAACGCCTCGCCCAACAATCGCGCTTGCATTACGGGTGTTCCATATTGGCGAATGATGAAATCAAGGTCGATACCGTCGCGCTGGGTTTCGAAGCTGCGCTCGCGCCATGCCAGAAGCTTTAAGAAGGCCAGCCCGTGCAATGACGCCACACCGATCATCAATGCATCATCCAGCGCCACCCTTAAGGCGCACGCGTGCGCATCCCGAAAGCCGGTCACAGTCATTCGTATTTCAAACTCTGGCGGCCAAGCGATAGTACCGACTGGATGTTCAATCGCGCCGAATGGAACGATGTCGACCGTCAACGATGAGCCACGCACTTGGTACTTATGCGCGATGCCCTTTATGGGATTGACGATGCCGGCGTTTGCCATCGCGGTAAAAAAGCGTTCATAACTCAGCCAATCAGAAATTGCGATGGCAAGATCAACATCCATCGTTGCGCGCCTACTCGGCAAGCCGTAGCCGTGTTCCAATATGAGATCTCGCGCCGACGCGCCGACCACAAAAAACTCGATCGATTGCTGCGCGGCGACGTCCGCCGCACCGCGCAATAGCCGCAGCATCTGCGGGTCAAGCTTCCCGCGTAAGTTCAACAAGATATTGTTCATCGATCAGCTTCGCGGTTTCGATGCAGCGATCATCGCCTGTGGCTAACAAATCCGCGAAGACCAACAGCGGCGGCGCCAGATTCGGCAGCGTGCCCTTAAACTCGAAATTCCAGAAGACCGGAACCAGTTCGACGTTTGGAGCATCATGCGGTGGCAACAACACCGCCTGCGCGATCAGTGTTGCCAAGCCTTGTTTTAGGTAGAGCGTCGTTTTTTCCGGCTTTAAGTAGTTGGTGAGTGCCGCACCGGCAGGCTCGCCACCCAGCAGCGCGCCAGCTTTTTGCAAATTAATTCGCCGCCACCAGTCGGCGTCGGCTGCCGTAAAGTGGCGTGGTTGTAATTTGGGCTTAAGCTGGTGCGGATACGCGTCCACCCACAGGTGCATGAGCTTGCGGCGATTGGTGAGTGTTCTGCCACGCTTACCGAGATCACGCACATAGTCTTGCGTTCGTAGATCCTCCATCACCCATGCAGCGGTACCAAGCGCGACGTTAGCTTTGTCGGCAATGGTGCGTAGCGGTTCATCGATGAGTTTGGGGACGCACAGTAGCGCGAAAATCACCTTCAACCCGCCCGGCTGAAACAGGCGTGCGGCACGATGCGCGCGCGGCTTGGCATCGGCTTTGTGTCCCACGGCCCAGATGAGCACGGGGGGCTCATGAATCCATGCGTTGCCTTGCGCATCTGCAAACGCCACCCCAAGCGCACGCAAGCGCTCACCTAATGGCGCGGGGATGTACTCGGCAATAATTAACTTGCGACCCTCGTAGCCTGCCAGCTGTTGCAAGGTCGCGCCAAGATTGGCCGGCGCTAAGTGCTTCTTGGCTTCGATCGCGTATTCGTGCAGCGTTTTGCCAACGCCCAATTTCACATAAGCATCGGGTTGCGGCACGCGTCCACCGATAGCGTTTTTTTTGGGAGCGAGCTTTGGCGCATTGACGGTCAAACCCATCGCGCGCAAATGCCCGAGCGCACGCTCGATTAGCGTCTGCTCAGCAAGGACTGTGTAGATGGCAGTATTGTCGCGGGCGATGGGCATCGGAAAAAGTCTAGTAATTTTTGAAGTGTGTTGTTCAATAAATGACACTGTACGCCAATGATGAACATGCGTCAATACTGAACATTGCACCAAGAAAGATGCGGTGTGCAAGGCCATTTCAGCCACTAGCTCGGGCGGTTATATTGGCACCCAGGCCCAGATGTTTCCAGAATCTGGAAATCCTTTTAGGTGGTGTTGGGGGCTCGCCGATATAAAGCTTCTCTCCCTCCCCATCTTCCCGCGGTCCCAGCAGCAGGTAAACACCGGTCTGCGAAAACTCAGCGCGCTGTTTCACCTTTGGTAATACGGCCTTGGGTAGACGAGCGCCCTGACGTTCCAGTTGGTCCGATCAATGACGCGTAACCCATCGGGATAGCCATCGACTACAAAAATACGTAAAGAAAATGGTGTGGTCGTACTCACAATTTCTCCTCAGCGGCAACCTCTTCGCCCACATCACTCGCAATCAATCGAAACTGCTCCAATGCCGCCTCAAGATCATCCACAATTTCCTGCGCGATGATTTCTGGCGCTGGTAGATTGTCTGAGTCCGCGAGGCTGTCGTCTTTCAGCCAGAAAATATCCAAGCTCGCTTTGTCACGCGCAATCAGCTCGTCATATTCATAAACACGCCACCGGCCTTCTGGATTCTCC
>Ga0105049_10000673_pt1 | contig 38428 bp, 29 predicted proteins | sample MAT06_FD_78087 | JGI IMG/M metagenome (GOLD analysis project Ga0105049, IMG submission 78087) | Freshwater microbial communities from Lake Fryxell liftoff mats and glacier meltwater in Antarctica - MAT-06 | ecosystem: Environmental > Aquatic > Freshwater > Ice > Liftoff microbial mat | place...
AGCCGGATAAAACACATGTTTTCGGAGATGCCATTTATGCAGACGACAAACCTCATCGTCTTCGTGGATGTTGACGACACCTTGGTCAGAACCGTGGGCACCAAGCGGATTCCGATGGTGTCGACCATTGAACATGTCCGTCGACTGAAAGCGGAGGGTGTTCAACTCTTTTGCTGGAGTGCTGGCGGCGCCGATTATGCCCGTGAAGTTGCTATCGATTTCCACCTCGCTGACTGCTTTATCGCCTTTCTGCCAAAGCCACATGTGATGATCGATGATCAACCTCCGGTCGAATGGAGCCGCACACGCTTAATTCATCCGGCAAGCTGTACGGGGCACAGCGCAACCAACTATTGCGAACTGCTAGATTCATCTCACTGAACGACTGTTCTTGAGCAACCAACTAACATGACCAAACCCATCGTCCTCATCGACTGCGTCGGCCTCACGCCCGCCCACTTGGGCAGCGACACGCCGAACCTCTCGCGCCTTGCCAGCGACGGTTTCTCCGCGCCGATGACCGGCGTGGTGCCGGCGGTGACGACCACGGCGCAGACTTCGTTGCTGACCGGTAAACTACCGCAGGAGCACGGCATTGTCGCCAACGGATGGTACTTCCGCGAGTTGGGCGAGGTGTGGTTGTGGCGGCAGAGCCAGAAGCTGGTGCAGGCGCCGAGCTGTTGGGAGATCGCGCGGAAGTCGAAGCCCGACCTCAAGGTGCTGAAGCATTTCTGGTGGTACGCGATGAACACCGATGTCACCGCGACGGTGACGCCGCGGCCGGTGTACTTCCAGAACGGCGCCAAGGCGCCGGACTTCTACGCGTGGCCGCCGGAACTGAAGCAGACCCTGTCGGCGAAACATGGCGAGTTCCCACTCTTCCAGTTCTGGGGCCCGACCGCCGCGATCGGCTCGACCCGCTGGATCGCTGAGACCTTCGCCACCGCCTTCGACGCGGTGAAACCCGATCTGGCGATGTGCTACCTGCCGCACCTGGACTACGACCTACAACGTTTTGGCCCCACTGGTCCGCACCTGAGCCAGAACCTGCGCGACCTCGACGCCGCTGCCGGCATCGTCATCGATGCGGCCAAAGCGCGCGGCGCGACCGTGGTGGTGGTCAGCGAGTACGGCATTGAAAAAACCGATCGTGCGGTGTTCATCAACCGTGCGCTGCGCACTGCTGGTTTGCTGGCGGTGACCACCAATGCCGCCGGCGAACTGCTTGATCCGGGTGCCAGTCGTGCGTTCGCGGTGTGCGATCATCAGCTGGCGCACGTCTATTGCCGCGACCAACAGGCCACCGCCGAGGCAGCCGCCATCATCGCCGATCTCGACGGGGTGGCCCGCGTCTATGCCGGACGTGAACGTGCAGAGATCGGTCTCGACCACCCGCGGTCTGGTGAACTCGTCGCCCTCAGCGATCGCGGCACCTGGTTCGCCTACGATTACTGGCTTGATGACGCGCTGAAGCCTGACTTCGCCCAGTGTGTCGAGATCCACAAGAAGCCGGGCTATGATCCGCGCGAATTGTTCTTCGAACCGAACGGCGGGAAGTTCCGCGCGGCCAAGGCGCTGCTGAAGAAGAAACTCGGCTTCCGCTACCTGATGGATGCCGTGCCGCTCGATACCTCGTTGGTCAAAGGCAGCCATGGCCGCCCTCCGGCGCGTCCCGAAGACGGCCCGGTGTTAATTTGCTCGGACAAGGATTGGGCCAAGCCACAGTGGTCGATGCTCGACGTGTGCCCGCAAGTGGTGAAGTCGCTGATCGGGTGACTTCCCACGTGGCACGGGCGTCTCGCCAATGCTAGAAAGCTAACCCCGATGTCGCCGCCCCGCCGGGGCGGCATGGAAATAACCCGGCACTTCAGTGCACTTCAGTGCACTGAAGTGCCGGGAACAGACGTGAAAATTTGCCAAGTCCCGGAGATGCCAGGTTGTATTCAAGTCACAAAACCTGCCTTCCGTGTGCGGTCGTCCGCGCCTCGACTCGCTGGTGGGCGGCACCTCGCCACCGCGACTGGCCGTCAGCCGATTACCAAGCTGACGCTGCTCGACTAGGTGGCTGCCACCGGCATGCCGAACGATCTGCGTGTCCGCAGCGTCGCCGCCAACGCCGCGGATCCGGCACTGATCGCCTCTGCGCCTGCCGACCATCGTCGTGCGCCCAGGCGCGCCGAACCTGGCGGCATCGTCGTTTGCCAGTTCACTGGTGCGTGAACTGCTGATGGAGCAGTCTGCCGGCTCCGCCTGACGATCACGGAATGGTGATCACCACTTTCCCCAGGTGCGCGCCGCTGGCGAGATGTTCATAGGCTTTCGCCGCATCGACGAAGCCGAACTCACGATCGATCACCGGGTGGATTTTATGCGCTGCGAGGAACCGATTCATCGCAGCGAAGTGCTCCACCGATCCAACGTAGATGCCGCTAAGGTTAATGTTCTTGTGCGCCAGACTGAACAGATTGGTCGGTGGCTGAGCGCCAGCGAGCACACCGATGAGCGCGATGTGACCAGCGTGCGCCACCGCCTTGATCGAACGTTCGAGCGAACCGACGCCACCGACCTCGACCACATGGTCGACCCCTCGTTTGTTGGTCAGCTCGAAGGTGGCGACCTCCCAGTCGACGCGCGCACGAGTGTCGATGACGTAGGTCGCGCCGAGCGCGGTGAGTTTCGATACCTTTGAGGGCGTCGAGGTGGTGGCGATGACCGTGGCTTTCAGCGCGTGGGCGATCTGCAACGCGAACACCGATACGCCACCGGAACCGAGCACCAGCACGGTCTGACCGGCCCTGAGGTTGCCGCGCGTCACCAATGCGTTCCACGCCGTCAGCGCCGCGCACGGCAGCGTCGACGCCTCGGCGTAGGACAGGTGCTCCGGAATCGGCAACACCGCATCCGCGGGGAGCGCCACCAGTTCGGCGAGCATGCCATCGACCGCGCCCCCCTGCGCTGAATCCATCGCGGTCTTGGTGAAAGCGCCATGTGGCCAGCGGCGGAAGAAATCGGCGACCACGCGCTCGCCGAGCTGACGATCGCGCACTCCCGCGCCAACCGCGACGATTTCACCCGCACCATCCGACAACGGCACCAAACCACCGGTCGGCAATTTTCGTTCATTGCGGATCATCACCAAGTCGCGGTAGTTCAGCGAACAAGCCTTGACCCGCACCAGCACTTCGCCCGCACCGGGTTGCGGATCGGCCACCTGCTGGAGGTCGAGGCGAAAGCGATCGCCGTCAGGGGCGAGGACGTAGCGGCGCATGGGCGGATCTCCGGGCTGCGAAGTAGCCCAGCGCTGGCCGAGGGTCAACCCTTGTCAGGGGAACAAGCCGCAAACCCTAGCGCCCGCAAACAGAAACCGGCAGCGCGATGCGCTGTCTATTCGTGAGAACCACCGTTTCAGATCGCGTTTACTTGAACGCGACTTCAGCGCACTGCACCGCATTGAGCGCCGCGCCCTTCAAAAGCTGGTCGCCGACCACCCACAGTTCCAGGGTGTTGTCCTGCGACAGATCCTTGCGGATGCGACCGACGTAGACGTTGTCCTTGCCCGCGACATCGATGGGCATGGCCCAACGGTTCTTGGCGCGGTCTTCCAGCACCGTAACGCCGGGAGCCTTGTTCAGGATCTCGTAAGCGCGTTCGACGGTGATCGGTTTCTTGAACTCGACGTTCAGCGCTTCGGCGTGCGTACGCAGCACCGGCACGCGCACACAGGTGCCGGTGATTTTCAAGGTGTCGTCACCGAGGATTTTTTTGCTCTCCTTGAGCAGCTTGATCTCTTCCTCGCAATAACCGTTGTCGGTCATGGCTGAGTTGTGCGGAAACAGATTGAAGGCGTACGGATGCGGCAGGACCTTCGGCTCAAACGATTTCCCGTCGAGCCACGCACGCGTCGACTCTTTCAACTCTTCCATCGCCGCGTGGCCAGCGCCCGACGCGGCCTGGTAGGTGGCAGCGACCAGACGCTTGATGCCAGCTTCGCGGTGCAACGGCGCAAGCGCCATCAGTGCAATGATGGTGGTGCAGTTGGGATTCGCGATCACGCCCTTGCCGCCATTGGCCTGCAGTGCCTTCTTGGCTTCCCCAGGATTGATCTCGGGCACGACCAGAGGCACGCCGTCTTCCATGCGGAAGGCGCTGGAGTTGTCGACCATCAGGCAGCCGGCGTTGACGCAGGCTTCGCGGAACGCGCGAGAGATCGACGCGCCTGCACTAAACAGCGCGAGCTGACAGCCGGTGAACGAATCCTTGGTCAGCTCGGCCACCGTATATTTCTTGCCCTTGAACTCCATCGTAGTGCCCGCGCTGCGTTTGGACGCCAGCAGGACGAGTTCAGTGACGGGGAAATTGCGACGTTCGAGCACCTGGAGGAACTCGACGCCCACGGCGCCAGTGGCGCCGACGATGGCGACCTTCATGGATTCAGCTCCTGTGCCCGCGGGGGTTTCCGCGAGCGGAGGGCGCATGGTGGTGGGACGGTCCCGGACGCAAGCAGGTCGGACACCCCTGGGATGCTTCTGCCCAGGATTGTGGCGCCTGATCCGGCCTGCGCCGGGGTTTCCCGCAGCGGCGTATGCAGGCGGATGGCGACGCGGGCCGGGCTTGCCAGTACCACCCACCTCCCCACAACCTCCCGCCGGAGAACACCCCATGCGTTTCCTCACCGCCGCCTTCCTCAGCCTGAGTCTTGGCTTCAGTTTCGCCGCCAGCGGCATGGCCGCAGACAATGCCCTGACCGACGCCGAGAAGGCCGAGGGTTGGAAGCTGCTGTTCGACGGCACTGCGACCACCGGCTGGGTCAACCGCGACAAGACGGATCTCAAGAACTGGAAGGCCATCGACGGCGCGTTCGTGCGCGAGGGCGGCGGTGGCGATGCGGTCTATAGCGCCGAGCAGTTCGAAAACTTCGTGCTCAGCCTCGACTGGAAGATCGCCGACAAGGGCAACAGCGGCGTGTTCATCCGCCTGTCGTCACTCAAAGACTGGATCAACACCGGCATGGAAGTGCAGGTTCTGGACGTGAACGAGGCCGGTGAGATGAGCCGCCCGAGCCACGTCGCCGGCGCGCTGTATGATGTGGTCGTACCGAATGCTGACGCGCCCAAGATGAAAACCGGTGAATGGAACCACTTCGACATCACCTGTGATGGGCCGAAGATCTCGTGCAAGATGAACGGCGCGTTGACCTTCGCCATCGACGTGACGGAAGAAAAATGGCAGAAGCCGCAGGGCAAGTTCAAGCTGCCCTACGGCACGCTGCCGCGCAAAGGTTACCTGATGCTGCAGGACCACGGCCAGAAGGTCGAGTTCAAGAACATCAAGATCAAGCCGCTGCCCTGAGTTGTTGCTGAACGTCCACGACGCCCGCCGCTGCTCTTTCATGTTCATGAAAGAGCAGCGGCGGGCGTTCGCTTTTATGGAGACGCCGTCATGGCTGAGACTGAACACCAAGGGCCGAAGACCTTCTCCGCCAAACAGCGCGAAGATCTGGGCGATGCACGATTGGTCTTGGAAACCGCGGTGCACAACCTGCGCGTCGCCAGCAGCCAGACCATTGATCCCGCCGAAGCCATCGAGGCGCTACAAACTGCGCTGACCATGGCCGAGCAAACCATCACCACGCTACGTCGCGTGCACCAGGCGATGGGCCATCGAGCTGGGGCAGAGCCCGGTTAGGAATTTCCTCCGCCACGCCTGATCGACACCAGTTTGTTGCTGGTGGTGGTGATGCGTTTGCGGGCCTTGGGGGCCAGGGTGACCGCGGTGGTATCGCGTTTGGCCGCACTCTCTTCCGGCTGTGGTTGGCGGAAAACCATCTGGCAGACGTTGCCACGCCCGAGCCAACGAGTGTCGTCACACGCCGCGCGCAGCAGGTAGAGACCGCGCCGACGGTGCGCCTCGTCAGCGACCATCTCGGTCAATATGGGGTCGAAACCGGGACCGGGATCGCTCACCGTCACCACCCCACCGTGTTTGCTGAATGAGGCGCGAACTTCGATAGTCAGTTGACGGTTGCCCTGCGCGCCGTGGATCACCGCATTGGTGTATGCCTCATCGAGCGCCATCAGGATGCGGTTGCGACGCAGATCAAAACCACCGGCCTGAGCCGCCACGTCGACCTGCGCCATTACCGCGGCGCGCTGTTTCAATTCTGCTGGCACGGTCAGCACCATCGCATGTTCACCGACCACGCTGCTGCGTTGTTCAACGCTGGAGCGCAGAACGATCGCACGCGTCAGGGCGCGCACCAAGTCGTCGGTCTCCATCGGTTTGGCCAAACAATCGCTAGCGCCAGCCTGGAGCAGTTCCTTGAAACGATCGTCGGTGAGGTAGCCAGACATCACCACGAACGCCAAGCGCGGATCGTGCAAGCGCAGCGACGCCAACAGTTCCATGCCGCCCTTGCCTGGCATCACCAAGTCGGAGAGCACCACATCGCACGGCGACAGCGCAAAGACCCGATCAGCCTCGTCGACATTGATGCAAGCGGTGACATCCCACCCTTCGCGCGTGAGCAGCAGGCTCAGCGCGGTTCTCACCGCCTCGTCGTCATCCACCAATAGGACGCGTCGCACGCGAACCTCCATGTAGTTCCCACTGACAGTACTGATGTTCCATCCAGAATGGGCGCAGTGGGCTGATGTATGTCGTACGAATCAGACGACACAACCGTCAGTCAGCACCAAGTGATGCACTGTTGCCAGATGCCGCACATGCTTTCAGCGATTTATCCAATGCTCCAGCGCGCAAGGAGTTGCAGGTGCGCTCCCAGCACTGGTTGCGAGCCCGCTTGCCACCCTACAGTTTGTGCACTTGGAGGATTGCTATGCCTTCGCCCGCCAAAAAGTCCGCTGTCCCCGCACCCAAAAGCGCACCCAAGCCCATTGAAGGCAAACCGCTGGCCAAGAGTGAACCCAAGAACGAGGCACCCGCCAAACCCGCCGCAGCGAAGCCAACAGCGGCCAAGCCGAGTCCGGCTGAGCGCATGAAGATGATCGCCGAAGCAGCTTACTACCTAGCGCAAAAACGCGGCTTCAGTGGCGGCAACGAGATGACCGACTGGGTGGCAGCTGAGAAGCAGGTCGACGGCCTGATCGCCAAACGCGGTTGATCGTCCTCGGTCGAGGCGCGAACATCCGCGCATGCTCAAACTCGTCGCTGCGCTCCTCGGCATCGGTATTCTCGGGTACGCCGTGGTCACCTTCGTATCCAATGCTGGCTCGGTAAGCGATCCGGTCACGGCATCGGCCAATCTCAGTCTGAAAGTGAAAGCCCAGGCAGGCATGGCGGTGGCCGTCGCCGGTGCCAGCAATCGCATCCGTCAGGTGATGGCAGCGGGGAATGAGCCGGCGATGCGCAAGCCGTTGCTCGACGACCTCGCCACGCTGCATCAGGACGTGGACAACGCGCGCGAGCAATTGACCAAGCTCGGTGACTCGCCCGCGGCAATCGACCATTGGCTGGGCATCATCCGCTGGAATGAATTCCTCGCCCTGGAGCAGGAATTTACAAAGGCCGCCAACGACAAATGATGGTCGCGCAATGAATTCATCCGCGAACCCGGGCGACGCGACCGCCATCAACCGGGCTTTTTATGACCGCCTGTGGCCGCAGGTCCGGTGGCCACCGCCTGAGCGTTTCAACACTTGGTCACTGGTGGAGCGGTGGTGCAGTGAAGCTCCCACGCGGCTGGAGGTCGGCCCTGGAATGCGTCCACGCCTGCCGACTGCCGGGACCCATTTTCTCGACCTGAGTGAAAGCTGCGTCGCGCGTCTGCGCGCCGCCGGTGCCGAGGCCCACGTCGGCAGTGCGACCACGCTGCCATTTGCTGAACGGGGCTTCGCCCTGGTGTGCGCGTTCGACATCGTCGAACACGTCGAGGACGATCGTCAGGTGCTGCGCGAACTGGTACGCGTGCTGGCCGATGATGGCCAGCTGGTGCTGTCGTTCCCGCTGTTCGCCGCGCGTTGGACGCCCTTCGATGCGATGTGTGGCCACGTACGCCGCTACGAACCGCCGGCAGTGTTGGCCATGCTCGCCGAGCACGGCCTGGAGATCGTTGAAAGCGGTGGCTATGGCATGCAGCCGCGTCAGTGGCTGGTGGATTTCGGCATGTTCTGGTTCCGCGTCATGCCGCGCCGGGCGATGTTCTTCTACAATTACGTGCTGATGCCCATCGGACTGAAGCTGCAGCAGCCGCTGTTGCTGCGTGCGGGCACGGATGCACTGACCAACGGCAGCCATGATGAAGTGCTGCTGGTTTGCCGCCGGAAATAGCTGCGAGCTGCGAGCTGCGAGCTACCAGCTACCAGCTACGAGTCTAGAATCTTGCTGATCGAGACTGGGATTTGTCTACGTGAGGCTGTGGGCACCGAAGGACGAATGATGCAAGCGCAGCGAACTCGTAGCTCGTAGCTCGCAGCTCGTAACTCGTAACTCGTAACTCGTAACTCGTAACTCGTAACTCGTAGCTCGAAGCTCGAAGCTCAACACTTCTGCCCACAGAAACGAAGAACCCCGTGATGGCCAGGCCACCACGGGGTTCGACGACGCTTGGAGAAAAAGGACTCAGCCCTTCTCGGCCTTCACCACGCCTTCGGCCTTCTTCAGTTTCTCGATCATGCTGTTCGGGACCTGCTTGTACTCGGCGGGTTCCATCGAGTAGCCGGCACGACCCTGCGACATGGAGCGCAGGTCGGTGGTGTAACCGAACATCTCGGCGAGCGGAACCTCGCAGCGGATGATCTTGTTCGGGCCGCGGTCAAGCGACTCGGTGATCATCGCGCGCTTCGACTGCAGCGATCCCATGATCGAACCAGTGAACTGGTCCGGGGTTTCCACTTCGACGCGCATCCACGGCTCGGTCGCCTGGATACCGAGCAGCGGGTAGGCCAGACGGATGGCGAGCGCGCCGGCCGCGACGAACGCGTGCTCCGACGAGTCGACGTCGTGGTACGAACCGTCGATCAGCGCCACGTGGACGTTGATCACCGGGAACGGCAGTTCGTAGCCGCGCGCCAGTTCGTTGCGCACACCGTCTTCGATCGGGCCGACGTATTCCTTCGGCACCGAGCCGCCGCGCGTGGCGTTCTCGAAGATGAATTCCTGGCCAGTGGCCTTCTCTTCCGCCGTCAGCGGGCGGATGATCAGGGTACAGTCACCGTACTGACCACGACCACCCGACTGCTTGACATGTTTGCCACGGATTTCGAGCTGCTTGGAAATCGTCTGGCGGTAGCTCACGCGCGGCTTGCCGACCACGGCGTCGACCTTGTACTCGTCGCGGATACGGTGCGAGAGCACTTCGAGGTGCAGTTCGCCCATGCCCGCGATGATGAGCTGCGAGGTCTCGGGATCGGTCCACTTCTTGAAGGTCGGATCTTCGCGTTCCAGACGGGCCAGACCGTAGGCGAGCTTTTCCTTGTCGGCGTTCGACTTGGGCTCGATCGCCATGGTGATCACCGGCTTGGCGAAGCTGATGCCGTCGAGCACCATCGGATGCTGATCGTTGATGTGCACCAGGGTATCGCCGGTCTGGGTGCCCTTAAGGCCAACCAAGGCGCAGATGTCACCGGCCTGCGCTTCGTCGACCTTGGTCGAGCTCAGGCCGACCAGTTTGACCATGCGCGCAGCGCGCTCGGTACGGTTGGTACCGGCGGCGACCATCGCGTCGCCTTCCTTGATGGTGCCTTGATAGACACGCACGAAGGACACGTCGCCCAGCACGGGCATGTTCATGATCTTGAACACCATGGCGCGCAGCGGGGCCTTGGCATCGCAGATCGTCGGAATGGGGTTGGCCTTCAGGGTGTCGCTCAATTCGAACTGATTGATCAAGTTGGCATCCCTGGGGTTGGGCAGGATGTCGACCACGGCGTCGAGCAGCATCTGGACGCCCTTGTTGCGCAGCGCGGCGCCGCACAGCATGGGCTGCAGCTTGAAGGTCATCGCGCCAGTCTGCAGACCCTTCATGATCTGCTCGTTGGTCAGCGTGCCGTTGTCGAGGTAGGCGGATTCGATCGCTTCGTTGCCGCAGAAGCTGGCAACCGAGTCGATCATCGCGTGACGACGCTTCTCGGCCTCGGCTTTGAACTCGGCCGGGATATCGTTCTCCTTCTGCTCTTCACCCTTCTCACCTTCGAAGGTGATGTATTTCATCGACACCAGGTCGACGATCGCGCGGAAATCGTCGCCCGCACCGATCGGCATCTGGATCGGCACCGGGTTGCCGGCAAGGCGTTCCTTCACCTGGCCGACCACGCGATCAAAGTTGGCACCCATGCGGTCCATCTTGTTGACGAACACCAAGCGGGGCACCGAGTACTTGTTGGCCTGACGCCACACGGTCTCGGACTGGGCCTGCACACCGGCCACGGCACAGAACACCACGACTGCGCCGTCGAGGACGCGGCAGGAACGTTCCACCTCAGCGGTGAAGTCCACGTGGCCAGGGGTATCGATGAGGTTGATGTCGTGGCCACGCCACTGAGCGAACACCGCCGCGGCGGTGATGGTGATGCCGCGTTCCTGTTCTTCCTTCATCCAGTCGGTCGACGCGGCGCCGTCATGCACTTCACCGATCTTATGCTTCTTGCCGGTGTAGTAGAGGATGCGCTCAGACACGGTGGTCTTGCCCGAGTCGATGTGGGCAACGATGCCGAAATTGCGCGTCTTGACGAGGTTGATGGCCATGGGGGGCTCCGACTTGGGCTGATCTTGCAGCTTGAGAGAAGGCAGGACGGCCCTGGGGCCGCCCCGTTAAGGAGGGCGGGATCATGGTGCCATGTCCCAGGAGACAAGGGGGAAGGGTGGCTCTTTCGGCCTTCCAGATCGCTGATTTGGCGCATGGGAACGTCGCCGATCGGGTAGCACTCCCACTCGCGCCTCACGGTAGTTCCACAGCCGCAGGCGAGCGGGACCAGCTACCACCGTCACGGCTTGATCATGGCCGCGCCGGGAAGACGCCTCAGTCGAGTGGTTCGATGTTGCGCAGCGTATCGGCACAGTTGATCGCCGTCCGACCACCACCGTCATCAGCGATCAGTTCCAGATCGCCCGTGCGATCCCAGTGCTCGCTCTGACGAGCCACCCCGCTGATGGTCTCCCCATCTTCCCGGATCACCCGCACGCGACGGTCGAGAAACAAACGCAGGTCCGGCGTTCCACCCAGCGGCTCGGTCATGGGCTCGACGAACCGCTCACCGGTGCCGTCAAGGCGCGTCATCGTCAACTCCCCATGCCAGCGGCCGAAGCGGCCATCACGGCGAAACAGCTGCTCACCGGCCTCATGCTTCGCACTGAAATGCGCCCACGAAGAAATCCCGCGCGCCTGCCACTGGCCGGCGGTGTAGCCGTGCCATTCCTCGGTCATGGTGATGGTATCCCAGAGCCGGCACCACATCACGTCCCAGGTCTGCACGCGACCTGTGCGCCAGGTGAAGGTCAGGCGATGCGTCGGACGATGCGGCACCAGATCCGGATGCTCACGGTGGTGGTTGAACCAGTTCCAGATGAGATCCGTGATCACAACATGCCCTCCGGCGGTTCTTCAACCTTGCCTCTGAACGACCGCCTGCAGGCGGAGATTCCATGAACACGCAAGTGGACCAACAATCATCCGGTAAGCAGCAAGACAATTTGTTACAGGGACGCATCCACCGCATGGCTTCAAACCAACCGCTTTCCGCTTTCAACAGCACGGCCGCAGGGTGTTCACCCTGCGGCCGTAGAGATTCATCCGTTGATGAATCGTTCAGAACGCCGGGTTCTCGTCCGGCTTGGGCTGCGGTGCGCCGCCGCCCTGCGCGGCCTTCATCAATTCAACGAACGGCGCGAGCGGCCATTTGATCTCGACTAGCGCACGACCATCAGCGCACGTACTGGCAACACTCAGCGGTTCGCCGGGTTTGGTCGCCGGGATCATCGCGTCCATGCCGGTGCCGGACATCTTCATGGCCGCACGGACGAAGCCGATGATATCGAGGTCGGCATAGAGGTTCCGTCCGGCGCCAATGGCCTTCTCCGCGCTGGTCGACATGCCCTTGCCGGTGCCGGCGATCAGTGCGTCAAGGCTGGTCGGATCCTGCGCCATCACCACCCAGCCCTTGGTCACGGCCAGTTCGTAGCCTGACATCATCTTCATCTGCGCCGCCTGTTCTGGCAGAATCTTGGTCTCGTCGACGGTCACGCCGATGGCATGCACCGGCACACCCGATGGGCTTTTACGCGCCGCCTTGGTCATCGTCATGGTGACGCCCATGGAGCGATAGAGATCGCCGATGGCGCCCTTGCCCGTTAAGAGCGAGATCATGCTCTCCTGGCTGGCCTCGGCCTTGGCCGAATCGGCGCTGGCGTAAAGACCTTCCCACACCAGCGGAGATTTCTCGCTGGTGCGCATGCGGAAGGCGGTGTCGCCACTAAGGCCGGCGCCAACGTTTTCCGCCACAGCGATCACCTCGTCAGTGATCAGACCTTGCGCTTCCGGCTTGGCCTTGAGTTTGCGCAGCAGGTCGCCGGCATAAACGCCGTAAGCCGCCCAGTTGATCCGACCGCTCATGGACATCAGCGACGGTTCATTGCCCAGACGCGCGGCGGCACGCTGGCCGACGGCCGCAGGCGGTGCGGCCATGACCTTCGCCAGATCGCTGCCGGGTTTGGCCGAGATGGTGAGTTCCTCACCGATAGCGACCGGATCAAGATTCAGATCAAGCTGCACCGCGCTGATGTCGGCGGCGATCGCCATCAGACCGGCAACTTGCAGGCCAAGAATCTTGCCGACTTCTGGTCCTTGCGGATTCTGCGCCGCGGCCATCTGCACCATCATGCCAAGCATGCCGCCGTAGGTCTGCATCAGTTTGTCTGGCGCCATCAACAGGCGGATGTCGCCCTTGGGCAGGGTTTTAATCAGGTTGGCGTAGTTCTTGGCGACCTTCTCACCCAGGATCTCGCCATCGGGCGTCTGCGTCAGCACGGCGATGCCGTCGACCGCCTTGCCCAGCAACATGCCGAAGTTCACCCCGGCATCGAGGTACATCTGTGGATCCTTAGCCGGCACCAGCAGCGCGAACGACGGCGTCGGTGCGCCGGGACCGACAACCACGATCACCGGTTTGCCAGCGAAGTTCGCCAATCCGGCATCGCCAAGCATGCCACCGAGCTGCGCCTTCAGCGAACCCGGCGGCATTTGGCCTGGCGCGAACAGCGCGGCGATCGCTTCGATGCGACTGAGCGTGGCGAGCAGGTCGGGCACCACTGCCACGACATAGGCGCTGTCATCCGGCATCGCCATCGGCACCGGCACCGGCATGTCCGCAGCGGTCAACGCAGCAGGAGCGAACGGACTGGCGATACTGATCGCCAAGGCAGCGGAGAGGATGAGACGACGCATGAAAGCTCCAGTGCAGGAGTGATGGCCCGAAGTGCGGGGCTGATGGTTGCCGATCCTTCGCCACTGGGCAGCGGCGTCCAGTGGCAGCTACTGATCATCCGGCAGGTTGGCCGCTGTCTTGCACGCGGCCCTGCGGGCTTGCCCACCGGGCCGGCGTCGGAGCATAGGCGCATGACGCGTCCGATTTGCCTTTACCATAAAAACTGCCTCGATGGCAACGGTGCCGCCGCGGTGGTGCTGAAAAAAGAGCCGGACTGCGAGTTCCTGTCGATGCAGTACGGCATGACGCCGCCCACGGTTCTCGACCGTCGGGTGTACGTGGTCGACTTTGGCCTGCCGATCGAACACATGCGCGCGCTCAAAGCGCAGGCCAGCGAAGTTATCTGGATTGATCACCACGCCTCGCAAGCACCCATGCACAAACAGCTCGGCTGGGGCACCCTTGACCTGAGCGAAAGCGGCAGCTCACTGACCTGGAAAGTCCTGTTTCCCGAGCGTGAGCCGCCGCCGGTGATCGCCTACATCAAGGACAAAGACCTGTGGCAGTGGAAATTGCCGGACAGTCGCGCGATCGCCGCGGGCTTAGCGGCGACGTTTCCTGGCGACCGTTTTCAGGGCATCCTGGAGGTGGACCTCGCGCAGATGGCCAACCTCGGTCGACCGTTGCTGGCGGCGATCGCGGAACGCGTGCAGAAAGCCGTGCAGCAGGGCGTGGTGATTGAGTCCCCTTACGGCCTGACTGGCATCCGGGCGATGGTGGTGCCATGCAACCAGGATCAGAACGACGTCGGCGATCATATCTGTCTGCCAGTCGAAGCCGGCGGCCTGGGCTACGACCTGGCGATTCTCTGTTACCGCAAAGGCAACGGCCGCTGGGTGCACAGTTTGCGTGCCTACGAAGGCGGCCGCGTCGACTGCGCCGCAATCGGCGACGCCCATGGTGGAGGCGGACACCGCACGTCGGCGTGTTACCTCAACAAGACGCGCTTCCTGGCGTCCGGCGATTGTCCGGTGGCGCAGCGGCAGCCGGTTTAAAAAACTTGAAGCGTGAGGATTAAGACGCGAGGCTTGAAGATGAAAAGGCAAGTCGACGCGTCCGCCCTGAAGCCTCAAGCCTTAAGCCTTGATCGGTGCCTTACTGTATTTTCTGGTCTATTTGACACGCTAAGCCCCCTATTTCTTGGCATGATGACTGCTGTATTCCTCCGCATGGCCGACACTAGTTCGCCGGCCCACCGATAGGACACCACATGCTCGACCCAAATACGCTTACCGAAAAATCCCGCCTCGCCCTGGTCGGCGCGCAGGAACAGGCCGTCAGCCACGATCACTCGCAGGTGGAACCCATTCACCTCGCGGTCGCGCTGTTTGCTGACGACAGCGGCTTGGCGCGGCGTTTGGCCGACAAGGTCGGAGCCAAGACCAACGCCATCGAGACCGCACTGCGGCGAGTGCTCGACGAGCTGCCGACGCAGCATCCGGCACCGCCGCAAGTCGGCTTCAGCAACGACCTGATGAAGATCATCCAGGCGGGCCAGAAGGAGCAGAAGAACCGCGGCGATTCACACCTGGCGATCGAACACCTGCTGCTGGCGCTGACCGGTGACCGCAAGGTTGGTGGCGCGCTCAACGAACAGGGGCTTGGCCGCAGCAACCTGGCCAAGGCCATCGATGAGGTGCGCAAAGGCCGCACGGTGCAGAGCGATCAGGCGGAGAACACCTACGACGCGCTCGCCAAATACGGACGTGATCTGGTCGCTGATGCGCGCAAAGGCAAACTCGATCCGGTCATCGGTCGTGATGAAGAGATCCGTCGCGTCGTGCGCGTGTTGTCGCGGCGCACCAAGAACAACCCGGTGCTGATCGGTGAACCGGGCGTGGGCAAGACCGCGATCGTCGAGGGCCTCGCCAATCGCATCGTCAAAGGCGACGTGCCGGAAGGGCTCAAGGACAAGACCGTCATCTCACTCGACCTCGGCGCGTTGGTCGCCGGCGCCAAGTTCCGCGGCGAGTTCGAAGAACGCCTTAAAAGCGTACTCGACGAAGTGAAATCGTCCGAGGGCAAGATCATCCTCTTCATCGACGAGATGCACCAGCTCATGGGTGCGGGCAAAAGCGATGGCGCGATGGATGCTGCCAACTTGCTCAAACCGCTGCTCGCGCGTGGCGAACTGCACTGCATCGGTGCGACCACGCTCGACGAATACCGTAAACACGTTGAAAAGGACGCCGCCTTCGAACGCCGCTTCCAGCCGGTGATGGTGGGCGAGCCGTCGGTTGAAGACACCATCTCGATCCTGCGTGGCCTGCGTGAGCGTTACGAAACCCATCACGGCGTGCGCATCGCCGACGCTGCACTGGTGGCTGCCGCGATGCTCAGCGACCGCTACGTCGCCGACCGTTTCTTGCCAGACAAGGCCATCGATCTGGTCGATGAAGCGTGCGCCAATGCGCGCGTCGAACTTGATTCGTCGCCGGCGGAAATCGATCAGCTCAATCGCCGCACCTTGCAACTCGAAGTCGAGGCCACCGCGCTGAAACGCGAGACCGATCAGGCGAGCAAGGATCGCCTGGAAAAAGTGCGCACCGACTTGGCGCGCGCCAAAGAAGAACTCTCTGTGCTGACCGCTCGCCATCAGGCGGAAAAATCACGCGTCGACGACGGGCGCAAACTGCGCCAACAACTCGAAGAAGCGAAGGCCCAGATCGAACAGGCGGAACGCGCCTACAACCTGGGCAAGGTCGCCGAGCTGCGCTACGGTGTGATTCCCGATCTGGAAAAACGCATCGCCAGCCAGGTCACCGAGTCCGGCAACACCCTCACCAGCGAATCCGTGGGCCCGGAGGACATCGCCGATGTCGTCAGTCGCTGGACTGGCATTCCGGCGAACAAACTCACCGAGGGTGATCGTGAGCGCCTGCTGAAACTCAGCGACCGTCTGCATGACCGTGTCATCGGTCAGGAGGAAGCGGTCGACACCGTGGCGGACGCGGTGCTGCGTTCACGCGCCGGCCTCGCTGACCCGAACCAGCCGCTCGGTTCATTCCTCTTTCTTGGCCCCACTGGTGTGGGAAAAACCGAACTTGCCAAGGCGCTCGCTGCTGAATTGTTCGACGATGAAAAACACATCGTGCGCATCGACATGTCGGAATACATGGAGAGCCACAGCGTCTCGCGCCTGATCGGCGCCCCCCCAGGCTACGTCGGCTACGACGAAGGTGGCCAGCTCACCGAAGCGGTGCGTCGTCGGCCCTACACCGTGGTGCTGTTCGATGAAATTGAGAAGGCCCATCCGCAGGTGTTCAACGCGCTCCTTCAGGTCCTTGATGAAGGCCACCTGACCGACGGCCAGGGCCGCACGGTGAACTTCAAGAACACCGTGGTGATCATGACCAGCAACCTGGGTGCGGAGTTCCTGCTCAAAGGCGTAACCGCCGGCGGCGAGTTCATGGAAGGCACCAAGGACGCAGTGATGACCGCCGTGCGTGCGCACTTCCGCCCCGAGTTCCTCAACCGTCTGAGCGACATCGTGGTGTTCACGCCGCTGACCAAGACCCAACTCAAGGGCATCGTCACGCTCCAGATCAGCCGCATCGCCGCACGCTTGAAGGACCGCAAGATCCAACTGGTGCTGACCGACGAGGCGCTCGATTGCATCCTCAAGGAATCATACGATCCGCAGTACGGTGCGCGTCCGCTCAAACGTTACCTGGAACGTCAGCTGACCAATGCCCTCAGCCGCAAGCTGATCGCCGGCGAACTGCTGGACCGCAGCACCGTGGTGCTCAAACCGGATAACGACGGCGGATTGGAGCTAGAGGTCGAACGTACGGCCGAGACCGAGCCGAAGGCGAAGGGCGGACGCGGATAGACGCTGCCGGAATGCACCATCGACTCGCGGGTCGCGGGGCGTAAACCGCACCGCCGACGAGGAGGTGCGCCATGACCGAGGGACCCAACCTCAGCCTGCCGCTCGCCGTTGGTGGCGGCGGCTGGCGTCAACGGCTGAAGCTCGCACTCGGCTACGTCCTCGCCACGCTGCTGCCGGGTCGTGTACGTCAGATCCGCGAAGGAAAAGCTCAGGAACCGTTCACCCACGCTGACCGCGTGATCATCGCCGCCATGGTGCACCGGGCCACCCGCCGCGGCGAGTCACTTGATCATCTCGCCTACCTGCACCGCAACATGTGGCAGAACGATTCGGTCACTGGTTATCATGCTGCCGTTGAGGACCGCTTCACCAATTGGTTCCTGCCGCACCACGCGGTGGTGATCGATGCGCTCGAGCAGAATCTCGCCTCGTTGCCGCCCGGACGTTTCCAGACGCTGTGTGAAATCGGCACCGGTTCCGGGGTGACGCTCGATTACCTGCAACGTCGACTTGCCACACGTGGCATTACCACCTGCATCGGATTGGATCTGAGCGCCGCGCAGGTGCAGGTCGACGCCGCTCGTTTCCCAGCCTGCCGGTTCGTCGCCGGCGACGCCACGACCTGGATCCCCGCCAACGCCAACCCAGGATGGATCATCTTTTGCTGTGGTGGTGTGCTGGAGTATTTCCCCCGCGCGACGCTGGAACGATTGTTCGCCGACACCGCCGCGCGCTGCGCTCCGGTGCGCTGGGTCATCGTCGAGCCGCTCGATCTGGCCCACGATCTATCGTCGGATACCACGTCGCGCCTGTTCGGATTCGAGACCACCTGGTCGCACCCCTACCCCCACGTGGTGCGCCATGCCGGCCTGACCGTGTATTATCAGCGGGAATTGCGCTTCGATGGCCTGCGTTGGCAACTGATGGTCGCCGGTAACTGACGACGAGCAGCCAGCCGCTCAGCGGCGCAGGCGCGTGAGCACCGCGTCATGCAACACGCCGTTGGTCACCACCGCATTGCCGGAGCGGATCGACGGTGTGCCGGCCAGATCGCTGAACCGTCCACCGGCTTCGGTCACCACCAGACTGGTGGCGGCGACATCCCACACTTTCAACTGCGGTTCGACCACGACTTCGGCGCGCCCACTGGCGACCAGCATGTGACCGTAGGCATCACACAAGCCGCGCTGCAACGCGGTGACCTTGTTGAGGTCGTCGAACACCGCGGTCATGCCGTTTTTATGGAACCACGCCGGCGATTCGTAGCAGAACAGCGCCTGATCCAACCGATCAATGGCGGAAACATGGATGCTGCTGCCATTGCAACGTGCGCCGCCACCCAGCACGGCGTCGTAGTTTTCGTTGAGTGCCGGGATCGTCACCGCCGCGGCGATCACGCGGTCGTGTTCCTCGCAGGCGACCAGCGTCGCCCACAGCGGTACGCCGCGGACAAAATTGCGGGTGCCATCGATCGGATCGACAATCCAACGCCGACCACTGGCACCGCCAGATTCGCCGGTCTCCTCACCCAACCAGGCATCCTGCGGAAATGCCGCCATGATCACTTGTTGGCAGGCGGCTTCCGCCTCGCGATCGGCAACCGTCACCGGGCTCTCGTCGGCTTTCCACTCCACGCGCAGATCAGGGCGGCGGAAATAGCGCAGCGCAGCGCGGCCGCCCGCTTCGGCGGCAGCCATCGCCACAGCGCGCAACTGCCAGTGCATCGCCGGTATATTGGTCATGGTCACCTCGCGGGGCGCATGCTGGATCCCCGCACTTCTCTGCCAAGGTGCTGCTGACGCCGGGGGACGCCGGGGAAGCTGTGGCGCTGCCTCGTGACAACACGTGCCAAATGTAGCGGTGCGTGGCATCAGGGTACTGCAACCATCCCTGATGGCGATTGCGCCAACGGCGGACAGGCCATAGGCGTATGCGTACACCATGAGCACTGAGATTCACGCCAAGGACGGGCTTCCTCCCGGCACCGAGATCTTCGGTTACGAAATCGAGCGGCTGCTCGGACGTGGTGGCATGGGCAATGTTTACCTCGCCAAGCAGAAGTCGCTCGATCGGCAGGTAGCGCTGAAAGTTTTGCATCCACAACGGCTGCGCAATCCGACGTCGGTTGACAGTTTCTTGCGTGAGGCTCGCGCCGCCGCGCAACTCAGCCACGCGAACCTGGTCGCGGTGCACGACGTGCACGCCGACCCGGAGCACAAACTCTACTGCTATTCGATGGAGTACGTGCAAGGCATCACTGCCAGCCGGCTGGTGCAGACCCAAGGCGTGCTCAAACGCTCGCAGGCTCTGCATCTGGTCTATCAGATGGCCAAAGCGTTGGGCCATGCCCATCGCCACGGACTGGTGCACCGCGACATCAAGCCGGACAACATCCTGGTGACGCAGAACGGTTCAGCCAAACTGCTCGACCTGGGACTGGTCCGCGACCGCTTCGAACAATCGGCAGAAACAGGCTCGCGTGTCCTGTCGCTCGTCGGCACGCCGGAGTACTCAGCACCGGAACAACACCGCAACCCGAAGCAGGCGGTGCCGTCTAGCGACGTGTACAGCCTGGGCGCGACCTTGTTCTTCCTCTTCGTTGGTCGTCCGCCCTTCGCCGGCGATACGGTGATCGACCTGATCGTGCGGGTCGCCACCGAACAGCTCTCCTACCCCAACGGTGTGCCGACCGACTGCCGCCATCTGCTTGATCTGATGTTGGCGAAACGTCCGGCAGATCGCCTCTACGACGGCGACGCGGTGGTAGGGGCACTCAAGGGCTTATCCGAAGGCCGCCAACCGACCCTGCATCCCGACGGTTTCAACGAAGGCGGCACCACCGACCTCGGCGAAGGCGACGAGGATTTCGAGGACGCCGAGACCGAAGGCGACATCAGCGCAACCGAACTGCCAGCGCAGCAGCAAGCGGGTGATTCCTCACACTCCAGCGTGCGACGTCCGAAGGTCCCGCCCCGGCGACGCAGGCGCTGAAGCCGCTGTCTCCGCCGACGCCGCTGTCTCCGCCGACGCCGCTGTCTCCTATTCGCGTCGGCGGCTGTCGATGCTGATCGTCACCGGCCCATCATTGAGCAACGACACCTGCATATCGGCAGCGAACACCCCGGTTTGAACCGCTTTCCCCAGCTCCGCGGACAAACGCGCGACAAAGGCTTCGTAAAGCGGCACCGCCTGTTCAGGACGCGCAGCGCGCAAGAATGAGGGCCGATTGCCCTGCTCGGTGCTCGCAAACAGCGTGAACTGGCTGACCACCAGCACCTCACCAGCGATATCGCTGACCGCGCGGTTCATCTTGCCCGCGTCGTCAGCAAAGATGCGCAGACGCGCGACCTTCCCGCTGAGCCACGCGACATCGTCTGGGCTGTCGTCGACCTCCGCCGCCACCAACACCAGCAAGCCGTGGGCGATCCGGGCATGTTCCCGTCCCGCGATTGCCACTGCCGCTTCCCGCACCCGTTGGATGACCGCACGCATGGCACGACCGTGCTGGACTGTTTGGGGAACAAAAGGCCGGAAAATAAAAAACCCCCGGCACTTTGAGAGCCGGGGGTCTTTCCTGTGGTGGAGGTAAGGAGATTCGAACTCCTGACCTTCTGCATGCCATGCAGACGCTCTACCAACTGAGCTATACCCCCCCAATTTTTAAGCTTCCTTCTTCACCTTCGCCTGCGGTCAATGGTCGACCGCTCTCGCTGCGCGGACATGGTCCGCATTGCGAGGGCGGGAAAATATGGGGGGTGCCCAGGTGGGCAAGGACAAAGTCACGGCGCCGGCTCCCACGTCGCAACCAATCCGTCGATCCTGGCTTGTGTCACCCGCCGTGCGCAGCTAGAGTTTGCCGGCGATCATCCCGTACTGGAGTCCACGGATGCGTTCCTACAGCCTGCTCGTCACCTCGCTGCTATTCATCGGTGGAATCGGTGGAATCGGTGGTTTAGCTGCCGCCGACCCGATCCAACACGCTCCGGTTCACGACAGACCGTGGAAGGAAACCTTCGGCATGACGCTGAAGGGCAAGGATCGCACCTACGTGGTCTATCAGGAGAACAGCTACCTGTTGGCGCAGCCGGAAGATCTCGCTGATCCCGCGTTCCTGCACAACAAGGATATGGTGGTCGCGGCCAAGCTCGGTCGCGTCGCGAATGGCATGGTGACCTTCTATAATCTGCCGAAGGTGCTCTCCGCTGGGCCGACGGAACTCTGGCGCACGCGCATCGACGGCGACAACCTCTATGTCTTCGGTCGATTCACCCTGGCTGATGGCGTGCAGCGCTTCGCCATTACCGCCGTGGAGACCGCTCCATCCGATCAGCAGATCATCGACAAGAAGATGGCCGGCATCCCCGCCGACAATCTCGATGCCAAGCTCGCCGCCGCCGCATGGGCGCGCGACATGGGCGTGGTCCAGGGCAACCGCGAATTCTGGCTGGTCGCCGCTGACAACATCATTTCGCACGTGGTCGACGACGCGGTCGCCAAAGCCGAGACCACCAAAGATATCGCCCTGATCCTCAAGGCCATGGGTTGGTGCCAAGATCTGCTGCGCGACATTCCGCGCGCCGCCCGTATCGGCAGTGCTGCGTGGATCCGCCAAGTCGGCGGTGCCGGCGCCGAAGACGTGGCGAAGTATATGCGTCGTTGGGATCTGGAATTCTACGGCGGCCAGTGGCGTCCACGTGGCGAAGCTCTGGCGCATGAATTCCAGGACCGTTTCGCCGCCATCGGCTGGCGTGACGCCGAAGGATATTACAAACTTGGTCGCTGGGCTGACGCCAACGCCGAAGTCCTGCCGCGCTCGCGTGAACTCAGCTACCGCGCCTACCAGTCCGGCTTCCGCGCCAATGCCAACCACAACGGCATCCGTCGCGAACTCGGCATGGAGGCAGCAAAGGATGGCGGCGAGGCCGGATCACTGCAGAGCGAATACAAAGACACGCTCTCCGGCATCTCCATCCCGACACCTCCCGGATGGAACCGCACCGATCCTATCGGTGGCGATGCCACCTGGATCGATCCCACTAGCGATACCGCCTACATCACCGCCAAGATCCTGCGCAATCTACCGAACCTCACTGATTTTGCCGGGATTTGGGCGAGCCAACTCGGTGCAGTGCAGGGCAAGTCGGATTTCACCAGCCTGGCCGATGAAAAACTCACCTTCGCCAAAGGCCAGGCACGGCTGGTGCGCTACTCCTACCGTGAAGGACGCTACCAGCGCATGGCCGCCCTGGTCGTCGCGGTGAATCCCGCCGGCAATTCCGCCTTGCGTCTAGATGCCAACGGCGCCGACACCGAGGCCGACGCGGTGATCAAACAACTCAATGATCTGTTCGGACAAGTGATCATCCCCGATGCGAGCGCTTTACCTGGGGCAAAAGTCGACGCTGAGGGCAAGGACGGCAAGAAGCCCACCACGGCTCCAGGCGTGCTTCCAACACCGCAACCGGCCCCAGAAGGCGACGCGGCGAACTGAGTTGGCGGTATCGTGCCCAATTCTTTGAGCCGAACCGAGCCGAGCCGAGCCGAGCCGAGCCAAACTGAGTCAGTTGAGAAGGCGGCCGCCCACCGTACGACCACGTCAGGCAGCCGGAGTGGCGGAATTGGCAGACGCAGGGGACTTAAAATCCCCCGGCCGCAAGGCCGTCCGGGTTCGATTCCCGGCCCCGGCACCATGTTTTAGCTCGCGCAGATGCGGTCGATTTCATCCAGTTCGTGACTGCTGAACGACAGGTTGGCCAGGCACGCGACGTTCTGCAGTACTTGTTCGGGCGAGCTGGCGCCAATCAGCACCGAGGTCACGCGCGAGTCTTTCAGCACCCAGGCGAGGGCCATCTGCGCCATGGTCTGGCCGCGGCGTTTGGCGACCTCGTTCAATTTGCGCACCTTGGCGATGACCTCGGGTTTCACCGCGTCGCGGCCGATGCCGCCGTTGCCTGGGTCAGTGGCGGCGCGTGAGCCGGCGGGAATGCCGTCGAGGTAACGATCAGTTAAAATACCCTGCGCTAACGGGCTGAACACGATCACGCCGACGCCTTCGCGGCCGGCGGTCGGCAGTACGGTGTGTTCGACGTCGCGCTCGAACAGATGGTAACGTGGCTGATGGATGGTCAGCGGGGCCCAGGCACGTTGCTTGGTGAGTTCGACCGCGCGGGTGAACGCCGGATCGGTGTAGTTGCTGATGCCGGCGTAGAGCGCCTTGCCTTGACGAACTAGCTGGTCCAGCGCGCCAATGGTCTCTTCCAACGGGGTGTTGGGATCCGGGCGGTGCGAATAGAAGATGTCCAGGTGATCGACCTTCAGCCGTTTGAGCGACTGCTCGCACGATTCGATGAGGTATTTGCGCGAGCCCCACTCGCCGTAGGGACCGGGCCACATGCGATAGCCGGCCTTGGAACTGATGACCAGTTCTTCGCGTGGGAAATCACCGACGATGCGACCGAACACTTCTTCGCTGGCGCCGCCGGGTTTGCCGTAGTTGTTGGCAAAATCGAAATGAGTGATGCCAGCATCAAACGCCGTGGCAAAGATCGCCTTCGCCGTGCTGTCATCGCGGTAGCTGCCGATCGCCTGCCAACCACCAAGGCTCACCGCCGGCAACAGCAAACCCGAACGCCCACAGCGGCGGTAGGTCATGCGGTCGTAACGGTTGGCGGCGAAGGTCATGGTGTGGCTCCTGCGAGAGCGCGCACGGTGACGGGCGCGGGCAGCGGCTCAAGGCCCCGCCGTGGCGAGACTCACCAGTCGACCGTCACGCCAAAGGTCAGATGGGCGGACACGCCGGGTTCCATGTAGTCGGCGACATCCGCGCCGTTGCGCGCCGTCGCTCCGGGCCACGGCAGCCAGCCATCCACACCGATGCCAAGGCGCAGTTGATCCAGCCACGTGTCGCCACGATCACTGAAGCGCCAACCGAAACGTGTACCGATCTCGCCCTGCACCACTGCCGCGACCTGCACTTCGCCTTTGGCGAAACGCGGCGATCCGTCCTCCACCTGGATGCGTTCCAAGCGCACGCCGCCAGCAAAGTAGCCACCGATGCTCCAGTGCAGGCGTTTGAGTGGCTGCGGGATTTTCCACGTCGGTCCCCAACCAACGACCAGTTGATCGAAGGCCACGTAAGAATCCTGCCAGTCCTCATACGCGGTGACCGCACCGAAATCATAACACAGCACCAGCACGTCGCGTGAACTGAGCGACAACTCCGCCAGCCAGGCTGGCTGCCAGCGGATGTCGAGACCGGTGTTGCCACCACCTGGAAAGAACTTCAGCGACTGATCGACGCGGAAACCGTTGCCCGCTTGATTGGGCAGCGCCTCGCTATCGATGGTAAGACCCAGGGTGCCAGCGACGGTCTCGCGATCGGGATTGAGGCTGGCAGTCACCAGGATGCCCGGGGTACGGCTCAGACCGACCACCAGCCACCAACCAGATTCTTTTTCACCGACGATCTGCGAGGTCTGGGTCTGATAGCTGCTGTTGTGCCATTGGTACCGCGCACCGACCCATGCCATGCTGTCGGTGCCGAGCGACACCAGGTTCACTCCACCATAGAACTGCTGTTCATCACCCGTGCTGAACAGTCCCCCACTTTCGAGCTGAGCCGCCCAACGCCCGAATGGGCCGCTGAATTGATATTCCCACGACGGAACGCCGGTGAGACGGGCGTGATAGAAGGCGAAACCATCGGTGCCTTCCTCCAGATCGTAGGGCAACTCCACGGTCTTGTAACCGAAGGTGTCATGCATGCGATTTTGCACCGACTCGCCACCCAGGTCGCCGTAGGTTCGCCCACCGATGCCAAGCGTCAGCAGCGCCTTCCATTTTTCTTCGCGCTCGCGATCAAGAATGGCGTAGCCAAGACTATATGTGAGTTCATCCGTACGACTGGGAGTCGTGCCGTCCCGCCCACGATTGGTCAGCATGCTGGCGTCCGCCGCAACGCGCCAGGCGCCTAGGCGAACACCCATGGTGATGTTGGCGGTGCGGTAATCGTCGGTGTTGAGCACCGCCATGCCCAGGAAGTCATCAGAGAAGTTGAACCACAGCTGTGGCGTCGGTGCAGGTGTGGGCGGCTCCGGCAAGCCATAGACCGCCGCCGCTGCCTGGGCGCTCAGGGCAAGCATGCTCGGAATCAGCAACAGGCGGAACCGATAGAGCATGCTTGCTGAATACCCACCGAACCACCCGTCGTCCATGCTTCATCCGTCCTGGAGGCAAAACAGGACCACCAACCGACCCGCTGGCATCCACCGCTGAGAACATGGCGCACGCTGCTGCCACCTACCCATCCCGGCAGTTGGAGCAGCGGGCATGCCCCCTAGCCTCCCGCGTTCACGCAGCGATCCGGCATTCGTGTCACTACTGCTTTTCTTGAGGTGCGGATGAAATCCATCGGCTCGATCATCGTCTGGAGCCTGATCTCGCTAGTGGGCGCGGGCGCGCTCGCTGGCATGGCGCTCAATCGCGGCGAGCACATCAACGCCGCGTGGTTGCTGGTGGCCGCCGTCTGTTGTTACGCCGTGGGCTACCGCTTCTACAGCCGCTTCGTCAGCGAGCGGATCTTCGCCCTGGATGATCGGCGTTCGACTCCAGCAATGCGGATGAACGACGGCCACGACTACGTTCCCACTGGCAGGTGGGTGCTTTTCGGCCATCACTTCGCCGCCATTGCTGGTGCGGGGCCGCTGATCGGCCCGATCCTGGCGGCGCAGTTCGGCGTGTTGCCGGGAGCGTTGTGGATCATTGTCGGTGTGGTATTAGGCGGCGCGGTACAGGATCTGGTGATCCTCTGCGGTTCGATGCGCCGCAACGGCAAGTCGCTCGGTCAGCTGGCCAAGGATGAGATCGGCCCCGTCGCCGGCGTGTTGACGCTCATCGCGGTGTTCGGCATTATCTTGATCCTCATCGCCTTCCTCAGCTTGGTCGTGGTCTATGCCATGGCGGAATCGCCGTGGGCCACCGTCACCGTGCTCGCCACCATTCCGATCGCGTTGCTGATGGGTTTCTGGATGCGCATCATCCGCCCTGGCAAGGTGCTCGAAGCCAGCGCCATCGGTCTGTTCTTGCTCGGGGTGGCGCTGTGGCTCGGACATTGGGTGAGCGCGCATCCCACGCTGCACCATACCTTCACCTTCACACCGACGCAGGTGGCGTGGGGCATCATCGCCTACGGCTTCGTCGCCGCGGTGCTACCGGTGTGGATGCTGCTGGCACCGCGCGACTACCTCAGCGCCTTCGTCAAGGTCGGCACCATCCTGCTGCTGGCGATCGGCATCCTGATCGTGCTGCCGACGCTGAACATGCCGATGGTAAATCCGCTGGTGATCGGCACCGGTGCCTGGGCTGATGGCAGTGGGCCAGTCGTGTCCGGCCAACTCTTTCCCTTCTGTTTCATCACCATCGCTTGCGGAGCGATCAGCGGTTTCCACGCGCTCGTGTCCAGCGGTACGACGCCAAAGATGATCGCGCGTGAAAGCGATGCCCCGATCATCGGCTATGGCGGCATGCTGACCGAAAGCCTGGTGGCGATCCTGGCGCTGATCGCCGCCTGCGCGTTGCATCCCGGCATCTATTACGCGATGAACGCCGGCAGTCTGGGTGCGCTGGGCGGGGATCTCGATGCGGTGGCGACCCAGGTCAACGAATGGATCGCACCGCTGAACCAAAGCATCTCAGCCGCGGAGCTGCAACAGGCGGCTACCGATGTTGAAGAGAAAACCATCGTCGCCCGCGCCGGTGGTGCCGCGACCCTGGCGGTCGGCATGGCGCACATCTTCAGCCAAGTCTTGGGTGGCAAGGCGATGATGGCGACGTGGTACCATTTCGCGATCATGTTCGAAGCGCTGTTCATCCTGACCACGGTCGATGCCGGCACGCGCGTCGGTCGGTTCCTGCTGCAGGATCTGCTCGGCCACGTGTGGAAACCACTTGGTCGTCTGAACTGGTGGCCAGCGGTGATCGGCGCGAGTGCGATCGTGGTGCTCGGTTGGGGCTACTTCGTGCTGGCGTCGATTGCCGACAAGGACGGTGGTGTACGCGCGCTGCTGCCGCTGTTCGGTATCGCCAATCAATTGCTCGCCACCGTCGCGTTGGCGGTCGGCACGGTGATGATCATCCGCATGGGTAAGGCCAAGTGGATCTGGATGACGATGATTCCGCTGGTGTGGCTGGCAACGGTGACCCTCAGCGCCGGGTGGATCAAGATCAACGATCCGAATCCTAAAGTCGGCTTCATCGCACGCGCAGCCCAGATCACCGCTCAGATCGACGCGGCGAATAGCGCCACCAGTGATCCAGCACAAGCGACGACGACCCTGCCAGGGGCAGCTAAACTCAGCGACGAGCAGATCGGAAAACTCAAACACTTGCGCTTCAACCAGTACCTCAACTGCACGCTGTGCGCAATTTTCATGAGTGTGATCGTGGCGATGCTGATCCTGTGTACGTGGGAGGCGTGGCTGTTGCTGAGTGGGCGTAAGCCACTTACCAACACCGAGTGCTCCCCGCTGCCATCCGCCGCTGACGGTGGTGTCGCGTGAGTGCCCCCCTGCCGCCGTGTCCGCACGACCATGGCTGCCACGCTGCCGCCAAGCGCTCTCCGCTCGCCGCCCTCCACTCGCCCACCGTCGGAAGTGTGGCGCCAGTCGACCGTGCCGTGACGCCATCGCCGCAGCCCTGGTGGCGACATATCATCGCCTATCTGCGCTGCTGGTCGGGTGACGACGCCTACGAACGCTACCTGGCCGAGCACCAGGGTCATGGCCATGCCCTGCTCAATCGCCGGGAATTCTACCGGCGTTACCTCGACAAACGGGCGAGTGGTTCGCGCTGCTGTTGAAGATCGCAACGCTCTAAACCCTGGCACAGGTGTGCTTGCGCCTCCCGCTCGACGCCCAACGATCAGCGTCAAGCCGCCGTGACCACTCCCGACCAGTTGCCTGTCTCTGACGTCACCCCCTGCCCGAGTTGCGGCAAACGCTACCGCACGGGCAATCTCACTGCCGGTACGCGCCTGACCTGCAAGGTGTGCAACAACACTTTCACGCTCGCGCCGCTGAACAAGGACACCGACAAACATCCACGCGTCGCCCGTGAACCGCTAGGTAACGGCGTGCAGGTGCCACGTGCCTCAGTCCCAGGTGTGGTGCCCCAGACCGTCGACGACATCCTGAAATTGGCCAACGCCCTGGAGAAATACGCCGACGCCAAAGAGATCGGCCGCGGCGGCATGGGTGTGATCATGCGCACCACCGACCGCATGGTGCGGCGCGATGTGGCGATGAAGGTCATGCGTCACGACACCAGCGCGGTACAACGTGCGCGTTTTCTTGAAGAAGCCCAGGTCACCGGCCAACTCGAACACGCGAACATCGTCCCCATCCATGAAATCGGCGTCGATCCCAAGGGGCGCATGTACTTCACCATGAAACTGGTGAAGGGTCACACCTTGCTGCAGGTACTCGACGACATGCGCAAGGATCAGGGCCTGCGCGACCGTTCACACTCGCTCATCCATCTGCTGTCGTCGTTCCTCGCGGTCTGCAACGCGGTGGCGTTCGCCCACAGCAAGGGCGTGATCCACCGCGATCTGAAACCTGCCAACATCATGCTCGGCGATTTCGGCGAGGTCATGCTGATGGACTGGGGCTTGGCCAAGGTCGGTCTCAGCCGCCGCGCTGAGCTGGGTGACAGCACGGTGGAGGCCGAAGCCGTGCGTATCCCGTCGCAGGAGGTCGAGGACACCATCTCCAGCTTCCGCAACGATTCCGAGGCTGAACGCACCATCGAAGGCGTGATCGCCGGAACCCCCGCCTATATGTCGCCGGAACAGGCGCGCGGCGAGGTCAGCGCAATCGATGCGCGCAGCGACATCTACTCGCTTGGCGCGATCCTTTACGAACTGCTGACGTTGCATCAGCCGGTGCGCGGCAAGGACGTCGAAGAAATCCTCAAGAAGGTGCGCGCTGGTCAGATCAAGGATCCGCTGAGTTACGGCGGCAAACGCCACGTGCCGCCGGAACTTGCCGCCATCGCCATGAAGGCGTTGTCGACCAAGCCGAAACACCGCTACCAGACCGCCGAAGATCTCATCCGCGATCCCGACCTGTACCGCGAAGGTCGCACGGTATCGGCCAAGGACGATACTCCGTGGGAAGTAGTGCTGAAGCTCGCCAAGCGCAACCGTGCGGCGACCGTCGTGCTGGGTGCGGCAATGATGGCGATGATCGGCCTGATGCTGGTGGGCTACTCGCTCAACCGCGCCGAACGGTTGCAGGCCGAGGCCAACCTCAAGGAATTCACCGACGAGCAGGAACGCCGGCGCGCGGACCAGCGGCAATCGGCACCGGCGTGGGTGGAAAAGGCGTTGCGCAGCATCGATCACCAGGACCTTGATAGCGCCCTGCTTGATGTCGATCAGGCACTGGCTTTCGATCCGGATCTGGGGACCGCCCGCTTGGTGCGCGGCAAACTCTTCATCGTCCGCCAGGAGTTCGCCAAGGGCATCGTCGATCTTGAGGCCTACCTCAAAATCCAACCCGATGACCGCAACATTATCGCTCTGCGCGACATGTGCGCGAACAAGGGTAATGCCGAGATCAAACCGCAGTTGACCGATGCCTTCATTCAGATGGGCGACACCGCACTGGCACGCGAACTCGACTCCTCGTCTGACAGCCGCCTGCGCATCTACCGCCAACGTCTGGAGCAGGCCTGGCCTGGGAGCAGCTCCGGACTGACTTTGGAAAAGGACGGCTCGCTCGCGCTCGTCATCAATGGGCGCCAACTCGCCGACCTTACCCCATTGGCGGGCATGCCGATCAGCCGCATTGAACTGACCGGATCGAAGGTGCTCGACATCAATGTTCTGGCGCTGATGCCGCTGGTGAAAGTCATGCTGATCGACACCCGTTTGCGCGGGGTCGCGCCCTTGAGCGGGAAAAAAATCACCCACCTGACGATCTCGCGCTCAGAGATCGCAGACCTCAGCCCGCTCAAGGACATGCCGCTGGTGCAGCTTGATGTCTCGGACTCACCGGTCAGTGACCTCACGCCACTCAAAAAAATGCCGCTGAAAAGTCTCGATCTCTCGGGCAGCAAGGTGGAATCTTTCACCGAACTGAAATCACTGCCGCTCACCAGCCTGTCGCTCAACCGTCTGCCGATCTCCGACCTCACGCCACTCAAGGGGCTGAAACTCACCAACCTGTCGCTCGCCAGCACGGGCGTTTCAGATCTCGCACCACTCAAAGGCATGCCGCTTGAGACGCTGGTGCTCAGCGATTCCAAGGTCTTCGACGCCAAGCCGCTCCAGGGCCAACAACTGCGCTCGCTGGCAATCGACTCGACTCCGATCGCGGATCTCACCGCGCTCCTCGGTGTGCCGCTGACCAGCCTCGACATCAGCAATACCAAGGTCACCCACCTCGCCGGGCTGGCTGGCATGCCGCTTGAGCGCCTGTCGCTCAACCGCACGCAGATTAAGGATCTCTCACCGCTGAAATCGATGCGCCTGACAATGCTGCAACTCGACCGCGTGCCGGTGTCTGACCTGCGTCCGCTCCTGTCCATGCCGCTCACGTGGCTGGTGCTTTCCGGCACCGAGGTGCGTGACGTGTCCGTGCTCAAGGACTTGCCGCTCGAACGCTTGGTGCTGCCAAAACGTACGGGTGTCAAAGGCGTCGAGACGTTGAAGGACATCCGCTCCCTGCGCGAAATCGGTTACGACGCCGACGATCGCGGCCAGGCGCCAGCAGCGTTCTGGAAGACCTTTGAGGCGGGGAAGTGAACAGCGGCGGCAACAGCGATCCGCTGCGTGACTCGTTTCGTGACTTCGGCGGCTTCATCGGTCCTGAGAACCTGCTGTCGCTGGTGCGCAACACCGCGCCGTACTGGTTTGGAGGCCACGGTCGCCGGTTGATCGCAGACGTTCCAGCGCCAACGCGGCTCATCGATCTGATCGCTACGCCCTATGGCTGGCTGCAGATCCTGCGCCATGGCCCGCAGCTGGCGGATTCGTCGCCGAAGACGCCCGAGGCGCACGTCGACTACTTCGCGCTCTGCCTGGCCTGCCACATGGCAACGGTGGCGACCTTCGTGCCGACCGATGTCGACACCAAGATCCGTGACGCCTTGTGGCATCCCGATACCGATCGCGCAGCGTTGGAACGGATGGCCGATGCCGTCCTGACGGTCCGTGGCTGGGATCAGCGCAGCTACTCTACCCGGTGGATCGCCGCCCCTGGACATGAACCGGTCGGTGGTCATGACGGCGAATGGCTGGGCGTGGCCGTCGGAGCACTCGGGTGTTTTCTGCGTCTGCATGATGTCGCGCGCAGCGAACGGCTGTTCGCCGCCATCGACGAAGAACTCACTCGCGAAGCTGCGGCGTTCACGGCACAGCGGCAGGTGAAAGACGGCGAAATCAACCTGTTACGTCTGGCCGCGATCCTGACGCACAACGTCGGCGACGTGGACCAGGGCCTGCGTTCGTGGCGCGAACAGGAACGCCATCCCTACGCCGAACGTCTGCGCCGCTTGGCGCACGAAAATTCCGTGCCGTATGGCGGCATCTACCTGCTTGCCGCACGGCTCTACAAGGAACTGCTCGCCGCCGAAGGTCATCGCCATTATCCACTGCGCGATGTGCGCGCCCTGCGCTCGTCGGTGGAGTTCCTGCTCCCGCTCGGTCCGTGTTTCGATGATTGGGGCCGCAAGCTCGGCTCGCACCCGGATTTTTCTATGGCCTCGCGCGGTGAACTGTTGGCCACCTTGCTCGCCGGCTGCCGCAAGGTTCCTGGACAGCTCGGTTATTACCGCGCGATGGCCGGACTGCAGGACGCCGTGGGTAACCTTGATGTGCTCGCCAAACACCTGCCTGGCGCGGCGGTGAAAGCGCTGAAAGACACCGACCTGCGCAAGCTTATCGCGGTGAAGCAGGTGTCGTTCGAGTCGACGCTCAAGAAGCGTACACAGGCGATCTTGGGATAGGCGACAGGTCGCAGGCTACGAGCCACAGGCGATCTTTGTACGTGCCCCACGGATTCGTGCGCGAGCTGCCTGACCTGTGGTGTGTAGCCAGAAGCCCGTGGCCTATTTCTTGAAAAACCACACTGCCGCGATCAACACCACCACGACTACCGCCACACCGCTGATCACCACCCACGTCATCGTGGTTCCCCGCTGCGAACTGCGCAGCTTACGGATGCGTTTGCTGTCATCGGGTGCGAACATCGCCACTTCCAACTCGCGGATGAAATCCGCCGCGCTTGACGGACGCAGAATGGGTTCCTTTTGCATCGACCATTCGATGAGTTGGCTGATCGCCTTGGGGATGCCCGGCACGATCTTGTTCGCTTGGGGCGGCGGGTGGCGCAGGACCTTCTCCATGATCTCGTAGGCGGTCTTGCCGTTGAACGGTGTCTGACCGGCGACCGCGTGAAAGAAGGTCGCACCAAGCGAATAGACATCGGCGGTGGCATCGGCGTTCTTGGCGTCGAGCACCTGCTCTGGCGGCATGTAGGCGGGTGAACCCATCGACACGCCCTGCATGGTCAGTTCACCCTGATGCGCGCGCATACGGTCGCTGTCGCCGTCGGCCAGGCGTTTGGCAAAACCGAGGTCGAGCAGCTTGGCGACGCCGCCGCTGGTCAGCAGGATGTTGCCGGGTTTGACGTCGCGGTGGATGATTCCGAGCTTGCCGATGTGGTCGAGCGCCTGCGCGACTTGCAGGATGAGGTGCGCGACCTGACGCCAGGGGATGGCGCCCTGTTTATCGATCACGGCTTCCATGGTCGCGCCGTCGACCAGTTCCATGATCATGAAGTGGATCTTGTTCTCGCAGCCGTGCGACTCCACCGCCACGACATTGGGATGTTTGATGCCCATGCAGAGCTCGGCTTCACGGGCGAAGCGGCTGCCGTTCTCATCATCTTTGGAGGCTTCGCCGGTGAGCATCTTCACTGCCACCGGCTGTTTGCTGCTGAGCTGCTCGGCCTCGTACACCACCGCCATGGCGCCCATGCCGATGCGTTTGATCAACCGGCAACCACCGATGGTACGACCGACGAGCGGATCGGGCGGCTTGGCCGACAACGGCTTGCCACACCTGGGGCAGGGAGCGGATTTGCCAGCCGCGGGCAGATCATCAGCGATCACCAGATCGCAACTGGTGCAACGAAGAACGGTGGCCATGGGATGGCAATGATCCTGCGGCGCCCGCCGTGCTTGGCTACTCTGATTTCGTGACTGTGGCAGGCCGCGACGGACGCTGCTCATCACACGCAAACATCTCTCGGTGTGCCGCTGACGCCCACTGGTGGCAGCGGCACCTGGGTGTGCCTGTGCTGCTCACACGCTGGCGGCAGTGGCGAAACAAGGCGGCTGATTCCACCAATTAGACCCTGATGGTGTGCTGCGTGCGCACCATCATCGGCCTCGGATGTCTCATCGTTGGAACGTGGCTCGCCGCTTATGCGTGGCTGCCGACGCTGGCGCAGTTGCCGCTGCCGGCGGTGATCACCACCTGGTCGATCCCCCTGGGCGTGGTGCTCGCAGTGGTCGGCCTGTTGCTGCTGCTGCGCCGCCGACAAAAGAAACCTACCTTTGGCGACGGTCCACTACTCTCGACGCTCAAAGAGGCGGGATTTAAAATTGGCCCCGTGCCCAACGGCTGGCAAGCCGATGGCACATGGAAGGGCGTGACCTTGAAAGTGCGCAAAAGCATCGGCCACGAGGCCGGTCGCTTCGGTCGCCCGTGGACCATCGTGGTGACGGTTCCCGGTCAGCCGGCCGAGCCGTGGGCCTTCATGCCAGAAGAGGGCCTGATCGTCGAACAGCGTGACGAGAGTTTCACTGTGGCGATGGCGGACCTCAGCCGACCAGAGCGCATGCATCGCCTGGGTGAGCGGCTCAATCAGCTACTCGGACAACGCGCGTAGATCCATCAGAGCTCGCTGCGCTCCCGTGACCGACGGTCCGCTCGTAGCTCGAAGCTCGAAGCTCGTAGCTCGTAGCTTAATAACCCCAGGTAACCCCCACGCTCGCCGTGAACGGTTGCCCAGGTCGGTAGCGATCGCCAAAGCTCAAGCGCTCTGCCGTGCTGGCGTAGGCTTCGTTAAACAGGTTCACCACCGTGGCGTCGACCGACCACTGACGCGTGATCGCCCACACGCCGCGCACATTGAACAACCATTCGCTGGGCGTGCGGGCGGTATTGAGATCGTCCATCCACCAGCGACCGAGCCACTGGAGTTCTGCTTCCAAGCGCACGTTGCTGAGCGGCTCCACGCCAAGACGTAGATTGGCGAGATCCGCCGGTGCCTTCGCTGGCACCTGACCATCCTGCGGACTGTCGCCGTCACTGCGGTACCGCACGATGCGATGCCAGGTGTGGGCATAGGCCACGCCCAGATCGAGCGGCGCGATGATCTGCCACGTACCGCCAATCTCTATGCCACGGTACCAACGGCGACCGCCGTTGGTGCTGATGGTGCCGCCCGGTGTGGCCACTCGCTCGACGATGCCGTCCGTGCTGTCGGACCAGTAGGCATCGACTTCCCAGGTCACGGTTGGCGTGCGACCTTTCCAGCCAACCTCGTAAGCATCGAGCTGTTCGGGATCGAGTTCGAACGCCTGCTGACCGTTGCCAAGCACGTACAACGCATCTGCGGCTGGCAGGCGGAAACCGTGGGCATAGCGCGCAAATAATGCCTGTCCCGGCGTCAGCAGAAACGTCGCACCGACCTTGGGGCTGAGCTGGTGGAAGGTGTCGACGCGGTCGGGCGGACGCCACACCAGATCCTGCGGATCGCTGGTCGGGCCCAGATGTTCGTCGTAGTCGTACCGCGCCCAGTCGAAACGCCGGCCAAGGTCGACGATCCAACGTTGGCCAAGACGCTGCGTGAGCTGCATCCACGGTGTGACCGTCAGATGATCGACGGCGAAATCGTAGTGTGGTCCTTGGTACGAGGTGAAGCCACCGACCACCGCGGTGGGCCGGCTCTGATCGACGGTGAAATCCAAGCGCGTCCACTCCACATCCGTACCGATGAGCAGTTCGCCATCGTGCCACGGACGCAGCCGCAGACGATTGAGCGAACCGGCAGACGCGGTCTGATCACGATCCTGTGGCGTGGTCGCAGGATTAAAGACTTCCAAATACGTGTTGTTGATCGCGCGCACGTAGGGCGTGACCTCAAGCCACACGTCGTCAGCCAGCGGCGCGCGGATGGCGCTCGCCAACCGCACGTAGGTCGCGTCGTCGGTCGCGTCGTCGAGCGGGACTGCCGGCGCCAAGCCGTCGTCTTCCGGATTGTTGGCGTAGATCGTCGGCGACAATTGTCCGGTCATCTCAGAACGGAAGCCGGTGACGAGCAGACTGGTGTCGATGATCGCGTCACCGATCACCAAGCGATGACGCGCGAGACCTTGCAGACGATCCCACGCGCTGTGATCGCGCCAACCGTTCTCACCATCGTAACCGACCGCTACGCTCGCCTGTTGCTGATCCGTAATCGCGCCGGTGACCTCTGCACGCAGCGAACGTCCGCCGTACATTCCGCCAGCCAGCCGCGCCTGCTTTCCAGGTTCACTTTGCGGCGCGCGGCTATGCACATCGATCACCGCCGCCATGGCATCGGAACCGTAAAGCGCGGTGCCCGGACCTTTGAGCACTTCGATGCCGCCGGGCGAGGTAGTCGCAGCGCTGTAGAGCAACGCCTTGCTGTTAAACATCACCGTCGACTGCAGCGGCACGCCGTCCTGCAGAAACAGATAGTGATTCTTGAAACTCTGCGGCATGCGAATGGTCGGCACGTCAACCACACCACGCAGACGGGCCTGATAAACACCCGGCAACTGATTGAGCGATTCGCCGATCCACGGTCCACGATTGGACTCCGCTTGCGCCTGATTGACCACGTGCACCGCCACCGGTGTGGTGAGCGGATCACGCGCCTCGCCCGCGGTGCTGGTGACCGTCACGTTGTTGGTCATGGCCAGCGGCGGCGCGACCGGCGGCACGTTCTCCGCCGCGATGGCGTCTGCCCCGACTGCGGAAAACACGCCGATTCCCAGCCCCAGCAAGGTCCGAACGGTGGTGAGCGTCGTGGTTAGAAGCACCTATTCCGGTGGCAAAGGTTGAGCCGATACCCCCTTACAGCATCTCTGACAGCTGTTGATAGCGATCGAAAACATTGCTGGAACATGGCCAGGTCCTGCCAACCTCTACCCAGCGTCAGCGTCACCACCTCCGCTTGAGGACCCGACCATGCGCTTCCCACTCCTGCTCGCCTGCGCCACCCTGATCGCCACCGCGATCGCTACCGCCGGTGCTGCCGAGGGCTCCATCTGGATCGAAGGGCGCTGGGAGAATTCCGGCGGCCAGTACCAGTGGCGCCAAGGCTACTGGCAGACCAGCACCACCACCGTTTACGCCAATGCTCCGGCACCGGCCACGGCCTGGGTCGAGGGTCGCTGGGCCCAGGGCGCCAGCGGCTGGGTATGGGTTGAAGGTCACTACGAACAGGCGCCGGTCGCTACTGGCCCCACGTACCCGCCGCCCCAGCAACAGGTGGTCGTGGTCGAGCGGCCGCGCCCGACGACCACCGTGGTCATCGGAGCCGGCTACGGCTACGGCGGGTACAACAACGGCTACAACAACGGCTACGACAACGGCTACGACAACGGCTACAACAATTACGGCCACAACGACGGCTACTGCCCACCACGCCCGGTAACGTACTGCCCACCTCCGCGTCCGGTGGTGTACTGCCCGCCTGCTCGTCCGGTGGTGTACTGCCCGCCTGCTCGTCCGGTGGTGTACTGCCCGCCTGCTCGTCCGGTAGTCTACTGCCCACCGGTGCGAGTCTCGCTCCCGCGCCCGTCGATCGGATTCCCGACGGTCAGAATCGGCAACCATCGTCTGCCGGTGCCTGTCCCGGTCTTTAATCGTCATCGTTGAGCCCGCACCATCGCTCGCCATTCCCTCTCCACTTGGGTGCACTCATGGTAGCGATTCTCGACGCGCAGGGACTGACCAAACATTACGGCCCCTTCCAGGCGCTGCATGGTGTCAGCCTCAGTCTGGAAAAGGGTGAAGTGGTCGGCTTCCTCGGGCCCAACGGCGCGGGGAAGTCGACGACCATGAAGATCCTCACCGGTTTCATCGCACCAAGTGGCGGCACGGCGACCATCGCCGGCCACGACCTGCTCGCCGATCCACTTGGCTGCCGCCGCTCGATTGGCTACCTGCCGGAAGAACTGCCGCTCTACCTCGACATGACCGTGAGTGGGTACCTCGACCACGTCGCGCGGCTCAAAGGGGTCAGCGCTTCGGCTCGACGCCGGGAAGTGGTCGACGCTATCGACGCCGCGTGGCTCGGTGAAAACGCCAACCGTCACATCCGTAAATTATCGAAGGGCAATCGCCAACGCGTCGGCGTGGCGCAGGCGCTGATCGGTGCGCCGCCGATCCTGATCCTTGATGAGCCGACCTCGGGCCTGGATCCGTCGCAGGTGGCGAACTTCCGCGATCTGCTCAAACGTCTGGCCGAGCGTCACACCATCCTGCTGTCGACCCACATCCTCAGCGAGGTCGAGGCCAGTTGCAGCCGCGTGGTGGTGGTCCATCGCGGACGCACGGTCGCAGCTGAATCAGTCGACGATCTGCGTCGCCGCGCCGCGCAGGTCACCCGCGTATCGCTACGCACACGCAGCGGCGACGCCGCGTGGCTGCGTACCGCACTCGGCGCCCATCCCTGGGCGACCGTGGTCAGCGGACATGCTGACATGTTGACGATTGATGCCGATGCCGAACACCGCGGCGACCTGGTGACGCTCACGGAACAACATGGTGGCCTGCGCGAACTGATCGAGGAACGCCGCAGTTTGGAAGACGTGTTCCGCGATCTGATCGGCAGCTGACATGCGCGCGCTGGTCAACGCAGCAAGCGCGGTGCTCGACCTGCTGTTGCCGTCGGTGTGTCCGGCGTGCCAAATCGCCGCGGGGCCGTCCTTCTGCGCCACATGTGTCCACAGCTTGCCGCAGCTGGAACACCCGTGTCCGTGGTGTGGAGCGAATCGGCGAAGCGCTGACGCCCGCTGCGGTGAGTGTGATGGTGCTGGCCTTGCCCACCTCCAGCAC
>Ga0105049_10000674_pt1 | contig 38407 bp, 31 predicted proteins | sample MAT06_FD_78087 | JGI IMG/M metagenome (GOLD analysis project Ga0105049, IMG submission 78087) | Freshwater microbial communities from Lake Fryxell liftoff mats and glacier meltwater in Antarctica - MAT-06 | ecosystem: Environmental > Aquatic > Freshwater > Ice > Liftoff microbial mat | place...
CGCCATGAACAACGGCGCACGCAGATCCCTAAGCCCTTCGATCGATGGCTGCTCGACCGGCTGGCGGCGCCGGGGCGGCCGGGCGGCGTGGTGTACGACGTCGGCGCGGGGCCGGGGCAGATCGCGCCTGGCGCGCCATTCGCACATCGAGGTGCTCCGGATGGATAGCGCGCCGGAGATGGTCGCGGTGGCGCGCCGCGAACATCCGGAGATCGCGTTCAAGGTCGCCGACATGCTGGCACTCCGTAGCGGGATGAGAGTGTCGCAGGGATCGCGGCGTTCTATGCGATCGTCGACTTCTCGCTGGAGGATGTGGGACGGGCACTGGGCGAGCTCGTGCGGGTGCTGGAGCCGGGCGGTGTGTTGGTCCTTTCGTGCCCGATGTGGAACGCAAGACGCTGACGGTCGAGCGCTTCATCGATGTCGCGGGGGCGTCGGCGACGTGGAACTTCTTCGAGTTCGACGAGGTGCTGGGATGCCTCGAAGGCAAGGCGGCGCGGATCGAGGACGCAATGGTGCGACGGCCGTACCCCGGGGTCGAGCACCCGACGACGCGCGGCTATGTCGAAAACGCTGGGAGGCGGCACAAGACGGCTCGCCGATCGAGGTCGGGTCGACTGCACCGCGCGGGGCCGCGTAGAGCCACACGAGGCCACCGCGCTCGACGACGGGAAGGGAGACCGCCGCGAGCCGCTCGCGCCTGGCGGTCGGGTTGAACGGCACGGGCGCCACCCGTCCGTCGACGTCGAGCTCCCAGCCGTGCAAAGGGCACGCGAGGCAGCTGTCGCGGACCCGACCCCGCGACACGCCGCGCCCCGATGGGGGCACGGTCGAGCAGCGCGTCGAGCCTCCCGTCCCCTCCCCCGAACAGGACGATCGGCTCGCCGGCCACGGTGAATGCAAACGGGCCGGGGTCGCGCAGCGAGCTGCGCAGCGCTGGTGGCGGCTCTGTCTGACCGCTTCGTTCAGCCCGATGGCGCACACGCCAGCTTCCGTGAGCCGGCGCGCGCCGCGGGGGTCAATGTGGCGACGCTGCGCCACTACTTCGCCGATCGTGCGGGCGTCTTGAGCGCGGTCTACGGAGCCTCCCACCAGAGTGCCACTCGGCTACCCGCAGGAGGTCGCGGCAGGTCAGCTGACCTCGTTTCGCGCGTCGCTCGACTGGTACGTGGGCTTTGTAGTTCGCAGCGGCGCCCAAGCGAGCTTCGGTAGCAAGGGACCGGATTCGCTCTGAGCGAATCAGTGAACGAGCTGCCAGCCTGCGAGGTACCAGGTCATTGAGCCCGGCTCGGTGCCCTGGCTGATCTCGCCTCTGGCGTTCACGAGCGACTGGTAGTCGTCGGTGACCTTGAGCGTGCCGACGACCGTGACGTCCGTGCCGACGAGCGCGTCCGCGAGGCGCTCGCCCTGCAGCAGTAAGGTGATGCCCTGCCCGCTCACGAGATCGCCGAGCTTTGCGCGCTCGACCTTGCCGCTCACGCGCACGCGCTTGCCGCGGTTGGGGGTGAGCTCGTTCGGGGTCGCGACCACGACCGCGTCCGCTGCCATCTCGACCGGCTTTGGCGCGTTGCCCTTGTCGGGCTCGGTCTTCATACCCTCGCCGCCCGCGCACGCACCCATGACGCCAGCACAGGCGAGGATCCACGCGATGATGTCGAGTCGCATCTCAAGCGAGCGCCCAGGTCGCGTCGTCGATGACGACGTCGGTGCCCTGGATGCCGTGGCTGTGCTCGCCCTTGTCGTTGGTCGAGGGATTCGGGCCCAGCTTCTTCCTGCGCAGCTTGCCGGTGACGCGCACCGTCTGGCGGAAGAACGCCGCGTCCCACTCCTCGAGCCCGGTCACGTAGACCGGGTTGCCGTCGGCCAGCATCACGACCGCGCCGGCGTGAGCCTCGAGCGCGGTGCCTTCGAGCGTGACCTCGTTGCCGACGTGTGCGCCGGCGTCCTTGTCGACTGTCTGACTCATCGTGCGTTACCCTGAGTGCGTGTCGGCGGCGGCGCCTGGACTGTAGTTGTTGGCGAGTGCCACGCCGTAGACGATACGGTCGAAGTCAATGTAGCCCTTGGCGAACTTTTCCTTCGTGCTCTGCAGCACGAACATCGGGTCCTCGGCGTTCTGCTCCGGGTCCTTGTAGCGACAGTGGTTGGCGTGCCAGAAGCACTGGCTGCCTTCGTCCCAGAAGCCGTAGTCGAAGTTCACGTAGCCGCCGCTGTCGTCCTTTTTGACCTGCGCGCGGTACGCGTAGCCCGTCATGTCGACCTTGCCTTAGGCGTCCGGCTTGAACGCGTCCGGGTCGGCGTTCTTGCGCGCCTCGGGATCCTCAGACTGGTTTGACCAGAATAGCTTGGCGAAGAGCACATAGCGCTTGTTCGAGAACATGCCGCCGACGACGGGCAGGTTCGACCACCAATCGCGCGCCGCGTTCTTCTCACTCATGAGCTTGTAAGCCGCATCGAAGGTCGAGAAGTTGCCGATGCTCGAGTCGAGCGGGTTGCCGCCGCCGTTCAAGTTCTGCGCGACGATGCCGATGCAGCCGCGCTCGATCGTCTCCTTCTCGGCGGGCGTGACCTTCCTGCCCTGCTCCTTCTCCCACATCTCGATGTACTGCTCGGGCGTGAACTTGCGCTGGGACTTGGTCTCCGCCAAGGGCTGCGGCGCATCTACGGGCGTCTCCTGGCCCAGGGGCGTGCCGACGCGCTGCACTGCCTTCTTCTGCACGCCGCTCGCGCTGCCGCCGGACATCGTGTCGAGGATGCCCTCGGCCGACTTGCCCTGCACGACCGCGTCAGCGACCTGGTCGGCGTGCTTCTCGTACGAATCGCCGACGGCGCCAACGCCTCCCGGGAGCGACACGCCGGCTTGCTGTTGTACGACGTGCGCGGCCTCGTGAGCGACCGTGTGCAGGTCGGGCGTGCCCGCGAACGCGACGTGGTTGCCCGTCGCGTAGGCCTCGGCCCCCATCGCCGCGCTCGCCTCGGAGGCAGCGCCGCCGGTGTGCGCCTGGATGTTGCCGACGTCGTGGCGGCCAAATGAGTGCTGGATCTGCGACCCGTGCGGGAGCGCGCCGCCGCTGCCGGCGATGCCGCGCGAGGCCGCCTCGTGCACGCCGGAGGTGTCTTCTTTGCCGCCGCCGCCGTGACGCTGGATCGGTTGGAGCATACGCATCTGCAGGTCGTAGCCGCCGGCACTCGCGACCGCACGCTTGAGCTGGAGCGCGGCGCCGCCGCTGCTTCCACCGGCGGACGAGGGCGTCGCCGCCGTCGTCGGCGCTGTAGACGTCTTCGAGGTCGGGGCGGGCTCGCGTGATTGCGTCATATAGGGTCGATAGCACGCCGCTGTCGGCGTGGGCAAGCAGGATACGGATTGTGGCAGATTGTGGCACTTTGTGGGGTCAGGTACGCCTGGGTCGTTAGCTACCTTCCCAGCCCCCAGCACAGAGCCGGACGTGCGGAGCTCCCGCATCCGGCTTTCGGATCATGGTCTCGCTGCCAGCCAGCGGGGCGGTTCACAGGCATTGGACCGGGTTTGTTCTAGGTCGTTGACACGCTCGGACCTGGGGCGTAAACGCGGGTCATGTCGAAGCGGCCTTCGTCCGGCTCCGAGGGGCAAGCGACCTCACCGAGGAATCTCGTGTCCTGGGAAGAAGCGCGCCTCAAGCAAGCACTGCCGCGCGTCATCGGCCGCTGCATGTCGTACTCGGCTGCGACCTGCTTCGACGAGGCGTTGGTGGCCGCGGTGCGGCGCTTCTATGGGATCGATGTCGACGTGGCAACGGCCGAGACCGACATCCTCGAAGACGACTTCGAGCGGGTGCGGTTCTTCCCATGGTTCCTGTGGGACTTCGCCCCGCCAAGCGGTGTGCCCATCGGCCAGCGATTCCTCGCCGAGGGTGAGCTCAGCGACTACGAACGCGGAATCGTGCGCGCACTGGCCGGTTCGTCGGTGGCGTTCGTCGAAGTCGTCGAGACCTCGCCAGAGCTTGGTTTCCTCGTATTGCGAGATCTACGTGCAGGCCATCCGTCAGAAGGGCATCACGGACTGGGCGACATCGTCGTGCGCGATGGTGGCCTGGCGACGGAGCTCGCGGCGGGTCAGGTGTCGCTCTTGCGGCTCGTACACCTCACCAACATGACCCTGCCGGCCGAGGTAGGGGAGCTCGAGCCGGGTGCCAAGACGTTCGCCATGCTCGACGCGATCTATGCAGTGTTGCCGCCCGAGGCGCGCCCGCTGGTCGAGACCGAGCTCGCACACATGGTGCACGGGCTGGAGAGCAGCGACGCTGCACGGCTCATGAAGGAGCGGGCACCTGAGCTGCTCGACTTCGCCGAGCATGTGCTGCAGAAGCTCACCGAGCCGCAGACCCTCATGAACGTCGACGGTGAGCCGATCGTGCTGTGCCGCACGTTCCTGGCGGATGCGCAGGGCGCGGCCAGCGGCACCTTGCCGGGTTCGACCGCAAGCCTGTTCGCTCCGTTGGAAATGGGGCGCGTGCCGCCGTTCGTCCACGACAGCCGGGCCGTCTGGGACGAGGAAGGGCGTACGATCGGTTGGCTGCGCTCGGCGCCGGGTGGATGGATCGTCGAGTCGAGCTCGCGGGAGCGCTTCGCGCGCGTTGACGAGGCGCTCGGCCACCTTGGCGTGCAGTTGCCGGCACTGCACTCGGAGGAGGAGCTGGCGCGCGCGGTGGCGCAGTGGCTCGCGCTGGGCGAGTGCGAGGCGTGGTTGACCGACCACGAGGTCGAACGGGCGTTCCGCGGGCAGCTCGGCGAGTCGCTGGCCCAGTGGCCCGACCAGCCACACCCTGCCCTGGGACGGCGCACGCCGCGTGAGGTCAAGGGCGAGCCGGGCGGCGAGATCGTCGTCGCGCGACTCCTTCAGCGTGTGCGCAAGGTCGCGGGCGAAGCGGCCGGCGCGCGCCTCGCATCATTGCTGGCCTGATGCAGGCCCCGATTCGTCATCGTGAAGCTCGCTCTCGCCGAGCTCGAAGTACTTGCAGATGACGGGCAGGCCACCCTCTTCGAGGGCGCGCATGGGACCGCGAAGATAAGCGTTGGGATAGCCCATGCTGCAGGCGCGCGTACTCGGCACGACGTGCGCGCAGGCGGCGCAACGGAAGCGCAGCCCGAAGGCCTGGCGCTCGGCGGCGAAGCGGGCTTCGCGCGGGTTGGTCGCGGGGCCTGAGGGAGGGTCGAGATCGGCGGGGGACGTGGGGGACGTCACGGGGTTGCCTTCTTCACGTCGAAGCGCCGGGTCTGGGTTCGCCACGCGGTCTCTTGATCAGGGGTCTGCACATGGCGACCGGCGAGCGCGTGCAGACGCTCACGTTCGGCCGCATCGGATGCCAGCTCGGCCGCGACGAACGGTGCCAGGAAGCCCTCGTCTCCGAGCTCCGGCACGAGCTCGAGCGCCTCGTCGCGCCGGTCCGCCTCGAGCAGGAGCAACGCCGCAAAGGCGCGTTGGGCCATCGCTTGGGGACCACTGAGACGCCTCCCGAGGTTGATGGCGATGGGTCGACGCTCGCCGCGGCAGGCAGCCAACATCATCGCTGAAGCGAGCCCGGCGGCTGGCTCGAAACGATCGCGACCGATGCGCAGCGGGGCGTTAGCGGCGAACACCCAACGCTCGAGGAACGCGCGCGCCGCCTGCGGCTTGAACGCGGGGGCGACGCCGTCCTTCTGCGGCGGGCGTGCAAAGGCCTTCTCGGCATCATCATAGAGCGGGCCGAGCAGCCTCTCGATCCGCTCGAGCACCCGCAGGTTCTTCTGGCGATCGCCTGCTGCCAGGTCGAGCGAGGCGAACAGCGGCTTCAACGTCGGCTGCACGCGCAGTGGGTGGGAAGCGCCAGGCACACCTTCGATGAGGGCGCACGCCGACACGCCACCCAACACCTCCGCTGCCGCCGGGCTTGCATGGCCGAACGCGATGGCGCACCACACAAGTGTGAACAGCCACCCCCGGTTCCACCTCATCATCGCCTCCCTGGTGGTCATCTCATCGTCCATCGTGGGCCTCGTCGGACCCGCCGCGGCGGCACCGCCCCCCGTGGCCACTGCCACGCACGATGACGAGGACTTCGTGCGCTTCACCCTCGAGACTGGGGTCGGACAACCGACCGCGGTTCCTGCGGCGTCGCCCTACCACACGATCCGCTACGAGATCACGCGCCGACGACCAGCGACAACCGCGGTGCACCGACGCATGCTTCCCGGCCTCGAGGAGGGGTTGCACGCGCTTGGCCTCCTGACACCCGAGGAGTCGGCGAGCTTTTTCGCGCTCGCGCGATCGCTTGGTGCCACGAGCCTGCCGTCCGCGGTCGCATCCGTCGCGACACCGGGTGTGCTCACCTGGCGCTGCGACCTGATGCTCGCTGGCAAGCACACGACCTTCGTCGTGAGCGACCCCGAAAACCAGGCCGATCGCCGATATGCGCGCCTGTTCGACGCGGTGCGACGGACCGTGCTCGAGCACGCCGGCGAGCTGCCGTTCCGCAACGTCTTCTTTCCTGCGAAGGACCGCGGCTGGCTCAACATCGAGTGCGTGCCCGCCGCGGCCGTGACCATCGACGGCTTCGATACCCGGCTCGAGACGCCGATGTATTCCTACGATATGGCGGCCGGCACCCATGCGCTCGTGTTGAAGTCGCTCGACGGCCGCTTCGAGCGCACCTTCGAGATCCGCGTGGAGCCGCAAGGCACGACCACCTTGCGGATCGATCTGCGGTAAGCTGAGGACAGGTAGGACGATGGTGATCGAACGCGGAGACCTGCGCCCCTCGGCGCTCGCAGGGCGGTGGTACCCTGCCGAGCCCGCGGTCCTCGAGGCCGAGGTCGAGCGCCACCTGGCACTCGCCAGCGCGCGCTCTGGCGGCGCGCCAAGCAGTCTCGCGGCAGTCGCGTTCATTGTCGCGCCCCACGCGGGCATCACTTACTCGGGCGGTACCGCCGCGTTCGCCTGGGCAGCGGCACCCGCAGGGGTCGAACGTATCGTGCTCGTCGGGCCGGCGCACCGGGTCGCGTTTCGCGGCGTCGCGCTCGGCGACTACGCGGCGTTCCAGATCCCAACTGGCGACGTGCCGGTCGATCGCGCGGCGCTGGCAGCGCTCGCGAACCAGCATCCGCAGCTCGTGGCATTCGTACCGGGCGCACACGACGCCGAGCACTGCCTGGAGATCCAGCTGCCGTTCGCGCAGGCCCTCCTCCAAGGGGTGCCCATCGTGCCGCTGTTGGCAGGTGCTGTCTCGACGCCCGAGCTTACAACCGTGCTCGATGCGGTGCTGCGGCCGCGGGACCTGCTGGTCGTGTCGACCGATCTCTCGCACTTCAACCCTTATGCAGACGCGCGGCGGCGCGACCTGGCGACGCTGAAGTCGATCGCTGAGCTGGACCCGTTCGCACTCAGTGGCGAAGACGCCTGCGGCTATCGCGGGCTCGGTGCGAGCGGCATGCTCGCAAGGCTACGCGGCTACCGCGCCGTAGTGCTCGACTACACGAACTCGGGCGACACCGGTGGCGACCGGGATGCGGTCGTAGGCTATGGCGCGCTCGCTTTCGGACCGCCTGCCCGGTCGAGCTGACCCTCCTCGTTGCCTCCTCGTTGCCTTCTGCTGGACGGTTCCAGCATGCCTTTGCTATGTGGCGCGAATGAATGACGGTTCGGGCTTCCAGAAGCGGCGTCAGCTCCTCGAGATGCTGGACGCCGGCCTCGTGATGCTTCACCTCGACCCGCGTCCGCCCGACGTCATCGTGCCCGCCCGCTTCAAGTCGGACCCTGTGCTGCGCTTGAACCTCGCCTATCAGTTCCGCTTGCCGTCGCTCGACATCGGGGTCGAGGGCGTCTACGCGGTCCTGTCCTTCGACAAGCAGAACTTCGGCTGCACCTTGCCATGGTCGGCGATCTTCGCCGCCACCCGCCCCAACGAGAACCACGAGGGGATCGTGTGGCCTGAGTCGGTGCCCGAGGAGCTCAAGTCGTCGTTCACGCGCGCCGGTGTCAACGAACCGACCCGCCTTCGCGCAACTCCGACGCCGCCCGCACCGCTGGCGGTCGTTGCTGAAGTGGCGAGCGTTTCATCGACGAGCGAGAGCGAGAGCGAGAGCGAGAGCGAGAGCGAGAGCGAGAGCGACAACGCGACGCAGCCGATGATAGCAGCCGAAGCCACGCCCGACGCAGCCGTGGGCGGTGAAGGTGACGCGCAACCGATGCGGCGCCGCGGTCACCTGACCCTCATCAAGGGCTGAGCGTGCCCTCCGAAGGCGCGCCCCCAGGATCGGCGCCGGATCGCGTGTTGGAGCCGCGCCCGGCAGGCGATGTGCGGGTGCTGCCCGATGCGCTCGCCAACCAGATCGCCGCGGGCGAGGTCGTCGAGCGTCCGTCCTCGGTCGTGAAGGAGCTCGTCGAGAACGCGATCGACGCCGGCGCGAGCCGCATCTTGATCGACATCGAGCAAGCAGGGCGCGGCCTGGTCCGGGTCGTCGACGATGGGGTCGGCATGGGCCGTGGCGACGCCGTATTGGCGGTGTTGCGCCATGCGACCAGCAAAGTCCGGACGGCTGAGGACCTGACCGCCATCGGCACCCTCGGCTTTCGCGGTGAGGCGCTGCCGTCGATAGCATCGGTGTCGCGCTTCACGCTCGTCACGCGACGGGCCGAGGACGCGGCGGCAACCGCTATCAAGATCGACGGTGGCGCGGCCCCCGAGACGAGCGCCGCGGCGGCCCCCGTCGGGACGCGCATCGAGGTGCGCGACCTGTTCTGGAACGTGCCCGCGCGCCTGAAGTTCCTGAAGACGGACCAGACCGAGACGCAGCATGTCGTCGAGCTCGTGAAGAGCTTTGCCCTGGGCTATCCACATATCCACTTCCGCCTCGGCACGAGCGCGCGGGTCGCGCTCGACTTCCCGGCGGTGCGGCGTCTCTTCGAGCGGGTTGTGCAGGTGCTCGGCGCCGCCGCCGGCAAGCACCTGTTCGAGGTCACGCTCGCGAGCGAATATGCGGCCGAGCGCCAGATCCGCGTGACCGGCTTCGTATCGAACGCACGCGAGGCCAAGGCGACCCAGTCCGGCATGACGACGTTCGTCAACGGCCGGCGCGTGAAAGACCGCACGATGGCCCACGCGATCGTCAGCGCGTTCGGCTCCGAGCTGGCTCCCGGACGCTTCCCGCAGGCCGTCTTGTGGGTGCACATCGACCCGGCCGACGTCGATGTCAACGTGCATCCGGCCAAGGCCGAGGTGCGCTTTCGCCAGCCGCAGGTCGTGCACGACGCGGTGATGCGGGCCATCCAGGGCATGCTCTTGCGGCGTCCGTGGATCACCGCTGACCCGTTGCCGCTCGAGCGGCATGGCACCCTTCAGGCCGCGTTGTCCCTGCCGCCGCGAGTGACACCAGCGGCCACCAGGTCCGACGGATCGCCTTGGGCACGCATCGCCGACGAGCCGGAGCGCTCGCGCGAGCCGTTTCACGTCACCGCAGCGGCGGGCCAGCAGCGCACGCCGACGCTGGCACCGTTTGGAGTCGGTGAGCGGTTCACACCCGGGGGCGACACGCCGCTGGTGCCGCCGCATCGAACCGAGCTCCGCTTCGGCAGTTCGCCGCTGCCGGTCGCGGGGCGTCCGCCGGCGCTGCGCGTGAACCCCACCCAACGCACAGGCGACGGGCCCGGTGAGCGTTGGCGGCTACTCGGTCGGAGCCACGGTTCGGCGCTCTCGCCGTCGTCGGCGGTTGCGCTGATGGTCGTCGAGGGCCCGACGGGACTTGCGGTCTTCGAGCCGCAGGCGCTGTTCGAGGCGCTGACGAAGAGCGAGCTCGACGCGTTGCCACGCCCCATCGCGGCGCAGCCCCTACTGTTGCCGGCGCGCCTCGACCTGACGCCCATCGAAGCCCAACGACTGACCCCGCGCCTCGACTTCCTCGCGGCGCTCGGCCTCCATATCGAGCCATTCGGCGGCACGACCCATCAGCTGCTCGGCCTGCCGCTGCCGGCGCTCGCCGCGAGCCCGAGCCTTGTCCTGGGAGAGCTGGCGACGCTCGTCGGGAAAGGCGACCCGAGCGAGGCTGGCGTCTTCGCCCTCCTGGCAAAGCTCACCGCGCGCGCAGTGGTGGGGCGCGGTCTCGACGAGCGGCAGCTGCTGGCGCTGGTCGACTTCGTGCCGCGCGCCCTCGCAGCGAAGACAGCCGTATTTCTATTGTCGCGTGAGGAGATTGCGCGCCGCTTGCACAGCCCCGAGCCGGTCGGTGACTGAGCCCCTGCCCCTGCTCGTCATTGTCGGTCCGACGGGTGCTGGCAAGTCGGCGCTCGCGCTCGAACGGGCCGCGGCGCTCGGGAGCGAGATCATCAGCGCCGACTCGGTGCAGGTCTATCGTGGCCTCGACATCGGCTCGGCCAAGCCGACACTGGCCGAACGCGCCGCGGTGCCCCACCACCTCATCGACCTCTGGGACCCGACGGTGCAGGCCAACGCGGGCGCCTGGCTCAGCGAGGCAGTCGCGGTGATCGAACGTTTGCACGCGCGTGGCCGCGTGCCGGTCGTGTGCGGCGGCACCGGGCTCTATGTGCGCGCCCTCCTCGAAGGGCTCGCCCCGATCCCGGACGTGCCGGCCGCCATCGCCCACGCGCTCCGGGCAAGGCTCGCTGCCGAAGGCGCACCCGCTCTGCACGCGGAGCTGGGCCAGCGTGACCCCGAGGCCGCCGCGGCCCTCTCCCAAAACGACGGGCAGCGCATCACGCGTGCGCTCGAGGTGATCGCCGCCACTGGCGAGCCGCTGTCTCGCTTCCACGCCCGCCACCGCGAGGCACGCGCCATCGGCACGATGCGCTACAGCGCGACGCTCATCGGCGTCTTCCCCGAACGTGCCGTGCTCGAACGGCGCATCGCGCAGCGCGCCCGCCGCATGATCGACGACGGGCTCGTCGACGAGGTCGCCCGACTCCTGGCGCAAGGCGTACCGCCCGACGCGGCCGGGCTCAAGACGATGGGCTATCGCGAAGTTGTCGCCCATCTCACGGTGCGGCCCCAGCCGGGCGATGCGCTCGTCACCGCACTGGCGCTAGCGCATCGTCGTTACTCCAAGCGCCAACTGACATGGTGGCGTGACACGACGTTTGGCGAGCGCATCGGCGGCGGTTGAGACGGTCGTAACAGCGCCAAAAACTTGCTCCGTCTGGAGCGCGCTTCCATAGTCTTTGGGTGTCCCCCGATGCGGTGCTTCACCGTCGCGCGAGAAGTCCTCTCGAGCCCGCATCGGAGAGCGAGGGTGGATGACTGCAAGGAACGAGGGAGGCGCAGGCTCGGGCAATGACGCCCGCAGTCCAGGCCTCGCCATCCTTGCGACGGCCGCGGCCGCCTCGGTCATCGAAGTCCCCCACGGACCGAGATCCGACGACGTCACCCGCAAGACACCGCTCGACCTCAGCGCGGCGCCAGAGCCGCGGGACGAGCGACGTGTCGACCTCGCCTGGCAACTGTGGCTCGATGGTGAGCTCCGGCGCACCCCGCTGCCGCTCGCGGACGGCCTGCTGCTCGTGTTGGACCGTCCTGGGGGCAGCGTCGCGCTGAGGCTCGATAGCGACGGCCGCGAGATCTGGCAGGTCGAGCTGCCAGGCGTCGCGTCCTCCGACCCGGTGCGCACCCAGGGATTCGTCGCCGTCGCGCTCGGGGGCGAACGGGTGGTCGTCATCGATGTCGCGCATGGCCGGCTCCTGCGCAACGGCGTCGCGGTTCATGGTGCCGCCGTACGCGGCGGCATCGCCGCTGTCGGAGGCCGCTTGTGGGTGCGCCTCGGCAAGACCAGTGACGGACTCGGTCCGTTCCTTGCGGTGCTCGACCTGATGGCGCCCGGCGACGGACTCAGGCTCTTTCCCGACCCGCTCGGGTCCGCCATCGAGACCCGCTGCCGCCGCACGAACAATACCCTCGTCGCCGCCGCCGAGCACCCCAATGGCAACGTGTTGTTGGTGGGCCTGGATGAATCGAGCGCCCGCCTCCTCTGGCAGCATGAGCTACCGCAGACCGGCGTGGTCGACCTGTGGGCGGCCGGCGGCCTCGTCGACCTCGTCTTGTCGAACGGGGTCCGGAGCTGGGATGCGCGCACAGGCACGCCGCTGACCCGGCGCTTTGCCGGCCACGCCCTCGAAGGCGCGCGGCTGGCCGGAGAAACGCTGCTCGTGCTGGTGCCCGACAACGGTCACGGTCGGCACCTCCGGACGTTCAACGCATGCACGGAGGACGCGACCGGCCGCTTGCTCGCGATCCAGCGGGTGATCGGCGCGAGCTCGGACCTCGCCCTCCTGCGCGACCATGATGGCAACGTCATGTTGGTCGAGCTGCCGACGTTGACGCCGTTCACGATTCCTGAGGCGGACGCGATCGCCGGCGCCGAGCTGGTCGCCTTCTCGCGCCACGCACTCTGGGTAGTCGCCCATGGCGGCCGCTCGCTGACCTGCCTGGAGCCGCCCGAATAACCTTGGCTCGGCGTCGCGCTGGCGCGATCGGGCTCACAATCGGTCGGCGCACAACGCCGACCACGGCACCCGTTCGAGCGCGACGCACGCGCGCAAGCCTCGTTGATCCGCGAACTCGCCCGCGCCAGAGGGTTCGCCGAGGGTCGCCCACAACCGCGCCCGCTCTGCTTCGGGCGCAAGTGCCACGGCCCGCGCCAAGCTCTGCTGCCCAGCCTCGCGCTCACCACGCAGTGACTGCACAGCCGCCAATACCTCCCACGCGCGCCACTGCGTCGCCGGCACGAGGAAGCGCTGCTCTGCATCGAAGAGCGCGAGCTCGCCCGGCCGCGCCATCACTGCGCGCACGATCCGCTCGGCCCGTTCGGCCCGCGCCGCGTTGTTGCCCACCTGGATGAGCGTCTGCGCCAGGAGCAGCGACAAGCCGCTCGACCAGGGCGCACGGGCCGACGCCGACTCGGCCGCCTGCAGCGCGCCGGCGCCATTGCCGGCCAGTCGCGCGAGCGCGACCTCGAGCGTCTGCGCGGTCACATCAGTCGGCGTCGCGCGCGCCACTTCGGCCTCGAGTGTGTGCAGCATCGCCGCGCCAAACGGCCCTTCCCCGACGGCGACGCGCGCCTGCACCAGTTGCAGCAACAGCTCGCGCCGTGCCTCGGGCGCCATTGTCGCCAGCACCACCGCAACGACTGAGGCGTCCTCCAGCCTGAACGCGGCCCGCAGCATCAACGCGGGCTGCCTGAAGGCCCCCGGGAAGTGTCTCCGCGAGCGCTCCAGGAACGGCCGCGCGCTCGCGCTGTCGCGACTCGCCGCGAAGGCCAGCTCGAGCGCCAACGCCGGCGCTTCCTCGTCGCGCACCAGTGGCTCGACGATGCGGAAGGCCTCGTCCCGCCAGGCCTTGGCCTCAGTATCGCCTTCGGCTGCCTGGGCCTTGGCCCCCGCCGCGGGATCGCGCGTGCTGTCACGAGCCGCGCCGGGTCGCCTGGTCAGCACCAACAGCGCGGACTCGACCCGAGCCACCGCCTCGTCGGGTGAGCGCAGGAGCCGCTGCTCAATCGCCAACCGGAACGCCTCGAGATCGCCGCCGGCAAGTGCGATGCGTGCCTTCACGCGCGACTTGCGCCAGGTCTCCGCCTGGTCGTCGGAAATCAACGCCAGCGCGAGCGCGGTCGCCCCGAGCTGCGCCGCTTTGTCGGCGAACATGAGACGCAGAGTCGCCGGTGCGTTGCCCGGAATCCTGCCGAGCGCGCTGTCGGCCCAACGCTGGGCGCGCACCCCGTCGCCCGCCGTGAGCGCGGTCGCGAACACTCTCAGCGCCAGCTCGCCATCGCCGCCTTCGCTGTCGCCGAGACCATCATAGACGGTCAATGCCGCATCCAGCCTGAAGGCGTTCGAGAGCGACCCACCCAGTTGGAGCCGCAGCTTCGTCTCGTCCACGTTCGTCGCGCGCAGCGCCCGCCACACCGCGCCGAGCGTCGCCTCGTCCACAAACGAGGCCATCAGCACCGCGAGGTTCGCCACCGCGGGATCGGTCGCACCGCGCCCGAATGCCGGCAGGAACGCCTGCGCCGAGCGTCGCGCCAAGCGTGTATCAGGCAACGTGCTCGCGACGAACCCCTCGAGCAAGGCCCGGTCGACCCGGTCTTCCGCGAGACTCGGCATCTGCGCAAGGACCGCATCGAGCGCTTGACCGAGCTGGGCCGCGGACTGCTCCGTCGCCACCTGGCCCAGCGTCAGCGCGGTCGCCGCGAACTTCAGCGGCGTGTCGCGCACCTGCTGCAACGCCAGCGTCAACGGCGCCACGCTCGCACGTGGCATGCGCTCGGACGCGAGCAGGTCACCCACCAGCCAACCATTGCTGTTCGGCTGCATACCTGTGAGCCGCCGCCCGAAGCGCACGGCGGTCGGGCCGTCACCCGCGCGCGCCGCAATGCGCACCGCGCCGAGCAGGATCTCGCGCTCGGCCCCCGCATCGACCGCCCGCACTGAAAGCGCCAGCGCGGCATCGACGTGGCCTCGCGCGACGAGCTCGTTCAACACGCCGCGCAGGAGACCGATGAGCTCACGCTGCTGCCGCCACGGCTCGAATGGCGCCTCGAGCTGCTCCAACGCGCCCGCGAGATCGTCGTTGGCGAGCATCGCGCGCGCCGCCACAAGCCGTGTCGCCGTCGACTCCCCCTGCATGCCAGCAACGCGCAGCGTCAGGTCGCGCGCCAGGTCCGGGTAGCCCAGTGTCGTCAGCTCGAGCGCCAATGGGTCGAGCGCCGGGCCGACGATCGTCCCGGCGAGCCGCGCCGGCGGCGACTGCGCGATGCGGCGCGTGACGACGCGCTCGGCGGCGACCAGCGCACCCGCGCGGTCTCCCAGGTCGAGCCGCAGCCGCATCAACGCCAGCACCGTCTCGGGGCTCGGCGTCTCGCGATCGGCCCGCTCGAACCAACGTATGGCTTCATCGATGCGCCCGACCTTGCGAAACGCCAGCGCCACCGGCATCAGCGGCGGCGTGCTGGTGCCGCGCAGGGCCTGCAGGTACAAGCGCACGAACGTGTCGAGGCGCGACGCTTCCCCCCGCTCGGCGAGCGCCGTCGAGACGTTGTCGAGCATCGACACCGCATCCTCGGTGAGCGACGGCTCGACCTTCGCCCAGGCATCGATCGCCGTGCCGAAGTAGCCCGCCGCAAACCACGCGTCGGCCACCAGCCCATGCGCCCGGTCGGTCTCGGCGACGACCCGCTGGAACACCTGGCCGGCCTCGTCGACCCGCCCGGCCCCCGTCAGCGCGCGCCCGAGCATCAGCGTCGTATCGGCGCGACCCGGCCCGAGCGCCAGCGCGCGCGACTCCAGCGCGGCCAGCCGCTCGAACTGGAAGGTGCGCAAGAGCAATGGCTCCGCCACGTCGAGCACGTCGCGTGGCGCGGGTGCCCTCGCCAGCGCTTCAGCGAAGTCGAGGAACGCGGCCTCGCCCTGCCCCGCCAGGACCTGCACCCGACCGCGTAGGAGCAACAGCCGATGCGCGCCCGCGAACCGCTCCAACCCCGCTGTGACGAGCCGCGTCGCCGCCTCGGAGCGCGTGCTCGCGCGCACGTCGCCGACCACCCGATCCCACACATCGAACGCCCCGCCGGCCTCCTTCAGGAGCCGATCGGCAACCGCCTCCGCGTCGGGCGAGCCGCGCGCCAGCGCGAGGGTCGTCGCCAACGTGAGGAGCTGCGGGTCCCGCTTCTTCAGGTTCAGCGCCTCGTCGATCACGAGCTGCGCCTCCTCCAGCGCGCCGACCTCCATGAGGCGAGTCGCCGCCTGCGCTTGCAGTCGCTGTGTGCCACGCGAGTCCGAATCGATGAAGCGATGCGCCAGCTGCGTCAGCTCGCTCGAACGCCCGGCCCGCGCCAGCGCCTCGACGATCATGTTGAACGTCGACGGCTCGAGCCGCTCGCCATCTCCCAGGCGCGCCCCGAAGAGCTCGATGGCACGCCCAAGGCGCCCCTCCTCGCTGAGCACCTTGGCCAGCTCCTCGAGCGCGCGTGCGTCTCGCCGCGGCCGTGTCTCCATGGCGCGCGTCGCGATGGCGTCCGCCTGCGCCAGATCACCTGCGCGCAGCAACGCGCGCAACCAGCCAAAGAATACCTTGGGCGAACGCTCGCCGAGCGCGGCCACCCGTTCGAACGCACGCGCCGCGAGGTCGAGGCGCCCCGCGTCCAGCAGATCCTGCGCCAGCGTCAGGAGGCGCGCCGACCCGATGCCGTTGCCATCCGGCAGTGAGAGAATCCGCTCGACCAGCCGACGCGCCCGATAGGGCTCCTGTCTCCAGAGCAGGAGTCGGACCATATCTCCCATGATTTCAAGACGCTCGAACTCATCGGGATGGATGCGCGCGGCGTACCGCAGCATGCGATCGGGTCCCTCCTGGTTGAGGGTCACCATCAGCGCTTCAATCCCGGTGCGCGTCTCGCGCCAGGGCGGCGCGCTGTCGTCACGCGGGTCGACGCTCGCCGCCCAATCATCAGCCTCGGCCACGCGCCCGAGCTTGGCCAGCGTCGCCCGCCGCGCGGCCCGGACGTCGTCCAAGCTGGTGCTCCAACGCGCGCTCGGTTCGCTCAGCAACGCCTCCTGGACCCGCAACGCCAGCTCCGGATTGGCACGCGTCACTCCGAGGAGCCGCGCCAGATATTGACCACGATACGGCGCCTCGAGCACCCCCGACTCCGACGCCACCGCCAGCCACGACCGCGCGCGCGCCTCGACCTGCGGTCCGGGCCCATTGAATGCGAGCCGCATCGCGAACGCTTCGGCCGCCGCCAGATCGCGACCTTCGGCGCCCCGCACGGCCGCCTCCGCCAGCGCCATGGCGCGCGCCGGCTCGCCCGCCTCGAGCTCGAAATGGGCACGCACGAACGCCGACTCGAACCGGTCCGTGACGCCGAGCCCGGTCTCGAGCAGCGCGCGCGCGTTGCCGAGATCAGCCCGCGCTTCGCCCGCGTCGAGGTACAGCGACGCACCCGCCACCCGCAGCGCACGCACCTTGGCGACCCGCTCCGGTAAGCCCAGCGCGAGCCGCGCCAGCTCGAGCCCACCGACCAGCCCCGGTGTCGCAGCGAGCGCCGCATCGAATGCAGCCTCACTGCCGAGCGCGGCTTCAGCCTTGAGTTCCGGCGTGCCGACGCCCGCCCCAATCGTGCGCCAGTGCGCGGCCTCGATGGCATGCGCCACCCAGTCGACGAGACCCGCCCCACGTGCCGCCGCCAACGCCTTGGCGAGCGCGAGATGGTCGCCTTTGACCAGCGCCGGCGCGATGATCTCCTGCCACGCCTTCGGCGCCGATCGCGCCGCGACCTCGAGCAGGCGCATCGCCTCGTCGCGTTGGTTCAGGCCAAACGACGTGAACGCCGCGAGCGTCGCGCCACGCACCCCGCCCTCCGAGCCCGGCGCGAGCTCGGCCGCGGCCTTCGCCAGCAACATCACGTTGACACGATCGCTGATGATGTCGATGCGGTCGGCGGCGCGCGCCAGCAGCATCGCCCCGTCCGCGGGCTTCATCAGCCCCGCCGCGCGTTGCCAGGCGTTGGCCGCATCGCTGCCTCGCTGCAGACCCGCATAGGCATCGGCCAGCACAACCCACCCATCGCTGAGCTCGGCGTCGAGGCTTGTTGTGCGCAGGCCGGCCCAGACACCGGTCGCGAATCGCCCCGCGCGGTTCGCCCACACCGTCACAGCCTGCCAGCGTGCCGCGTCGCGACCGAGCTCGGCGACGAGCCGCGGTTCGACGCTTCCAAGCCCGCTGCCTTCGACGACCGCGCCGTCCGCCGGCGCTGAGACGACTTCGGATAACAGGAGGCGCAGCCGTGTACGCTCCCCGTCGGCCCCGAGCTTTGCCGCCCGCTCGGCCGTCGCCCTGGCCGCTGGCCCGAGCCCGCGTTCGAGCCAGATGTCGGCCAGCTCGCCGTACAGGTTCGCCACCTGCCGTCGCTCGGCGCTCACGAGCTTTGGCGTCTCGGCCTCGATCTCTTCGAGCAGCGCCGCCGCCTGCTCGACCCGACCCGCCACCTTCTCGCTGCGCGCATACGCGAGCAGCTGTGTCCCCCGCTCGACCTCGATGAGGCCCGCGACGCGCGCATCGAGTGATGCCGCCGCCGCGAAATGTCGCCGCGCGACTTCGGCGCTGCCGCCCACGCCATCACTCGCCTCCTGCGCGGCCAGGTCGACCGCCACCCGGGCCGCCGCGACGAGCGCGCCCGGATGCTCGGGATCGAGCGCCAGCGCCCAGCGCGCGAATCGCTCCGCGCGCGCGAGATGTCCCTGTTCGCGCTCGCCCGCCGAGCGTCGCGCCAGCTCATCGGGTCCTGCGTTGAGCGCGATGGGAGCGCGGTCATTACCGCTCGGTCCAGGGATCTCGGCCCACTGCCCGGCCTGCGAGCCGCACCCGGCCACGAGCCCCACGGCCAGGACGAACACGCTGCCAAAGAAGACCTGCATCCCCCCTCTCCCCGGCTACTCGCCCCTCACTTCAGCAGGCCCGCCGCGTGCGGCGCGAAGTAGCTGATGATGATGTCCGCGCCGGCCCGCTTTATGCCGATCAGCGACTCCATCATCGCCCGCTCGAGATCGATCCAGCCCCGCTCCGCGGCCGCATGGATCATCGCGTACTCGCCCGACACCTGATACGCCGCCAGCGGCAGATCAGTCGCCTCGCGCACGGCCCGCACGATGTCGAGATAGGGGCCGGCCGGCTTCACCATCAAGATGTCGGCGCCCTCCTCCTCGTCCATGCGCGCTTCTTTGATGGCTTCCGACTGGTTGGCCGGATCCATCTGGTAGCTCTGCCGGTCCCCGAAGGCCGGCGCCGACTCGGCCGCCTCGCGGAACGGCCCATAGAAGGCCGACGCATACTTCACCGAGTAGGCCATGATCGACGTGTTCTCGAGGCCCTCGTCGTCGAGCTCCTCGCGGATGAAGCCGACCCGACCGTCCATCATGTCCGACGGCGCGACGACGTGCGCACCCGCCTGAGCGTGGGCGATCGCCTGCTTCGCGAGCAGCTCGAGGGTCGGGTCGTTCAACACCTCCCCCTTCTCGACGAGCCCACAATGACCATGGTCGGTGTACTCGCAGAGGCACACGTCGGTCATGATGACCATCTGCGGCGCCGCCTTGGCGATGGCCCGCACCGCCTGCGGCACAATCCCGTCCTTATGATAGGCCGACGACCCGACCGCGTCCTTGTGCTCGGGGATCCCGAACAGGAGCACCGCCGACACCCCGAGGTCCCAGAGCCGCCGCGCCTCTTCCGCGGCGAGGTCGGGCGAGTACCGCTTCTGCCCCGGCATGGAGCCGATCGGCAGCGACACGCCGCGCCCCGGCACGATGAACATCGGGAAGACGAAGTCCTTCGGCGTCAGCACCGTCTCGCGCACGAGCGCGCGCAAGGCGGGGGTTCGGCGAAGGCGACGCGGACGTGAAGCAGGAAAGGACATCGATGAACCCCTGGCGGCAGGTGCGTGCGACCCGCGACCTACTCGTCGGCAAAGTTGCGATAGCGCATGTCGGTCTCACCGGCATCGAAGCCGGCGCCGAGCCCGACGCCGATCAGCATGAACTCCGTGCCGGCGAGCGAGGCTAGCAGAATCGTCAGCGGCAACGTGAGCGAGAACTCGCCGCCCGCAGGCTGGATGGCGCCGCTGCGGTCTGGGGCACGAGCTGTCGTTACTGGGACTTAGCGCGGCCCGCACTGCGCACGATAGGCCTCCTCGATCGCGCGGTTGCGTTCCGCGCACTGCGTGCACTTGGGCAGCAACGCGCGGCAGCACGGCGTGAGCGGGGGCGGTGCCGAGCAGTCGAAGGTCGTCGGCAACGGCTCCGGCGCGACCGCATCATGGCCCAACACAGGCGCTATCGTGACCGGGCCATGCGGCTCGGTCACGACCTCATTGCCCGCAGACTTCGGTGATGGCGCCTGCTGCGCGGAGCAGCAAGCGCCGACGAAGACCACGAACAGTATGAGACTCAAGGACTTTGCAAGGCTGGAAGGCGGCATGTTGGATCCTCGCATCATCATGCGCTTGAACAACTCGTTAGCGGGCCACCCAAGCGAATTCGCGAAGCGAGACGAGGCTAGCCACATAGGCTGCCGAGGAGCGAGCGACGAAGACCCCGCGTGTCTCGCGAGCGAATCATTCTTCTTCGACGGGTCGGGCAAACAGATAGCCCGCGCCCCGCACCGTCTTGAGGATCGCCGGTTGCCGCGCGTCGTCGCCGAGCTTCTGGCGCACCCGCGACACGTGCACGTCGATCGACCGCTCGAACGCCCCATCGGCGGTGCCGCCCGCGGCCTCGATCAGCGCCTCACGCGTGCACACCCGACCCCGACGCTCGGCCAGCGCGTAGAGGATGTTGAACTCGTAGCTCGTGAGCCCGAGGTCCCGCCCGTCGCGCATCGCACGCAGCGCGCCCGGCTCGAGCACGACGTCCTCCACGACGATCGAGCGACGTAGCGGCCCGACCTGGCCACGCGTCCGGCGCACGAGCGCCACCACGCGCCAGAACAGCTCGCGCGTCGAGAACGGCTTGGCGACGTAGTCGTCCGCGCCGGCCTCGAAGCCGAGCAGGCGGTCCGACTCGGTCGCGCGCGCGGACAGGAGGATGATTGGGATATCGCTGAACTGTCGGATGTCGCGACATACCTCGAGCCCGTCCGGGCCAGGCAGCACCACGTCGAGCACGACCAGGTCGATCGTTCGCTCGCGCAGCGCCGTGAGCGCCGAAGGCCCATCGACGGCATGCACGACGGGCACGCCCTGCTCGGTGAAGTAGTGGCTGATCACGTTCGCAGTGACGTCGTCGTCTTCTACGAGCAGCACGCGAAGTGGGGTGGGACGGGCCATCCTCGCAGTTTCACTGGCGAGTGCGGCCGCGACTTCGTCTTTCGATTTTTTACGAGTATCGGTGGTTTTCGGCATGACGGTCCTCAAGCGAGTGGGGGCACGCTCGGCCTGTCGAAGTCGGGGAAGGTGCCCCGAAGCTTGGAAGAAAAAACGTCAGCGAAGACGACCCGTACGACGTGACGTTGACCCACTTATACGGCCACTCTGGCGTTTTGCAAAGTGGCCTATGCTGGCCCGGCATTGGGCCCGAGGCGGCCTGAGGCAGTGCTTTTCTTGCTCCTGAACCAGCCGTCCGCTAGTGCAGAGGGGTGTTGTCGCTGCTCGTCGCCATGCTCGTCGCGGTTCCCGATCCGGGGTTGCCGGCTCCAGCCCCCGAATTGCCCGCCGGGCTCGACGTCGCGCCTTGGGCGGATCTCGAGGTCGACCAGTGCAAGGACAAACTCCTCGCCGCCGGCCTCACCGGCCGGAGTTTCCGCTTCTCGAAGGATGCCAGCGTCCGTTCGCGCAAGACGGGCCTCGCGACGCCGCCGGCGATCTACTGCCACGTACCGCAGGCGACGGTCATGTGGGCCGGCCCAACCGGCGTGCAGTACTACGGATTCACCTTCATGAGCTGCGCGATGGCGCTCGCGATGACACGCATGGAGCACATCGCCCAGGAGGAAGCGCGGCGTGTCTTCGGCCGCCCCGAGGGCGAGAACCCGATCCGGTGGATCTCGCATCTCGGCACCTTCAACTGCCGCACCCAGCGGTTCAAAGTGAAGCAGAGCCAGCACAGCTTCGGCAACGGGCTCGACCTCGCGGGCTTCAACATCAAGGGCTACGGCGACGTCCTGGTGAAGCGCCACTGGAACGCCATCTACAAGCCCTGGGAGAGACCCTCCGAGTTCCTCCACGCGCTCGCCCGCCGGCTGCGCGACGAAGAGGTCTTCACCAACGTGCTCGACCCGGACCACGATTCGTCGCACTGGAATCATATCCACGTCGACCTCGCGCCGACCTCGGACGGCCTGCCTTCGCCAGCGCTGCTGCGCACGAAGGGCATGCCGTCGCTGGTTTCGATCGACCAGCACCTGCCGCCCGTGCCCTGAGCAACGGCCGACGGTGCCCTTGTGGAAGCCGGGCGTTCCTCGTAGGTTCGGTCCCTCACTGGAGGACCCATGACCGCCAAAGACCCCGCCGACATGCCCTTGATGGTGCGCATCCGCTCGCTGCCCAAGGTCATCTTCTTCTATCCGGTCTGGATCTTCGCGCTCGTGTGCGCGCTCGTCGTCAGCGCCGATCCCAGCGCCAACTGGCCCGGCCTCTCGTGGATGATGCTCTTCACGTTGAACCTGTTCGTCATCGCCTTCGACTTCACCGAAGAGCGAACGCTGATCTTCGTGCTGGGCGGTGTCGCGGTCGTGCTCGGGCTTGTGCTGGCCGGCGCGCTGACCGACGTCATGGGCTTTCTCACGAGCCTCAAGCCAGCGATGAACGCGCTCTTCTATTGGATGATGTTCGTCGTCTTCGGGATCATCTTCCTCATCGCGTTCATCGGCTCCCGGATGGACTACTGGGAGATAACCCCTAACGAGATCGTGCATCGTTACGGCGTGTTCCGTCGCATGCGCCGCTACTCGACCGAGTCCTTGCGCTGGGACAAGATAATCCCCGACGTGATGGAGCGCATCATGCTCGGCACCGGCACCATCATCATGACGACGCCCTACGAGAAGCACCCGATCGTCGTCGAGCACGTCATGCGCATCGGCAAGATCGACGAGCAGATCGCCCGCGTGCTCGGCGTAAAGCAGGTCGTCCAGGAAAAGCATCGCCACCCGTCCGAGGACGAGGCCGCGAGCCATTGATACGCATTGATACGCATTGATACGCATTTATATGCTCGGCGTGGTGCTCGGACTGCTGACCCTATTCGTCACGGACGAGGGTCCCAGCGCAGCCCAAACACCCCCTTCACCTCCTCCCGGCGACCGTCGCGCCTGCTTCCTCGCGGCCTATCCAGGCGTCGTCTGTGCGACCTCCGACAGCGCCATCACCCTCTGTCCCACCGGTCGCTTCGCCGCTCCCGGCGCCCGCCTCGCATGGGATGACGGCAAAGGTGACAAGCCCTTCGCCGAGCTGCTCGCCGCGCCCGACCTCGAAGACACGGTCGCCATGCGCTATCGCCCGGGCCGTGTCTTCGACATCCCACCCTTGAACTTCGAGCCTGGCCGCATCCGCAACCAGGCCTTCTTCGAGGCGATGTACGGCGACTCGCAGAAGGCCGTCGCGGCGAGGACCGAGAAGGTCGAGTGGATGCCCCGCTCAGGTGGCAAGCCCGTGCGCGTGACCTCGGTCAACGGCGTGGCTGCCGCGTTGCGCCGCGTGAGCGACGACCTCGAGCGCGAGCTGCCAGCCGACCTGAAGGCGCTCGTCGCCAAGACCGCCGGCGTCTTCGTCTGGCGCAGCGTGCGCGGCACGAACCGCCGAAGCCCTCACAGCTATGCTATCGCCATCGATGTCGGCGTCGCGCGGTCCGACTACTGGGACTGGAACAAGCCCGACGCACGTGGCCGCTACCCGTACAAGAACCGCTTCCCGATCGAGGTCGCCGAGATCTTCGAGCGCCACGGTTTCGTCTGGGGCGGCAAGTGGTACCACTTCGACACGATGCATTTCGAGTATCGCCCGGAGCTGCTTTCGGTACCGTGCGTCGATGGTCCTTCACCGCTGCGCACGCTCGGCGGCAGGGACCTCACGCCGTGACGAACAACCGCTGATCATCGCGCGGCGGGTCGCAGCGAGGCCGTCTTGTGCGTATGGTGCGCCGCGCATGACCGGCGCACTGCTCTTCTACCTGTCGCTCTTCCTTGCGCTCGTCGTCCTGCCGATGGTGGCGCTGGCGCTCGTCGTGCGCGTCATTCACCATGCGCCGTCGTGGGGTGTGCGACTCGCCGCTTGGACCGCGCGCTTTCCGCGGCTCTCCGCGTTCCTCGCACGCCGCTTCGATCCTCGCAGCACGTGGGGTCTCGCGGCCCTCACCACCGCGCTCTTCGTCGCGCTCGGGATGTGGATCTTCCTCGGCGTCCTGGAGGACGTGCTCGCGCACGACCCGCTCGCGACAGCCGATGTACGCCTCCACAACACCCTGCCGCTCCTGCGCACGCCGCTCTCGACCTCGTTCGCGCTGGCGTTGAGCGCGCTCGGCGGCTTCGTCGGGCTGTCGCTCTCGAGCTCAGCGATAGCGCTCCTCCTGGGGCGGGCCGGGCGCTGGCGCGAGGCCGGAACCTTGCTCTTCGCCGTGCTCGGAAGCGCGCTGCTGTCGACGCTCTTGAAGCTCTTGGTCGACCATCCTCGCCCAGTCGACGGGCTCGTAGCGGCGAGCCAGGCGAGCTTCCCGTCCGGTCATACGCTGGCTGCTTTGGTGGTCTGCGGCTTGCTCGCGACGTTTATCCTGCGCGCCCCGCGACGCCGCTTCCGACACCTGCTGCTCGTCAACCTGCTCTTGTTGCTGGCAGTGATGGTCGGGGTGTCACGGATCTACCTCGGCGTGCACTGGCCCTCGGATGTGCTGGCCAGCTTCGGGGTCGCCATCGCCTGGCTCGCGGTCGTGCTCTTCGTCGCTCGCCTTCCCTGGCGTCCGCGCCTACCGCCCGCGTTCGTCCCGCTGCGCGCGTGGCTCGTGCGCAACGCGCGCCCACTCGCGGCACTGGCGCTGCTGGCCACCGCCGGCGTAGTGGTCGTCGGCGTCGTCGCCACACCGCTCCTCGCCCCGCCGCCCGTGACCTCGCGCCCCATCGCGCGCGCCGAGCTCGAGGCCGCCTTCCCGCCAGCGCTGCCGCGCAGGTCGGAGGGTCTCGTGGGCGACATGGCTGAGCCGATCTCGCTCGTGCTCGTCGGCGCGGCGCCGGAGATCACCGCCGCCTTTCACGCAGCCGGCTGGTCGACTGCCGACCCACCGCGGCCCGTGCGGGTCCTGGAGGAGATGCTCGCCGCTTACAGGAACCAGCGCGACGACATGGCCCCGGTCACGCCGGCGTATTGGAACGACCGGCCGCAGGGACTCGCCTTCGAGAAGCCCAATCCAGCCCACGCGAGCATCCGCACGCGGCATCACACGCGCCTCTGGCAGACGGGGTTATGCCTCGCCCCCGCGTGCCGCCCGATCTGGGTCGTGACCGCGAGCTTCGATGTGGGCGTCGAGCTCTCCGAGATAATCCACCTGCCTACACACCGCATCGATCCCGACGTCGACCGGGAGCGTGAGCACATCGCCGCCGATCTACGGCGCGTTGGAGGGAACCTGCTCGGGAGCGTGACGGTCGTTCCGCCGTCCCAGGGCACCCATGCCGCTGGCGATGCGTTCTTCAGCGACGGACGGGCGCTCCTGATCGATCTGCCGTCCGGGGCGCAGTAAGGGCCCCGGCGGCACAATAGCGAGGTTGTGGTCGCCGGAGCGCCAGCGTCCTCGGAGCGGGCTCAGCTTCAGCGCGTAGGCCGCGTCGCCTGGCCGCCGGCATCTGTTGCAGGCCGCGTGGCGGGCTGGTCGCGGCTGGGCGTGCTCGTCGTGCCGCCCGGGTGGGTGGCATGGCCACCCTGGTTCGGTGGCGGTGTCGTGTTGCCGGTGGGACGATTCGGCGCACCCGTCGGTCGCACGCCGCCGCTCGGCTGAGGGTCGGGCGTCGGATCGGTCGGGCGCTCGGGCGCGGGCGAGCCGCCTTGTGGGCGAGCCGGCTGACCAGGGCGGTCATTGCCGTCAGGGCGCGGGCGCGCCGGGCGTCCCGGGTCCGGTTCGGAGGGCTCCGGACGGACTGGCCGCTCGTCGGGCTCATAGGCGGGCTGCGGTCGCACCGGCTGGTCGTAGACGTCTCCGTCATAGCGATCGTTTTGGGGCCGCGGGCGTCCGTGAACGGGGATCGGTCGCTCGGCGCGCGCCGGCCGCCGACCGGGGCGGAACCGATCGGCCTCGACCCAGCCCCCGTAAGAGCGGCCCCACGCGTCGTAGCGGACCCGGAGCCAGCCGGGCCGTCGCTCGATCACACGACCGGAGTGCCAGTCCCCGCCCCAGTAGATCCACGACGACTCGATCGGCACGACGTACCCAGGCCCGGCGCGAAGGCGCGAGTCGTCGACCCACTCGTCCCGCGACGACGACCAGCCGACATAGTGGACGAGGTAATCATCGCCGCGCCTCGCGATGACCTGCCCCTCGAACCACTGCATGCCCCAGCGGACCTGCACGGAGGCGCCGACGGGCGTGGTGGCGACGTAACGGACGCGCGGGGACTCGGGATGGGCGGAGGCAGACGAGCTGATAGCGAGCGGGACGAGGCTGATGAGGCCAGCGAGAAAGAGACGCATGGTGGGCTCCTTGGAGGTGTGGGACGGCCGGTCGGAAGAAGGCGTCAGTTGGCGCAGAAGCAGCTGTCCCCGCCGGAGAAGCTGTCGTAGCCGCAGCTCTGGGCGGCGCGATAACCGGCACCCTGGCACACGGCGTCGCAATCCCAGTCAACCCACAAGCCGTTGTCGTTGCAGGTCTCGAGGGTGAAGTCGCCGGTGCAGTACACCTCGCCGGGCTGGCACTCGGTGGCGCAGCCGAGCTCATCATCGAAGCCCGAACAGTCGGCGTAGCCGTCGCACACGTATTGGCCGGCAAGGCACGAGCCGTCGCCGCATACGAGATCACCCGGCGCGCAGCTCGGGAGGTCGCCGCAAAAGCACGCGTCGCTGCCGCCGTACGAGTCGAAGTCACAGCCTTCGCTCAGGTCATAGCCGCTCTGCTGGCAGACCTCATCGCAGTCGTAGGTGGCGAGCGTGCCGTCGAGGTCGCACACGTCGAGGTGATTCGATCCGTTGCAGAGGCCACCCGAGAAGCCGCACTGGGAGCAGCCGAACTCGTCCGCACCCGAGGGGCAGTCATCGTAGCCGTCGCAGATGTAGCTCGCCGCGACACAGGTCCCATCACCGCACGCCTGGTCGTCCGCGGCACAGCCCGCCGCGCCCGCGTGGTCGTCGCAAAAGCACGACTCATCGCCGCTCGCGTCGTCCCAGTCGCACGCCACCGCGAAGTCGTAGCCGGCGTCGCGACAGACGGAGTTGCAGTCCCAGCTCTCGAGCGTGCCGCCTTGGCAGTACGTCAGCGCGTCGCCGGCGCACGACCACCCGGGGGCGCAGCTCGGGGCGCTGCTCGAGGTAGCGCTGTCGCAAAAACAGGCGTCACCGCCGAGGCTCGGCTCGAAGCCGCAGCCGTTGCTCGCCGCGAAGCCCGCCGAGCGACAGATCGACGTGCAGCTCTGCGACGCGAGACCGCTGCGACCGCAGTACTCGAGCTCGTCGCTCGTGATGCAGCTGTACGCGTTGGGATCGCACGCCGAGGTCAAAGCGCTCTCGACCACGGCGGGTCGCTGCCCTTGAGACGTGCCCGCCTGCAGCGAGGGGCGCGCGCGCTTGCCGCTATCGAGCGGCGCGAGGGTGTCGCAGGCCGCGAGGGTGGAGATGCCAAGGACGATGACGATTCCGATGTGTCGAGACATGAGCCGCTCCGCGGTGTCGGGGTTAGGAACGTGGGCCCCGACGGCGGTGGCGGATCTCGATTCAGCCTGGGTTGTCAGATTCTCGTAACGGCGGCCCGCTGCACTTCGAGATCGGCCGTCGTGACGAAGGTCCTTCACCGATGCCCACGCTCGGCGGTATGACCTCGCCCCATGACGATCCCCCATGTCGTGATCATCGGTGGCGGCTTCGCCGGCCTGACCTGCGCGCGTTGCCTGAAGGGCGCGAAGGTGCGGGTGACGCTGTTCGACAGCCGCAACCACCACCTGTTCCAGCCGCTTCTCTATCAGGTCGCGACCGCCGCCTTGTCCGCACCGGACATCGCCGCGCCGATCCGCAACCTGTTGGCGAAGCAGCGGAACGCGACCGTGCTCGCGCGTGCCGTCGACCACATCGATCTCGCTGACAGGCGCGTCGTCTTCGATGGCGGCGAGGTCCACTACGACCAGCTCATCGTCGCGGCTGGCGCGGTCAACCACTACTATGGCCACCCCGAGTGGGAGGCGTGGGCTCCGGGCCTCAAGACGATCGACGACGCCTTCGAGATCCGGCGCCGCGTGCTCGGCGCCTTCGAAGAGGCCGAGCTCGAAGCCGACCCCGAACAGCGCAAGGAAGTCCTGACGTTCGCGGTCGTCGGCGGCGGCGCGACCGGCGTCGAGCTCGCGGGCGCGCTGGCTGAGATCGCCACCCGCACGATGCGAAAGCAGTTCCGACACTTCGACCCCGAGGACGCGCGCATCGTGCTCATCGAGGGCGGACCGCGCCTCTTGAACGGGTTTCCAGAAGAGCTCGCGCAGGCTGCCAAGGAACGCCTCACCAAGCTCGGGGTCGAGGTCCGCCTCGGCGCGCTCGTCGAGAAGATCGACCGCGACGGCGTGCAGCTCGTCGGCGGCGATCAGGTGCGCGCGCGTACGGCTCTATGGGGCGCTGGCATCACCGGAGCGCCGCTCGCACGCACACTCGGCGTGCCGCTCGACCGTGGTGGCCGGGTGCCGACCGACGCGCACCTGCACCCCTTGACCGACGCGACCGACGCGACGCGACCGACCGCCCACGACAACGTCTTCATCTGCGGCGACATAGCGGCCGTCTCACCCGCCTGCAATAACGGCAAGCCCATCCCCGGCGTCGCGCCGGCCGCCATCCAGATGGGCAAGTACGCCGCCACCCAGATCAAACGCCGGCTCGCGGGCAAGTCCGAACAACCCTACCGCTACTTCGACAAAGGCCAGCTCGCCACCATCGGGCGCGCCTCGGCGGTGGCCGCCCTCGGCAAGTGGAAGTTCCACGGCCTCTTCGCGTGGCTGCTCTGGGTGGTGGTCCACATCCTCTACCTCGCGAGCTTCCGCAACCGCCTCGTCGTGCTCTTCGAATGGGCGTGGGCCTGGTTCTCGTGGTCACGCCCGGGGCGCATCATCCTCGAGAAGGGCGCACGGTGGCCGCCTCCGCCCCTGCAGCACCCGGTGGATCAGGTGAAGAACACGATCGCCTCGCCGGAGAGCACGACCTCGTCGCGCTGATTCGTGACGACCGTGTCGAGCGTGATGATCGGCTTGTCCGCACGCACGGCCTTCACGGTGACGGTCGCGGTGATCGTGTCGCCGAAGCGCACGGCCCCCTTGAAGGCGAGCGACTGCGACAGATAGACGGTGCCTGGCCCCGGCAGGCGCGTGCCGAGCACCGCCGACACGACGCTCGCCGACAACATGCCGTGCGCGATACGCCCTTTGAAGCGGGTCGTCTCGGCATACGCCTCGTCGAGGTGAACGGGGTTGGTGTCGAGCGAGAGCGCTGCGAAGCTGATGACGTCGGCCTCGCTGACGGTCTTGGAGAGGCTCGCCGTCTCGCCGACCGCGGGCAATGGGTGGACCACCGGGGGGGCCGTGGAATGTACAGGTGCGGTCACTTCGTCGCTCATGCCCATCGGCTACCACGTTCGTTCGACGCACCCAAGTCGTGGCCTCGACTGGGTCTGCGGCGCACCCGCGCGGGCTGGCATGCGCGTTACACCTGCCCAATCGTTCAGGTGCTTTGCCTTGACCCATGCGGCCGGGAGCCTAGCGTTGGCCCATCGCGAGGCACCTGGAACAAGTCCGATTGCAGCGCGGTAGGGTTTGTTGTCCGGCCCGCTTGGGCCCGATCCCCGACCCTGCTACCATGATGGATGCCGCGCACCCAGACGGGCGCCAACGGCTTCCTCGATCCCCGACGACCCGACGAGGAGTCCCAAAGACCATGGGTGACCGTGTGTTTGCGCCTGACGCTCCCGAATCTCCCTTTCCCCTCCTCCCCCTCCGCAACGGTGTGCTCTTCCCGGGCACGGTCACGACGCTCGCCGTCGGCCGTCCGCAATCGCTGGCGATTCTCCGCCAGGTGAAGCCCGGCCAGACCGTCATCGGCGTAGCCGTCCAGAAGGACAGCCGCGTCGCCGACCCGACCTTCGACGACCTGCATCCGGTCGGCACGTTCGCGCGTGTCGTCGGCGTGCAACGCCACGGCGACAACGCCGTGATGTTGTCCTTGCAAGGTCTGTCGCGCTTCGAGCTGCGCTCGCTGGTCGAGACCTCGCCCGCCTGGTTGGCGGACGGCGCGCCTCTGCGTGAGCCGGTGCGTGACGAGCTCGAGGCCCAGTTCCTGGCCGACTCGTTGAAGTCGCGCATCGGCCAGGCCGACAGCCAGCTCGCGACGCGGCTTGGTCAGACGCCGCCCAACGAGACCCCAGGCCGCTTCGCCGATCGCGTGGCCTCGGCCCTGGAGCTCCCGCCCGAGAAGGCGATGACGGTGCTTTCGCAGCCCGACGTGATCGAGCGCCTGCGGCTCGTCACGGCGCTCGTCGGCGAGGCCTTGGCGGTTCGCGAAGTCCGTCAGAAGATCGACGACGAGGTCCGCAAAGAGCTCAACAAGAACCAGCGCGAGGCCGTGCTGCGCGAGCAGATGCGCGCCATCAAGCGTGAGCTCGGCGAGGACAGCGCCGAACAGGTCGACAACCTGCGCGAGCGGATCGCCAAGGCCGACCTGCCCGACGACGTGCGCGCCGTGGCCGAGCGCGAGATGCGCCGACTCGATGGCATGAACTCGGCGCAGGCCGAGGCCAACGTCATCCGGACGTATCTCGAGTGGATAGCCGACGTGCCGTGGCGCGTGCGCGTCGACGTGAACGACGACATCCAGGCGGTCGAGGACAAGCTCAATGCCGACCACTTCGGGTTGAAGGATCCAAAGCAGCGCATCCTCGAACACCTCGCGGTGCTGAAGGTCGCGAAGAACCCGCGCGGCACCATCCTGTGCCTGGTGGGTCCTCCGGGCGTCGGCAAGACCTCGATCGGACAGTCGATCGCGGACGCGACCGGCCGGCCGTTCCTGCGCCTGGCGTTGGGCGGCGTGCGTGACGAGGCGGAGATCCGCGGCCATCGCCGCACCTACGTCGGCGCCATGCCGGGCAGGATCATCTCGGCCCTGAAGAAGGTGAAGGCCAAGAACCCGGTGATGCTGTTGGACGAGATCGACAAGCTCGGCCAGTGGTGGAACGGCTCGCCGGAATCGGCGCTCCTCGAGGTGCTCGACCCGGAGCAGAACCACACCTTCACCGACCACTACATGGAGCTGCCGTTCGACCTGTCGGAGGTGCTGTTCATCTGCACCGCCAACAGCCTCGAGACGATCTCTGCGCCGCTGCGTGACCGCCTCGAGATCGTCGAGGTCTCGGGCTACACGCACGACGAGAAGCTGCACATCGCGAAGAACCACCTCGTGCCGCGCCAGTTGAAGGACCACGGCATCCACGAGGGATCGATGCAGATAAGCGACCGCGCGCTCGCGGCCATCATCCGCGAGTACACGCGGGAGGCCGGTGTGCGGCAGCTGAACCGCGAGATCGTGCGGCTGTGCCGGAACCTCGCGCTGCGCATCGCACGGCAGCCCGACAGCGCTGGGCAGACGCTCTATGTCGAGCCCGAGCTCCTCAAAGAGTTCCTCGGCAAGTCGAAGTTCAGGGACGAGATCGCCGAGCGGACCGGCCAGCCGGGCGTCGCGACGGGTCTCGCCTGGACCCCGGTCGGCGGCGACATCCTCTTCATCGAGACGTCACTCATGCCCGGCAAGGGCGCGACGCAGATCACCGGCAAGCTCGGTGAGGTGATGACCGAATCGGCGCGCGCGGCACTCTCCTACGTGAGGAGCCACGCGACCGAGCTCGGCATCGACCCGGCCTTCCTGGAGACCAAGGACCTGCACATCCATGTGCCGGCCGGCGCGGTTCCAAAGGATGGTCCGTCGGCGGGCGTCACGATCTTCACGGCGATTGCGTCGCTGCTCACGGGGCGCGCGGTGCGGGCCGACACCGCGATGACCGGCGAAGCGACCCTGCGCGGCCGCGTGCTCCCGGTCGGTGGCATCAAGGAGAAGGTCCTGGCCGCCCACCGCGCGGGCATCCGCCGGATCGTGCTGCCGCACAAGAACGAGCGCGATATCGAGGACATCCCCGAGGATACGCGCGCCGATCTGACCTTCGTGCTGGTCGACGACATGAGCGAAGTGCTGGCCGCGACGCTCGAGCCGCTGAAGTCGACGGTCCCCTCACCCGAGGTGCCGGAGGTCGTGGCGGTGTCGGGCAAGGGCGACGGCGGGGTCGGCCCGCACGCCTGATAGAGCAAGGGCCGGTATCGGTGATGCTTGCCCGAAGCTGATGCACATGTGACAAGGCGAGACATTCGAAGGGGGCACGATTGTTCGTGCCCCTTTCGTTTTTCAGTCCTCGCAAGGAGCCTGTGCCGTGGCCGATCCTGTCTATCTGATCCTCGTGGTCCTGCACGTCGCCGTGGCAGCGACCGCGTTCGCCATCACCCTGCCGATCGCGAGCGCCATCCGCCGCGCCACCGGGCAGGGCCGCGACGTGAAGTCCGCGATCGCGACGATGGCCGCGCGCGCGGGCGCAACGGCCGGACTCTTCGGGCTCCTGACGTTCGCGACCGGGCTCGCGCTCATCTTCTATAGAGGCGGCTTCAAAGTCGTGCCGCCGACCATCCACGCGTCGCTGGGCCTCATCCTCGTGATGATCGCCATTGGCACCTTCTTCCAACGCCCGACCACCGTGCGTCTTACCGCCGCGGTCGACCAGGGCGACGACGCCTGGCGCGCCGCGCGCAAGCGCTGGGTGATGGGCGATGGCATCATGTCGCTCTTGTGGGTCGTCATCCTTGCCCTGATGTTCATCAAGCCAGCGTGAGTGAAAAACAGGGTCGACCGACAGCCTTGCGAATTGTCCGGCGCTCCCTGCCTCATGCATAATGACACCATGTCACCGCTTGCATGGGTCTTCATCGTATCGACGCTCGCGCGCTCCGCGCCCGCATGCCGCGAAGACGTTGGCGCGGGGCCCGCTCCGAACGATGCAACCGATGCAAGCGATGTTAGCGATGCGAGCCCCGAGCTCGACGGTGAGAACACGGACATTCTCGCGCCCGACGAGACCACCGATAGCGAAGCGGAGTTCGAGGTCGACATCATCACACCGGTCGCGCTCGTGCCCAACGCCTGGCAAGCGGTGACCGTGCCCGCCTGTGACGGCTTGGCACCTGGTAGCGAGGACTGCCACTACCGCCTCCTCTGGCGACCCGACGCGTGCGGCGGCACCTGTTCGAAACTGCTCGTTTACTGGGCCGGTGGCGAGCAGAGCTGCGCCGATGGCAAATACGATCCGCTGCTCGAGAAGTGGGCTGACAGCGGCGTGCTCGTCGCGTGTGCCCAACCGTTTACGACCTCGGAGGAGGCCGGTCGCTATCCGTATGCCGACGAGCGCGGGCGCATGGAGCTGCTGACCGGCCGCATCCGCGCGCAAGCGAGCACCCTGTCCGCCGATGGCGTGGCCGGTTGGGACGGTCGCTACCTCGTCATCGGCGGCGTCTCACATGGCGCGACCGCACCCGTCGCGGCGATCGCCAGGAGCCGCGCGTTCGTGAACCGCCCCGACATCTGGACCGGCAAGGATGGCACGGCCGTCATCCTGTTCGATGGGATCTCCGACCCGGCCCGCCTCGAAGCCTCGATAGGGCTCGCCGACGATCCCGCCTGCGCCCCTTGGCATGCCCGCTTCGTCGGTCGCTACGGCGCGAAGGCCCCGCTCGCACACAGCTGCGACAACGATGCCTGCTACTGCGCCGGCGGCGGCCAGGGCTGGGAGCGCGATACCACCGTCGTCGGCCAGACCGCGGGTCCCAACTGGCCCGGCTCACCCTATAGCTGCGCCGACCTCGGCACCCCCGCGCAACGTGTGCAATATCGCGTCGTCAGCTGTGGTGGCGGCCAGGCCGCGCCGTGCGGAGCGCTCGGCGACATCATCCCCGACGACCAACAGACACGCCTGGTCGACGCGCTCGCGACCTGCCCCGAGGTCGCCGTCACCTACCACGACCACCCCGGTTGCGGTCACAGCCTGTGCGGCAGCTGGGACTTCTGCGGCGGCGAGAAGGCGCGCAGCTGGCTCACCTCGCTCGGCTGGTAGCGGTGCCGTCACCGGGTCCATCGCTCAGGACTGTAGCTCGCGCTCCAGCTCCGCTATCTCTTTCGAGAGGCCGTCCTTTGGCGCGCCGCCCGCGGGTGCGACATCACCGATCGGCGACGCCCCGATGTCGTCACGCGTCGAGAACACCGTGCGCCCGACCTTGGCGGTCGACACGGCCTTCGCCCGCAACCGCTGCACGGTGTTGATCTCGTCCCAGATGCGCGGCACTCGCAGCTCGGTAGCGGCGTCATTGAGCTCGCCACGCAGCTCCTCGGCGATGCCCGGCAGGACCGCCTGGACCTCGCCCGTGCTCCATTGCCCAAAGCCTACCGCCGCGAGATTGCGTTCGTCGCCCGGGATCCGCACGGCTGTCTTGCGATTGAAGAGCAGCTGGAAGATCGCGATCCGGATGCTGTCGCGCTTGTATTCGGCCGCGTGCGCCGAATCGCGGAGCTTCCGCCGGATACCGAGGAACAAGAACGTCAGCGAGAACAGGAGCGGGAAGAACACGAGCCCGATGCGCGTGCCCCATCCGTCCCAACCGAAGAACGGCATGATCACGCCGACCGTCACGAACGCCAGTACGATGTTGATGATGTTCAGCGTCGGCACGATCCGCGACGGGTTCGTGCGCAGCACGTGCTCTTTCTGGCGCACCTGCCAGAGATAGCCGAGCTGCGGCGACTGCTGCGCGACCTCGGGCGCGCCGGTCAACATGAGGTTCGGGAAGCGATAGATAGCGATCGCATCATCCGTCAGGTCCATCTCACCGTCGTAGGTCGCGACGAGGCGCGTGCCGATCGCATCCGCCTCGTCATAGGTCACGCCGAGCAATGCCACGATGTCGGCGTTCGTGATGAACCCCTTTTTCGCGCGGATGTAAGTGAGGAGCTCCTTTTCCTGCTCGAGCGGGTTCCGCTTGATGCCGTCGGTCCCGAACAGGTGGAACCACGTTCGTTCCGACAGGCTCGGCTTCTTCGGCGCCTCGGTCTTGTCCATGCGATAGGGATCGTCACCCTTGCTGAGCTTGTCTTCGACATCGCGATTCCAGCGGCGCCGCGCACGCCCGCTCGACCATGAGCCGTAGCCGCCGTAGCCCCACGGCGAGCCCATCGTCCACCACCCGAAACCGCCCCCGCCGCTGCCCCAACCGCGCGACGAAGAGCTCGACTTGCGGTCCTTGTTGGCGCTCGCCAGGGCGACCAGGAAGGCTATCAACAAGACGACGTAGATGACGAAGTAGACGATGACCATCGCCACCGTCCACGCCTTGAAGAACGCGATGAGGCCCTGCTTGAAGGCCGCCTTGCGCCGCCGTGCCGCGTCCGCCTTGACGATGTCCGGGCGCGACACGAGCCCTTCGGGGAAGCGGTAGACGAGGTTGCCCACCTCGTCGACGTCGATGTCGGAGGTGTAGTCGCGCACGACTTTCGCGAGCCCGGACTCGACCTCGTAGGGCGGCAGTCCCGTGCGTGTGACCACGTCCTGCACGGTGAACGGAGCCTTCGCCAGCTCCTTCACCGCGTCGAGGATCCTGATCCGATTGGTGTCCTCGGAGAACGTGGCCTGGGCGATCGACGCAGTAGCAGCGGTCATGGTGGCGAAACCTCCTCCAAATGCGCGAGCGACGTAACGAGCTTGTAGCACGTGTCCGGTGCGAGCCGTACGCACCCCATGCGCGCCGGAAAGGCCCGCACCGCAAGGAACAGCGCGAGCTCACCTGGCAGCTCGCTGTCGGGACTTCGCAAAGATGGCGAAGCCTGGACCGCGGGTGCACCCTCCAGCGCGGCGACGAACGACGTCAGGATCGCTTCTGCCGCCGCCGGCGACTGCCCATCGACCGCCTCGCAGATAGCCGACGCCGAGCCGAGCGAGAGCTGGCACCCCTCGCCTTCGAAGCGAATGCGCAACGTGTCCCCAACGATGGCGACGTGCAGTGTCACCCGATCCCCGCACGACCGGTTGAGCCCATCGTGCGAGTGGTGCGGCACATCGCTGAGCACGCCGCGCAGTCGCGGCTGACGCGCGTGACGCAGCAGCAGCGGGTGGTAGAGCGGGCTCACGTCGGCCATGGACGATACTAACGCAGGAGGCGCAGCGCCTTGTCGAGCGCCAGCACCAGCCGATCGATTTCCGCGTGCGTCGAGTAGAGCGCCAGCGAGGCGCGCGTCGTCGCCGGCACCCCGAAGCGCCGCATCACCGGCTCGGCGCAGTGATGGCCGACCCGCACTGCGACCCCTTCCATGTCGAGCAGCGTGCCGAGATCATGCGGGTGCACGCCGTCTATCGCGAACCCGAGCACGGCCTTCTTGAGGGGGGCGCTGCCGATGAAGCGCAGGCCCTTCACCGCGCCGAGCTGGGCGTGGCCGTACGCAAGAAGCGCGTCTTCGTGGCGCGCGACGCCCGCCAGATCCAGCGCCATCAGCCAGCGCGCCGCCGCCCCGAGACCGATCGCCTCGCCGATAGCGGGTGTGCCCGCTTCGAAGCGCGCGGGCGGCTCAGCGTACGTCGTCTTCTCGAATGACACGGACCGAATCATGTCGCCGCCACCCTGCCAGGGCGGCATCTCGGCGAGGCGTTCGCGCCGGCCCCAGAGCACGCCGATGCCGGTCGGGCCGAACATCTTGTGGCCGGAGAACGCGAAGAAGTCGGCGCCCAGCGCACGTGGATTGATAGGCCCATGCGGCACCGCCTGCGCCCCATCGATTACGACGATTGCGTCGGGCGCCTGCGCGCGCGTCACCGCGACGATGTGCGCGATGTCGTTGACGGTGCCGAGCGCGTTCGAGGTGTGGCAGACCGCGACGACCTTCGTTCGTGCACCGACCTTGGAAGCGACCTCGCCCTCGGCGATGGCGCCGCGGTCGTCGAGCGCCAACACAACCATCTTGGCCCCGTGGCGTTCGCACGCCATCTGCCACGGCACGATCTGCGAGTGATGCTCCATACCGGAGAGCACGACCTCGTCACCGGCGCGCAGGAACTTCGCGCTCCAGGCGTTCGCGACGAGGTTCAGCGCCTCGGTGGTGCCGCGCGTGAAGACGACCTCGTCATCGGGTGCCGGCGTCGTATCGCCTTTGCCTGCCGGTCCCGACAGAAACTGCGCGAGCGATCGCCGCGCCGCTTCGTAGGCCTCGGTCGCGCGCTGCGAGAGCGTGTGCACGCCGCGATGCACGTTGGAATAGTCGCGCGCATAGAACCCGACCAGCGCGTCGATGACGACCTGCGGCTTCATGCTCGACGCGGCGTTGTCGAGGTAGGTCAACGGCTTACCGTTCACCTCTTGATGCAGCGCCGGGAACTCGCGCCGGATCGCTTCCACGTCGAACGTCGTTGGCTCAGTCTTCATGGGAACCTCCACCACCGCGACCCTTGCGGAGGCGAAGGCGAGGGAGGCGGCTCTGGCTGGCTCAGTCTTCATGGGAATCCTCCACCACCGCGACCCCGCCGAGCTCGGCCGTGACCGCGGCCTCGAACGTCGCGCGCAGGGCCTCGGGCGCGAGCGACAGCGCCTTGTTCACGAACGCGCGAATCAACATGCGGCGCGCGTCCTCGGGCGGAATGCCGCGCGACGCGAGATAGAACTGCTCCATCGCGTCGAGTTGGCCAATGGTGGCGCCGTGCGATGCCTGCACGTCATCGCAGTCGATGTGGAGCTCGGGCTTCGCGTGCGCTTCGGCATCGTTGGACAGCAAGAGCGTGCGCGTGAGCTGGCGCGTGGCGCTCCTGGCCGCGTCGCGGTCGATCCGGATGACGCCCTGAAAGCCGCCTTCGGCGCGCTCGTCGAGCACCCCGGCCCACGTCTCGGACGAGCGCGTGTCGCCGACCGCGTGGCGGATGTCGGTCACGTGGTCGAGCTTCGATCGACCCTTGCCGAAGTAGAGCCCGTCGACGTCGGCCGATGCGTGCGCGCCGGCGAGCGTCGCGGTGATCGCGGTGCGGCTGCGCGCGCCCGACAAGGACAGGGTGAAGCTCTTGAAGCTGGCCCGCGCGCCGATGCGCGCATGCACGGCATCGAGATGCATGCCGGCCGGGCCTTCACGCACGCACTTGCCGAGCTCGAGCGAGGCACCCGGCGCGAGTTCGACCTCGGTCACGGCGTTGATGAAGTAGGCGCCTTCGCCAAGCCCGATGTGCAGCTGGCCGAGCGTCAGCGACGCGCCTTCGGCGAGCCTGACGACCGTGCGCACATGAGCCGTGCCCTGGCCGGTGACGAGGTGCACCACATGCAACGTGCTGCTCGCGAAGCCGGCAGGGACGTCGATCGCGACGCCATCGCCGAGCAGCGCCGTGTTCAGCGCTTCGAGCGCGCCGTCAGCGGGCGCCACCCGGTCGATTCGATCGTCTGGAACGTCCTCGCCGCCCAGGCGCCGCACCGCGACAGCGACGCCGTCATTGACGCACAGCCCGGGTGCCAGCCGCCCATCGACGAACACCACGCGCGGCGTCGGCAGGCTCGCGACCAGCGCGTCGGGAACGGGCGCGCCCGCGACGATCCCGCCTCCGAGATCCAGCTCTTGGAGCGGCTTCGTCGAGAAGTTGCGC
>Ga0105049_10000676_pt1 | contig 38372 bp, 26 predicted proteins | sample MAT06_FD_78087 | JGI IMG/M metagenome (GOLD analysis project Ga0105049, IMG submission 78087) | Freshwater microbial communities from Lake Fryxell liftoff mats and glacier meltwater in Antarctica - MAT-06 | ecosystem: Environmental > Aquatic > Freshwater > Ice > Liftoff microbial mat | place...
CCTTGGCAACAGCGCCTCCACTTCGGCCCGCGTGCCGATATGCCCCTGGGGTGTGGCGCAGGTCGCCGCCGAAGCGGCGACGCCGAGGGCGAGGGATTCGGGGAAGCTCTTCTTCGCGGCGAGGCCGAATAAGAGTCCCGCCGCAAAGGAATCCCCCGCGCCCATGGTACCCTGCACCTCGATCCGGGGGGGCGTCGCGATCCAACACTCGTTTTCCCACACCCCCACCACGATGTCGGCCCCATCGGTCACCACGGCGGAGCGGGCGCCGCGCGCCACCAGTTCCCGCGCGGCGGCCACGATCTCCTCCGTGGTGGAGAGCGTCGTATCCAGCGTGTGCTCCAGTTCTTGCCGGTTCGGCTTCGCGACCAGCGGATTCTCCGCCAGCGCCTCCAGCAGCGCTGGCCCTTCCGCGTCGATCAGCACCGGGCGGTTGCGCTGCGTTGCCATCGCGGCAAGTGCCGCGTAAGTGTTGGGTGGGCTTCCGGGCGGAAGGCTCCCGCCGAGCGCCACCATGCGCGCCCGCTGGAGCTGTTGCTTGTAGAGAAGCCGGAAATGTTCCAGGTGCGACGCCTCCATCGGGGTCCCCGGCTGGTTCACCTTCAGCGACCTCGCCGAGGCCGGGTCGATGATCTGGATATTCGTCCGCATCTCTCCCGGCATGTTGATATACACGATGCTGAACCCGGCCGACCGCGCCAGGCGCTGGAACTCCTGCACCGTGTCGCTTCCCACCACAGTCAATGCCACCGTCGGCTCGCCCAGTTCGCGCAGCACCCGCGAGACGTTGATCCCCTTGCCGCCCACCGACTTGCGGACGGCTGTTGCGCGGTTCAGCTCGCCGGATTCCCACCCGGGAACCTCCAGGGTTAGGTCCATCGCCGGGTTGAGGGTAACGGTGATGATCACGTGTGGATGTCTATACAAAGCCCACGAGGCAGTACTTCTTCTTCCCCGCGCGCAGGATCAGCATCGTGTCGCTGGCCAGATGCCCCGCGGTCACCACGCGGTCGTCCTCCCCAACGGGAACATCGCTGTTGTTGAGATAGACTCCGCCTTGGGAGAGAAGGCGCTTCGCCTCTTTCTTGCTCTCTGCCAGACCGGCTCGCGTCACAAGATCCACCATCGCCAGACCCGCGTCCAGATCGGCCCGCGGAATCTCCACCGACGGCACGTCCTGAAACAACCCGCGCAATTCCGCATCGGACTGTTTTTCCAGCCGCCCGCCAAAAAGCGCCTCCGACGCATCGCGCGCCTTGTCGGCCTCCGCCGCGCCGTGGACCATCGCCGTCACCGCGTGGGCGAGTGCGCGCTGGGCCACGCGCCTGGATGCGTCAGCCGCGTGCTCAACCATCGTCGCCGCGATCTTCTCCAGCGGCAGCAGCGTCATCATCTTCAGGTAGGACTCCACCATGGAGTCCTCTCGCTGGATCCAGAACTGGTAGAATTCATAGGGACTGCGCCGCTCGCCGTTCAGCCAGATCGCGCCACCCGCGCTCTTGCCCATCTTGTTCCCGGCCGCGTCCACCAGCAGCGGCGTCGTCATGCCGAAGGCCTGTTTCCCCAGCGTCCGGCGGATCAACTCAATCCCCGCCGTGATGTTCCCCCACTGGTCGCTCCCGCCGCTTTGGAGCACGCATCCCTGCTTCTCGAATAGGTGCTTGAAATCGTAGGCCTGGAGCAGCATGTAGCTGAACTCCGTGAAGCTCATTCCCGACTCCGAATCCAGCCGCGTGCGGACGCTGTCCTTGGCCAGCATGTCGCCCATGCGGAAGTGCTTCCCCACGTCGCGCAGGAAGTCGATGAAGCCATAGCCCGCCAGCCAGTCCGCGTTGTTCAGCAGCAGCGCTGCATTCGCGCCGCCAAAGTCGAGAAACCGGCTCAAATCAGACTTGATCCCCGCCAGGTTGACCGCGAGCTGCTCCGGCGTCAGCAGGTTGCGCTCCGTGCTCTTCCCGCTCGGGTCGCCGATCATCCCCGTCCCGCCGCCCGCCAGCGCGATGGCCCGGTGCCCCGCCAACTGGAAATGCTTCAGCACCATGATGCCCACCATGTTGCCGATGTGCAGCGAATCCGCCGTCGGGTCGAACCCCACATACACCGCGATCGGCCCGCGCCCCGCCAACTCCTCCAGCGTCGGGTCCGTCACATCGCGCAGGAGCCCGCGCTCCCTCAACGTCTGAATCACATTGCTCATGGGGTGTCCCGATCAGCCTCCGCCGCAGTGGCCCTGCGGCTCGCGCCGCAAAGCGGGCGAATTCAAGGCCCGGGGGGGAAGTTGGGCAAGCGGGATGGTGGTGGGAACCTAGCGGCCGATGAGTCGATCATCGTCGGCGTGGATCCCTATCCAGAACCAAACGATTTCTCCGGCATCGATCACTTCCAGTGCCCGGTAGCCTCGGAGACTCGCCCCGACCAAATGGGCCGCTCGCTTCGAACCTTTTTGAAGCGCAGGCTCGGATGCGAACTATTCCTAACCCACAGCCTGTACGCCTTTACCGCCTGACGGCGAACTTCCGGCTGAAGAGCCGCCAGCGCGATACGAAATGCTCGGGTGGTGTGCGACTTTACTTCAAGAGATCATCCAAGGGTTGAGTCTCTCCCCGCCTGTGCTACGCAAGCGCCGCGTCGGCGAGGGCCAACAGCTCTGTCTGGGACGAGGCAAACTGGTTCTCCTACCGCTTCTCTGAATCAAGCTCTGCCATCCCCGGGCGGCGATGGCGTCCTGCTGGTCAGAGGGGATGGCCTGAAGTCGCTCGAATGCCTTGTGGAGCAGGCTGGTTCTCATGGCAAGTGCCTCGGGCGGCGAGATGTGAAGAATTGTGCACAGGAGGCCTTGGCCATCCAGTGGAATCGACACGGGAGGCTGGCGGCCATTCAGCGCCGACCCGATGCCAGCCGCCAAGACCACCACAACCCCTTGCCTTCCACCCCCACACGCCTTCCACTGTCCGACCCTCTGGCGTCAGGCGCGCGGGGGGGAGCCCACCGGGGGAGTTGGCCTTGATCAGCAATCGTGTTCTCGCCGTTCTGGCGGCAGTTTTTCTCCTCGTCTCCGTGGGGCGGACGGTGTCCGCGGCGGAGATCGACGTTCCGATCATGAAGTCCTCCGAGTTGAAGCGGGGGATGAAGGGCTATGGGCTCTCGGTGTTCTCGGGCGTGGCCACGGAGCGGTTCGACGTAGAGGTGCGCGGCGTCATCAAGAACGCCTTTGCCGATGGCGACATGATCATCGTGGAAGCGACGCACCCAATCATCACAGGCCACGGCGTGATCGCGGGGATGAGCGGCAGCCCGATCTTTATCGACGACAAACTGGTGGGCGCGCTGGCCTATGGGTGGGGCTTCTCCGTGCGCGGCATCTGTGGCGTGACCCCGATCGAGAACATGCTGGAGGTTTATGACCTGGTGTCGGAGGAGTCCAAGGTCTCCCCCGACGAGTACCCCGCGAATTTCTCCCAATGGCCGGAGGCGAGCGCGGCGTTTGCGGCAAACCTGCCGGATCGCATGCGCCCGGTGACGGTGGCCCCGGCGGAGCTGGCGGCGATGGGACTGGATGCCAGCGACGGCGCCACGTTCGAGCCGCTCGCCTCGCCGATTCTCGCGGGAACGCGCAGCCCCCACGTGATGCGCGCGCTTTCTCAGATGCTGGCGGGGACGCCGTATCAACCCGTCATGGCGGGTGGATCGATGGGCTCCGGCGAGAACCCCGCCTATGCCGACGCCAAGCCGGAGAACGGCAGCGCGTTCAGCGTGAACTTGTGCGAGGGCGACCTGAACATGGCCTCGCTGGGCACCGCGACCTATGTGGGCGCGGACCGCTTGGTGGGCTTTGGCCATCCGATGTTTGGCGCGGGAGCGGTGGATATGCCGATGTCCCTGTCGGAGGTCATCGCCGTGGTGCCGTCGCTCTCTCGCCCGTTCAAGATGGGCAACGCGGTCAAGTCAATCGGCGCGCTGCGCCAGGATCGGCTCCCCGCCGTGGGCGGCACGTTCAAGGCGCGGGCGCGCATGATCCCCCTCACGATTTCTGTCAAGGCCGCGGAAACGGAAACCGACCGCACGTTCAACTTCCGCCTGTGGGACAATCGCGACTATCTGCCGATGCTGCTGATGAGCTGCTATCTGGAGTCAATGGATCGCGCCGCGCGCCTGGATGGGGCGATGAACCTTCGCTACGACCTCTCGATCTCATTGCAGGACGGGCGCGTGCTCAAGAACGGCGACTTTATTTCCGACGCCGGCTTCGCGAGCTTTTTTGGCGGCATGACGATGGCGGGAGAGATTCAGGCCCTCAGCGGCAATCGCTTCAAGGCCATCGCGATCGAGCGCCTGGACCTCTCCATTGCCGTGGGCCAGGAGCAGAAGCTGCTCGTGCTCAACCGCGTGGTGAAGAACAAGACGACGCTTAAGCCCGGCGAGACATTCCGCGGCGAACTGGAGTTCCTTCGTTGGCGCAAGGAGCCGGAACTCATCCCCTTCGCCGTGGAGCTCCCCCGCGATCTGCGCCCCGGGAAGTACGAGATCACCGTAGTGGACGGGCCGGGCCGCCTCGCAGCCGAGCGCAGGCTTCGGCCCGAGCTCGGGCGCGTGGAATCCTTCGACGAACTGGTCCGCTCGCTCGAACCCAAGTTTCCATCGGACTACTTGTATATCCTCCTCCAGGCGCCACGCGACCACATGGTGATCGATGGCTACAAGATCCCCGACATGCCCGCCAGCGTTGCTGGCGCCACCCGCGCATCGGCTCGCCAGGCGACGCAGCTCGGCGCGACAAAGGGGACGCTGCTTTCCGAAACCCGCCGCCAGTTTCCCGCCATGGTCGCCGGCGGCGCCGTGATCGCCATCGATGTCGTGGAACCCTGATCTGTATAGATGCATAGACGCACCGCGCCGAAACAAAACCTCCACAGGAACTGCCACTTGAATCGCCACTACCCGCTCATCGCGCTCTTCGCCATCCTGATGGGGGTGTTTGCCTCCGACGTCCGCGCCGTCCAGACGGAGGTCTTCCTCGACGATACCGTCGCCGACTTCGCGGGCGGCGACCTGACCACCGCAACGCTCACATCCAAGGGCATCCTGCGCCCGCCATTCCGCCGCGAGCTGCTGGCCCAGCCCGACGCCGCCATCGTGTGGAACATCGCCGAGCACGGCGACGCGCGCTACATTGCCACCGGCCACGAGGGGCGGCTGTTTCGCCAGTCGGGGAGCGGCGAGCCCACGCTCGTCCACAAGTTCAAGGAGTCCTCGCTCTACGCGATTCTCTCCGACGAGCAGGCGGGCCTCCTCGTCGGCGCCAGTCCCGGCGGAAAGGTCTATCGCATCGAGGACGGCAAGGAACCCGCAGTTTTCGCATCCACCGGCGCCGCCGTGGTCTGGGATCTCGTGCGTCAGGGAGATGCAATCTACGCGGCGACTGGCTCCAAGCCCCAGATTGTCCGCATCGCCGACGATGGCACCACGGCGACGCTGGGCAAGATGCCCGAGGTGCTCAACATTCTCGATCTCGCGCCGATTCCGAACTCCGGCGATCTGCTCGCCACGACTCAGGGGCCGGGCTATCTGCTGCGCGTCACCCCGGAGGGAAAGGTCACCGTCCTGGTCGATCCCGAGCAGGAGGAAGTGCGCCGCGTCGCAGTGCTCCCCGATGGCTCCTTCGTGGCCGCAGTCAACGGCGTGCGCTCGCCCGGCGACAAGGCGCTTGAGCGCGCCCCCGCCGCCGAGGTCCAGAAGGCGGGTCCCAAGCCCAAACCCGAGAGCTTCATCGTCCGCGTCTATCCAGACGGCATGACGCGCGAGTGGTGGACCTCGATGGAGTCTCCGATTCACGATCTCTTCGCCCGTCCCGATGGATCCATCATCGTCGCCGCCGGGCTGTCGGGAAATCTGATCCTCGTGACGCCCGAGGGTGATGCCGACCTTGCCGGCGTCTCCGACGACGACGTGCTGGCGCGGCTCGCTCCCGCCGCGAACGGTGGGTTTCTTCTGGGCACCGGTTCCGCCGCGGCGGTGCTATCGTTCGACAGTGCCGGCCTGCAGAAGGGCATCTTCGAATCTCGCGTCCACGACGCCAAGGGAACTGTCCGCTGGGGGCGCATTCGCGCGCGTCTCGACGCGGCTGACGGCGCCATCACCATCGCCACGCGCAGCGGCAACACCGCCAAGCCCGACGACACATGGCACGATTGGACGACGCCCACCGATTTCAATTCCGGGGAGTTCGTCGCGGCGAGCCCCGCCGCGCGATTCTTCCAGTATCGCCTCGAGTTGTCGCTCGCCGATTCGCTCCGCGCCGCGACGCCCGAGGTTGACTTTGTCCGCGTCTTCTACACCCGCCCCAACGAGGCCCCCGGGCTCACCAACCTCGTGGTTGGCGCGCCAAAGCAGAAGCCACCCGGTCCCCCCGGTCCGCCGCCCATCGTGGCGAAGATCGAGCCGTTTCCCCACTCCAACCCCGGCGCCCTGGAAGCGACATGGGTTCCACAGGACCAGAACAACGACACTCTTCTGTTCGATGTCCATCTTCAAGAGGCGGGGGAGAAGGAGTGGACTCGCCTCGAGAAGGAGATCACAGATCCGCGCCTCGTTTTCGACACCACCCAGATCCCCGACGGCGAGTATCGCTTGCGCGTGGTGGCAAGCGACCTTTCCTCCAACACTCCGGCTGAGGCGCTCAAGGCCGAGGCCACCAGCGGGCTCTTCCTCGTGGACAATACGGCCCCCGCGCTGATTCTCCTCTCCAGCGTGCGCGATTCAGATGAGCAGGTCACCGTCCGCTTCCGCGCCGAGGACGCTGCCAGCGTCGTCGCCGGCGCCGCTTGGCGCGCGGGTTTTGGCGATTTTATTCGCGTCTTTCCCGAGGACTCGTCCAGCGACCAGTTCTCCGAGACGTTCACTTTCGTCGTGAAGGGCGAGGATGCCCGCCGCGGCGGATTCGTCACCGTCGCCGCCACGGACGAGGCTGGAAACACCACGTTGATGAAGGTCGCCCTTGACTGAGAAACGCCAAACAACCCTTCGCGAGCGCCTCGCTCGCGCCGACCCGAGCCTCACGATTCCGGCCTCGGTCGCTGTTGCTGAGATGGAACCCGGTGTGCGCGTGTCACAAGTCGCGGCTGATTCGCTCGCGGAGCGGGCGGGCATTGCAGTCGGCGAGACCCTGGTCGAGATCAACGGCCGCGGCGTTCGCGACACGGTGGACCTCTACTTTCACGGCGCCGACGAAGATCTTGTGGTCGCGATGAAGAACGCGGCAGGCGTGACCCGCAAAGTTCGCATCGCCAAGGAATCGCCGGAGGACTCCCTTGGCATCGAAGTCGAGCAGTTCACCACCCAGAACTGTGGCTGCAACTGCGTCTTCTGCTTCGTCCACCAGTTGCCCGACAATATGCGCAAGTCGCTCTACGTGAAGGACGAGGACTATCGCCTTAGCTTCATGCAGGGCTCCTACATAACCGGGACGAATCTGAAGGACTCGGACCTGGAGCGCATCGCCGAGCAGCGCCTGACCCCGCTGTATATATCCGTCCACGCGGTGGACGAGGAAATCCGCCGATTCCTCCTGGGCCTCAAGCGCGCCCGCCCCATCCGCGAGGTGCTCGCCTTCTTCAAGCGCCACCGCATCCAGATGCACTCCCAGATCGTGCTCTGCCCGGAGATCAACGATGGCGCCGTGCTTCAGGAGACACTCGATACTCTCGTCTCCTACCATCCCACTGTCCAGAGCATCGCCATCGTGCCGATGGGCCTGACCAAATGGCGCGATGGGCTCCCCGACCTCAAGCCCGTGACGCCCGCCTATGCGCGCAAGTTTCTGAAGGATCTGAAGCCGCGCCTTCGCGCGCTGGAGGAGAAATTCGGCGAGCCGATCGCGCTCCTCGCCGACGAGTGGTACCTAATCGCCGGCCTGCGCCCGCCCAGCTATTCCAAGTATCCCGATCTGCCACAGCTCGAAAACGGCGTCGGCATGGTCTATCACTTCTACAAGGACTTCGCCGAGGCGCGCCGCGCGCTTCCCCCCCGCCTCGACCGCAAGTGGCGCGTCGCCGCTATCACCTCGACACTCAGTCCTCCGGTCCTTCGCCGCATCATCGAACTATGCCAGACCTGCGAGGGCCTTACCATCGACGTATTGCCGACAACCAACACCGTCTTCGGCGAAACGATCCACGTGACGGGCCTTCTCTGCGGGTCCGACATCGGCAAGACGATCAAGCACAACCCGTTCTATGACCAATACCTGCTGCCGGGAAACTGCCTGCGCAAGTACGACCAGCGCTTTCTCGACGACATGACCCTCGACCAGATGCGCGCCGAAACCGGCAAGCTGATCACGCCTGTCCTGGGCGGCGCGCTCGACTTCGCCGTGACGATCCTGGAGCACGCCGTCGGACTCGCCCACCACCCCGTCGGCAATCATCCGTTCCTGCAGAAGCACTGGAGTAACAGCTGAAAGAAGGGAACGGGGAATGGGGAATAGGGAATGGGGAAAAAGCGGAGCCGCTGATTTTTCAAGCTGCCGGAAACGACCGTCCGAGCGGCGAATGCCATTCCCCGTTCCCGATTCCCCTTCCTTACCCCCGGCTTGAATCCGAGGTAATATCCTCGTTGCGAAAGAGCAGGCGCTGCAACGCCTCGCGGGTCTCGCGGGTCAGTTGCGTGAACTGGATGCCAATGGTACAGGTCTCGCCGCGGCGGACGTTGTCCAAGCGCATCCACACGAGCTTGCCGTTCAGCGTGAGTGGCTGGCTCTCGTCGGGGATGGTGAGCTTGAGTTCCGCCAAGCGCTGGAACTTCAGCATTTTCGAGAACAGCGCCCGGCTCAGCGCATCGGTCGTCAGGCTCATTCCGTCAAGGCTCAGGTCCTGGGTCGTGGCGCTAAAATGGAGCGGTGTCTTGGTCTCGTCGGGGAGGCAGATCGTCGCGCGCACGTCCACCGCGCGGACAACGCGCATCGGGCGCGGGATACTGCTCCGCTTTCCGATGGAAACCGGAGGCACGGGCCCCATTTGGGCCAATTCCTGATCGTCCCGCAGATAGAAACCGAAAATCATCTCGCCAATTCCGATCTGGTCCTGATGCTGGAGATCCAAGGTGTCCAGCACCCGGACGCGGTTCACATACACTCCGTTGCGACTCCCCAGATCGCGAATCGAGCAGCGCGGCCTATCGAACGGCGTCGAGCAGTTGTCCCACCGGAGAACGGCGTGGACGCGCGAGACGGAGGGATTGTCCAGTACCACGTCGCAGTTCGCGTCGCGGCCAAGCGTGGTCTCGGGGCCTATCAGCGTGCGGACGAATCGCTCCGGCCCGCCGTCGATCAGGGTGATGCTCGGCATGATGCGTCGGCGGGCAGCGGGCTGCGAGCCTCCCCCAAGGTGGTATGGGAGCGTGGTCGAGTAGGCCTTTTCCTGCGCCCGCACCTTTCTCCGCTGCTCGTCGTCCATTGAGATCATCCCTTTGATGCGGGCGCCAAAGCCCCATCTTGTAAAGCGACTTGCCGATTGTGGCTTCCCCGGCCCCGCAAAGCGCAAACGGATTATTTGAAGATAAATGACTGCTCATAGACGGTCCCGTCGCCCGAAAGCGTCAGGACTTCCAGGATGTCGGACTTCAACCCGTCGTTGTGGGCCACCAGCGAATACGTTCCCGGGGTCAGGTGCCCGATGGCAAAACGACCCTCGTTGTCTGCCTTTACGGTCCACTTCCACGAGTCGCGGAAGGCTGCCACGCCACTCTGCGGGGCGGAGAGTAGCTCCAGCGTCAGCTCCTGCTTCTTGACCGGCGTCTTCTCGTCGCTGCGCAGGAATAGCCCTTTCAGCGTAATCGACCCAGCCTTCACCACGATCTGGTTTTCCCGCCCCACCACGGACGTAACTCCGGCCCAGTTGGCCTTCTTGCCATCCGCCGTTGGCGCTGTCACGGAGATCAGGTAGTAGCCCTCGATCAGGTTCTCTACGGAGAAGCGCGAGCCGAAATCGTTGGTCATCGCGATCGGCGAGTTTGTCATCGGTTCCCGTGTCCCGCGAAGCGGATAGGCCACCACGAGCGCCCGGGAAATCTGCACCGTGCTGGGCCCCGCGAGCTGCACGATCAACTTCGAGTTCGCCCACAGCGCAACATCCTGCTCCGTGGGGCGCGTCGCCGAAACGAGCAGGTCGAGGCTACTGGCGACGCTCCGCTCGTGGAGCTTCCCGCTATAGGATACCATCTGCCCGCCGGGGATCAGGCCCCGTAGCGAGTAGCGCCCGCCGCCGTCAGTTGTCACGCGGCGAAAGTCGGTTCCGAGCGCCGCGCGGGCCTCCACCAAGATGCTCTTCGCGGGGTCGCCCACTCCATCCAGCACCTTTCCAAACAAGATCGCGCCCGAATCCACTTCGATCGGATCGATCTCCGTCAAGTTGTTCCGCGTTACGCGGACGAGTTCCACAGACTTCGGCAAGTAGTCCGCATGAGTCAGTTCCAAGGTATAGATCCCCGGCACGACTGTATTGAACATCGCCACGCCGCTCACGTCCGTCTTCGCGGAAGGCCCGCCGGGAACCAGTTTTCCCACCAGGCCCGGGATGGCCTCCTTCGTGGCGAGATTCACGGCGCGGAAGCGGAGCTTCCCTCCGATGGTCAGGTAGAGCTGACCCGCGTAGGCGACACCGGGCGAAGGCACATCGACGATTTCCGATTTTGCGGGGAGGTATTGATCGGAGTTGGCGGTCGCGATGTATTCGCCGGGGGGGAGCGACTCGAAGCGAAAGTGGCTCGTGTCCTTGAACGCGGCAGAGGTGGTGATCGTGCGCTTCTTCCCCGCCGTGTCCGTGTACTTCCCCGAAAGGGCCACGGAGAAGGCGGGCGTCTTTCCATCGGCGCCGTCGAAGATCACCTCCCCTTCGATCACACCGTTCATCGGGATGCGAAGAAAGAGTTCCCCCGCGCCCTGATTCGGGGGAACCGCGGGGAACTCCCAGGTAACCTGCCGCTGGCCCTGCGGCGTCGGGCGGATCGCCGTCGCCTCAAGGCGGAACATGCCGGGGCCGACGGAGCCGATGCGAAAGCTGGAGTCCTCCTTGATCGGTCCCTCGCCGCCGCCCTTGGAGGATCCCTCGGGGCGCGCGCCCACCTTACCCGCGCGGATCGCCTCGCCGCGCGCATCCATCACCTTGCCTGCGATGCTGAAGGCTTCCTCCAGCACGATGGAGACCTCGGCGGATTCCGACTTGACCACGTCGGCGCTGACGGTGCCCGCCAGCCAGCCCTCCTTCGAGGCGTTGAGGCGAATCTTTCCGGGCGGGATTCCCACAAAGACCACCGTGCCGTCCGGCCCCGTCTTTTCCGACCATGCCGGTGGGGCGGGGTCGCCGGGAAAGTCCGGATGGCTAAGGGACACCTGGGCGTCGGCGATTCCCCCGCCCTCGCCGCTTTTCTCTACCGACACTCGGACGGGGACTCCGCCATCGAGAGATATCTCCGCGATGCGATCGGGCTGGTTGCGGCTGAGTAGGATCATCGTGCTCTTGCCCTTCGCGAACCCTCCCGCCCATGCGCTCGCGTATAGACTCAGTTCCTGATCGAGGGAGATGCCCTCGATGCGGAACCGCCCGCCATGATCGGTCGTTGTCTTGAGCTTGCCCGTGTCTATACGTCCCGGGCTTCCGGGCGCGTGATAGATCTGGACTATCGCCCCCGGCACAGGACCGCGTCCCCTCGCGGTCACGATGCCGTCGATCACGCCGCCGCGGAACAACTTCAGGTCCACGGGTTCGGGCGTCACGCCGATCAGCGCCTCCACGCGGCGCTCCGACTCGTCGCCCGAACCCACCGTGTAGCCCTTCATCGAGGCGCGCAGGATGAAGACGCCCTGAGGCATATTGTCTAATCGGAAGCCTCCGCCGTCCTCCGCGACGGTGGTCGTCTGCTTTGCGGTCAGTAGCTTGGGGCCCGTCTTGCTGTCCACGGAGACCGTCGCTCCTGGCAGGCGCTCGCCCGTCTCGCCATCGACCACGGCGCCGATCAGGTCGATGCCGGGATATATCGAAAGGTCGATCCCCTTCACCAGAGCCGCCGCCACCGCCACGCCGGTCTTCGGTTCGCAGACGTAAGTCTCGCTCAACACCGTCACCGTCCATGTGCCCGACGGAAGACTCTCTAGGCGGTACTTGCCGTCGGTCATCGTCTTGGTCCGCCGCGCCACGTTGCGCGGATCATTGTCGCGCACGGCCAGCACGCCGACGCCATTGGCGGGCTCGCCGGTCATGCTGTCGGTAACGGCGCCCTCGATGGCTCCACCAAGCACGAGCTGAACGATATTGGTGGTGGTGCCGCTTTGGACCTCGATGGGCCCGGCGGCGGCATAGCCCTCCGCCGTCGCATGAAGTCGATAGGAAGCCCCCGTGGGCAGGTCCTGGAGGGCGAATGTCCCGCCTGTCTGGCTCTTGGTTTTCTTGAGCGGCTCTTCCTTCGGGACGGGGGCGCCGGCGGGAAACAGTGTCAATTCCGCCCCCTCGATCGGTTGCTGCCGCATCCCCCGGACAACGCCGCCGATGATCGAGCCGGCCGCCAGGTCGATCTTGATGTCCTTGTTGGTTTTCTTGGAGTTGATGCTGACTTCGGTGCTGGAGTAACCTGAAAGTTCTGCGAGTATTCTGAGCGATCCCGTTGGGAGTTCCTTGAATTCGAAGGCGCCCTTGTCGTCGGTCTCCAACTCCTCGTACACAACGCGCAGGGCCTTTACGCTCCCCTGATCGAGCACCGTGACCACCTCTCGCCACGCCGTAACCTGTGCGCGGTCCGCCGGCTTGCCCGTCGCCGTCACCGTACCCTTCAGGCCCACCTGGGGGCCCAACTGGACGGAGACCGGGGAATTGCCGTCGCCTGAATGCACCACGACACCGACGACAGTTCCCTTCGCGAAGTTCGCTCGCTCCGCCGAGAGCGTCCACTGGCCCGGGGGTACCTTCGCCAAGCGGAAGACACCGTTCTCGTCGGACTTCGCGGAGAGCTTGGGTATCTTGACCTTCTCGCCGGGGGGCGCGTCACTCTCGAAGGCCAACGAGACCACCGCGTCGATGATCGGCTGCGACTCCGTATCGGAAACCCAGCCGGTCAGCACGCCGGGCGGCAACTTCATCGCCAGTTCCAGCGCGTGGGAAGTCTGGTGGTCTTCGGTGGCCGGGAACACCGTTGCCGCGCCATCTGTGATCACCTCTTCGGGCGCCGGAACATCGATCGGCGCGAAATCGCCGCGTATCTGGCGGCTCTCTGTCGACTGATCGCGGCGGCCCGCCATCCCGGCCTTCAGGCGCGCGACAGCATCGGGACCGCGGTTCGAATCCACGATCTCCACGGGCACGATGGGGCGATCAACAACCTGACGGCGACCGAACCAAAGGCCGATCAACAACACCAGCGCCACCACCGCGATGATCGCGGCGATTGGCAACGGCTGTTTGCGGTCCTCGTGGGACATCGTTGCGATCGCTCGGCGTGGATCGTTTTCGCGCCCTGAAGTACCCTCCAAGGCGGAAAGCAACAGTCTCAAAGATGACTATCAGAATCAACCCGAGTTTGGCGGGTTGCGAATCTTTGATTCGGCGGTGATTACGGAGCAGCTCCGGCATCGAAACGCAACACGCCGAACTCCGTGGGGGCATGGAATGTCCCCATCGACAGGGGACTCCAGGATGAATTGATGGAAGGACCGGGCTGAGATCGTGTCGCGTTGAATCCCCACTCGCTCCCACTCTGGGGTGGGCCGCATCCTAGTCCGGCGTAGGGTATCGTCACCGAGGCGCCCCAGCCTGCCTCCCCCCGGCTCATGCTGAGCTGGAGACCCGCAATGTCGAACGACCGGTCTCTCTTGCCGCCCGGCGAGGACTTCTCGTCGAGAATCACTCCCGCGGGGGTGATCATTAGGTGGATGTATCCCTTGGCGGGATCGGGAGAAAGGAAGATTCCCACGGAATCGTCCTGCCAGAGTTCCGCGTCGTCCCGCGTGGTCTTGGAAGTTTTGACTGAGTCCATCGCCGACTCGGCGCACGAAAAATCGATGAGCAGCGCCGCGTCCGTATATCGCACGGCAACGCGCGTGTCCTGCGGGGCGGGCTCGCCGCTGTCCAGCAGCGTGAATTCCCCCTCCGTCAGGCCATCGCCGCTCCCCGGCCCCGTCGCTATCAGGAAGCGCTTTTCCGCCGCAGGCAGTGCTGCCGCGGCAAAGGCGATGGCGGCGACAGCGATCAAGATCAGCTTCATCCCGCCGAATCCTTCAGGCCTTTGGCGCCGTGTCCGGGGACCAAGCCAAGGATGTGACCCATCTTCTCCGCCTTCGTTCTCATATAGCGCTCGTTGTCGGCGTGTTGGCCGACCTCCAGAGGCTCGCGCCCCACTACGTCGAGTCCGAAGCCGTGGATGCCGAAAATCTTGCGCGGATTGTTTGTCAGGATGCGGAGCTTCTTCAGCCCCAGATCCGCCAATATCTGGCAACCAATGCCATACTCGCGATGGTCCGCCTTATAGCCCAGATGGACGTTGGCCTCCACCGTGTCCATGCCTTCGTCCTGGAGGTTGTAGGCCATCAGCTTGGCGCGTAGCCCGATGCCGCGCCCCTCCTGGTTCATATAGACAATGGCTCCATGCCCCTCCTGCGCGATGCGCTCCATCGCGGCATACAGTTGCGGGCCACAGTCGCAGCGCTGGCTGAACAGCGTGTCCCCCGTGAAGCAGCGCGAGTGCACGCGCACAAGGGCGGACTCCTGCTTGGCGGGCTCGCCCATTTCCAGCACCATGTGCTCGTCGCCGTTCAGGATGTTCTCATACAGGTGCAGCTTCCACATGCCGTAGGGGTTGGGAATCATCGACGTCACCACGCGGCGGACGAGGCATTCGTTACCCTGCCGCCAGGCGATGAGCTGCTCGATGGTGATCATCCTGACGCCGTGCTGGGCGGCCACCTGGCGGAGGTCCGGCAGCCGCGCCATGGTGCCGTCCTCGTTGAGGATTTCGCAGAGCACGCCCACCTCGGGAAGCCCCGCCAGTCGACACAGGTCCACCGCGCCCTCGGTGTGTCCCGCGCGGACGAGCACGCCCCCGTCGCGGGCAGTAAGCGGATTGATATGGCCGGGCCTGAGGAGGTCCGACGGCCTGGTTTCGCGCTCCACCAAAGCCTTGATCGTCAGGTAGCGGTCCCGCGCGGAGATCCCCGTCGAGACCCCCTTCGCATCAACAGTGACCGTGAAATTCGTGCGTAGGTTCTCCGTGTTGACAGGAACCATCGGAAAGAGTTCCAGCTCCGCCTGGCGCTGCCGTGTCATCGGGACACAGATCATGCCGCGCGCGTGCTTCAGGAGGAAGTTCACTTTCTCCGGCGTGATGTGGCTGGCGGCCATGATGAAATCGCCTTCGTTCTCGCGATTCTCGTCGTCGAGAACGATCACCATGCGCCCATTGCGGATTTCCTCGACGGCTTCGGGAACCGTGGAGAATCCGCCAGTGGCTTCGTCGGCGCCTTCGATTGGTGAGTCGGTGGCCATGTTCAGCCTTTCGGGAGAGAGTTCATCACTCCGCCGACAGGCGGTAAAGCAATATCCCTTCCCGCGTGGCCACTGCCCCGCCTCCGTCATGCGAATGCGTCGCGCGCGGGCACCAGAATTCCGTTGAGCCGGGTGTGGCGTGGGGGTCTCATTTCCTTGCGGTTGGCCAGCGCCACACCCGGCGATTGCCCCCTCCCGTCATGCGGCGACCAGTCGCTCCGTCCCTCCGCCCCGGGCGAGGAGCCGGAGAACCGGGTCGCATTGTCATTTTTCTTCAATTTCAGGAAAGGCTCCCCCATGCTGAGCGAAGTCCGTGCGCTCCTGGACGTCCAGGAACTCGACAAGGAAGTGCTCGAGCTCAACGCTCAATTGGCCCGATACCCCGTTATCTGGGAAGAGGTGAAGCGCAAGCTGGCGGTCAGCAAGGCCGCCCTCGCCGCCGCCAACGACGCCCGCGAGAATCAGCAGAAGGAGCGCAAGCGCCTCGAGCAGAAGCTCCGTCTCTATTCCGACGAGCTTCGTCGCAACCAGGCCCAGCAGGCGATCATCAAGACCTCCAAGGAATACGAGGCGGTCAACAAGCAGATCGAGGCCGTGAAGGCAAAGATTTCCCAGCTCGAAGAACAGGGCCTCGCCCTCATCACCGATGAGCCCAAGGTCGCGGAGGCTGTCGTCACCGCCACCGCCGAGGTCGCCCGCGTGGAGGAACAGTACCGCACGGAGAAGGAACGCATCCGCGTCCAGTTCAACGACAAGAAGTCCCGCGTGGCAGAGATGGAGAAGTCGCGCAAGCAGCTCGCCGCCAAGCTCGATCCCGCCAACTTCACGAACTACGAACGCATCTTCAAGCGGCACCCCGGCTCCGTCGTCGTTCCCGTCCGGTCCGGCAGCTGCAGCGGTTGCCACTTCGGGCTGCTCGCCAACGTCCTCGTTCAGGTTCACCGTTCCGACAAGCCGACCCTGTGCCCCAACTGTGGCCGCATCATCTCTGAGGACGAGGACTTCCAAGCGGATCAGGAGCGCGCTGGCTGATTCCCGACCGAGGAGGGGAACGTCCATGAGGATCGTCAGGACACTGTGTGCAGCGGCTGTCGCCGCGACGCTGGCCGGATGCTCCTCGATCCGGGTGGCATCGGAGCCCCCCGGCGCCCGGGTCGTTTGGTCGCCCGATGGCGTGGAGGAGTACCGCGAGTGGCCACCCAATTCCGCCGAGCTTGGCGGGGGTGTTCCCGAAACGCCGCTGGGCCGGTCCGGCTTCTACGGCAAGACGCTCTTCGTCACGGTGGAGAAGGACGGCTATCGTCGGCCGCTCCCCAAGCTCGTGCAGCTCCATCCGTTTCGCAGCGAGCGCCTCGCCTTCGATCTCGTGGAGCTCCCCGAAACCGTCGCCGCCCGCATGAAGGCAAACGGCTTCCTATTCTATCAGGAAAAGTGGGTCGATCCCGCCGCTGCGGGGGTGGTTGAGTACGAGGGCGTTGTCATGCCGACGGATGCAGCTTACCTCCTCGGCCAGCTCTCCAAGGGCCTCGTCGAATACAAGGGCCAATGGCTGACGGCGAAGGCCAAGGCGGCGCGCGAAGAGGCCGACTACAAGGCGGAGGGACTGGTCCAGTACAAGGGCCGCTGGATCACGCCAGAGGCCGCCGAAACAGAAGCCCGCATCGATGCCGAGGTGGCGGCAGTGGCCAAGGGCAAGGACTACCCCGACATCGAGGCGCCTCGAATGCTGGGCCGCTCCGACGCCGGCGGCGCCCAGGTTCAGATGGTCAATAGCACCCCCCAGGCCATCCGCTTCCTTTTCAGCGGACCCATCAGCCGCGAGTTTCCCATCCAACCCTTCCGGAGTTTTGGCGTCTCCGCCGAGGAGCGCACCATCCTCGACGCGGGGCGCTACGAAATCGCCGTCATCCCCTCCACCGTGGACGCAGCGGGACGCAACGTGGCGGACGTGATCGAGTCGATGCGCGGAGTCGGCGGATCGCTCCGTCTCGATCCCTCGTGGGCGTCATGGCCGCTCGCATCGGGCTCCATCATCAGCTTCAACTACACGGGCATTCAAGGCGACCTTCAGGAGTCCCTCACGCGCTTTGACGAGCCCACCCCGGAACTCAACGTCGAGCAGCCCGTGATCGAAATCCCCGAGATCGAAATCCCCCGACCGGAAACACCTCGGCGCTTTCAGGGTGATTCGGGCCCCGGCGGGGGTGGCGGCCGGAACCGCTAGGTTCGCGCTCGCACTTCGATCTACGTCGGAAACTAATCGCGCCGCCCGTTATCGGGCGGCGCGATTTACTTTGTCAGTGGCGCGAAATCAGCCTAATCGAGGAGGGGGACCGGCGTCGGGACGGGCGTATTCGAGTTCGTCGGGCTGCTGGGCGGCTGGAACACGCCCTGATTGTTGCCATTATTGTCATTGCTGTTACTGTTTTCGTCCTGCAGGTAGAAGAACAGGAGCACGCCACCCACAGCCGCCGCCGCACCGCCGACAAGGATGCCCGTGGAACCACCGGCGCCGCGCTGGAGGAACGCAAAGAACCCCTCGTCTCGCTGATCCTCGTCCTGAGCCTCCTCGCTCTGCGTCGGGTCGTCAGTCTGCGCCAGCGGGAGCATCGGCGTCCACTTGCCCAGATCGCCGCGGATGAATCGCATCACTTCCTGGTTCCCAAGCACCGCCACCTGATTGCCGTCGGGCAGGGAACTGACGCGAATCGGGCGCCCCTGCGTCATCACCAGCACCTCGTCGTCTGACTGGTGGTCGAGCGCGATGGTGCCGACGGTCAGTTCCTCGCCCTCGGCCATTTCGATCGGCTCGATGGAGAGATCGCTGACCTGAAGGCGCAGGTTCGATGGCATCGCGGGAATTGCGACCGCAACTTCGCCCGACTTCAGGGTCATCTCGTTCTTGTTCTGCACCTGAAGGGAGGACTGTTTGTTGAGTAGGATCGCCTGCCCCGCCATGCCCTCGATGCGGACCATTTGCTTGCCCGAAGTGACCTCATCCCCATCGGAGACGATTACCGGCAAGTTGGCCTGAGCGTCCACCGTCTCCGCCGCTTTGGCGATCCGGTAGCCATCAGCCGACCGGGCAAGGCCGACAGAATTGGCCGAAAGGGGGGCTGAGAGCAGCGAGGAAATCACTGCCAGCGCCATCGTTTTCCTCAGCAGGAGCATGTCCCTTAACCTCTTACGGTTGTCTCGTGGGCGCCGGGCGCCTTACTCTCGTTCTGCCATCGTCAGGCTCGGCTCAAAGCGGCCATAGCTCTCCGGCTTGAGCGCACCTGCCGACTTCGTCTCCAGATCGTTAATGATTCCATCGAGTAAGCGTTCCAGTGTCAAGCGCCGCGTGGAGCCGTCGGCGCCCTTGATCAGCGAAGTCACCACGCCAGCCAGCAGGTGATCCGCCGAAGGCCCGCCCTTTCGCTGGGTAAACAGCACTGCCCAGCGCGACGGAACGTCGGTCAATCGGTCCATCAGATCCTGATCGCCTTCAGTGCCCGACCAGTTGATGTCCGTCAGGAGGACAACCTCGGAAGTCGCCAGGGAAGCGGAAAGCGTCGCGATAAACTCGTCGAGCTTCATGCTCCCGTCGCCGATTGCCAAATCGCTCCAGTTCGCCGGAACAGCCAGATAGACGACCGCCAGATTCCCCGTAAGGGGCCGCGCCCCGAACGCCCGAATTGCATCCTCGATGGCGGCGCGCGTCAGCGTGGCAGGGTTCACCACCGTCACCGCCTCGGGCGCAAACTGCCCTGCCGCGGGATCAACCAGCGCGGCCTTTAGGTCCTCGACGCCCTGTGTCCCTCCGGCGGAAATCAGGAGCGCAAAACGCTCCTTGGGGCGGAGCTCGGCAGGAAGGCGATTCAGACGAACGGTCGCCTGAGTCTCGTTCCCGCGGTGATCGGTGACAGAGGCCTGAAGGGTGTTCTCCCCCATGCGAAGCGGGACCATCGTCTCCGTGACGGGAAGCGAGCGGGGCGATTCCGACTCGCGGCTGAGACTCGCCGCATTCAGCCCAAGGTCCACCGCTGTCGAATTCGCATTCAGGCTCGCCGACTTCAGGCCACCGGGGGCCGCGATGCTCCAGCGCACGGGCACCTGCGCCGTGCGGATGGTGGCGCCTTCCAGCGGCGCGATGAACTGGAAGGTGGGTGGCGTGCCCTGCTTCGCCAGTTCTTCCTCGCGCTTGCGGGCGGCCAGCAGGTCCGTCCCGCTTTCCCGAAGCTGGGCCCATGACTTGTCCGTGCCCGCGGGAGCCTTGCGCCACAGCGCGTCGATGAATCCATCCAGCGCGGGCGTCAGCTTGCGCTCAAGGTCCGTCGTCTTTCCCCGATTCACATATCGGGTGAACATCGTCGATCCGGTCTCGATCTTGATGATGTCGGGAGAGGTGATTGCCTTGCCTGTATATGCGTCCACCAGCGAGTACTCGATTTCGATTTCCCAGGCGCGCGAAAGATACGGAAGGCCCACGGACCACAGCAGATCGCCGAAAATGGAGAGGCCATAGCGCCAGACTCCGCCCACGCTCCTCATACGGATGATCCGGCCCTTAACGATCAGATCGTAGTCGCCCGGCGCCGTCATCTTGTCCGGCTCCACCGCGGTGACCTTGTCGAAGACTCCGACTTCATCCAGGCGTTCGGCCAGCTTCCGCGCCACCAGGCGGGGAAACGGCTCCGTGATGCCCGAGTAGATGTCGTCGTGCCGGTCATAGTAGTATCCGGCGCGAAACCCCACGATGGGGATCATCGCCAAGGTGCGGTTGTTGTATTGCTCGAAGCCGCGCGAGTCCTCCAGATCGGGAACGATCGCGCGGAGCGGGATCGACGTGTGCTCGTCCTTCTGTTGGGAAACCTTGTAGGGATTGCGCGTGGCGCAGGACGAGGAAGCGAGCATAGCAAGCAGGACAGCAAGCGTCGCCAGAATTCGTGACATGGAAGGGCTTTCGTTGCGGTGAAGTCTGATTCGCATCGGTGCTTTCGAGTACTTGCCTACTTCGCCTCGCGAACGAGTCGGAAGCCGACGTCGGCGTTCCTCTTATCTGGTTCCAGACGTTCCCGCCGGGTCAGCCGGAGGTCCTGCGCGCTCTGGGCTTCGAAGCCACCGCCGCGAAGCACCTTTCTGGCGCCTCGGCCGCCAGCCTGAAGTTCCGGGCCCCGGGGATTTTCGGCCCCCTTGCTCTTGTTTGATTCATAAGTCTCCGAGGCATACCAGTCAAGGCACCATTCGGCAACATTGCCCGCCATGTGGCGCAGGCCGGTGGTGGGCGTCTGTCCCGCTGACTTCTCCGTGACGGGCACGGTGCCGTCGCTATTGAACTGGGCGCGGTTCTGATCCGGGTCGGCACTCCCCCAAGGATAGACCTGCCCCGACCGCCCGCTGGCCGCGTTCTCCCACTCTGCCTCCGTGGGCAGGCGATACTGCCGCTTGGTCTCCGTGGAGAGCCAATCGCCATAGGCCTTCGCCGCTTCCCAGGAAACTCCGTTGGCCGGGTGCAGGGCACGGCCCTCCACGGGAATAAATCGCTTGCGAGTGTCGCTGTAGGCAACGTTGTTTTGCGATTCCACAATGTAAAGCCGACCCGCCCGTTCAACCCCCACCGCATTGAGGAAGGTGCTGAATTCGAGCGCCGTAACCTCGCTCGCACCAATCTCATAGGGTGCCAGGCGGACGTTGTGCTGAGGGCGTTCGTCGGAGCTGCCGACGGTCTCCGGCGCTCCCATTGTGAACGCCCCTCCCGCCATCGCCACCATTTCCGGAGCGCGGGTGATCTGCCGCGCCAAATCGTCGGCCAGCGCGATCATCCGGGGATCATCGCCAAGCTGCTCGTCCCGCCAGGCGTCCTCCCAAATGCGCACGCGATCCGCCAGCGGTGCCGTGGGCGCGAAGAACGTTTTCAGCGATTCCACCCGCGCGATCACCGGATCGACCGTCGGCGCCGGGGTCGCCGGTACGGCCGTCGGGCGCGGTACTTCCGTCGGGGGAGCGGCCGTCGGCTTGACCTCGCCCGGCGCCGGGGTGGGTGGAACCAGTGTCGGAGTGGGCGATGGCACAAGCGTCGGCGTTACCGCAACGACCACCGTAGGGGTTGGAGTCGGATCCGGCCCGGGCTTGGGTTCCTTCCCCGAACCGGCGATCACCGCGATCACGGCACCCACAACGGTCAACGGCACGATCACCGCCGCCGCGATCAGAAGCGCCTTCTTCGGCGATACCGTAGCTGGGCCCGCAGGCGCAGGAATCGCCGGGGAGGCCGCGCCCTCGCGGTAGGGGATCGTCGGCTCGGAAAGCTGCGACGGCGATGTCTGCGTCCCGCCCGTGAACCCCGTCTGTTGGGGGGAGGCTGGGGCGGGATCGCGATAGCCCGGGATGGGCCCCTCGCTGATCGTCGCAGCGCCGGGATCGGTCAGCCTTGACCCGCCTGTGGCACCAGACGGCGGCCCCAACTGGGACTGGATTGTGGGATCGCTTCGAGACTGTGTATTGGCAAGTGGAGCCGTCGGGCGAAGGGCTTCTGTACCCCCCGCCTGTTCTTTTGGCATCGGCCAGATCTGGGACATCGGCACGTCGAAGATTGGCTGCAACGACTCATAGAGTTCCTGCCCTAGTTCCGCCGCCTCCTGCGGCCGGCGTGCCGGGTCCTTTTCGAGGCACTTGTACACCAGCTTCTCCGCCGCCTCCGGCAGCATCGGCACCCGCGCGCGCAGCGGAGGGGGAGCCTCGCTCAGATGCGCGGCGGCGATCGTGAAGCCCGTGCCCGAGAACGGCGTCTGGCGCGTGAACACGTAGAAGATCACGCAGCCGAAGGAGTAGATGTCGCTCGCGCCGGAGATCCCCATGCCGCGGATCTGCTCCGGCGACATGTAGCTCGGCGTGCCGATGGCCTGACCCGTGGCCGTCAACTGCTGGTCGTTCATGGTCAGGTTCGCGTTCTCTTCAAGGTGCGCGATCCCGAAGTCCATGATCTTAACGCGCCACTTCCCCTTGGCGCGCTGCTGGACCATGATGTTGTGCGGCTTGATGTCGCGGTGGACGATTCCGAACTCGTGGGCGTGCCCCAGTCCATCGAGCGACGCGCGAAGCATCGTCGCGAAGTCCTTCACCGTCAGCCCCGTCGGCGGGCGCGTGACGATGGTCTTCATGTCCTGCCCCTCGACGTACTCCATCACGATATAGACGGAGTCCGGCGATTCCTGATACTCGTAAACCTGCACGATGTTGTCGTGAACCAGCTTGGCGACCAGCTTCGCTTCGCGGCTGAATCGCGCCAGGAAACCGGGGATTTCCAGTGCCGCGGGCAGCGGCACCTTGATGGCCACATCGCGGCCAAGGTCGATCTGCCGGGCCCGGTAAACCGTGCCCATACCGCCCGCGCCCAGCACGGCGTTGATCTGGTATTTCCCGGCAAGCACCTCGCCAACGGCAAACTGGCTCATATCAACTCGTCACGCCGTCATTTCGGATAAAGGCTGGTAATGCTAGGGGGGCGGCGCAAGGGTGCCTATTGGAATTTTTGCCGCGAGGCCAGTCAGACTCGGTCCTCCCGAAGGAGCGACTGCGGCATTGCCGACACCGCCACCGGGATGAAGTCAGGCACTTGGCGCGACATCAATCGAGTGAACCCGGGGCACCCTCTCTCGGGACTGCTTTGCCGGCGAGCTCATGGCGCAGGTGCTGATGCAGCGGTAGTCCGGGGCGCTAGAGCTCCAATCCAAACCCGCTCAGCTTCTCTAACCCTGCTTCCCCCAGCCGGTACATCTGTTCCAGCCGGATCCCCGCCCTCAGTTCCGAGCCATAGGCGGCGGGCTCCACGGCGATGACGTCGCCGATTTCCAGCGTGTCGTCCCACTCGGGATTGAGATGGGGTGCCTCGTGGGGTGATAGGCCGACGCCGTGGCCGAGGTGGTGGCGGAACTCCCAGCCCTCGTGGCCGTCAAGCATCGCCTGCGCCTGAAGAAAGACTTCGCGGCAGCTTGAGCCCGGGCGGGCGGTCGCTTCCACGAAGTCCAGCGCCTCAACCACGCGGGCGTGGGCCTGCCGCTGGCGCGGCGTGGGCTCGGCGCCCACGACGAAGCTGCGGCACAGGTCGCTGTGGTATCCACGCACGGGAATCGTCAGGTCCAGCACCGCGATCTCGCCCGCCTCGGCGGGGCGGCGGCGCGGGGACCCCGCGATCTCGCCGATGCGGAAGTCGTTGCCGATCTCCGAAAACACCTCGCCGAGATGCAGCGCCGCGGCGCGCTGAATCTCCGCGAAAAGCTCCACCTCCGTCACGCCCGGCTTCAGCGCCACCCGCGCCGCCGCGTAGCCCGCCTCCGTCGCCGCGATGGCGGTGCGGATTACTGCAACCTCGTCCTCGTCCTTGCGGCGGCGCAGCGTATAGACATCGTCGAGGATCGAAACGGCCTCGCCGCGAAACCACTCGGGACGCATTGTGTGATCGAATCCAAGACGCTTCAGCTTCGCCAGCCGACTACCCAGCGCCTCCGCCGCGCGCCCCATCTGATCGTCCGCCAGTGTGCCATAGCGGTTGAACGTATAGACATCCACCCGGTCGGCGCCATGCCCGCCATCGGGCGCGCGGGGCGCCACAAGGGTCGTGGGACCCTCGGTCTCGATCAGTAGCAACGCCGCCGTATTGTGTCCGCCCCAGTGCCCGCCGAAGTAGTGGACATGACCCCGCGCGGAAATGAGGGCGCCGTCAAGGCCACGCGCGCCCAGCAATTCGCGCAGGCGATGGGCGCGGACACGGCACGCGGCGGGGGAGAGGCTGAGGGTCATGGCGCGGCGAGGGCTCCTGATCGGCGGGTGGTGTTCCATCGCATCCCGCCCGCGCTGTCGATGGCGAGGCGAATCGTGCCGTCGGCGTCGGTTCTCAGGACGCGGCAGCCCAACTCCGCCAGCCGCGCCATGGTGTTCGTGCTGGGATGTCCATACCGGTTGTTGCGACCACAACTCATCACGGCGACGCCGGGCTGCGCCGCCGCAAGGAACGCCATGCCCGTGCTGGTTGCGGCGCCGTGGTGCCCGGCCTTCAGTACGTCGCACCGCAGATCGAGGCCCGCCGCGATCATGGAGTTCTCCGCCTCCGCCTCGGCGTCCCCCGTCAGCAGGACGCGGCGCCCCGCGAACTCCACCATCAGGACAATCGACGCATTGTTGCGTTCTCCCGGCTCGCTGGCGAACTCGGGAGACGGATGAAGGACAGTGACGCTTGCCCCTTCGTCGAAGGGAATCGTGGCACCCCGCGCGACGCTCGCGACGGGAAGTCCGAGCCGCCGCACGGACTCCTCCAGTTCCTCGTAGTCGGGAGAGGTCGCCGTGCTTCCGCCAACGTAGAGACGTCCCACCGGGACCGCATCCATTAGTTCCGCCATGCCGCCGATGTGATCCGCATCGGCGTGGGTCGCCACCACGAAGTCCAGCGACCGCACCCCGCGCTGGCGCAGCATTCGCGGAATCTCCCACGCCGCCGCGTCGGGTCCTGCGTCCACCAGAGCGGCGCGTCCACTCGGCGAGACGATCAGGATCGCGTCACCCTGCCCGACGTCGAGGAAGTATATCTCCAGCGCGCGGGTCCGCGTTTGGAATATCGGTAGCCACAGGAAAAGCGCCGCCATCGCCATTGCCGCTGGCGCATAGTCGCGGATCAGTGGACGGGGCTGCGCCTTGCGCCGCGCGGCGAAGAATGCCGACCCGAATAGCAGCGCATAGAGCAGCATCGAGAACAGCGGCGGCCACGCCGCGCCCTCGACAACCCCCAGTCTTGGGCCCGCCAGCAGGCCGGCTGTCCACTCCGACCCGGCGAGCGGATAGTACAGCCAGCGAAGGCCCTCCGCCGCGACTCCTCCCGTCAACTCGGAAAGCGCCAGCAACACGAACGCCGCCTGCGTGGTCACCGCAAGAACCGGGAGCAGGATCATGTTGGCGATGGGCGCCATAACCGACACCTCGCCCCATATTGCCAGGAGCACGGGCGACAGCATGAGCTGAATCAGCGCCGAGAGGCACACCACTTGGGCCGAGCGAGTAACGATGCGCGCGCCCCATCCCCATCCAAGTCGCCTACCCAGCGTGCGCTGCAACGCCAGCATCCAAGGCCCGGCCAATGCGATCGTCATCGCGCAGAGGAACGACATCTGGAAATCCACCTGCCACACGGAGCGCGGAATGAGAATCGCAAGCAGCGCCCCCACCGAGCCCAGGCACGCCATCGGCTCCACGGGCCGCCTCAGCAGATCGCGCCCCTCCCACGCCATCAGGAGCAGCGCTGCCCTCAATACCGGCGTTCGCAGGCCCACGATGGAGGCGAATCCCGCGAGGAAGATCGCCATGACGATGAACTTGGTCCAAGGCCGCGCGCCCGTCATGCGCAGCAGTCCCATCACCACCCCGCCCACCAGCATGGTGTGCAGGCCGCTCACCGAGAAAATGTGCAGCAGCCCGGTGCGGCGGAACGGCTCCGATTGCTCGCGCGCCATGCGATGCGTTCGCCCCAGCGTCATCGCCAGCAGGACGGCGCCCTCCCTCGCGGGGAGCCAGTTGAGGATCAGCCGCTCCTGCCGATCCGCCACGCGGCCCATCGACGCGAGAAACCACCCCATCGGGCCGCGGTCCCTGGGGGTAGGCTCCAGCATGCGGGCCTGGACCACCGCCACCGCACCGAGCGAGCGCAGCCATTCGTAGGGCTCGCCGTCGGAATCGCTTCGCGGCAATTCCAGCATCGCTCCCGCGACGCGCACCTCGTCTCCGGGTACCAGATGGCCCGCCGCAAACGCGAACGGGCGGTCGCCCCCAACGCGAACCGCGATCTCCGATGCGGATTCCACGCTGGCTCCGCCCGACTCCAGCGTCGCCCCCGACGCGATCAGCACCGTCCAACCCGTCGCCGTCCGGCGGGGGAGCGACGCCACTTCTCCCTGGATCACCGCCAGCGGGCTTCCTCCACCGGGCGCCATCGCCTCCACCTGCGCCGAACCTCGCGCGTCGCGGTTCAGCAGCCACGACTCCTGAACTCCGCCAATCGACGCGAAAAGAAGGCAGAAGGCGACTGGATACAGGATGCTCCGAGTAGGCGCGCGAGCCAACCCGATCAACGAAAGGACGCCCACCCCCGCCCATCCAACCGTCCCCAGCGGAATTCCCCGCGCCACCGAGTGCCCCGCCACCAGCGCAAGAATCGCCAGCAACCCCGGGCGCACGAACGCCGGGTGAAACCTCTCGCGCTCGACGCCGGGGGAGTTGGCCATGGAATCCTCGCAAGGGCAGATGCGTATTGCCCAGCAGGTTGCGAATCGATTCCCCCGGGCAAGCCCGATGGCGCTTCGCCGCAATGTTCTCTCCTTGCCATTGCGCCCTCAACTCGACGATTCCCGGCGCGCCATGATCGAGCCCGACAAGAGTCCTTCCGCCGCGCCCGGGTTGGGCCTGCCAGCCTACCTTCTTTTCCTGGTCGTGTTTGCGCCGCTCGCACTGTGGCGCGCCTCGTGGCAGGATAGCGTGTGGGTGGACGAGTTTCACTCGCTCTTCATGGCGATGCGCCCGTGGGACGAGGTGCTGGCGTTTGCGCGTTTCGACGCCCACCCGCCCGGCTTCTATCTCCTGCTTCACTGCTGGCTGAACCTTGGCGCGTGGCTCGGTATTCCGCCAACGATCCTATGGGCGCGGCTACCAGGTTTCATCGCGTGGCTGCTGTTCTCCGCCGTCTGCTGGTGGGGGGGGCGCGCCGTGTTGGGTTCGCGCCCGGGTGCCATCTTCGCGTGGGTCTTGGCGGGCAGCGCCATGCTCGCGATCACCGCTCGCGACGTGAGGCACTATGCCTTCGCCGTGCCGCTGATCGGTTCCTGCGGACTCATCTTGCTGAGAATCATCCGGCTGGAGGTCGAAGGCCAGCTCTCGCGGCGCCGGGGTGCTTTTCTCTGGAGTGCTTATGGTTTTCTCGCCGCCATTGCGATGTGGATGCACCTGCTCTCCGCGATCATGCTCCTGCTGCACGGGCTGCTTTGGCTCGGGATGGTCGCATGGCGGCGGCGCGCGCTGTTGTCGCCCTTTGTGATTGGCGGGGCCCTGGCCCAGGCTTTGGCGGTGATATCCTTCCTCCCTTGGGCCACCGGCATTGCGGAAAACATGGGGTTTCAGTCGCGAATGGAAACGTGGTGGATCACGCCAACGACCTTCGGCAATTGGTTGGGGGTGTTCTTTTACTGGTTCCCATTCGGGCGCCCTCCCGAGGCGAGCCTTCCGTTCGGCCACCCACTCGTCATGGCGCTCGGCGCGCTCACGGCGCTGCCGATCGTGGCCGCACTGCTCAGGCGTTGGATATCCCCGCCGCCTCCTAATGGCCACCTGATCGAAACGGCGCTTCCGCTCCTCCTCGCCTACGCCTTCGTATCGATGCTCTGGCTCATCAATCGATTCGAATTGGGCAAGGTCTTCCACGGCCCGCGCTATACCCTCTTCGCGCTGCCGCTGTGGGCGTTCGGGTTGGTGGGATGCGCCCGATATGCGGCCCAAGACTTGAGGCGGTCCCACCTCGTCACGCTCCTGCTGCTCGCGCCCTGGCTGGCTGGATCTGGCCTGTCGCTCGCCATCAGCCTCCTCCAGGAGCGCACGCATATGCGTCGCCTCTTCGAGGAGCATCGCGCGCTTCTCCCACCCCCCGGATCACAACTATGCATTCTTCCGATCAAGGCGACCCCCTATCTCGACGAGCTGTTTCCGCAGTACCAGTTGGTCTCTTTGGAGGAAATGTTGGCCCGCGAGGATGGCGTGCAAGAGATAGACTTCTATACGATGGGCGCCTGGAAGCAATTCCACTCGCGTGGATCGCGGGCCCTGATCGCCGCGATGGAACGCGGGCAGCTTCCGGTGTCCACGCGGCGGATCCTCATTCCTCCCGACGCGTGGATCGCATCGGAGGTTTTCTATCGCATCGGAAATCCGCGCATGGAGGTCGTGCGCCGGTTCGCCAGCGGCTCCGGCCACAAGCCGCGTCCGGAGTTCGAGCACGCCGTGGCCATCGCACTGCCCGACGACCAGCTCGTCATCAATGGATTCGATATTCCCGAGCTTTCAGGCGACGACTCCACATTCGCATGGGCGGCGCAGGACCCCGTTACGGTGGAGTTCGATCGCCCTGTGCCCGCCGGTCACTACACCCTCAAGATGCACATCTTCCGCCATCCTCAACCGTTCGCTGAGGTTGAGATGTCCATCCGCGTCAAGGGCGAGCCCACGCAGCACACTTGGCGGCAACCACAGGGCGAGGCTCTTGTCTCGATACCACTTGTGATCGACAAGGATCAGCGAAAGCTCCAACTGGAGGTGTCGCACCCGGGCTGGTCGCCCATGGCCGCGTGGCCGGGCAATCCCGACTTCCGCCTGCTGACGTTCCTCTTCAACTGCGCATGGATCGAGCCCGCTCCATCCGCCGCGGCGCCCTCCCCTTGATGCTTGCGCCAGAAGCGCCATGACCACAGAGTCCCGTCTCCATTGGGCGCGATTTCTGCGTCGCTCTTGCGGCTTTCACTTTTAAGACAGGACATTGCCTTGGATCCAAACTCAGCCCTTTCTCTTTTTGACCAAGCAGTCAACTGGCTCATCCTCAATGCCGCCAAACTCGTCCCCATTCTGATTCTCACGGTCATCGTGGTCTATATCGCCAATCGGTTCGTGGGCGAGGGGGTCAAGCGCCTGCGCGAACACCTGATCGCCCGGGCTGTCAAGAAATCCGAGTTGCCGATCGAGGCGGAGAAGCGCCTCGGCACGCTGTTCATGATCATCGAGAAGATCATCCACGTAGTCATCTGGGGAATCGGGATCCTCGTGATCCTCGCCACGCTCGGGGTTCCCATCGCACCGGTTCTCGCCGGCGCCGGCGTGCTCGGCCTCGCTATCAGCTTCGGCGCGCAGAGCCTGGTCAAGGATGTGATCCAAGGAATCTTCATCATCTTCGAGAATCAGATTCGCGTGGGCGACGTGGCCACAATCAACGGCCAGGGCGGTCTGGTGGAGGCGATCAATCTCCGCACAGTGATCCTGCGCGATCTAACGGGAACGGTTCACGTGTTCCCAAACGGCAGCATCACAACGCTCGCCAATCTGACCAAGGACTGGTCGGCGACGGTGATGAACATCGGAGTCGCCTATAAGGAAGATCCGGACCACGTCATCGAGGTCCTGAAAGCCGAGGGAAAGAAGCTTCGGGAGGACGAGGTCTGTGGCCCTAAAATCATCCAGGACCTGGAAGTATTCGGCGTGGAGGATTTCGGCGATTCCGCTGTCGTCATTCGCATCCGCTTCAAGACGCTTCCGATCGAGCAGTGGAACGTGGCCCGCGAATTCCGCAAGCGCATCAAGAAGGCCTTCGACGCCGAGGGGATCGAGATTCCATTCCCGCACCGCACGATGTACTTCGGCGAGGCCAGCCCGCCGTTCAACCTTGCCATGCGGCGGGCAGCAGCTACTGATCCTCCAAAGGAAACATCCTGACCACGAAGTCGTCGCCGTCGGCCTGGACGAAAATGTTCTGGTCCGCGGCGACGTCCTTCAACACGCAGACGCGGCCCGAGGTGAAGCGCACCTCCACGCGGTCGGCCCGAGTCGCCGCGCCAAGCCCCGCGTGGGCCACCGGTTCCATCTGGCACAGATAGCCGCTCCCGCCGTCGATGAAGCGCAGGATCGGCCGCGGATCCCCCGCGGGAAAAACCGTCACCCGCGCGCCGATCGCCGGGCTTCCCGCGGCGGTCATCGGGTGGACCCTCAGCCAATGATTCCCATTGGGAGTATTGAGGAAGAGCGCATTCGGCATGGCATCACTCTCTCCGTGCGCCACGAATAGATCGATGAACCCGTCCCCGTTCAGGTCGCCCACAGTCGCCCCGGTGCCCAGCCCATTCTCCAGACGCAAGGGACCCGGGTCCACCTCCACGAAGGTGCCGTCGCCGTTGTTGTGGAACAGGCGGTTGGGCTCGCCGATGTTGTTGACGAAGATGTCCTCCCACCCGTCGTTGTCATAGTCGAACACGATCACCGTGCGGACGCGCGATGGCCGGGCGAAATCCTCGCTCGCCACGTTGCGGAAGGTTCCGTCGGGGCCTTGGCGCATGATGCGGTGGGGGCCCTCCCAGTTTCCCCACACCAGGTCCACGCGCCCGTCGCGGTCGATGTCGCACAGTTGCAATCCGCGCGCGTGGAACTGCGAGTCGCGCAGGCCCAGTTCACGCGCCACCTCCTCGAATCGCCCCTGTCCCTCGTTGCGGAAAAACCGGTTGGGATCGTTCTCATTCGCCGTGAACAGATCCACGCGCCCGGTCCCCAGGATGTCCGCCGCCACGGCGGAGCGCCCGCCCGTCACCTGATCCACGCCCATCTGTTCCGCCAGGTCCAGCAACTCGCCGGAATCGTCGGCGCCGTAGCAGCGACTCGGCACGCCGTAGTTGCAGACGTAGGCGAAGTAGCGCTCGTTCCCCAGCGGATCGAACCAGCACACCGACCGCCCAGCGGCCACGTTGCGGTCGGGATTGTCGTGGAGGATATCCTCGAACTTCAGCGCGCCGTGGTTCACCAGCAGCCGGTCGGGATCCGACGCGGGTCCCAGGAACGCCGACGTGTTGAGCAGATAGACATCCAGGAAACCGTTCCCCGTGAAGTCCGCCACTGCCACGCCCACGCCCGAGGCCTCCTCGTCGCGCAACGCCGGCGGCGCCACATCCACCAGCCCGCTGTCCGACCACTTGTAGAGGCGGTTCGGACCATGAACCGTCACCACCAGGATTTCCGGCAGGCCGTCGTTGTCCAGATCGGCCATCACACAACCATAGCTGAGTTCCGGCGGGTTGGGACGCAGCAGTGCGCTCGCATCCACGAAGGGGCAGAGGAGGGTCGGATTCACGGCGTCGTACACGTCGCGATGTCGATCAGCGCGATCAGCTCGCCAATGGCGTGCTCGCGATTCGGGTCGGCCTCATAGAGCGCCGACACGCGCTTGCGCGCCGCGCCCACGTTCCCCGCGCCCTTGCCACGCGCGATGATCCGGCGGCTGGCATCCGGCATCGGACCCCAGTTCCCGCACTCCGTAAACGTGTCGTTCAGGAACACGAACTTGGGAATGGCCTCTCCCCCGTTGGTCAGGAAGCGCTTGAACACCTCAGGGTGGTCGGCCCGCGCGATATAGCGCACCTTCACGCTCGGCGCCGCCGCCGAGATCAGCTCCAGCACAGGCACGTGCAGATGCACGTCCCCACACCAGTCCTCCGCGATCGCGATCACATGCACCACGCGGGCGATGCCCTTCAGATGGGCCGCATGGGCGGGCTCCAGCCTCAGTGCCCTGCGGTGGTCCTCCATCTTCTGTGCATTCGCCGGATTCTCCGCGGTGGCGAGCCACTCGGCATAGGTCTTCCCGCCGTTGAACACGGGGGCATAGTCGATGGGTTCCAAAATCGGCGGACGTGGCATGGCTGGAAATCCTTGTTGGCGGTCAAGTGTGAAGGAAAGGCAAGCCCCTCAAGTCGTAATTCCCAACCGAATCAAATCGTGCTCGTGGATCATGCCGACGGGGTGGCGTTCCGCATCGAGGACGGGGAGGGCGGTGATCTTGTAGGTTTCCATGAGGTCCACCGCCTTCACGCCGAGGGTCTCCGGCGTCACGTACTTCGGCGTGCGGATCATGTAGTCGCGGATTGGCGAGTTGGTGTCGAAGACGCCCTGCAGCTTGAAGAAGAGCCGCCCCAGGTCGCCATCGGTGAACACGCCGACCAGCGCGCCGGATTCGTCCACGATGCTGACGGCGCCGAGGCGCTTGTGGGTCAGCTCGCGGATCGCCTCGCTGAGAGGGGCGTCCTCGCGCACCACGGGATTGCGGGCCCCCGTGTTCATCAAATCGGAGACCCGCACCAGCAGGCGCCGCCCCAGCGCGCCCAGCGGGTGGCGGATCGCGAAATCCTCCGGGGTGAAGCCGCGCCGCCGCATCAGCGCCACCGCCACCGCGTCGCCCATGGCGAGTTGCGCCACCGTCGAAGCCGTTGGCGCCAGGTTGAGCGGGTCGGCCTCCGACGGCACGGGGGTGTGCAGCACCACGTCGGCCTGCTCCGCCAGCGGCGAGCCGCCCTTTCCCGTGATCGCGATCAGGGGGACCCCCAGGCGCTTCGCGTAGGGCAGAATCGCCAGCACTTCGTCCGTCGCGCCGCTCTGGCTGAAGGCGAGCAGCACCGACTGCGCCGTGATGGCCCCTTGGTCGCCGTGGAGCGCCTCCGCCGGGTGCAGGTAGAACGACGGCGTTCCCGTGGAGGCGAGCGTTGCCGAGACCTTCGCGGCGATGTGGCCGCTCTTGCCGATCCCCGTCACGACCACGAGGCCCTTGCACGCCATGATCGCATCGATGGCTCGGCCAAAGGCGGCCGCATCGAGTTCTTCGGCGAGCCGCTGGACCGCCTCCGCCTCGCGCCGCAGCACCGCGCGCCCCGCCTCGGCGTCGCTGGCCCAACGGGAATCATCGCTCATCGGTGGCTCGCCAGATTTCATTCCCCAAGGCTGATCGGTCCCGGGGCGCGCCAGCAACCGGGAAATCGGGCGGGGAGGGTTCGGAAGCGACCAGAGCGACGGCAAGGACAGCAGGGACGGTGCCGATGAAGCGCCGGCCCAATCGACACAGTTGCAGTTCCCGCTTTTGCCGCAGTTCCCGCCTTTCCCTGCCTTTATCGCCGTTCCCCCTTGCGCACCTCCGGTTTACGGCCCGCCGATAGCCGCATCACAATTCCGGAGTCACCCCCCCGATGGCGATTAACGTGGCTGCACCGTCCTCCCGCGGAAAGCGCGACCTCTTGAGCATCATGGACCTGAGCAGCGCCGACTTGGCGTCGATCTATGACCATGCGTTTCACCTCAAGGAGGCGTGGGCCGAGCGCCGCCTCTCCCACGTGCTGCGCGGGGCCACGCTGGCGATGATTTTCGAGAAGGCCTCGCTGCGCACGCGCTCGACCTTCGAGATCGGCATCTACCAGCTCGGCGGCATGGCCATCGACCTGAGCAACCTCAACATCGGCATGGGCACGCGCGAGTCCGTGGCCGACATCGCGCGGAACCTCGACCGGTGGTGCGATATCGTGATGATCCGCACCTTCGGACAGGACCGCGCCGAGACCGTGGCCCGCGAGTGCAAGGCGCCGGTGATCAACGCGCTCACCGATCAGGAGCACCCGTGCCAGGCCCTCGGCGACATGATGACCCTGATGAGCGTCACGGGCTCGCGCGACTTGACGGGATTCCCCCTCGCCTACGTCGGCGACGGCAACAACGTGTGCCACTCGCTGATCTGCGCCGCCGCGCTGCTGGGCATGGACATGCGTGTCGCCTCGCCCGATACCTACAGCCCCAACAGTACCTATGTGAAATGGGCCCAGGGCCAAGCCCGCCGCACCGGCGGCAAGCTCACCATCACCAGCGACCCCAACGAGGCCGTCTCGGGAGCGAAGGCTGTCTATACAGACATCTGGGCCAGCATGGGCCAGGAGCACGAGCACACCGAGCGCGCCCGCGTCTTCCTCCCTTATCAAGTCAACCGCCGCCTCATGGACGCCGCCGCGGAAGGAGCCTTCGCCATGCACGACCTCCCCGCGCGCCGGGGAGAGGAAATCACCGACGAAGTCATCGACGGCCCCACCTCCATCGTCCTCCCCCAGGCGGAACACCGCCTGCATATCCAAAAGGGGATCATGACATGGCTTGCGGAAATGGCGAGGATTACGGCGTATAGGTAGGGAATGGGGAATGGGGAATGGAAACTGCCCGGTCGCTTGGAATGGCGACCGGGCAGTTTATTTAGTTCGCTCCGGCTCGACTCCGCTCGCCGAGATCGCCCAACTATTCCCCATTCCCGTCCTTACCTACGGTTCCCAAAAATGATCATCGCATAGTGTAGCACCCAGAAGATCGACGTGAGGGTGGCGGCGACGTAGGTCATGGCTGCGGCGTCCAGAACTTCGCTGACACCGGCGGCTTCGCGACCGGGGCGGACGATACTGTAGCGGACGAGGGCGTCCTTGGCGCGGGCGGAGGCGTCGAACTCCACCGGGAGGTTCACGATCTGAAACAAGGCCACCGCTGCGAAGAGCACCAGACCGACGATCGCCAGGCCCATCACGTTGAGCGCGAGACCCGCGATGATAATCAGCAGGCCAGCCTGGGAACCAAAGCCCGCGAGCGGGACGGCCAAGTTTCTGACGACGAGAAACGGATAGCGCCGTGCCTGCTGGATTGCGTGGCCGGCCTCGTGGCAGGCAACGCCCACGGCGGAAATCGTCCGCCCGCTATATACGTCGCTGGAGAGGCGAATCACATTCGCGCGCGGGTCGTAGTGATCGCTCAGGTGTCCACTGGTCTGCTCCACGCGGACGTTGGTGATGCCTTCCTGGCGGAGCATTTCCAGCGCCGCCTGCGCCCCCGTCAGCCCGCTGCTCGCGGCCACGCGGCCATACTTGGCAAACTTGCTCTTCACCATGAACTGCGCCCACAGGGTGAACGCGGTCAGGATCAGGATTCCCGCGATCAGAAACGGACCGGACATTTTGCAGTTCCTCCTCGGAGTTCTTGTTGTCGCGCCACCGAAATCCAGCGCCCCAAATGACGGTAAGGAAAAACCGTGCCACTCCGCGGAGAATCGTAACGACACACATTTCTCGCCGTCCGACCATCGGCGGTCTTTCAACAGTGGCGCAAAAGTCTCCACTCGCATCGGTAATTCCCTGTAAAAAAGGGGCTGATCGTGCTGGCAGAGCTTTTGCAATCTCCCCCGGCAGAGAGCGGCACCCCACCCGGAGCCGCCCCGACCGTCACAGGAGGTGTGTCATGTTGAGGATTTTCGCCCCACGTCAGGACTTCGCCACATTCCGCCGCGAGATCGACCGGTCTCTTGAGTCGTTCCTTCGCCCCGCGGGTGCGCGCGGTGACTTTCTCCCCGCCCGCAATCCCCGCGAGTATCCGCTGGTCAATGTCGCGGAGGACGCCGACAATGTCTATATCGAGGCACTCGCCCCCGGCCTTGATGCGGAGAAGCTCCAGATCACCGTTCTCCGCAACCAAGTCACCATCGCCGGCGAGAAGGTTCCCGCCAGTGCCGACGTCAAGGCCGAGTCCTATCACCGCAGCGAGCGCGCTGCAGGCCGCTTCACACGCACGTTCCAGCTGCCGTCCGAAACCGACGAGGCGAAGGTTGCCGCCGAGTACCGCAACGGCGTTCTCACCATCACGCTCCCCAAGTCCGAGGGAGCCAAACCCCGCCAGATCGCCGTCAACGTCGCCTAACCCGACTACCAAAGGAGAAACTCTCATGGCAGTATTCACAGTCCCCACCACCACCGCCGAGCCCAAAACCACCGCCTGCGCGGGGGGCGCCTGCGGGACCGAGCGATTCATCTCGCCCGCCGTTGACATCTTCGAGGGCGCCAATGGCCTGAATCTCGTCGCCGACGTCCCGGGCCTCGACAAGGAATCCATCGCCGTCTCCGTCGAGAACGATGTGCTGACGATCAAGGGAGCCGCGCGCCAGGGCATCGAGCGCGATTACCTTCACCGCGAGTTCCAGCCGGTCGGCTACTTCCGCCAGTTCAAGCTGGGGAACCGCATCGACCGCGCAGGGATCAACGCCGAGTACAAAAGCGGCGTGCTTCACCTGACACTACCATTTGCCGAGGCCGCCAAGCCCCGCCAGATTGCGGTCAAGGTCGCCTGAGCCGGGCCGCAGTCGCTGTGTCCGAACGGCGGGGAGGGGAAGGCATCCCTCCCCGCCGCCTCTGTTTTACCTGCCAGGAATTCGCGCCGCGCGGGCTGTGAGATACAGGAGCAGCGAGGCCTCCCGGTCGCGGATGGGGCCCTTCCACCCGAGGACGACAACCGCGCCCTTCTTCACTGGGAGCGACACCTGGACCGGCAGGAGCGCCAGCGCGGCGAACTCGCCACAGAGCGGCTCGTGTCCCGCGGCCAGAACCACGGCATCCTCGCTCTTCCCCGTCAGCTCCTCCAAATCGCTCACCAGCGTGCGCCAGTCGCCCGCGAAATCCAGCGACGCAAGGCGCTGCACGTCCTTCTTCGATCTGAAACGCTCGGCAACGATCTGCGCTGTTTCCAGCGCGCGCAGCCGCGGGCTCGAAACGAAATGCGTCGGCTTCATTCCGACCGTGTCAAGAAAGTGCGCCACATCCGCCACGCGCGATTTTCCCTTCGGCGTCAGGCGCCGCTTCGCGTCGGCCTTGTCGGAACTTTCCGCCGGATCTTCGGCGACTCCGTGGCGCATCAGCAGAAGAATCATCGTGCTGTTTTCTTTCGATTCAGTAGGACGGTCGATGGTCGCGGAAGCGCCGCAGTCGGCTCAAGTCGGATGACTCGCCGCCGAGCGCCATGCGCTGGCGCAGGGCCCCGGGCAGCCGCATAAACATCCCTGCCAGGCCGCGCGTGAAGCGCCGTTCCCGCGCGGGGCGGGCCGCGTCGCGCGCCAGCGCGACGGGGAGCCGGAGCACCCATTCCGCCAGCAGCCGCGGCGAACTTAGATTCGCCGCCTCGAAGATCAGGTGGTTGCGCGCCTTCATGTTTTCCACGCCGTCGTCGCCAAATCTCCGCCGCATCGATCCGCCGCCGATGTGCAGCGCATAGGCGCCAGGATCGTACACCTGAGCCCAGCCGCGGCAATCTGCCCGCCACGAAAGATCATAGTCCTCCCAGTAACCCGGCTCGTAAAGCAAGGATAGTCCACCCAGCTTCCGGAACAGCGCTGCATCGTAGGCCGCCGCGCCGGCCTGGGCAAAAAGGCACGCCGCGGGCTCCGCCGGATCCGACCACGCCGGCGTCACCCGCCCGCCGCGCCAAGCCGCGCCCATGCAGAGCTGGTTGGGCCGACCGTCGTACCAGCCAACGGTCTTGGCGCTGACGGCGAACAGGCGTTTGCCGCTGCCCTCCGGCACGGGGGGAGCACCACTCCCAAACCACCGGCAGAGCGACTCCACGAACTCTTCACGCACGACCAAGTCGTTGTTGGCCAGAATCAGCACGCGGCCCTTGGCCCATGCCGCGCCCCGGTTGATCGAGCGCGCAAAGCCAAGGTTGCGGGGGTTCTCCAGCAGGCAGGCATTCGGAAATCGCGAACGGACCAACTCCGCGCTGCCGTCGGTGCTCGCGTCGTCCACCACGATCAACTCGAACGCGCGCCCGCTGCGCCGCGCGGAGAGCTGCAACGCGCTCAGGCAGCGAGCCAGGAACTCGCCGCCGTCCCAGTTTGCCACCACGATGGAGACTTCCGGGCGGCGTCGGCGCGATGGATGGTCGCTGAATGACATGGGCCGAACGCTGGGGAGGCGTCGCCAGCGGAGGCAAGGGGCAATGGGGGGTGGCTTTGCCTTGACGCGTGATAAAGGGCTCTCAATAAATCGACCCGCCGCTGGGGACATTGAGTCTTGATTGCTCGCCTCCCAATCCCTCGACAGGAATCTCTCGCATGAAGATCGCCTCCATCGCCTCCATTTTGCTCGCTGGCTCGCTGCTGATTGTCGCCTGCGACAGCGGAAGCACCAAGCAGAACGCCACTCCCGCGGCAGCCCCCGCCGTCGAGGTGGTGAAGTGGCCCGCGATCAGCGAAATTGACGAGCTGGCCGAGCGCGGCGGGGCCGCCGCCAAGGCCAACGATGTCGCGCGGATGAAGGAACTCGGAGCCGCCATCGCCGCCAAGGCCGCGGCGCTCTCACCCGAGTCCGTTCCCGCCAATGCCAAGGCCAAGGACGAGGTGAAGGTGCTCGTCGGCGACCTCAAGTCCCTCGCCGCCGAACTTGCCGGTGCGGAGTCGATGGCCGAGGCCGATCTCAAGAC